>JADMIO011204611.1_pt1 | contig 80109 bp, 81 predicted proteins | sample 8958161 | NCBI WGS metagenome assembly JADMIO01 (sample SAMN16585339, study PRJNA669376) | soil metagenome | isolation source: Crop rotation soil | place: USA: Cullars Rotation, Alabama | collected 2011 | reverse complement strand
GCCGCGACTTCAAGTCACGTGAATTCCAAGCTTCGGATCCCACTGTGCTGGAAAGGTTTGCGTTTGCGTCATTGTCTTGCCATCGCGTGAGAAGGTGACCTTGTTGGTGTTCATTACCTTCCCGTCGGTCTTGTTGACGACCTCCTCTGAACCGTCAGCGGTCAACCGAAATGCCGCAGTGTCGTTGGTCGGCGCGCCTTCGACCTTGTAATCCTTCCCATCAAACTTTCCAACCGTGACCTGATGCGTCGTGCTTCCGTCCGCGTTGACCGTATCGCCGGTGCGTCTGAACCCGTCTCGAAATCGTTCGTAGACGAGCACCTGGCTAATCGGAGCGGGACCAGGACTGTAAGTGGACTGGTTGAGGTCCAGCACCCACCTGCCCATGACAATATCCGATGGGCCCGCAGCGGCTAGCTGCAGCGCAAATAGCACCAACCACAGGAGCCCGTAACGCCACTTGGTAGTCATCGTCTTTCTCCTTGTCTGTTCCGCGAGACAGAAAACGATTCCCTTCATCGCGACAGCGTCGCCGTTGGCGGAACCGAACTCCGCTGACCAGCCGCTAGAATGGTCTCCGATGGTGAACGTCACAATCGCCGGAGACCGCGTCGTGCTCGACGTTGAAGGTCTCGACAAGCTCTGGTCGTTCAGAAGCCGCCTCGAAATCCCGCTCGCACATATCACGGATGTCGAGGCTGACCCGTCACAAATCGGCCGGTGGTGGCGCGGATGGAAAGTCATGGGAACCGATTTGCCAGGCGTATTCGCCGCCGGCACGTTCCTGCAACGTGACGGGATGGTCTTCTGGGACGTGCGGCATCCCGAGTCGACCATCATCGTCTCGCTGGAACACGAGTTCTACAAGAAGCTGATTGTGGAAGTCGCAGAACCGAGCGTCACGGTCGAACAACTGCGTTCGGCACTGACCTGCGCCGAGGGAATGAGGCGGCCCGACCGCCATCGATAGTCCGGTGACTAAAGGATTTCCTGACGAGCACGTCAGGATTTTAGTAGGCCAGACTTCGACACGCCCACCACCGCTGCACAAGATGGCATACCTGTTCGTGCCGCCGGCTCACGGTACGAATGTTGTTGACAGCCCGGCGAATGGACCGCGTTGGCCGACGTCCAAGAGTGTGGCGCTCGCGTCGCATGCTCGGGGGCCACTGCGGTGTGTCGGCTGCATAACGTGTGGTCCTTTGCTGAAGCGCGGACGCACGTCAGCCTCACATTCGAGGCGTTTCGACTCCGGATCAAGGTGCGCCGGCATCTACATGATCACTCGTCAGCGCATGGGCTCGCGACGCAGATCGCTCGTTATTACCGGCGACTCGGCGCCTTTGAGGCTCGCACACGACTTCGGCCCTAACCTGCGCGTCATTGCCTCGGACCGCCGCGTGATCACAGCGGGGTGAAGTTCGGGCAGTCAATGATTCGACAGCTCCGCTTTTGACAACTGAGAGTTCACGACCTCGAAGCTCTGTTGTGCGAGCTGTCTCTCGTTGACCGACAACACAAACCGCCAACGTCCCGGCATATCTCGTGTCTTGTCGAGGTTGTGATAAAACCAGACATTCCATGTGGATTCAGTGGGAACCGTGGCATCTGTCGTGTCCAGAATCAGACGCCCGCTCTCGTCATACAAACGTCCTTTGAAACGATAGAGAATGTGAGGCGGCACCTGGTGATCTTTGTTATTTCTATCTGGGTTATTGCGTGATTGGCTTGCCGTCTCGTAATAACGTAGTTGCCGCCGAACAACATCGCGCCAATCGCCAGAACAACGGTGCCCTTCTTCGTCTGCGGCCATTTCAACACGATGAACACGGGAACGATCACGGGCAGAAGAATGCAGGCCACTCCCCCACCAAGAACACACATAGTGTCAATCTGGGTCGTTTCACGCTTTTTCTGGCGGGCGACGCTTTGGTATCCGCGGGGTTTGAAAGCCAGTGAGATGCGCACGTACACGGCGTGGCATCGCGCTACCCCAACGCGTGCCAACCCGTTGGGAGACAGATTAGACGGAAGGGATCCGCGAGCCAGCGGTCCGTCGACGGTATCGATATCTCGCGACGATTCCAGCGATGCCGAGGGCGGTCAGCGTCACACTCGCCGGCTCAGGCACGGCCGATACCGTGGAATAGGTGGTGCCCGAGGCGCTGACCAACGACGCTCCGACCGGAATAACAACGGACGTGAGTTGGCCGGTATGCGAAAAGTCTGCAATCCCTCCGGCGTTGTTCAGTACGAAAAGGGTCAGTCCAAGATCGAACGGAACACCGTACGTGAAATTGACCAAGATACTGCCGGAGTTGGAGACACCAAACGATGTGGGCCCCGCGGGGCACCCGGTATTGAAACTTGCCAAGGCTGTAAACGTGCCATTGACTTGACTGGAGTAAGTCCCCTGCACGCCGGGATCCTGGAAACCACTGCAGGAAGCGGGAGCCGTGACCATCCCCGAGAGAGCCCACATGAATGTGGCCGTGCCCTGTCCGCTGCCGCCCAACATCGTGAAGGCATCCAGCCACTGCGACGTCGCGCCCGAGGATCCACCAGACAAGAACAACTTGTTCAAACCAAAATTGGTGGTGACGACGCCGGTGGCGCCGGCGACAGTACCGGTCACGGACGACGCTCCGGATTCGAGGTCAGGAGTCAGGCCCAAGACGCTGGAAAATGTGCAAGGCGGAGCGATGGGCGTCACGCCGGAACCGGAAGAAGTGGGACAGGTGATCGCGATTGGTGCGGCATCCACAATCTGGGCGCAGAGATACACCAGGACGAAGACCGAGGCCGCGAGCAAACGACGAATCATGGTCCACTCCTCCCCTGGCGGGGTCGAAACCTTCGCTACGGGTGTCGAGATCGGTTTTGGGAACCGGCGACGCCTAGCAATAGCTGAGCCATTCCCAATGCCCGGCATCCCTCGCGGCTGCCGGGTGAAGTCTTCGTCGCATCCGACTTTTGTTCTAAAAGATCACGAATTGATTCCGATCCATCGCATCCCTTCACGCGCGGCACGGTGTGCGCGAAGGTGAATCACTATCTCGAGCGCGTGTATCACCCCGACCGCGTGCTCTACCCCCTGAAACGCATCCTCGAGGCTATTTGCCGCGACCAGACGCTCATTATATTTTCTAATAATATTCACAGCATTATTGATGTGACTTATTATCGTCGACACGCCGTACCAGCATGCGAAGGACAGCAATCTTTGGAACCTACCGGAGCACGCCCTTGCTTACCTGGAGCAGGCGGACGCCATTCCGCACCGCGCAGAAGGCGAGGCCGCGCTGCTCGAATTCCTGCCGCCGCGCGTCAACTGGATCCTCGATATCGGGAGCGGTGACGGCCGCCTCCTCGCCCTCGTACGGCTGGTCCAACCGCACCTCCATGGCATCGCACTCGACTTCTCGGACGCGATGATCGAACGGCTCGAGGGGCGATTCGCCAACGATCCGTCGGTCCAGGTGGTGCGCCACGATCTCGATGCGGGGCTTCCGGTTTTCGATACCCCGTTCGATGCGGTGATTTCCAGCTTCGCGATCCACCACCTCGCGGATGCAAGGAAGCGCTCCCTCTACGCGGAGATTTTCGATCGTCTTGCACCGGACGGTGTGTTCTGCAATTTTGAGCACGTGGCGTCCGCGACGGCCGCACTGCACGCGGCATTCCTCGAGCGGCTTGGGATCATCGACGAGGATCCATCGAATAAGCTCCTCGATGTCGAGACACAGCTGTCGTGGCTGCGCGAAATCGGCTTTTGCGATGTCGACTGCCACTGGAAATGGCGGGAGCTCGCGTTATTGGCGGGCGTGAAGCCATCGACAGCGACCTTGTAGCGGACGACTCGCGTATGACTGCGGCACAAACGTGGGATCCGGCGACTTATGCGGAGAATGCCCGGTTCGTATCGGATTTGGGATCGCCTGTGTTGGAGCTCCTGGCGCCGAAGCCCGGTGAACGCATCCTGGACCTCGGGTGTGGTGACGGCGTTCTCACGAAGAAGATCGCCGAGATGGGCTGTGACGTGGTTGCGATTGATTCGAGCAGGGCGTTCATCGAGTCGGCACGCGCGCTGGGCTTGACGGCTGATGTCGTCGACGCGGTGGCACTGCCCTACCGCGAGGAATTCGACGCTGTTTTCAGCAACGCCGTGCTGCATTGGATCAAGCAGGCGGACAAGATGATTGCGGGAGTCCACCGTTCTCTCCGACCAGGGGGACGCTTCGTTGCAGAATGTGGGGGATTCGGGTGCGTCGACAAAATCAAGCGCGCCCTGGTTGCGGCGCTCGACAAGAGGGGCATAGATGGAGAGTCACGTGTTCCGTGGTACTTTCCCGCACCGGGCGACTACGCAACGCGGCTCGAACACGCTGGCTTTCGAGTCGATAGCATTGCCTTGATTCCACGTCCAACGCCTTTACCCGGAGACATCACAGGTTTCGTTGAAACCTTCGGACGTTGTTTTCTCGAAGGTCTGTCTGGAGGCGATCGCGAAGAGTATCTTCAGGACGTCCGCGCCGTTTTGGAGCCCCAACTTGTCGACGACGCGGGCGTATGGATCGCCGACTACGTCCGGCTTCGATTTGCAGCAACGAAGCCCGTCGACTAGCCCGTTCGTCCAGCCGATGTGTGTCGGGGACTCCGCTACTTCGCCGGCTGCGCCCGGCCCGAAACGAGCGCCGCACGCATCGAAAGCAGGTAATCGATCAACCGCTGCGTGTCGACACCCTTGGTGAAGAAGTCGGCCGCTCCGGCTTGCTCAATCGCGGATGGGTGCTCCGTTCGCGGGTGCATGGAAAGCCCAAGTATCTGAATCGACGGGGCTTCAACGCGGAGACGCCTTGTCGCCTCGACACCGTCCATCTGCGGCATCGACACGTCCATCAGCACGACATCCGGATGAAGCGCGTGCGCTTCCGCGATCGCATCGAGTCCGTTGGCAGCCTCGCCCACGACGCGGAGCGCGGGCTGCTCCTCGAGCAGCTTGCGAAACACTTTCCGTACGGCTGCGTGATCGTCGGCGATCAGAATTCTGAGCGGATGCGCGGCCCGAAGTCTCTCGGCGTCGTCGCTTACTGTGACGGGTGCGGCGACGCCGGACACCTGCCCTTTCGGCGCGATCAACCGGAACCGCGACCCATGGCCTGGGGCGCTTTCAATTTCAAATCGGCCGCCCAACAGCGTCAAGCGCTCGCTGATGCTGAACAGGCCCCAACCCACCTGCCCTGCCTTCGCCCGTTCGCTCACACGCGCCGGATCGAAGCCGATTCCCTGGTCCGTGACGGTGATGCACAGCATCTCGCCCGCATCGAGCGCGACATCGACCGTAACCCGATCGACGCCCGCGTGCTTCACCGCGTTGATGAGGAGCTCACGAACAGACTCGAACAGCAGCGTGCGGACCTCCTTCCGGGACGAATTGGCGCGCGGATCGCCGGAGATATCGACCCTCAGGCCGTACTTGCTGCGGGTCCAGTTGGCGAGCCAGGTCAGGGCGGCCCGTAGACCCGCGCTCTGAAGGACCGTGGGAAACAGCTCGACACTCAACGATTTCGCGGCCGCGATCGCCTCCTCGAGATGATGTTTGGTCTCGAAGAGCGGCTCGTCAGGCGTGATGCCTCTCTCCGGATCATGACTCAGGTATTGATCGAGATTGAGCGCCGCAATGAGCAGCAGCTGCTGAAGACCGTCGTGGAGCGTCTTGGCAAGCTCCTCGCGGGCGTGCTGCTCCGCGAGGGTCAAATCGGACGCGAGCCGGCTCAACTGGGCCGACCGCTGTTCCAGTTCCACCGTGCGCTCGCGCAGCGCCGCAGCGGCCTGTTGACGTTCCGTGATATCGGTCACGAACGCGATCGTGCGTCCCCCGTCGGCTGTCGAAATGTGATTCAGGCTGACTTCGATGGGAAACGTGGACCCGTCCTTCCGTTCGCCGAGAAGGTCGAGACCACCCGCCATCGGACGCGGATGCGGTGCGCTCAAATAATGGCCGCGATGCGCACCGTGTACGACTCGCAACGACGCAGGCACCAGGCGCTCAATCGATTGCCCGAGCAGCTCTCCCGGTTCCCACCCGAACATGACCTCGCACGCGCGGTTTGCTGTGAGAATTCGCCCCCGGACGTCGACAGAGACAATGCCTTGCGTGGCGGTCTCGAGCAACAGCCGCAGCTCGCGGTCGTGCTCCTCGTCTCGACGGGCCAGGCGCGCCTCTTCGGCCTGGCGCTGGGCGGTCACGTCCAGTTCGAGGCCCGCGAGGCGTGTGGCCTCGCCGGAGGCGTCGCGCTCGACGCGTCCCACGCTCTGGATCCACGCGACCGCCCCGTCCGGCCGAACCACCCGGTAGACGACGTCCCACTCATCGCTGATCGGGGTCAACTTGTCGTCAACGCGACCGAGGACCCTCGGGCGGTCCTCCTCATGAACGCACGCCAGCCATTTCTCGAACGTCGCGGGTTCATCAGGAGAGAAGCCATGGAGCCTGCGATAGTTTTCGTCGCAATCGAATTGGTTCGTGCCGGCACTGCGGGTCCACGATCCCGCCCGGGAAGCTTTGAGCGCGAGACGCAGTCGCTCTTCGCGTTCCCGCAGCGCCATCTCCGCGGTCGCCCGTTCGGCGGCATCCCACGTGCGTTCGGCGACGTCGCGCACGAGCGCGACCTCGAGCGGTGTCCAGACGCGCGGCGAGGTGTTGTTCACGCCGAAGGCAGCTACCAAACGACCGCGCTTGATCAGCGTGACGCCTATAAACGCCGCGATCTGCCTCGCCCGCATCGTCACACGCTCGGCCTCGGTAAATCGTGAGTCAGTGTCGACGTCGCTCACGACGACCGTCTCCCCGCGCCCGTACGCCTCCGCCAGTGCCGCCCCAAAACCTCCAACCGAACCCTGTCCGAGGGTGCCGACCCCGCGCACGTGCTCGCCGCGGACCACAAACTGGCGCTCGCCGATTTCCGCGTACCCGCATCGTGACACCTGCAGGTACTCTCCCAACAGGCGCGCGGCAGCGTGCTGGACGTCGGACGGGTCGCTCAGCACGCGAAGCGTGTCGTTCAGCGTGAGCAGGAATGCCAGCCGCGCCTCGTTCAGGCGCAACGCGCTTTCGGCGTGCGCGCGCGCGGCGGCCGCCCAGGTGCGTTCGCCAGTTTCCTCGATGACGGCGATCTCGTCGCGCTTCCAGGCACGCGAGGTCGCGCAATGGACGCCGAACGCTGCCAGCCACCGGCCGTCCTTGTGAAGCGTCGTGCTGACGAGCGCGCCGACGTCGTTGGCGAGAAGAGCGGTCCGCTCGGCTTCACTGAAACGGGCGTCCGTACACACGTCTTCGACGACCACCGTTTTACCCCGCCGGCACTCCTCGAGCAGTGCGACTCCGAACGAGGCCAGTGGTGCCCGCTCGACGAGCGGCGCCACACCGCTGACCCATGAGCGGCCGACAATGAATTCATCGCCGGCGATTTCCGCATAGCCGACGCGGTTGACGCGGAGGTGCTCTCCGAGCAGGCGCACGGTGACGTCCTGTATGTCTACTGGACTGCTGAGCGGACGGATCGCGTCGTTGAGCCTCACCAGAAAGGCGAGCCGCTCGTCGCGGTGCTGCTGCGCCTCCTTCAGATATTCACGCTCGGTGATGTCGTGAACGACGCCAATCAGGTGCGTGGCCCTTCCGCTCGCGTCGCAGAGCGGTGTTACCGCGACCTCGCCAAACTTCCGGCCGGCGGGGTAATGAGACACTTCCGTCCAGCGTACGGTCCGGCCGGATCGGATCGCCTCGCGGTAATGGTTCAAGACGAGATCGAGCGACGGCGCGGGGATGACATCTCGGACTAGCGCGCCGACGACCTGCTCTCTGGCCAAGCCCATCGCAATGAGCCCCGCCTGGCTCATGGATACAAACCGGAAATCACCATCCGGCTCGATTCGGACGTCGAACACGATCCCCGGTAGCTGGTCGTAAATCGCCGACAGTTCTTGTTCATGCATCGGCGTGGATTGTCCTCAGCAGGCTTCGCCGGTGCGTGCCGGTGGTCGGCACACCGCGTTGGGCCAAGCAGAGCGAAGTGTGACTGCACATCGTGCCACGGTCAACTGGCCGCACCTCGACGCGTCGCCGATGCGTACGCGCCAGCGATTCAAGAGGGAGCGCGAGATGCCGATTACCCGAAGGATCCATCGGGGATCTTTGGGGGCCATCTCGTTGAGGGCAGAAAGCCGCGACGTTTCGGAGATCGTCGCGCAGGTGCATCAGCTCGTCAGGCTGATGCGGCAGCTTCGCGCGGACGACCGGCCGATTTCTGAACACGACATTCTGGTTACGCGGATTCGTTTGCTGCTTCAGGAGATCGATTCGGCCGTTGCCGATCTCTCCCACACGCCATTCGACGCGCTCGGCCAAACGGCTGATCCTGCACCGATCCCGCGTTTGAGCCCGACGAGCGAGTTGACGCTCGTCCAGGCCGACGACTTTCAAGGCCTCGAAGATTTCTCCGTGATCGAGGACCTCAAAGCCTTCGGCAATCAGCACGACATCGAAAAGGGCGGAGCTCGACCGGACATACCGTGCACGCCGGCCGGCGATCAGGTCACGTCCCAGTTCGATGCCAAGGCGTGGGACGAGCTGATGGCGACGCCGACGCCGGCGGTAAACGCGACGGTCTATCACGATCCCACGGCGATTCGTCGAGAGCGGAACCGAGCGATCGTCAGCATCGCCGTGGTCGTGGCCATTGGCGCAGCCATCGCAGCGAACTTCGCACTGCTCGCAGGATTGAACGGGCTTGAAATCGCGGCAACGGGCATCCTCGGGAGTGCGGCAGCCGTGCTGGTATGGAAGGCGCTCGGCGGCGTGTATCCCGATCTGTGACGTGCCACCGCACGCGTCTACAGCCCACTCGGCGGCGTTCCGCGACGCCTAACGTCTGTTCGACGAGAGCTAGCTCATCAGCGTAATTCGTTCGGAATTAAATTGTTACGCCGGTTGGAATGCTGGTTGCTGACCAGTGGTCTTCTTCACATAAAGACGTCCGCCGGCGTACAAATCCCCGCAGAAGGGCTGGTTGTGTGTCTGTGGTTCATACAGAAACGGTTCGCGTGCGAATTGCGAAAGTGCCCCCGACTCATCTGCTGGAAGGCTACGACCTTCGTCCGTTCGATTTGGGTGTCGGCAAAACGTATGATTTGCCCGCTCGCATCGCTGAGGTGTTGATTAGATGGAATTATGCGGTGCGCGAACCGCGACCACGGGAGCAAGCCGCCGATAACGTAAAAAGGTAGCCGCGTTCACCGCACGCCGATTGGGGCGCTGGGGGCTGAAGCCGTAAGGCTGGAGCCCGAGCTGCCCGTGGCGTTGTCCGATTTACGCTGACCGTGTTTGTCTGACGGTAATTTCTTTCCGCTCGCATCGATCGACGGAGCGACAATGAGTGCGTCGCCTCTGGCTCTTCGATGAGTGACGCACGATCGGTCGACGCGTTCGTCAGCCCGCAGCTCGTCGCCCTCACAGACAAGGCCCGCGCCGCGCTCGGCGATCGAGCGAGCGTGCCTATCAGCCGCTTCCCGTTCAAAGTCGGTAGAGAAAGCCGAGCGCCCGGTTCGCTCGTCCAGGCGGCTATCGCAATTGAGCGACGGCTCGGCATCGCCCCGCAACTGAACGACGTCTACCTGCTCGAGCCCATTTCACCCGACGGGTTCTACATTTCGCGCGAGCACTTTCAGCTCGAGTACGCCGACGACACGGTGTTCCTCTTCGATCGAAACAGCGCGTGCGGGACCCTTGTGGCGGGCAAGCGGGTCGGCGGGGATCGCAGCGGCGGACGCACCGAACTGCGCGACGGCGATGTGATCGTGCTTGGGACGCCCGAGTCACCTTACCAATTTCGCTTCGAGGTCAACCGCGTCCGAAGCGAGTCCGCTGCCTGAAGCCGGTTGAGGGTTGCAATCATCCAGCCTGCCGTTTGGATTCGGCACGGGGCGGGATCCCCACACGTGTACGAGTGCCGTCTGGCGCTATCACGTTCGCCTCGCTGGCTTCATTCGAGTCTGTCCGCATGCCGTACTCGAAATGGTACGTCCGTCCGTCCGCGAGAGTCAGGGCCGACACTCGCCCATCGGCGTATTGGACCTGAAGGCGAGAAGGCGTCGGTCCGCCGTTGGTCGCGACGGCGATCACGCTGGCGTCGACATAGCTGTAGCGCTCGACACGGTCGCCGTCAGTCACCGTGGAGAGGTTCCCGCGAGCATCATAGGTATACCGAATGGCGCGGCCGCGATCGTCAGCAGCCGACGTCACCCGCGATTTGTCGTCATGTTCCAGCCGGATGACGCGGCCGGACGGCGACGTGAGCTGCTCCAGGTTGCGATCGCGATCGCGAACAAACTGAATACGATGGCCGTGAGCATCCTGCATCGCGGTCGGAGCGCCCTGATGCGGCTGCTTCCCGCGGTAGTTTTCGGGAAAGAGAAACAGCGCGCCGTCGGAAAACAGCAGATCCCAACCGTTGCCGTTCCACCGGAAGGTCGAGTGGAGAAACGGCGTGGTGGTCGCAGTGTGCTCGTATACGGCATCGGCGTAACCAGTGCCTTCTGAGATCCGGTTGTAGTGGATCGCATCGCCGTCGGGCATGATCAAGTCGACATACGTGTACGGATTCCGGCTGCCGACCGGGAGGATGTCGTACGGGTGATTCCATCCGACGCCGAACCCGCGAGATTCGGTATCCCACATGCGAAAGCACCGCGTGAACGCAAGCGGCAATTCATCCTCGACGAAGAGGTCCGTCTGACGAAGGATGAGGTACCCGCCACGAAGATTCACCTCCGCCTCGTCGTACCGCCTCTCGTTTCGCAAACCCGATAAGCACTCCGTCGTCTGGGCCTCGATCGAGCGGCCGTCCGCTGCGGCGCCAGCGAGGACTGGTTGGCGAAGCGAAGCTGCAGGCTCGAAAACGTCCATGCGCCTGACGAGCGCCCGGCGCGCACGTACAGCGTCCCTGCGCCCTTGGGCCCCGACACCGGAATCCACATGAAGGCTTCGGTCCAGCCCGTTTCGTCGCGCGTCTCGTTTCCAACTGTCGACCAGCCAGCCCGAACGGGCCGGCCGAGAGCCGCGGTCACGCGCCCATCGTCGCCGACGCGCGCGACCACCTCTCGAACCAGAGACGATTTGGACGTGGGAAGCCACGGCTCGATCCATCCCGTCTGTACAAGAAAGAACGCCAGCACACCAAGGAGCGCAAGCATTGACATGAGAAGGATCGGTTGGAGCTTCGACGGACGATCACTGCGGGACATCGAAGTACTCCGTCATCACATCGAGATCGTCGACGCCGCCGATTGAGCCGTACAACACGCTCCGGGGGTCGTGACTCGGCGGGAATCCGTAGCACATGATTCCCACGTCCTTGGTGATCATCTTCTTCACCCGGCTCAAGACAATGCGGTCGTCCGGCGAGTTGCCTAACACGTCCGGGCGCATGCGCGCGTACAACACCACTGCGATGTGATTGGTCGCGTCTCGAGACGACAATGCGAACGCCCAGTTCTCCGTTCGTATGTACATGTCGGCCGCGGTAATCGCGATGACGCGGGCGCCGGGATCGTCCAGAACCGTCGCATATCGCATCCGGATCGCCGCGATCAGATCCTCAGATCGAAGCTGCCCGCGGCTGTCGTCGTACATGGTCTCGTCAGGCTGAACGGCCGCGAGGACGTTCACGGGGAACGGGAACCGGCTCCGGATGGCGGTTGCGAGCTGGGTCACCAACGGCAGTGGACCCTCGCGAACTGGAATCAAATAGAGCGAAATCCGCTCGGGCGGAGGCGGCATGGCTTGTTCGCCCCCGCCTGTCTCGATCAATTCAGACGGCTTGAATGAAAATGCGTCGCGACCGGAAACACGACGGATAGTGACGACCCCGAAATAGCTGCGAACCGATTGAAAGCTGACCGCGACCTGCTCGAGAGATGCTCTCAGCGGGTAGGCCGCATAGGCGGTCTTCGCGAGGGCGAGCGCCTTCCATTTCTTCTCCGGCACGTCGTCAACTGGACTCGAAGCAGCGAGCACAATGGACAGATACCGATCGTTTGTGAGGTTGACGAAGACACCGACCGCGGGATCGGCGGCGCGCGCCACCGCCGCTTGAACCACCGACAGTTGTCGCAGCGTCTCCGACGCCACGCAAGCCGGCATTGACGTCACGACGAGAGCCGCGACGCACGCCCCGACTACGCAGCCAAAGTTCTGGTTCTTCAGTCTGTGTGTCGAAGGCGCACCCATAGAGCAACATAGGGCGGCCTTCGTCGACAGTTCAAGAGGAATCGACGGCCGCCGGCGGCCGGCGCGTCGAACTGCACAACGTTTCTCGGGATGACGTGCGTTGGGGACTGGACGGTGACGACGACTACTTTGTGTCCGCTCGGTCGTACACGGCCACGTTCGTCAAGGTGCGCCCATCTGGCGCCGTCGACTTTGCCGTCGTCGTGCGGGTGTTGAGATCCGGCGACACGACGGTACGGGCCATCGCCGAGACTTCGCCATTGTGCTTGACGAGCAGATCGTATGTGAAGTTGTCGACCTTCGTGAACGCCCACGTGGTGTTCGGCGCGCCGTTCACGACGTAGTCGTGGCCGTCGAACTTGAACCGCAGATCAACGTGCGACGGGTGCCCTTCAGGATCGATGACGTCCTGCGAGCCCTCCCATCCGTCTCCTGCCGGTGCGAGCCGGCTGACACCGCTCCTGGGCGGCGGTCCAGCTTCGTACGACGACTTCGCCAGATTGAGATTCCAGGTTCCGGCCCACACCTCGCTGCTTGCGTTGACAGGTTCGCTCTGGATGACAGGAGCGGGAGCCGCCTTGTCTGCGGAAGAAACCCGCGTCGCGTCGGACCCGCACGCGACGAGCCACAAGGCGGGCGCGATCACGAGAACGAGTCGTCGACCCGCGTACATGACCATCGTCAAGCGCTCCCGATCCACGGGTTCGTCGGGCGTTTGAAGATGACGCGCCGGCAGCAGATGAACACGCCCGTGAATGCCAGCACGGCCGGCACGAGTCCAAGGATCATCCACAGCAAGCCGGTGAATCGCGCCAGGCGGCCGAAATGTGCGGCGGTCAGCCAGGCAAGGGCGGGTCCGCCCGGGTCGAGACGGAACCCCGATGCGAATTGATCCGGAAAGACCAGATACGCGCCCGAAAGCGCCCACATCAGCACGAAGACGAAAAACCACACGCCGAACGCGCTGTGCACGTCCCAGTTGAGCCGCGCGAAACTGGCACGCCAGTCGACAACGAGGCTCCTCCGCCAATGGGCGATGCCAGGCCACCAGATTGCCGCACCGGTCACGCATAGGACAATCAGGCACAACGCGCCGATGCCGTTCACGAACCGGCCCGTGTTCCCGGCGAGCAGGTTTGCGTGGAAATCGACGATCCGTTCGACTGAAATCCCGCGGTCGTACAGCCGGCTGCGATAGACGATCAAGGCTCCTGAAACGCTCATCAGGAGGATGTAACCGCCGACCATCGCGCCAATCCAGAAATGGATCTGAAAGAGAATCTGGCGCAGCCTCAACTTTTCCGGATGATCGACCCAATCTCGCCACGCCATGTGTTTATTCGTACGTAATGCTCTTCTCCGTACGTAGGGTCCGCCTTTAGGCGGACCTTGTCGTTTCGCGTTGTAGTTCTTCGTCTCTTCGGGAATTAGCTTCCAAATCCCGTAGAACATGTCGAACCGCGGATCCGCTTTGCCGGCCGCGGCCGGAGGCTCAATTTCCAAGGCATCTTTGTTCTCCGTAGAGCATCGGCGAGACAAGCCCCTCTTCTACGAACACGAGGGACGCTACTGCACCTTGAGCGGCGGCGCCGGCGCCGGCCTGGCGAACTTCGCCGAATCTATGGGGGAGTTCAATTGGACGTCGGCGAGCTTGGTCGTGGCCTGACCGTCGGTCCAGGTCGTGACGATTTTGAAAGGTATCTTGATGCCGGTCACGTCGCGGTAATCGGAGAAATCGATCTGGGTCGGAACCGTTCCGATCGCCGTTACCGTCCAGTGCACGACTCTCACCAGGAGACCTGATTTGTCGTCGAAGTAGAGATTAGCCAGCGGGCGGTCACCATTACTGCCCTGCAGCACCGTCATTTCCGCGTCGTCGATCGTAGTCGCGCCAACCTTCCATCGGCTGAATGCGGATTTGATTTGCGAAGGAAACGCGACAACGGCATCGATCCGCGCGCCCTCGAGATTGCCGCCCGTGAGCGTCACGAGCGGCACCGGTCTGTCCGGCGACGAGATCCATCCAACGGTTCCGTTGAAGGTCCGAATGCTGTCTCCCCAGGCCGCGTGCACGATCGTCGTACGCTCGTTAGGCGCCACGGAGGAAATCTCGACCGGCGCTTCTCCGCGATCCGTCTCGTACCCCGCGTACGTACCCTTTGCCGTGTAGCTGGTCATTCCGCGCACGCGGTCTGGATCGCCTACCGCGTTGATGTACTTGTCGAGCACCGCATCCACGGACGTGCCAGACGGGTTGGGATACAGATTCATGTCGTTCGGATCTTCGATGGGCTCGCCGTATTGCAGCGCAAGGCTGGGGACGACCTTGGGTGTGTGATCGCCGCGATGACACGTGTAGCAGGTGACGAGCGCTCTCCCTCTGAAGTTGCCCTTATTGAGATCGGCGACCATCTGCATCATCCGGCGTGCAGTTTTTTTCGTAGGCGTTTCGTCGGCGAATGCGGCCCACCCTGGGGCTGTGTCGTTTGTGTGGCAGTCGGCGCAGTTCATCCCGAGTGACGCCGCAATCATGCCCATCGTGTCCATGAACTCGTCGACCGGAATGCCCTTCAATACTTGAACGTTCTTGAAGACTTGCTCGGACGTGCCGGCGGCGCCGGCTCCTGGCGCAAGCGGACGCGCGGCGCCGGCCGCGGCCCGGCGCGGCGGGGCGGCCGGTCCCTGTGCGCGAACGATCGCGGCGGCAAAAAGAACCAGCAGGGTTGAAGCGAGACACACCAGCCGACGCACGCTCATGTTTGCCGTTCGCGTTACCGCTCGGTCTTCCCGCCGGCTGGGTTACGGATCCTCTCGTTGAACGAGTTCTCTTCCTGCGGAACGCATCGATTATCGAAGAGGCCGACCCATCCCTCTTCGACTGTCGATTCATCCGGCGCGAGACGCCGGAATATCTTGGTTTGGCCGACGAACGGCCGCGTGTAAACCTTCGGATCCGTCAGCGTCCAATTCAGCTGCAAACGATCGGCGCTGACGAGTCGGTAGCGTTCTTCGAGCCTCATCTCGTCGCTGTGCGGATATCCGTAGTGATCGAGCCACGTATTTTCGTGGAACCCGTAGGAATTCACGACGAGCGTGTCGCCCTCCCAGTGGCCGACCGAAAACCCATTCCACGCTGGAAGACTCACATCGGTGGGAAGCTTGCGACCGTCGGTGTAGATCGTTCGTTGGTCGGTCGTCCACTCAAAGTGTTCGATGACACGATCCTTCGCCATGATGATTTCCATCGGGGCGAAATAGGTCGCCAGGATGATCCGCGTCAGTCCGGAAGGCGTGCAGAGGCTCGTGGGATCGTTCTGAAACTTCTCGACGACAGCGCGGCGGCGCCCTTCCGGTTCACCCGGCCGCGGCGGGCTTCCTAGTGGACGGCCGTTGCCCGGCTTGATCGCGTCGTACATCTTCTGCCCTTCGGCGGTGAAAGGCGGAACGTCGAGGCCGAATCCGTCGTCGCCCCCCTCTGGAAAGGCCGCGGCGCCTTGGCGGTTACTCAGATCTCTCCGGCCAAAGCGTCCCCAAATGCCCGACAGATCGTGAGGATCGGCGGGTGGCTTGGCCGGCGCAGCTTGGGCCTGACCTGCGGCGGAACTGTGGGCGCCGCCAACCCGCTGTCCGCCGGCAATCAACGCCACCGACGCGCCGACGGCAGACATCAGCGTCACGACGCACAGGCGAACGGCTGCATGTCTCACGGCAAACCCTCCTTCGGATGAACGGGGTTACCTGTCGGCTGCTCCTCCACCCCGAATCAGGCCGATGACGTTCCCGGACAAGTCCTTGATCTCCACCACGACGCAGACGCCCTTGCCTTCCGGCTGGGGCGAATTCGACTTCTGGATGATCAGGTTCACCTGCGTCCCCGGTTTGAGCGCTTCGAGAAATCGCTTCTTGGGCCAGCCAGCTCTGGCAAGAATCCCGATGTCGGTCATCTCGCCGGCCCAATGCGTCGCCTTGCCTTGCTCATCCATCGTGTCGAAATAGAGTTGGATGTGTGGGTTGACGTAATCCACTTCCGTGACGGTGCCGACGACGGTCAACGGGTGCTGCGTATCGTATGCGTCCGCGCGGCCGTGGTGGGCGGCGAGCGGTACCGCGAGCAGCAGGAGACCAGCGGCGGTCGCCAGCGCCTCCTTCGCCGAAGGAATCCGTGTACGCGTGGCCAGGTTCGTCTTCATGGTGTGTTCCTCTCGAAGGTCCACGGAATTCGCACTATCGGACGCGATTCTAGCGCTATTCGGCGCGTTCGGCGTCCAGACGCGCTTCATTCAGGATTTTTTCAGGGTCGTTTTCGGATTGGCCGGACGTAAGATGGGGCACAGATGAAACGGCTTTCGGGACTGATTCTGGCGGCAGCTCTTGGCTCAGCCGCGACGGTCTCCGCTCATCACGCCTACTCGGCGTATCTGCTCGATCACCGGATCACGATAGCGGGGGAGCTGCAAGACATCCGGCTTGCCAACCCGCACGTCATTCTGCGGATCCGGACGGCCGATAACACCCTTTACACGTGCGTCTGGCAGGGCGCCAGCTGGGTGGAGCGTAACGCGAATGTGACCGAGATGACGTTCAAACCCGGCGACTATCTGGTCGTCTACGGGGCACCGTCCCGGAATCGAAATGTGAAGGAACTGGCCTCACTGCGGGAACTCCGGCGGCCGAAAGACGGATGGGTCTGGCGCGCGAACTTCGACTGACCCACCCGCACTAACCGCCGCCCTGCCGCTACCGACGATCGCGATGGTCATCGCGATCGAATCGACGCCCGTCCCTATCTCGCGAACGATCCCACCGGTGATTGTGTTCGAACACGCCGCGACGGCCTTCCCAATGACCCGCAAAGTACTGGCCGCCGACGTAATACGGCGCGACCCAATAGGCGCCCTCGTACGGCGGAAGCGTCCAGTAGCCGTTGTGCCATGCGTAACGAGAGCCGGACGGATACCAATACCCTTCGACCCATTCGTACTGCGGGCCCGGCTGGGGCGGCACGCGATACGCCCGCGGTGCTGGCGGAGGACCAATGCGGATTCCGAACGAGACCTGAGCGTGACTCGCGGAAGCAACGCCCATCGACACTAAGAAGATCGTTACTGCAAGGATCTTTTTCATGATTCGACGTGGTGCAATTTGAGCACCAGCGCCGAATCGCGATTACTTGTGGGATTTTGTGCGATTTTCCAGACGGGCTGGTTAATAAAGGGGACGACGAGATTCACGGACCGGCTGGCGCGGGGCGCACCTGATTCATCCATTCGAGCAGCTCGGGATCGCCTTCCGCGATGCTGCGAACTTCGGCACGCATGCTGGCCAGCACGCGCCGCGCGAAGTTCCTCGCTGGAGAGCTCTCCGGTGCCTGCGACTGCTCGACCAGCTGCCTGACCCGATCCTTGAGCTTCGCGAGCCCGCCGCTCTGCTTGTCCGCGGCGGCATCGAGATCGTCGAAGACTTCCTGCAGAACTCGAGCTTCCCGCCGCTCCTCCTCCTGTTCCGCTTTAATCGCGCCCTGCACATCCGGCTGCCGCTCGAGCGCGGCGGCGCGACGTGCGGCATCGGACACGTCGGTCAATCCCTTGAAGTCTTCGGCAATCGACCTGAGCTCGCGCATCTTCGGCAAGCTGGACGCCTGCGCTTCTGCCCGAGCCATCCGCTTAGCGTGCAGTTCGTCGATCAGACGGCGGTCGCGTGGACGCGATCCGGCCTTCATCGCCAGGACTTCCATCCACTCGATACCCTCGGTCGCCATTTCAACGGGCGGCCACTGGTGCCCGCCGTCGAATGTTTCGATCCGATGGGGGCTCTTCAGCTGCTCGAGATGGTGCACCTCGTCGTAATCGAAGTCCTCCGTTCCCATCGTGCCAAACACCGGAAAGCGGACAGATTCCTGAAAGTCATCGTCTGGAAAACCCGAGCTCGACGCGAGGACGCCGGCGATGTCGCTCGAATCGAGCGCGAGGCGCATCGCAACGTGCGCACCGCCCGACATGCCCGCGGTGTACCGCCGCTTCGGATCGATCGGAAACCGCGCCTCCACGTCGCGCCGCATCGCGGCGGCGGCTTCGAGGATCGGTTCCCACGGGCCGTTCTTGGAATTGTTCGAGGCGGCCACGATGAAGCCGTATTTTTCGGCAGCCTGCTGATAACGTTCGACGGCGCGCCGACCGCGGGCACCCGCATCGAATCCGAGGATCAGCGGCCACTTTCGGCCCGGAGTGAAGGATGTTGGCAGGTAAAGGGCGTAATGCTGCGCCGGGTTGTCCTTGCACTGCAAGTCGTCGACGATGACGCCGCGGGGCAGATCCTGGGCGGACGCTGCGGCCGCCAGAAGGATCGCTCCAATAACGGTGAGCCACACCTTTCTCGGCATGGCTCCCATTATCAGCTCTCCGGCTATTTGGGCGCGCAGTTCTCCGACACCACCTGAATCGTCTGCACGATTAGGCGTTGATTGGTGCCATGTACGGCGCCGCTCGCGTTGGCCGCCTGATCGTTTTGCGTGACGCCATAGGCGCTCGAAGGGGTCGAGCCGGCAGAACCCGCTGGCGATCCGTTCGTGTCGGTGGATGAAGTTGAATGACCCGCGACCGGCGGGAAATGATCGAGCTTCCCCGTCACGCGGACCTGTTTGTTCACATCTGCCTGCGCAGGCGCCGGTACGCCGTCGAGATCCAAGGTGGAATTGCTGCTCACCAACGGACCGCCGGAGCCGCCGGCGCCGTTCTCACCCGTGCCAGCGGATCCCGGTGTAGCAGCGTTCGCGTCCACAAGCTTGTATCCACCGGCCAGTCCGTTATTGGTCGCGCCCACCGTTCCACGCGCCACTGTTCCAGACGTTCCAGTCGTCTGCGGCAGGCTCGGACCCTGAAGGCATCCGACGACCGACACCATCTCGTTCGATGAATCGCTCGGCGCGCCCGAGGTGGCGGTCTGACCTTGCGAACCATTCGCGGACGTTCCGTTGCTCCCGTTCGTCCTGTCTTGTCTACCGCACGCCAACGCCAACATTGCGATTGCCACTACGGCCGTCCGCCTCATCGCGCCTCCTTTTCGCACGCGAACGGCTGCAAGCGACATTCCGGTGATCGATTCTCGCGAACATCGAATTGGTGATGTCGTGTTTGAGTGCGTGGGCGTGGACCGCGATGCACACACGGGCTAGCGGTTGAGTTGGCCAAGGCCTTCAGACGATGGCACCACGATTGCTCTTTGACTGGCAGCTTCGCTCGGCCGCATTCCGACGGCCGGCAGATTTCCCATCCCACGGACGGAGGGCGCTGTATGCCCTCCGGCTCGCCTTTTTTCGACACACCGTGGGAACACCAGGGGCATCGCGGCACCGAGCGAGGAACGTGGACGACATGCCGACACGTTCGCATTTTCCACGCGCACGCACCGCGCTCCTATTGGTGGACGTGATCAATCCCTTCGATTTCGAGGGCGGCGAGGCGTTCGCGCGCAAGGCGCTTGCGACCGCCCGTGCGATTGACCATCTGCGCACCCGCGCCGCCCGGGCGAGAGTGCCCGTCATCTACGTGAACGACAACCTGGGGCGCTGGCGATCGGACATCGACTCGTTGGTCGAATGGTGCACCAGGCCAGGAATGCCCGGCGCGCCGATTGCGAGAATGCTCCGGCCCACTAAACGCGATTACATCGTGCTGAAGTCGACGCTATCGGGCTTTTTCCAGACGCCGCTCGAGACGATGCTCCGCTCCGGCGGCGTGAGAACGCTGATCGTGACCGGTTACGCCGCCGACAACTGCGTCCTGTTTACAGCGGCTGACGCCTACATGCGCGACTTCCGTCTGATTGTTCCGAGCGACTGCGTCGCGGCAAAAACGGTGGATGCCCACCGGCGGGCTTTGAAGATGCTGGGGGAGCTCCTGGGGGCTCGAACAGGACGCGCGACCACGGTCAGGCTTGGATGAGCCTCGAGTCCCGAGCCTCGTCTATTTGCTGTATTTCGCCTTGAAGCTCTCAAACCGGCTGGCGTCGAACTTCTCGCGTGGAAAGAGCGTGTTTTCGGCGATCAAGCTGGTCGCCGCGTAGACGGCGTCGGCGCCGGTCAGCTTTTCCCAGTCCTCGACGGCCGCCACAGGCAGCTGTTCGAGACGCTTGGCGAACTTGGCGACGGCCCCAGGCACGATCTTGTTTGTCTTGGCGTCCCATAGCGGATCGAAGGTCGGCATCACGAAGTAGAGCTCGTCGCGTTTGAACACGAACGTCATCGTCGTTGCCATGACCCAGGCGTCCAGGTCGGGCCCGTCGAGCGTTTTCGTCCGCTCGATGTAGACGTTACGGTCGTTGTTGAACCAGGAGCCGGCCCGCTGGTCGGCAGAATCGGACGTCTGGCCGAAAACCGCCGCGGCGAGCGTGAGGAGCGCAACCACCGCAGCGGAGACCTGCAATCTCATCGCTCGGAAGATCCTACAACGGACCACGGCTGTCGCAGCGTGGATCACGACGTTGCCACAGCTTCGCGGCGTAGCACAGGAATCCGTTGGTGACCGACTTGCTATTTACGGTCTTGATGACGACCAAAGAACAAATAGACGCCGAATACGAGGCGCTCGAAACCGAATACCGGATGTTGATGCAGAACTCGTGTGACTATTCGGGACGCGTGGCCTACGCGCGCCGGCTCCTCGATCACGTCGAGCGGAGCTTGATGCGAATGGGAATCACGGGGAGCGAGGCAGAAGACTGGCAAGAAGCAGCGGGCTAGACTTTCGGGCTTCGGGCTTCGGGCTTCGGGCTTCGGGCTTCGGGCTTCAGCTCCAGGTTCCAGGCTCCAGGCTTCGGATCGCTCATTCGGCGCCTGAAGTCTGAAGCCCGGAGCCCAGAACCTATTTCTACTTGACCGCCACGAGCTGCCCCCTCGCAACCCCGTTCGGATTGAGCGTCGAGTGGACGTTGAAATAGAACCCCGCCGGATTGTTGACGATCGCCTGAAAGGTCGCCGAATCCGGGGGCGCGATGCCAATCTTCGTAAACGATCCCGACCCGTTGCTCAATGTCACCTCGCCCGCCGCCAGCGAGGTACTGAAGATGATGGGGCCGTTCGTGCCAGCCGGTGCCTGGTGAATGTGCGCGATGTTGATGGGGGTTCCGGCGGGAAATCCGCTTAGGCTGACCGAAAACGACGCCGTCCCGCCCGTAATGTTTCCGGCGCTGTCCTTCGTCACATCGAAGACGACCGTGGCGGTTCCGCTTCCGCTCTGCTCAGCGTTAGAAATCGGCGGGTTCTCGTTCGCGGGCAGCAGCGTCGCCGTGAACGTGGGCTTCGACGACGTGCTGCTCGACGGCGAGGTGGAACTGTTCGAACAGCTGATCGCAGCGAGTCCTGCAACCGCAAGAATAACGAGACGCTTCATGTGATGCTCCTTCTCCGTCAGAAAAATTTTCGTGTCAGGTTGAATCCGAACGTGATCGTGTGAGGGTTCCCGCCGAGAGCGAGCTGGCGCCAGGTCGTGCTCGGCGTGTTCGTGAACGTCAGCGCAAACACATGCTTGCCGACGCGTTTCTCGAGCCCGAAGCCGTACTCGGGATCGCGGATGACGTTGCCACCCAGACGCGGCGTCGCTTCGGCGAGGACATACAGGCTCGACAGAACGCGCACCCGTCCTCCCAACCCGATCACCCCGGTGTCTTGCTTCGGCGTACCCTCGGGCGTCGTGTTGTGGACCCAAAACGGCATGGCATACACTGCGAGCCGGTCCGCGACCTTGCGAGAGACAATCACGCCGAGCGCCGGTGAGTAGTGCTGCCGGAAGTTGTTGTCGCCCTCCACGGATACGACGGCCGAGACCGACAACGGCACACTGGCGGTCTCATGAATCGCGTCGTACTTGCCCGACAGCTGGATGTCGCGGCTGATGCTGGTCCGCTGCACGACCGCTTCGAGCCGCCGCATGATGCCCCACCTGAACTCGAGCCCGATGTTGGCACCGGTGTCGATGCCGAACAGGTTCTGGACCTGGTCGCTGAAGTCGTCCGTCCGGAGGTTTTCGTTGAAGCGGTGTGTCAGATGGAACGCGCCGCCGTTGACCGGCAGCCGCAGCGTCGTCGGCAGATTCACAAGCGAGTAGTCGGGCTCCACGGGATCGAGCGCCGCCGCATCATCGTCGCTGGCCCGTTGAGCGGCTGCGGTCGCAGAGGGTGCGCTTGCGGATTCCGCGCGCGCCGGAGCGGCGCCGCCGGCATACGCGAGGCAGACACCCAGCCAGAATGAGAGAGTTCGAGTGTGTCGAATCAAGGTGCCAACGCGTGAGCAAGGCTGGGACCAGCCGTAAGTCGTTGAATACGCTCCGGAAGCGGAAACGTCCAGTTACTCTGCGCGTAAGGGCTTACGGTCAGTGGCGATGTGTCGCGGAGGATCGGACCGCGGGCCGCACGCGCACGAACACGTGGTACGAATGCGAGCCGGCCCAGAACGGAAGGAGATCGGGCGACATGTGATACAGCGTGACGTCCGCGCCCACGCCAAGACGGCCGCCGGCGATTGTCAGAGCGTCCGGGAGGACGCCAATGACCAGTTCGTCGACGTGCGAGTAGAAATGCGGATGCGCGAACCCTTTCGGATGGAGACCGAGGCCAAACAGCTCCTTCTCCGTCGCTTCGGCGCGCCCGTAGAACGTGATCCGATTCGAGGCGCGGAGATCCCACTCGAGCAGAAAGCCGTCCGACACGCCGTTGGCGACGACCGCCTGCCTGTTTTCGCCCCACGCCAACGTGACGGCGAGCGGCCGCCGGGCGATGGCGCCGTCGAAACCGACCGACGCCGTGAGCCGCGTAACGTCGTACGGTTCGAACCATTCCGGCTCGTGCAGGTGACCGCCTGAGAACTGCGCGCTCCACGGTCCGCGATGCCATCCGATTCGCCCGGCCCAGGAATTCAGCCGGGGCCGATCGATATTCAGGCGATTCTCGTCCGGCTCTTCTCCTCTGAACGCCGACGCCTCGAAGGTGAACGCTCCCCGCTCGATGCCGGTGCGGAGGACGCCGGGCGTGATGTGGGTTGAATCCAGATAGTGGTGCGTCAACGGCACCTGCGGGTTGTCGCGAGCCGATTCGCGATGCATGAACGGCGTTGGACCGAGCGTCGGGGATCCGACGACGTCGCCGCCGAAGAAGTAGGCAAACGTGGGCCGCTCGATCCGGTACGTGACGCCAAGGTTCATGACAAGGTCGTGCGGATGCTGGTGGTTGACGAGCGGATTCTGCTGATAGCTCTCGCCAGTCTGAAAAAGCTGTGGCGAGCCGGCGTTCTCGATCGTGAACGGCTCGAGCGTCATCATCACGTTGAGATCGAGGCGTCGCCGCCCGGTACCGCGCTCGGCCGTCACGCCGAACCAGTTCTGCGACTCCCACGCGGAGAAATCGGCGAACTGACGCTGCTGGTAATTCAACCCGAAGAACGCGTTCCCATCGGCCGCCCACGTCCACGCCGGAACAGCCGGCATGTCGTGCATATCCATGTGCTGGTGATTTTGAACGTCTTCCGGCTCCTGCGCCGCCCCGTGAACGCCAAGCCCCAGCGACACGACCAGCGACACGACGACCGTGCGGAGCGAGACCACGGCGGGCGGTTCAGGCAATTCCCCTGCCGCGCGTAGGCAGCGGGAAGCCCCGATTTTTCGTGAACCGAACTGCGGAAGCTTACGCGGCACGTGAAAGGTGTCGGATTACGTAATGGATCTTCATCACGAAGACACGAAGACTCCTAATTCCTAATTCCTAATTCCTAATTCCCAATTCCTAATTCTTAATTCCTCCCAAGCCCCATGCTAGGATCTGACCGCCGTTCTGCAGGAGTCCAGCATGTCGTCCATCCGTGTGTCCGTTCTTGCGGCCGTCTGCGCCTCGATGGTGTCGTTCGGCGCCGTCACCCACGGCCAAGGTGCGAAGCCTGCCCAGGCCGATGCCAAACCCGAGGGGCCCAGATGGGCGCTGACCGGGAACATGCAGCAGTTGATGCGCGGGATTTTCTTCCCGAACGCCAACATGGTGTTCAACGTGCAGACGCACGACCCCGCTGACAAGAAGCCACTGCCGCCGGGTGCTGCAGGTTCGGCGACGACCAACTTCGACTGGAATCTCTGGGGCGCCAGCCTGTACTCGGGATGGGAGGACGTCGACTACGCCGCGATCACGCTGGCCGAAGTGACGCCGCTCCTATTGACACCGGGACGCACGTGCGCGAACGGAAAGCCGGTGCCGGTCGAGCGCGCCGACTGGATCAAGTACACGACCGACATGCTCGAGGCCGCTCGCAAATCGTACGAGGCCTCGAAGACGCGAAACATGGAAATGGTCGCCGATTCGACCAACGATCTGAACGACGCCTGCCAGGCGTGCCATCGTGTCTATCGCGATCGCCGGCCGCCCAACGTCGAGCGCGGTGATCCCGCGGCGATGGCTCTTCGCTGCACGGCGCCGTGACCGCGTCGCCGTCGAAGTCGCCGGCGACGCCGAAGAAGCGGCTGACGAAACGATTTCGTGGGGGCGTCGGCGCGGTCATCCGAAACAGCAAACGTGAGGTTCTTGCGTTCGAACGCCGGGACCAGCACGGGGTCTGGCGTCTCCCGCAAGGGGGACTCGAGCTCGGGGAGTCGGTCCTCGATGCGCTGTTCCGCGAAATCCACGAAGAGACGGGGCTGACGCGGCGGCACCTGAAAACGACCCTCGAGTTGCCGTTCTGGATTGGGTACGAATACCCCTCGGCCGATGCGGGCACCAAGAAAGGGCGCGGTCAGGTCCACAAGTGGTTTTTCCTCGAGCTTCGGACCGATGACGGCGACGTCGACATCACACCCGGCCAGGAGTTCAGGGCCTGGCGCTGGTGTCGGCTCGCCGAGTTGATCGACTCGGTCGAACCGTTCCGACGTCCCGTCTATCTCGAGCTGACGCGTTGGGAGTCTTCGCTTCAGTAGCCGAGCTGGCCTGCCAGCTGAACATTCGTACGCCACTGGCGGTAATGCGTCGCCGACAGCACGTATGCCGTGTACGAGGCGAGCGCCGTGCGCTCGATCCAGCCGATTGTCTTGATCGTCCGGCGGTGGCGTGGACTCAATTTCATCAGCAGCCGCTCGGTGGCGCGGCTCGACGCGTTGTTGAAGGCGGACCATCCAAGGCTCGTCAAGGCGTCGGTAAATATCCGGCGATTGCCTTCGCCGTAGCCAACCGGAACGTCAAAGGCGCGACCGCTCACGGTGTACCGGCTGTTCGATTCCAGGTAGCCGTGTTCGAAGAACACCTGCGAACTGTCCCAGTCTCTCTTCGTCGCGTCGTACGCGATCAGCGCCGGCGCGTACGTCGTTGGATCCAGGGCGACGCCTTTGAGCACGGCGTGGAGAAATGACGAGGAGTCGCTCCGGTCCTCGGCGGCGGCGGGCCACGCGGACAACCACAAGAACGACACGACGACTGCAGCCCTGAAGCGGGCTCGCGAATCCAGCCTTATCACGGAACGTCTCTGGCTTCATGCTCGGCAAGGGACAAGCCAGCCGAAAGCGCAGCAGAGATGGCCTAAACCCGATGAATTCACATCGGCAGTTCCGCGTCTGGCCGGTCAAATTCCATCGGAATGACGGATTATCGGGAATCTGAAAACCTGCAATCTCCAGTAGAATTTGTCCATGTACTCGGTGGAAGGGATTGAGAGAAGGCAAACCCTCGCGTTCGTCGTGATCGCGCTGGCCGCGGCGTTGATCGGCGCCACGTTCGTCCATGTCGGGGCGCAGCCTTCCTCCGACACACTGCCGAAAGAGATCAGCGATCGCGCCTTCTGGCAGATGGTCGTCGATTTCTCCGAACCTGAGGGTATGTTCCGGTCGGACAACTTCGTCTCGAACGAATCCGGATTCCAGTACGTCATCCCTGACTTGCAGAAGCGCAGGTCTACCGACGGCGTCTACCTGGGCGTCGGTCCGGATCAGAACTTCACCTACATCACGGCTCTCAAGCCGCGGATGGCCTTCATCGTCGACATCCGGCGACAGAATCTGGTGCAGCTCCTGCTTTACAAGGCGCTCATCGAGATGTCGGAGACGCGCGCCGATTTCCTGTCGCGCCTGTTTTCGCGGCCCCGGCCAGAAGGCCTCGACAACGCCTCCCCACCCAACAAGCTGTTCAATGCGTTTCACGAGGTCCTTGCCGACGACAAGACGTTCGCGGCCAACCTGCAGGAGGTTCAGGATCGGCTCGTCAAGCGGCATCGTTTCGCGTTGACCGCGGAGGATCTGTCGCGGCTCGAATACGTGTACCGCGCGTTTTTCATGCGTGGCCCTGAGCTCCGATATTCATTCCCGCGTCAACAGTTCGCCCGCTGGTTCCCGACCTATGCCGAGCTGATGATGACGACCGATCAGGCCGGCGTGAATCGCAGCTACATGGCCAGCGAGGACAACTACCGGCTCCTCCGCGAGTACGAGCGCAAGAACCTGCTCGTCCCGATTGTTGGCGACTTCGCGGGCGACAAGGCGATCCGCGCGGTTGGGGCGTACGTCAAGTCCCACCGCGGAACGATCAACTACGTGTACACCTCGAATGTCGAGCAGTACCTGTTTCAAGACGATGCCTATCGGCGGTACTACGGGAATATCGCGTCGCTTCCGCTGAACGACAACAGCGCGTTCATCCGCGCGTACTTCGATGCCGGGTTCGTCTACCCTCCGGGCATCGTGACGCCGGATCTGCACTCGGTGCAGCTCATCGATCCCGTCCTTCGATTCCTCAAGGCGTACGACGCCGGCGACGTGCACACCTACGCGGACGTCGTAGAACGGTAGCTTGGACCCTAGGTCAGAACGCCAGGCCTACTGATCGGCGGCGACGTAATCGGCAACGGTCTTCATGACCTTCGGCAGAGCCGTCGCGATCGCAATCGTCTCGATGTAGCCGCCGGAGTTCTGGACGAGGTTCTGCGCAATCTGCGTAGTCATGCCGCCGGACACACCCGTGATGATCACCGCGTGCGCGCGCCCACCCCGACGGATGAAGTCGTTCATGAAGCGGTTGTAGAGATCGGTCCGCATCGTGCTCGTCGAGTCAAGATCGGTCGTCATGATGACGAAGATCGATCGCCGCTCGGGAGCGCTCTTCAGGAACCGGCGGTCCGCCTCGAGGAGTGTGTCGACGAACGTGTTGCCGCCGCCGTCGGGTGCGAAGCGTGCGGCGGCAGCCATCACCTTCGCGCGATCGGTCGTCGGCCCTTCACGGAGCCGCAGCTGGCCGCCGGTGGTGACGAAGACGATTTCGGGGTCGCCCTGAAGCGCATCCAGGAACGACTTGAGCGCGCTGCGGAACGGGTTGATCATCTGCGAAACCGCCATGCTCGAGTCAACGAGCAGGACGATCCGCATCGGGCTGCCCGGACCGCGCTGCGCGGACACGCTGCCGCCAAGGGTCATCACGACGGCCACGAACACCGCTGCGAGCGTGCGTCTCGTCATAGCGCGCCCATGGTACTAAGATGGAGACCGCTGTCAACAGATACCAATGAGGTCCGACTCTTCCGCGTCCAGGCTGTCCGTCCGCGGTGAAACCGCACGGCTTGCTCTGCTTGTCGCGTCGTTCGCTATCGCGTACGCGCTCTACGGAATTGTTCGCCACTGGCACTTCGAGACGAGCGCGTACGACCTCGGCATCTTCGACCAGGCGATCTGGCATCTCAGCCGCTTCGAGGCGCCGGCGAGCACGATCAGCGGATTCAACAACATCCTCGGCGACCACTTCTATCCGATCATCGCGCTGCTGGCTCCGCTTTACTGGGTGTCCCCACACCCTGAAACGCTCATCGTTGCTCAGGCGGTGCTGTTCGCGGTTTCACTGGTGCCGGTGTTCATCTTTCTCGCCGACCGCCTCCCGAGGGGATCGGCTTACGCGTTGACGATCGCGTGTGGGCTGTTCTGGGGCATGCAGCGGGCCGCCGCGTTCGATTTCCATGAGGTCGCGTTTGCCCCGCTGGCGATCGCCACCGCGATCCTTGCGATGGACAAACGGCGCTGGCCACTCTTCTGGATTTCGGTCGCCGCGATCATCACAACCAAGGAAGATCTCATCCCGCTCGTGGTGATGTTCGGCGTTTTCCTGTTTTTGAAAGGCGATCGGTTGCGCGGGGCGGTGATCGCCGTCAGCAGCACCGTGATGTTTCTGATCGTGATCCTGTTCGTTGTGCCGCACTTCAACGAATCGCACGGGTACGCGTACACCGGCATCTACGCAGACATCGCTGCGCATCCGTGGCGCCTGCTGCCTGTCCTCGTGACGCCGAAAGTGAAGGTCAGCACAGCGCTGATGTGGTTCGCCCCGTTTCTATTCCTGCCGCTCGGCTCGCCGTTCGCGATGTTCGTGTTGCCGATCGCAGCCGAACGACTGCTCTCGTCGAATCCAAACCACTGGGGCATGAGCTTTCATTACTCGGCGCCTCTCGCTCCGATTCTTGCGATGAGCGCCGGGGACGGTCTCGCGAGGCTCGCCCGCGCGATGCAAGACGGTCGTCGAGCCCGGCGCACGATCGCCTGGGCTTCAGCGGCCACCCTGCTGCTGGCGTCGCTTCTGCCTGGGCATCTGCCGCTCTGGCGACTACTCGATCCGAGACACTACGGGAGAACGCCCGCGCAGCTGACCGGCGAGGAGATCGCGCACACGATCCCTCCGCAGGCGTCCGTCGTGGCCCAGGCCGCGATCGTGCCGCATCTGAGCGAACGGAACCAGATCGTCATGCTCGATTCGCGTGGCCTCGACGGCGACTACGTCATTTCCGCCGACGATTTCAGTCCCTGGCCGAACCAGACGATCGATGATGTGCGTGCGTTGATCGAGCAGGCGCGGCGCCGCGGTTACGTGGTGGTCATGGAGACGAATGGTTGGACACTATTGCGGCGTCGAACACCGTCGCCGTAAAGATCGGAACCTGATGCCCGATCAGGCACTGCCCCACACGCTACGGGCCGTTTCGACGACGAGCTCGAGCTTGCGCCACTGATCATCTTCCGAGAGCAGGTTGCCCGCGGCCGTGGACGCAAAGCCGCACTGCGGGCTGATGGCGAGGCGATCTACCGGCACAAACCGCGACGCCTCGTCGATTCGCCGCCGAAGGGCGTCGAGCGATTCGAGCCGCGGTGTCTTCGTCGTCACGAGCCCGAGAACCACCATCTTTCCCTGCGGCACGAATCGTAGCGGATGAAACGTCCCCGACCGGTCGTCGTCGAACTCCAGCAGGAAGCGGTCGACGTCGAGACGGCCGAGAAGCTTTTCTGCGATGACGTCGTACCCGCCTTCCGTGTACCACCGGCTGCGGCTGTTCCCGCGGCAGACGTGGAGCGCGCGAGTCACACGATCGAGCGCGGCCGGAGCGAGCGCCTCGTTATCGGCAGCGATCGCTGCCTCGAGCTCGGCGTCAGGGTCAACCCCCTGCGCCATCATCTGATCGCGGTGTTCAGGGTCGAGGTAGTGCGAGTAGAACGGGGCGTCGAATTGGACGTACGGCACGCCCCGGGCGACGGCCCACGACACCTCGTCGCGCAGAACGCCGACCACATCGTCCAAGAACTCGCGGCGAGTCGCATACACGCGGTCGGTGATGCCACGCCTGTAGCTGGCAAGCATGAAATTGGAAGGCGCCGGCAGCGTGATCTTGAAAGGGACGCCGGCAACCGAGCAAAGGAACGGGAGCTCGTGTCCCGTGAGCTGGCGTACCTTGCGGAGCCGCGCGCCCGCAACATGGGCGGTGCTCGCCTCGACACCGCCGCCCGGCCCTTTCCACTCGAGTTGCACGGCGTCGGGCACGAAACCGTCGACCGCCTCCGCCATGTCGGTCAGCCACGACGCGCGACGCATTTCGCCGTCGGTGACGACGCTGAGGCCGATGGTTCGTTGTCGATTCACTGCGGATTCGATGGCCAGGTCCTCGATGCGCCGAAGCGAATCGAGCGTGAGGCGCCGCGCGGCAAAGGCGTTTCGTGCGTCCAGCACGACTTTCGGGCGCAGCAGGCTGCCGACGTGGTCGGCTCGGTAGAGGGGCTTGAGCACGGGATTGGCGAGGATAGGGATTAGTGATTAGGGGTTAGGGATTAGATGCGAAGTCTAATCCCTAATCCCGAACCTCTAATCCCTTCCCTAATTCCTAATCCCTAATTCCTAATCCCTAATTCCTAATCCCTAATTCCTAATTCCTAATTCTCAATTCCAAATTCCCAATTCAGACAGTTTCCCCTTCAGGGATCAGGCCGAGCTCCGGTCTGTCTTCGTCGAACTCCTCCGGTGGATGACGGTAATCGACAAGATTGGCGGCTAACAAGAATCCGAGCGCGCGGCGCGCAGCGAGACGGTACCAACGGCGGACGGCAGCGGGGCTTTCCCACCAGGTGGCATCGGAACGGTTCGTGCGCGTCGCCTTGAACAGCTTGAAAGCTGTTCGTTCAAGACACGCGACATCTTGCTGCGTGAACGAGCCGTGAAGTCGGGGGGTGGAGTATTGCACCGCCTCACTCGGTGTTGAGCGGGAAACCAGGGACGGTCGTCGGTTCATAGGCAACTCCAGCTAGAGAAGCGTGGTTGTGGGTTACACCAAGGTGGCGGGCAGACGACCAACTGCCACGAGACCAGCGACTTGGCGGGGGACGCCTCCAACTCAGCAATCGGGATGCCGTCGTGTGCAATTTCGTTTCACGCGAAAATCGCGCGAATCGAGCAACTGTGCGAATCTGAGACCGACTGAGATGTGTAACTGTTACCCGATGGAGTGAACAGTTCACACATTGTGGCACGTTGTTGTACAGAATTGCACAAAATCGCACACGCGTAAGAGACCAAGGAGTCCGCACTCGGGGCTCGGGACTCGAGGCTCGGGACTCGGGATCGCGAGATTCGATCAGCGATTTCGGGCGATTAGATTTTTGGGTTATGCCCAAATCATGGACCGAGTCCGTACCGAGACCCGAGATCCGAGACCCGAGCCCCGAGTGAAGCCTCGAGTTCCGAGCCCCGACTGACTACTTCATAGAGACCGTGATCGTGACGCGGGCCTGGATGTCGAGCAATCCGGGCTCGACAGGCGATGGGGGCGCGACGCCGGCGCGGGCGACCGCGAACGGTCGCGGAATTCCGGGCTCGACGCGCGCATCCTCGATTCGCAGGATGCGATCGAGCGTGCGCCCGGCCCCCACGGCCGCTGCTTCGGCTCTGCCTCGCGCGTCGGCAACAGCGAGGCGAACGGCTTCGCGCTCGGCCGCCGTGCGGTCCTTCAGATCGAAGCGCAAGCCGTCGAGGGTCGTGGCACCGTTCTGGACCGCGAGGTCCACGATTTCTCCGACTCGTTTCACATCGTCGAGCCGCAGCTCTACCCCGTTCCTCGCGACGTATTCCCGCGGAACCTGGCGGCCGTTGACGAGGTCGAATTCCTGATGGAGGGAAAAGCCGACGGTCTTGATTGCGTCGCGCGGTACGCCGGCGGTGAGCAGGCGCTGCTGGACTGCCGTCATCGCTTCAGCGTTCTGGGACTGCGCGTCGCGCGGACTCTTCGCGCGCGATTCCACGCCGATAGTCACGTAAGCGACATCGGGCGCCTGTCGCACCACCGCTTCACCCGTGGTCACAATAACCGGAACGTCGGGCGGAGCCGCCTGCGCAATCAGCGCGGCCGGGGCGGCGAGAACGAGCACGAGCGCGAACAAGGAACCGACCCGCATGCTCGAAGCGATCATACCTCTACGACCTCGGCGAAAAACGTGGCAGACTTGGCCGGTGCACCGCCGCCTTCGACGCTTGGCTCTTGCTGCCGTCGCGCTCGCAATGGTCGGCGTCCTTTCATGGCCCGTGAGTCTCAACGCTCACATGGCCACGCTCGTGTCAAGACTCTACGAGTTGCAAATTTACGAGCCGGGCGTCGACCCTGCGATTGGTGCACCTTCTCAGCGCTTCTCGATTCCATCAGCATCGGTCAACTGCGACCGGCCTGACATCGTCTCGGCCGCGGTTCCGGTGAACCCGACGACGATTGCCTGGTCAGATCCTGACCGTCCACACCGGTTCTGCGTGGCAGACGCCGGCAGCTTCCTCCTCCAGCTTCCCTCCCGATCCGGACCATATCTGGCGACGCTGACGGTCACCGTCGATGGCGTCACGAGCACCCGGAGCGCTCCGAGCAACATCTTTCTGCGCCCCCAGCTGTTCAGGTCCGGAATTTAGAAAGGCCACCTGACCGTCGAACGACCTCCACACGTCATCAAGACCGCGTTCGCGCGCGGCCTGCGCAAACGGTGTCCTCACTGCGGTGAAGGACCGCTCTTCGCGGGCTGGTGGAATCATCTGGACCGATGTTCCGTGTGCGGTCTCGTTTACGAACGCAACCAGGGCGACACATGGGCGTTCACGATCATCCTCGACCGCCTTCCTGTGCTCCTCATCATCGTCTTTATTTATTTCGGCATTTTCCGCGCGCATCACACGATCGGATTCGTCATGTTCGCGGTGATCGGCGTCCTCTTCTTGTGGTCGTCGCCGTACCGGTGGGGCGTCGGCATCGCCCTGCATTACCTCAGTCGCGTTTTCTGGCCAGAGCCCGGCGACCCAATACCAGCTCCAAGGAAACGGGCTGACGGCTGAATTGCGCCATTTGCCGTTTGGCCTCTCGCCAGTTGATCTGGATTTGTTTGGCGAAGATCGAAAAATGGCGAGATGGCCAATCGATAGATGAAATGGCCAGATGCCCAGATGGCGAATTGGCCAGATGTATACGTAGCCTGAAAAGCCTTTCGGTTCGCGAAAGCGAATCGCTCGTAAGTCATTGATTTCCCACGAAATAGGCTGGTCCATCGTTTGCTCCCGTTGCCGCGGTGCCCAATCGCAGACTGTCTTCGCTCGCCAGTTTTCTGTCGTGTGTGCTGTCGCTCGGCGTCACGAGGGCGCACGCACAGGCGACCCCGTCGTACGCTGCGCCGTCCGCGCAGACACAGCCCGCTGACGACGACGCGGCGGTGCAGCCGGCAGAGCCCGATTACCGGCTCGTCAATCTGCCGACAACACTGCGCCTGCCGCTTCACGGCTCGAATTTCGAAATCACGCACCGCTTCAACGGGAACCTGCGTAACGGCTCGTTCGGCGATCAAGCGAGCAGCCTGTTCGGCATCGACGACGGCGCCGTCATCGGGCTCGAGTACCGCTATGCGGTGCTCCGGCATCTGCAGGCGAGCGTCTACCGCACGACGTTCGACAGGACATTTCAGTTCTACGGAAAGTACGACGCCGTCCATCAGACGAGCGCGATGCCGCTCTCGCTGTCGGCGCTCGTCTCGGTCGAAGGCGCTGACAACTTCAAGCGCGATCGAGCGCCGTCGCTCGGCGCCGCGGTGTCGAGAACGATCGACGATGCCCTCGCGGTGTACGCGACGCCAATCTGGGTGCACAACTCCGCCGCGGCCTCAGGCATTACGCGCGACACGTTTGTGATCGGCATCGGCGGTCGCGCCCGAATCCGACCGACGGTTTACGTGGTCGGCGAAATTTCACCGCGCGTGGCCGGATACACCCCTGGGGACGCCGAGTTCGCCTTCGGGATCGAGAAGCGGGCGGGGCTGCACATGTTCCAGCTCGATTTTGGCAACAGTCAGGGCTCGACGTTCGGCCAGCTCGCGCGAGGTGGATTTCCTCATTCGCTCTATCTCGGATTCAACCTCGCACGGAAGTTCTTCTGACGTGATGAGGAGCCCGAATCGCTAATCCCTAACCCCTAGACAAGGAGCAAATCGAATGAGACGCTTGGTCATCGTGACATCGATCGTGAGCGCACTCGCCGTTGGCTGCAGCGGCGGAGGCGGTGGCAGCACGACATCGCCGTCGAGCTCCACCTCGTCGGGATCCACTTCGTCGGGCTCGGGGGCGACGTCCGGATCCTCGTCGAGTTCGACCACCGCAGCCTTTCCTATGTCGCTCGCCGCGTCAAATGAGGTTCCTCCGATCAGTGGTTCGGAGGCGAACGTCACCGGCAGTGGAACGATCACGTTCCACCTGACGAAGGACGCCGGCGGAAACGTCACCGCCGCGACGGTGGACTTCCAGTTCACCGGGAACGGATTTCCGGCGGGCGCGGTCGTCACCGCGGCTCACATCCATCCGGGCGCCGCGGGCACCAACGGCACCATCTTGGTAAACACCGGCCTCAACTCCGGCGAAGCCGGCGTATCGAACGGCTCGGCGTCGTTCACGAAGAACGGCATCAACGTGGATGCCGCGACGGCAGCGGCGATCGTGAACAATCCGGGCAACTATTACTTCAACGTTCACACGACCGCGAACCCGAACGGCGTGACACGTTCGCAGCTCAACGGGAGCAACGCCTCGAGTGGCGGCGGCGACAACAACCTGCCGCAGGGACCCGTCTACTAGCTCGATGCGGCGTGTCCCGCTCGTTCTGATTATCTGTCTCGCGATAGCGGCAGCGGTGAGCGCGGCCCAGAACGCCTGGACGATCCCGGGCGATGCGGCCGACGCAAAAAATCCGCTGCCGCCGAGCGAGGCGGCCCTGAAGCGTGGTAAGTCCGTGTTCGCGTCGCGATGCCAGCAGTGCCACGGCGCGGACGGATCCGGAAACGGTCCCGCTGCTGATCCCAATCATCCGGCAGCGGATTTGACCGACCCCTCGATCGTCTCGCTCAATCCGGAAGGCGTGCTGTTCTACAAGATTTGGAACGGGAAGAAGCCGATGCCCGCCTTCAAGAGCGCGCTCACCAAAGACGAGGTGTGGGCGGTCGTCGGATACGTGGAGTCGCTCGGAAAACAGTAGCGCTCGCGCCTCGACCGCACGTGCCGGCTGCAGCGCGCGCTGCGCACTTCTGCATCGCGAACGTGTAAGCGCACGCCCCGCTCGCATCGTAAGATCTCGATAAGCCCCCAAAACAAGGGACGGTATCCCTCTATCTTCCGTTTCTGCGCGGCTGAACGCGCGGCGCGGCGGTCCGACGTCCGGACTCTTTTGGGATAGGATACGCGCCGTGCATGAGGACCTCGCCGAGGCGATAGAGTTTCACAACGCGATCATCGCCGAGGGCGGGAAGGCACTCGTCGGATACGACACCGCGAAGGCGCTGGCGAATGTCGTCCTGATGTCGGAGATTCCGACAACGTACGACAAGCGCGACGAGCGCCAGGTCAACGCCGGCAACCTGCTGATCCGCGGCGTTCCCGGTGTCGGAAAGACGTTTTTCGGCGTCATTCTCGCCGCGATCAGCAACGCGAAGTTCGCCCGCATCCAGGGCCGCGCCGACCTGCAGCCCACGGAAGTCGTCGGGTTCCAGATGATCAACCCGTCGACGGGTGCGCTCATGACGGAGTTCGGTCCGATGGCGTCCGCCGAAGTGATCCTGCTCGACGAGATCAACCGGATTCCTCTGAAATCGCAGAGCGCGTTTCTCGAAGGTCTCCAGGACCGAACGGTGACGGTCGGCAAGACGACCTATGAGCTTCCCGCATTCAGCTTCGCGATCGCGACGATGAACCCGATCGAGCTCGGACAGGGCACGTTTCCGCTCTCCGAGGCGGCCACCGACCGCTTCGCGATCATGATCAACATCGGATACCTGCCGCCCCAGGAGGAAGAAAAGCTCGTCAACTTCGACTTCAAACGAGTCCGCCTGAACTCGCTGATGTCCAAGGAGCGCATCATCCAGATCCGCGCGCGCATCAACGAGCTCGTGTTCCTGCACACGAAGCTGGGGCGGTACATCCAACGGCTCGTCGCCGCAACACGGCCTTACAACGCCGATACCGACTGGCATCACCGCTCGCCGTCGGAGCTGGTCGAACGCGGCGTCGACCTCGGCGGCTCACCGCGCGCAATCATCTGCTGGGGGCGGCTGGCCAAGGTCTGGGCGCTCCTGCTGCGCGGCCGCACGGAGGTGTACCCCGAGGACATTCAGGACCTCGCGCCGTACGTGCTCGGGCATCGCGTGTGGCTCGGGCCTCACGCCGCAAGCCACGGGTTGAGCACGGAAGCTGTCATCCAGGACGTGCTCGATCGAGTGCCGATCCCATGAAGAAGAAGGGGGCCGACGTCGCCGAGGCCGCATACGTCAGCCTGGCGGACATCACCGAGATCGAGCTGCTGATCCTCAAGCGAATGCGCGATGTCACGATCGGCGAACATCGCAGCCGCCAGCACGGGTCCGGCTTCGACTTTCTCGGATTGCGCGACTGGCAGCCGGGCGACCGGCCATCGTCAATCGACTGGGCGCAATCGACGATGACGAACTTCACGCCGCTCATCGTCCGCGAATTCGAGCAGCACAGCACCGCCAGTGTGTCTGCCATTGCGGACATTTCCCTCTCGACACGGTGCGGTTTGAACGACACCCCCATCGCCGCGATCGTCGCGCGCGCGATCGCCACGATCGGAATGTCCGCCGTGTTCTTCCAGGATCCGTTCGGCCTGGTGACCTTCGACGAGGGATTCACGCATCTGGGCGCGATTCGTCCGCGAACGGGCAAGAACCACGTCGTGCACTGCCTCGACGCGTATCAGTTCCATCACGGCATGCAGCGCGTGAAGCGTCTCGGCGACATCAGCACGACGCTCGCGGGCTACTTCAGGACGACGACCCTGCTGCCCGTGATCTCGGATTTTCTGTTCGACAACTGGGAAGCGATCCTCACCGACCTGTCGCACTTGAACGCACTGCACGACGTGTTCCTGGTGCTCATCGACAGCGGGTTCGCGTTCGAGCTGCCGCCCATCTCCACCGGCTGGATCGAGACGCTGGACGTGGAGACCGGGCGTTCGCAGCGGATGAGCCGATCGGCGTACCGGGCGCTCGGAGAGAAGGTGCGCGAGTGGCAGGACAACGTCGAACGCGCGGCGCGCCAACTTGAGCTCGATGTCGTCCGTATCGGACCCGACGATGCGAAGTCGGATCTGGCGCTCAGCGAATTCGTGTCAGAACGCCGCCTGAGAAAAACTCACAACTGATGCTGTCATGAACAAGCGCCTTCTGTTTTCCGTGCTCGCCGTGTCCGCCGCCTTACTGAGCCGGCCGGCCGCGCAAGGGCAGCCGTCGCCGCAAACTCCGTCACCCGTCCCGAAGGCGCCGGAACCGAACGTGGAGGTCGATCCGATCCGCTGCTGGTGGCGCACGAGCGCGGGGGCGGTTCGGATCGGCCAGAACTTCACCGTGACCCTGACATGCGCCGTGCTGCAAACCGACGCGGTGCAGGTGGTACCTGACGAGTCGCGGCTCGACTCCGCGGTGATCCAGATGACGCCCTTTGAAATTCTCGGCGGCACGCACCCGATGGATCTCTACAGCGGGAACCGCCGCTTTTTCCAGTACGAATACGTGCTCCGCGTGATCAGCCCCGACGTGATCGGCAAGGACGTCAAGATTCCGGACCCACCGATCCACTACCGCATCAACAGCACGGTGACGGCGAACAGCGCCGTGCAGGGCCGGGACCACTCGTACGTGCTCGCGCCGTTGTCCATCCGGGTGCTGTCTCTCGTGCCGGCGGACGCGTCCGACATCCGCGACACGATGAAAGAGGGCTTCTCAACCGCGGAGCAACTGGCGTTTCGCGCGAACGTGTTTCAGATCGTCGGCACGACGGCGTTCGTGCTGAGCGGGCTCGTCGCCGCGCTCGGCGTGATTACGCTCCTCATGCGCGCCCGCAAGAAGAAATCGACGGTCAAGCGGGGATTGTCGGAGGCGGCCATCCTGCGGCGTGCCGCACGCGAGCTTGCAGCCGTCCAGTCCGACGCGGGACGCCAGGGCTGGGACGAAGATCTCGTCGGCCGCGCCGTGGCCGCGACGCGCATTGCGGCGACGAGCGCGATCGGCAGGCCCATCGATCAGCGGAAGCGGGCCCATGCAAAAGGGGGCGAAGGCCGGCTGGTTGTCGGCGGCAGCCGGCTTCGCAAACGGACCATCGTGTCAGGCGCGGCGACCTCAGAAGATCTGTCGCGCGCAATAGCCCGTTTGCCGGAGAGTGCGAGCGCCGAACGGCGTCAAATGCTCGACGAGCTGCAACAGGCGCTCTCCGCGTTCACGAAAGTTCAATACGCGCAGCAAGCTTCCTTCGATCAGACATCACTCGATGAAGCGTTACGGCACGCCATCACTGGCACCCGACGCCTGATGTCCTATCAGGCGTGGCCGAAGCCCTATTTCCGAAGCTGGCTGCTGCGAGCAGAGGCACAGCAGGCGTGAGCGTTATCGTCCAGATCCGGACGTTCCTGGCGTCGACGCTCTCCGAATGGCGCAACCTTCGGTGGGCCGACCTGCAGTTCGCGCACCGCACCGACGTCCGCCTCATGCTGCTCAGCGCGATCGGCATCCTGTTGATTCTCGCCGTCCTGCGGTCCTTGTTTCGCCCACGCGCTGGCCGGCAGCACATCGTGCTGCCGGCGATTCCGGCGTCGATCGCGCCCTCACGCGGCTCTTACCTGGTCCACGTGCCGCTCCTGCTCTTCCTGCTCGGCCTTCTGTCGTTCACGGTCGCGCTGGGCGATCCGCATACCTCCTTCGTCACGAGCGAGGCGACATTCCCCGGCCGCCGTATTGGAATCATCGTCGACGGTTCGAGCAGCATGCGCCGCGGCTTCTACGCGAAAGACAACTCGAGCCAGGCGGTGTTCTACACGACGGTCGCGGCAGCAAAGCGATTCGTCGAGCTACGCACGCAAGGGAAGTACCGCGATCTGATGGGACTCGTCGAGTTCGGCAACGAGGCGTACGTGATCACGCCCTTCACGAACGACTACGACAACATCCTGCTCAGCATCTCGCTCATCGGCGATCCCACGGAATTTTCGGTGTTCCCCGACGCGGGCAACACGGTCATCGGACTCGCGATCCAACAGGGCGTTGAGCTCTTCAAGGCGTTCAAATTCCTGGACGCGGCGGGCAACCTCCTCGTCGTATTCAGCGACGGTGAAGACACGCATGCGATCTTCAACGGCATGAAGGTCGACGACATCATCCAAGCCGCCGTCGAGGCAAAGATTCCCGTCTACTTCGTCCGGACCAGCTGGGGACTTCTCAGAGGGAAGGCGATCGGCGACGACCTCTGGGCCAAAGCCATCGAAAAGACTGGCGGCCGGTTCTACGCCGCAAGCGACGACGACAGCCTCGCGGCCGCCGTCACCGATATCAACAAACAGGGAGCCGGGACGATTGCGCTGAAGCAGTACGCGAACCAGCTGCCGCGGTTCCCGATGTTCACGCTGGCCGCGCTCGCGTGCTGGATCGTCGCCGCGACGCTGAAGCTGACGGTTCCATACTTCCAGATGCTGCCCTAGGAGCGGACATGAGAACGGCTGCAGGAGCCTTTATCGTTGCGATCGTCCTACTGCTCGTCGGCTTCGCCTCATTGAACGAGGCGCGCGCCACACGTCGTCATGTCGCGGAAGAGGAACGGCTGTCCACGCTCCACTACCAGAATGCCGACACCGACCCGGCGTCGGCGTCGGTGTTCGATCGCGTCACCCTGCCGTTCTCGTCAGCAGCGTCCGCAACCAACGGCCGGGCGACGATGAGCTATTGGCAAGGACGATATGAAACCCTGGCGCCGCTGACCGGCGGCGGCGGCGAGCGCCAGACGACCGACGCCAACCTCCTGCTCATCGCGGCGAACGCCGCCTACCGGTCGAGCGCCTCGGACTCGGGCGGCCTCAAAGCGGTCGTCGATCACCTCGACACGGTGATTCAGTCGTACGGCGACGTGCTTCGCGGCGATCCAAACAACGAGGACGCGGCGTACAACTACGAATTCGTGTCGAGGCTGCGCGACGCCGTCGCAAAAAGCAAAGCGCCGCGCAGGGAGCAGAAGGCGTCAACCGTCCCCCTCAGCAACGACCTGCCGATTGGGCCGACGCCGCACGGACGTCCTGGCGGTCCGCCGCCCGAAGTGTCGGTGAAAGAGTTCAAGACCCTCGCGCCGCTGTCGAACGACGAGCGCGGCGAGGAGATCCTGATCGGGCGAAATCCGGTCCAGCGCCGCAAAGGGTGATGTTTCCCGAGATCGACCTCGCGCATCTGGAGTTCTACAACCCGGGCTTTCTCTGGCTGTTGATCGTCCCGGCTCTCCTGCTGGCCGTGTGGGCGTGGCGGCTGGTCGTTCGGCGCTCGGATACGCGCGGCCTCAAGAAGAGCCGCCTGCTGCCCGTGCGTGAGCGCTTCGCGATCGCCGGTGATCTGCCGTTCTGGCTCTGCCTCGTGATGGCGATGGCATTCGCGGTCCTCGCCCTCGCGCGGCCGCACGGGCCGGCGAAGACCGTCAAGGTCGGCGGGATCGACGCCGTGATCATCGCCGACGGCTCGGCGTCTATGCGCGTCAAGGACACGTCGGCCGGCGATCGCTGGCAGCGTGCGATGCAGTTCGTGCGGCTCTTCGGCGATTCGCTGGCCTGGAAGGACGACCGCGTGGCCATGTCGGTTTTCGCGCACATTGCCACCCCGCAGGTGCGGCTCACCAAAGACCCGAACACCTTCTTTTTCTTCCTCGATCACCTGCAGGACGAGCCGCCGTTCCGGATCCAGGACAACACGACGTGGGACACCAACCTGGAACTCGCGGTCTATTGGGGGCTTCGGGTGATCGAGAAAGACGAAGAGCTGCACGGAAAGTCGAAGAATGCGAAGCTGTTCGTGCTGCTGACCGACGGACAGTCGTGGAGCGGCGAAGTGGCGAAGTCGCTCCGACTGGTCGCACAGCGCCAAATCCCAATCTTCGCAGTGGGCGTGGGATCTCTCGGCGGAGGCCCGCTGCCCGTTGTCCCTCAAGAGAAGGAAAAGGACGTCACGGCTCCGCCGGAGGAACGGCTGTGGTCGAACCTGGACCGCGAATCGCTCCAGCGCATAGCCAGAGGCACCGGCGGCCAGTATTTCGAGCTCGATCGCGAGACCGATCGCCATATCGCCAACGCGATCATCGACGAAGGCAAACGGCTCGCGCCGAAAGTCGGAATAGAGCAGACCGCACGTGAGCTCTACTGGTATTCTCTGTCGATGGCGGCGGGATTCGTGCTGCTCGGAATGCTGTTCGTCAAGGACCGCACCGAGGTCTGGCTGCAGGTCGCCGGAACCGCGGCGATCTTTTTCGTGTTGTCGGGACTGATCTAAAGGGGGCTTCCGTGGCTCGCCAGCAGTTCGTGGCCGCGACGCTCGTCCTGTTCGCCTTCGCGGCCCCTCTTCGAGCGGACACGCCCGACGATGAGCAGCCGCCCGCCGCTCATCAGGAGCAGAGCGCTGATTTCCGATCCGGCGCAAACCTCACCGAACTCGAACGCAACGCGAATGCCGGCAATGCCGAGGCGGAGTTCGAGCTCGGATTTATTTACTTCAGCGGCGATCGCGTTCCGCAGAACTTTACCGAAGCCGTGAAGTGGTGGCAGAAAGCCGCCGAACAGCAGAACGCCTCCGCCGAGCTGAATCTGGGGGTCATGTACCAACACGGCATCGGCGTCACGCCCGATCCGGGGCAAGCGGTCGACTGGTTCCGCAAAGCGGCCGATCACGGCGAGGACGTCGCCGCGCTGAACCTTGGCGATGCGTACGCGGACGGCAGCGGCGTCGAGCGGAACGTGAAGACGGCGCTCGAGTGGTGGACGCGCGCGGCCGAGCGCGGCAACATCCACGCTCAGAACAGGCTCGGCACCGTTTATCACAGCGGCACCGACGGCGTGGACCAGGATTACGGTGAGTCGCTTCGCTGGTACCGCAAGGCCGCCGACCAGGACGACGCGCAGGCGCAATCGAACCTTGGCTTCATGTACCAGCGCGGCGAGGGCGTTTCAGCGGATATCGTTCAGGCGATTACGTGGTGGCGGAAAGCCGCGGAGCTCGGGAACCCGAGCTCTGAATACAATCTCGCGCTGATGTACATGGCTGGCAACGGGGTCGCCCAGGATTACGTCGCGGCGTACAAGTGGGCCGCCGTCGCCTGGCAGCGGTCGTCTGGTGAGAATCAGGCGAAGTACGGCAGGCTCCGCGATTCGATCGAGCAGAAGCTGACCGCGGACCAGGTTGTGGAGGCACAGCAGCAGGCCAGCGACTGGCTGAAAGCATTCGACCGGAAGTGAAGCGAGGTCCCGAGCTTTATCACGAAGACACGAAGCACACGAAGATCACGGACCTTTTTTTGTGTTCTTCATTGAGAGGTTTCGTGATCTTCGTGACTTCGTGATGAACGCGTCGATTATCTGATCACCCGCGAAACGATCAGCAGGACCGCGATCGCGCCGGCCGCCTGGATCCAGAGCTCAGCGCGGTCGTGGAGAAACAGGCTGCCGACGCAGACAAGGGCCGCCGCGAGCCACAGCAGCCGCCAGTAGAGCGCGTCGGTCGTCTCGTCGACGCGCTGCAGCGCCGCCCGGCGCCTGGTCGCGTCGATAATCTGGCCGGCAATCTGCCGGTCCGGTTCCCGATCGAGCTCGAAATACTGCCCCTCATCCGCATTGGCGATCAACGCGAGCGAGCCGCGATCGAGCGTCGCGAAAACCGGGTCGTGCTTCGGGCCCGGCGGCTGCTGGACCGGGAACGGAAAACCGGGCACCATCACGAGCTTGTTCGGATCCGGTTCGGGAATGAAGCCGCCGCTGCTCGTTCCGACGCCGACCGCGTAGATGGGGATGTGGTGGTCGCGCGCGAGCTTCAACGAGCGCTGGACCTCGCCGCTCCACGACTGGCCGTCGGAAACCAGCACGAACGCCTGAGCGTTCGGCGATTGGCCGTGCAGCTCCTTGTCCTTCTCGACGAGCCGCAGTCCCCAGTAAATCCCGAGCTCGACGTTGGTATCCCAACTCGTGTCATCTTCGAGACGGAACGGCGACTCGTCGCTGAGGTGATCGAGGAAGAAGAAATACGTGTTCGGATCCTTGGTCAACCGGATCTGCGGCGTGGCCAGCCGCGCGAAGAGCGCCATCGCGATGCGATCGTCTTTCCACGTCAGCGACTCCCCGAGCGTGCGCAGGAACCGCATCGAACGTTGCCAGCGATTGCCGGTGACGTCGGTGACGCGCATGGAGGTCGAGCCGTCCTGAAGGATCACGAGATCGACGCCGGCCGTTCGGATGAGCGAGACTCTCGCCGCCGGCTCCGCCAGCGCGAGAATCGTGCTCGACAGCGCGAGGATGAGAAAGAGCCAGAAGAGCAACCCACCGAACAACTGAAACCGCTGCCGGACCGGCAGCACGCGCCGCCGTGCGAAGCGTCCCGCCTCGCCGCGACGAATGGCGATCTGGCGAATCCAGAGCACGAGCAGGCAGACCGGCACGATGAGCAGCCACAGGTACTGCGGCTGGCCGAAGCGGACCGTCGACAGATCGATGCTCGTGAACAACCCGGTCCGACCCTTCCCTATCCCTTCCGCACCTTGGGTTTGCCGCCGCCCTGATCCTGTCCTTCCAGCCGCTCGTCGCCGCGGACCGGCACGTGCATCTTGAACGCTTTCATGTCGGTGTCTGGCGGGGGCGCTCCCGGCCGCCCATGGATCGTCTCGCCCTCGGGCAGATCGCCCACGGCTGCGGGCGAGGCAGACGCGAACGTGAACTTGCTGAGCGCGTCGTCCTTCCGGCCCGGAGCGCCCGGCCTGACCTTCGAGAGCGCCTCCCGCATGCGCGCGGCGTACTCGTAGTTGTACGCCGCGTCGACGTGCCCGGGGCTCTTCTTCAGGACCTCGCTGTAGTCCTTGATCGCGTTGTCGAGACCGCCCATGACCGCCTGGCGATCCGCCGGGTTGCGTTGGCTCGCACGGAGGGCCGCGTTGGCCGAGATGAAGAGCACCATCGGGTCCTGTTCGACGAGGACACCGTTCGGATCGCGCTCGAGCTTGAGCGCGTCATACTGTTTCTGCCAGTACTCCGCTGCGGCATGATGCTCGCGAACGTCGGTCAGCAGTCCATCCGTTACGCCTGGAACGCGCTGTACGTACCCAATCGACTGTTCGATGTTCTCGTATTCGTCGACGGGCGGGGCGTACTGAAGCAGCGCGAGCTGTTCGTGCACGTCGGCAACCCGGCTCTCGAGCCTGGCCGCCCGCCAGCAGGCGCCGGCAAGGACGAGCACCACGAGCGCCGCGACAAGTTGACCAAAAACTTTCATGAGCGTACTCCGTTAAATCCAATCATCACGAAGCCACGAAGATCGCACGAAGCGTGCTTTCTTCGGACGTAGCGTCCGGCTTTGGCCGGACGCTTTGGTGGTCCGCCAAATGGCGGACCCTACGTACCCAACCCGCCGGAGACATTACGGAAACTTGCTGAAATACGGCACCGTCAGCTTCATCACGATCGCGAGCGCCCAAAATCCTGCGGCGATGAACGCAAACACCGAGAACCGCGGCCGCTCGGTGCTGTAGAACTTGACGTCGATCTTGCCGCCCGAAACCTTGTCGATGTCCTTGATCGCATCGAGGATCGAGGCCTCGTCTGGCGCGGCGTAAAACTTGCCGCCGGTCTTCTCGACGGCCGGCTGCCAGAACTTGTCGGTGAAGGACGCACCCAGCTTCTGATTGAACACCGTGCGGATGAAATAGATCGGGACCTTCGCCTGCCTGGCGCCCGCCATGATGTCGTCAACGCTCTCCCCGCCGAGATTGTCGGCCGTGACCTTCGTGTCCTGGCCGTCGCTGAACACGATCATCATGTTGCCCGCGGCGTTCAGGAAATCGAACGCGCTGAACAGCTTGATCCCCTGGTTGAGCGCCACCCCAATCGTCGTGCCCTGATCCGGAAACTTGTTGAACTCGGTCAGGTCGTCGATGAGCGAGACGCTCAGCAGGATGTTGTCGTAGTCGTTGGTGAACGGCGTGATCACGTACGCCTCGTCGCCGAACTCGATGAGCGCCATCAGGTCGTGATACTTGCCTCGGATGCGCTGCTTGATGAACGTCTGTGCGGCCGCCACGGCCGTGAAGAATGTCGCATTGCTCGGGGCGCCGCTCGCGAGATGCTCCGCCTTGAACGGCTCGAGCATGCTCGACGAGGCGTCGATGACGAGGCCGATCCGGCGGCCCGGGAACGACACTTCCTGGCGCGTCAACGGCGTGTAGGGATCCGACAGCGCGATGATGAAAAATGGAAGGCCGGCGAGAAACGTCAGGAGCGCTCCGTGACGGACGAACGCGAGCGCGGACCGGCGCGTCACCGGCAGAAGAGCCGGAAGCGCGACACCGCGCCCACGGCGGCGCGCAAAACCTGTGCGCACGACCACAAGCGTCAGCGAGATGCCGATGAGCGCGACGAGCATCAGGCGCGCCGCGCTCCAGTGGCTGAAGAGGAGCTCGGCGAGCCGGATATCGCGCCAGTCGGCGGCGATTTGCCGGAGCCATGCGCCGAGTCGAGCTATCTGGACCACACGCGGTTTCCGAGCTCGACGCCGAACTGCGTCATCGTCCTGAACTTCCGGACAGGCCCGAGGCTCTGGATCCGCAAGTACCTGATGGCGCGAATGCCGCCGGCGACCGCTTCGTCGAGCGCCGAAGGATCGAGCTTCGTGTCACGCCCAAACTGCATCGTGGTCAGGAGTGCCAGACCGCGCTGCAGGGTTTCGAGGCACTGCTGCCGGCTCGGACTGGTGGACTGGGTGACGCCCTTCAGCTCCTCCTGTGCGACGGCTTCGGCCGTCGCGGATCCGGAAACCAACACCTTTTTTCCTCGAAGCAGTCCCCCACGCATGACGACGTGACCCTCGGGAATGGGGTCCGATGCGGCCAGCCGTTGGCCCAGGCGCTGCCCGAGCGCGATGGTCGCGGCGATTCTGAGCGCCGCCAGCGCGCGACCGGCGAGCGCCTCGCTCCACCCTTCGCGTCCCGCCGCCCGGCGGACCGCGGCAAGCTCGCGCGCCACGCCGCTCAGAACGGCGGTATCGGAAAGCAGGCGCGCGCCGACGGGTGCCGGTTGTCGGAAACGTCTCGCGAGGCCGACGAGTGCAACGGCGAGGATTAACGCCGCCACCGCGCCGAGAATCGCGGCGACCACGAAGAGCACGCGGGCCCGGAACCGCTGCGCGTCGATGTCGCCGAAGGTCCACGAGGGAACGTCGCGAATGTCGGACGCGTTGGCAGGAACCTGCGAGATGATGCGGATCGACTCGTCCGGGAGCGCGTAGGTGTGCTCACGGCCGCGGATCGCTTCGCCCTTCTCGACGCGATTCTCGACCTGATACGAAATCTGAACGCTCGGCAGCTTGACGTCTGAACCGAACGCCTCGGTGTTGATCAGCCGGAGCGTGTACTGGTACTGAAAGAACCGTCGCTGACCGCTGTGGAGATCGATGCCGCGCTGTCCGCCAATCACCTCGAACGGGGCGAACTGCATGACCGAGGGCTCGAGCCGTGACTGATCGGGGACGACTTTCGCCGTGTCGTTTTCGATCACCGCGCACGTCAGCACGATCGTGAACGGCTCGCCCACCCTCACGGCGCTCGTGCTCGCGCGCCACCAGCAGCGGATGGGATCCGCCTCGACCGTGTCGACGGCTGCCGGAGCTGCGGCTGGCGCCTGCGCTGCAATACGGACAGCGGCGCAGAACAGCAACAGCGCGGTCGCGCATGACCAGGCTCTGGGCGTCAGGCTCCAGGCTCCGGTTCCTCGTTTACTCGTCCGCAGCGTCGACATCATCGTGCCCTCTGAGAATATAGAAGCGCTCACCGACCCCTGCAGCCCGAAGCCTGGAGCCTAAGCGGTCTTCCGCAGCCTGCGTTCGACGACGAATTCGGTCAGTGTGATGGTCGTCTCGCTTTGATTGAGCCCGATCCGGAGGACGTCGAGATCCGCGTCCTTCGCCATGCGCTCGACGTCGTTCTGCCAGTCCTTCACCCGCCGGGCCATGCGCGACAACTCGGAGCGGGACATCACGCGCGAGCGGCCGGTTTCGACGTCGAACGCCTCAATCCACCCCGCGGACACGCGCGGCAGCTCGAACGCGAACCCGGCGTCGATCAGCACGAGGAAGACGTCGTGTGTGGAGTCGAGGTGTGTCAGCTCCTTGATGAGATCCCGGGGGTTGTCGAACAGAAAGTCGGAAATCACCGGCACGAGCGAGGTCTTGCGCATGAACCCGGCGATCGACCGGCTGACGCTGTCGCTCTGCTTCACGTCCTGCAGTCCGCGCCCGTACTGATACGCATGCAGACAGTGAATCACCTGGTTCTTACCGATCCGTGGACGGACTGCCATGAGCTGCCGAAACCCGCCGTCGAACGTCATCAGGCCGAACATGTCCTGGAAGAACACCGCGGACATGCCGATCGTCCCGATCGCCCGGGCGATGGCGGCGGCGATCGGTACGCCGTCCACGCCGCAGCGGGTCGACAGCGATCGGTCGGCCACCGCGATCACGCTCGCGGTGCTGGGCTGCTCGAACTCGCGGACGATGAGCGGGCTGAAGTTGGTGATCGTCGACTGCGGCCAGTCGATCGATGAGAAGCGGTCGCCGGCCTGCCACTCGCGGAGCCCGACGAAATCGAATCCCGACCCGTGGAAAAGGCTGCGGTGCTCGCCCATCGTGAACTCGCGCATCCGCTTCAGGATGAGGAGCTCGATTTCGGTGATGTCCGACAAATTGACGAGCGGTTCCTCGTCTTTGCCGCGCTGCGGCGCCTCGCGCTCGTGGGTGGGCGATGAAAGGATCTTCATGGTTCAGGGAATGGCGACGCGCTCGAGGATGTCCTTGATGACGCTGTCGACCGACAAGCCGTGGCTCGCCGCGTGCGGTCCCAGCCAAATCCGGTGGCTGAGCACGTACTGTGCGAGGTCCTGGATGTCTTCCGGATAGACCTCGGTCCGGTGCCGCACGAGCAGCGTCCACACCTTGGCCAGCCGGCCCCAGCAGATGATCGCGCGCGGTGAGGCGCCGAGATCGACGCTGTGCTCGACGAGCTCTGAGGGTGAATACACGTGCCAGTCGGTCTCCGGGTTGTACGGACGGGTGGCGGCCACCAGCCGCTGAATATAGTCGGCGAGACGTTCGTGCAGGAATACTTCCGAGTTGATGACGGCGCGCAGGTGAATGATCCGTTCCTTCGGCATCAGCTGCTTCAGGCGGACCTGCTTGAAGTCGAAGTTGACGAGTTTGCGCTCTTCGGTCGGCGTGAGGTACCCGATGTTCACCATGATGGCGAATCGGTCGGTCGCCGCCTCCGACAGCGGAAACGTGCCCTGCCCAAGCTCCACCGGATTCATCGTCGCAATCGCGAAGCTGAATGACGGCAGCTCGTACGTCGTCTTCCCCACCGTGACGGTGCGGTCCTGGAGACCTTCGAGAAACGCGCTCTGGGACTTGAGCGGAATGCGATTGATCTCGTCGAGCAGGATGACTTCTGCCGACGCCAGCGGACCGAATTCGGTGACGAGCGCGCCGGTCGCGGGGTTGATCATCTGAAAGCCGACCACCTCGGTCGGCTGGAGATCCGCACGGCCCTGCAGGCGGGCGAACTTCGCGTTGCTGATCGCCGCGAGGATGACGCCGAAGAACGTCTTGCCGACGCCTGGCACCCCGCGCAGCAGCAGGTTCCCGGCGTTGACTTGCCGCTCTTCTTTCTTGTCGTAGGTGGTCGGGATTTCGGAGAGCAGAACGACGTTGGCGAGCGCCTTGGCCGTGTCGTAGCCGATGAGCGCCTTGCCGCCCTCGGCGATGATGGAGTTGTGGAACTCGATCGCTTCTTCGAGATCAGAATGCACGTCAGTCCTCAGTCACCAGTCTTCAGTCTTCAGTCGAAGTCGTCAATCGTCCGCAGGTCAGTTCGCATACCCTGACTGACGACTGGTGACTGACGACTGATGGCTGTTCGAAGGAACCCCGAATTCTAACAGGTTCGGCCGATGGTAGACTTGGCAGCCTTTCGATGAGCAAAACGCGGCTCGAGGCGTTCAGCGATGGCGTCATCGCCATCCTGATCACGATCATGGTGCTCGAGCTGCACGTGCCTGAGGGCTCAGAGTGGGCAGCGCTTCGTCCCGCGCTGCCAGTATTCCTGACCTACGTGCTCAGTTTCGTGTTCGTCGGGATCTACTGGACCAACCATCACCACATGCTGCAGGCGACCGAGCGCGTGAACGGCGCAATTCTGTGGGCGAATCTGCACCTGCTGTTCTGGCTCTCGCTCGTGCCGTTTGTCACGGGGTGGATGGGCCGCAACCATCTCGAAGCGGTTCCGACAGCCGTGTACGGCGTTGTCATGGTCGCGGCGGCCGTCGCTTACACGATCCTCCAGCTCTCGATCGTACGGCATGAGGGACGGCATTCGAAGCTTGGGGCGGCGCTCGGCAAAGACATCAAAGGGAAGCTGTCGATCGTGCTCTACGTGTCAGCAATCGTGTTGGCCTTCATCAACGAACGGATTTCTCAGACGATTTACGTCATCGTCGCGCTCATCTGGTTGGTTCCCGATCGGCGGATCGAGTCGGCGTTGAGCGAACACTAGGCTTCGGGCTCCAGGCTTCGGGCTCCAGGGCTTCGGGCTCCAGGCTTCGGGCTTCGCGCCCCGGCCCCCAGCCCCCGGCCCCCGGCCCCCAGCCCCCAACCGTTAGCCCCCGATCAACGCGTCGACTTCGTCTCTCGTCGGAATCCCACCGCGCGCACCAAGCTGCCGGCAATTGAGCGCTGCCACTGCGTTCGCGTACGTGAGGACGTCTTCGATATCGCCGTCCGGTGCGCGCAGACAGCCTGCTGCGAATCCGCCGCGAAAGGCGTCGCCGGCACCCGTGGTGTCGACGCACTCGACGCGAAAGCCAGGCGTTCTGATCTCGCGCCCGCCGCATCGCGCCAGGCTGCCCCCCTCGCCGAGCGTGGCGCAGACGAGCGGCGCCTGAAAATCCCGTTCGATCGCCTCCAGTGCGCGGCCGAGCGTGTTGCAGCCGGTCAGATCCAGCGGAAATCGCTCGGCGGCGATGATGGCGTCGATGTGCCGCAGCAGTCGATCGATCCCAGGACGCGCCTGCTCGACGTCGACGATCGTTGGTATGGCGGCCTCTTTGGCGTACTGCGCCGATCGCGCAGCCGCCTCGAGCTCGAAGCAGTCCACGATCAGCAGACGGCCCGAGGTGATAGCGGCCGGATCGATCTCGTCAGGACTCGTGGACAGACGGGGGTGGCGATGCCACAGCACCGTCCGCGCACCGGATTGTTGGTCCACCAGCACGATCGCGAACTGGTTGGTTGCGCCTGGAATCACCCATGATCCGGTGAGGTCCACTCCTTCGGCCGTCAGGCTTTCCTGAGACACACGGCCGAAGCCGTCGTCTCCGAAGCGACCGAGATAGCGGGTCTTCCATCCCAATCTGGCGCAAACCACCATTGCGGTGGCGATCTGTCCGCCTGGTAGTTGCGCGAACTCCCGGAGCTGCTGTTTCGTGTTGTTCTCGGGAAACGGGCTGACGACGCCCAGCAAATCGACGCTATTGAGGCCGAAGCCGACGACGTCGAAGGGCGCCGTTCGACCGCGGGGGATCGAGAATGGAATACGCACGGCCGGGCCATCCTACCAACAGCAGACCCGCCGCCGAAGCTACCGATCGCGGTATCCTGTAACGTCACGCATCAGAAAGAGTTACGTAATATTTATGGATTCCGTCGGCCGCCAGCGGGACCGTAAGGCTCGGCTCGGGACGAGCGCCGGCTTTGTTGCGCCGTGTCGCGCAAATCTGTTATTCTGCGGTCGTTTAAGCGGGCCTTGGAAGGCCTCTTGAACGGTCTTGTCTGCTGAAGACGCACCAGAATCCTACTCAGATTGTTGGGTCATCGTGTCGCCCTCTCGCTCACGCGCGAGTCGCGCGAGCGGTCGATAACCCTTGTCAGACCAAATACTGCGAGCGGCAAGCCCGCACGAAGCACGGTTCATAATGGGAGGTTTCAGATGAGGTTCGGACATCTTCTTTCAGCCGGCGCATTGGCTGTCGTCATCGCGTCGGTGACGGTAGCGGCGCAGGCGCCGAAACCGGCGGCGACTCCGTCAGCGCCGGCCGCGCGCGGTACGTCCACCTACGTCGCGCCGAAGACGCCGTGGGGCGATCCGGATCTTCAGGGTGTGTACGACTACCAGAGCATGATCCCAATGCAGCGTCCGGCGCAGTTCGCCGGCAAGGCCACGATGACGCCCGAGGAGTTGAAGGACTGGGCGAAGGCGCACACGCCGAACCAGGACGCGTGCGGCTACGGCACGCGGAAGAACGAGGAGTGCTCGGAGCGCGAGAAGAAGAGCGTCGGCGCCTACAACGAGTTCTGGGACAACCGGAACATCGTGCCCGACAATCGGACGTCGCTCATCGTCGATCCGCCCGACGGTCGGTTCCCCCCGATGACGCCCGAAGCGCAGAAGCTTCAGAAGGAAATCGCTGGCAACGTTCGCCAGGGCCCCGAGGGTCCGGAGCGTGAGACGTACGCGGATTGGACCGAATTCCCGACCGTCACCCGCTGCATCGCCGAGCAGACGCCGAACGGCGTGCAGATGTACAACAGCGGCACCTACATCATGCAATCGCCCGGCTGGGTGATGATTGTCCGCGAGCGGCTCGACACGCGCTACATCGCGCTCGACGGCCGTGCCCATGCCGGTAAGGCGATTCACGAGTGGCAGGGCGACTCCCGCGGGCACTGGGAAGGCAGCACGCTCGTCGTCGACACCACGAACTTCACCGACAAGCAGGCGCGCGGCGGCGTCGGCTCGACCCTCCCCGGCGGCGTGCCGATGGGTAACGTGCACCTCGTCGAGCGGTTCGTCCCGGTCAGCGCGAAGCGGCTCGAGTACTACGCGACAATCGAAGATCCGAAGACCTGGGTGAAGCCGTGGACGTTCATGCTTCCGTGGGAGAAGGATCCGAACTACCAGATCTTCGAGTACGCGTGCCACGAAGGAAACATCAGCGTGGGTAACGCGCTGCGCGGCGAACGGTTCCAGGGTCGGTAACCTACCCGGCGCAAGCCGGTTCAATCGATGCTCACATGGGCGTCGGGCAGATAGGCAGAAGGAGAAACGATGCGTGATCAGGTCAGACGCTCACTCGTCGCCGTAACGGCGGCAGCCGCGGTGACAGCCCTGGCCGTCGCCACGACGACGGTCAGAACGGTGGCGCAAGCGCCGGCTGCGGGTCGGGGGCAGGCGCCCGCCGGACGGGGACAGGCAGCGGCAGCGCCGCGCCCGACTGGAACCATCCCACGGACGTCCTGGGACAAGAAGCCGGACTTGAACGGCATCTGGCAGGTGATGTCGACAGCCAACGACAACCTCGAAGACCACGACGGAGGGCCATCATCGGTCATCGTGACCGGAGCGATCGGCGCCCATCCGGCTGGGTTGAGCGTTGTCGAAGGCGGCACGATCCCCTACAAGCCGGAGGCGCTCGCCAAGCGCGACGAGAATCGCCGCCGCGCGATGCCGGGCAAGACCGGCCGCGACGTCAACGCCGATCCGGAGCTGAACTGCTTCCTGCCCGGCGTGCCTCGCGCGACCTATCTGCCCTATCCGTTCCAGATCTTCCAGAGCCCAGGCCGGATGTGGATCTCGTACGAGTATTCGTACGCGCGCCGCGAGGTCTTCATGGACAAGTTCCGCGAAGCGCCCATCGATTCGTGGATGGGATGGTCCAACGGCAAATGGGATGGCGACACCCTCGTCGTCGACGTCACCGGATTCAACGACACGTCATGGTTCGATCGGTCGGGCAACTATCACAGCGACGCGTTGCACGTCGTCGAACGGTACACGATGCTCGACGGGACGCACATCAACTACGAAGCGACGATCGAAGATCCCCAGGTCTTCACCAGGCCGTGGAAGATCAACCTGATTCTCTACAAGCACATCGAGCCGAACGCTCAGCTGCTCGAGTTCAAGTGCGCGGAGTACGTCGAGGAGTTCTTCTGGGGTGAGTACCGGAAGACGGTCACCCCGCCGGCGCCGGCGAGATAAGGAAAGTTCGAAGAAAGCGGTCAGGCAGACTTCAGGAAACGCCTGACAAACCGAGAGCTATACTGGATAGAAACACGGGCATATTGCGGTTGAAAAAACGCGAACAAACGGAGGCAAGTGCGATGCGAAGGATGTTGTCGGTAGCTGTTGTAGGCGGTCTCCTGCTCCTCGGGAGAGCCCCGGTCTTCGCGCACCACGCGTTTTCGTCGGAATTTGATGGCAACAAGCCGATCGAGTTCACGGGGACGGTTACGAAGATGGAATGGGTGAATCCGCATTCCTGGATTCACATCGACGTCAAGAAACCGGACGGGACCGTGGAGAACTGGGCAATCGAAGGTGGTACGCCGAACACGTTGCTGCGCCGTGGTCTCAGGAAAAGCGACCTGCCGGCCGGCGCGGTTATCAAGGTCACCGGGTTCCAGGCCAAGGACGGGGGTCTCCGCGCCAACGGCAAGGACCTGACGTTCGCTGACGGCCGTCAGCTGTTCCTCGGTTCCGCGGGCACCGGCGCGCCGTACGACGCGGGCGCAGACAAGAAATAACCGCGCGGCGCTTCGCGCATCGACGTCAAGAGGGGCTTATGCCGGAAGGCATGAGCCCCTTTTTTTTTGTTGGATCGATGTGCGTCATTTGGATCGACGTACGTAGGGTCCGGCTTTAGCCGGACCTCCACACATCACTATGCTGCTGGTGCGGGACGGAGGGTGCGCGCGTACGTCGATGCGGGCAGACTGATTCGGAACCTGCTGCCAACTTGCCCGATTGGGTCCTCGAGCGTCAGGTGCCCGCCGTTCACTTCGACGGCCCACTTCGCGATTGCCAGCCCGAGTCCGACGCCGCCGGCATCGGCCGGCTGCTTCTCCGCGCGATAGAACCTGTCGAACACGCGCGAACGCGGCTCGACCGGCACGCCCGGTCCAGTGTCGCTCACCTCGATTGTCGCTTCGGTTGGGGAACCGCTCACATTGATCGTGATGCGGCCGTCGGCAGGCGTGTACTTGATCGCGTTGTCGACCAGATTCAGCAGCGCCTGCCGCAAGAAGAGCCGGTCGGCGACCGCCCGCGGATGCGCGGCGCCGGTGATGTCGATGGTCTGCCGCTTCTCCTCCGCCAGCACGCCGAGGTGTCCTACGACGTCGGCGGCGAGCGCGTGGAGGTCGATTTCCTCGAGCGAGAGCTTCGCCTGTCCGCTTTCCGCTCGTGAAAGCGTCAGCAGCTGATCGACCAGACAGGCCAGCCGATCGACCTCTTCGAGCATGCTGCCGATGACTTCGCGATAGGCGCTGTCGTCGCGGGCGCTCCGCAGCGCGACCTCGCCAACAGTGCGGATGGCGGCGAGCGGCGTCCGAAGCTCGTGCGAGATGTCCGAAGTGAATCGCCGCATCTGATCGAACGAGCCTTCGAGCCTGCCGAGCGTCTCGTTGAACACGGTGGCCAGCCGCCCGAGCTCGTCGTTCGGATTGTCGATCGGGAGCCGATCGCTCAACCGTTCGGCTGTGATTTGGTGAGCGCGTTCTGCCATGCGATCGACCGGCGCCAACGCGCGGCGCGCGAGGCTATATCCCCCGATGCCGGCGACAGCAACACCAAGCGGAAGCCCCAGCAGGAGGATGAGCAGCAGGTCCCGCTGCTCGCGCCGCGTCGAATTCTCCGAGACGGCAACCTGGATTACCACCGGCTGACCGGCGATCGTCGATCGATCCGTCAGCAGCCTGAACCTGGCCTCGCCGTTCTCAGTCGTCACGATTCCGTGCGCGTGAGCGACGAGAGACGCCGCCTCGGGAATCGGGTGCTGCTCAGCAAACATGGATCGCACGAGCACGTGACCGTCGGGGCTCGAGACCTGCAGCCAGGGCCTTTCGGGCTCGCCGGTCCCATCGTCGCCTTCGAACATCACGAGCGAGCCGTTCGGCACCTGCTCGACCATTTCCGATGCCCACCGGAAGTCGTCGCGCAGGCGGGCGTTCAGCGCGTTCGACGCGTTCGTGCTGACGAACGTAAACACAGTGGCCGCATAGATGGCCAGCACCAGGACCATCACGCCGACGTACCACAGAGTGAGCCGGCTGCGGACGCTTGGTCGCCATCTTGCCTTCATGGTTCACCTTCGCGTGCGATGAAGCCTACGCCGCGCACCGTGTGGATGAGCTCGGATGAGTCATTCGCGTTGAGCTTCCGTCGTAACCGCGCGATGTGGACGTCAATCACGTTGTCGAGCGTCGTCGAGCGCACGGTTTCGCGCCACACTTCATGAGCGAGCGCCTCGCGCGATACGACTTCACCCTGGTGGCGGAGCAGATAGTTGAGCACGTCGAACTCGCGCGCCGTCAGCTCAATCAGCCTGCCCGCGCGTGTCACCTTCCTGGCGGCCGTGTCCATCTCCAGGTCGCCGAGCGCAAGGCGCCGCGTGTCGGCGCTTCTCCCCCGGCGGAGCACCGCCCTCACCCGGGCGAGCAGCTCGGCGAAGGCAAACGGCTTGACCAGGTAATCGTCAGCGCCGGCGTCGAGCCCCTGCACCCGATCCTCAAGCGTGTCTCGTGCAGTCAGGACGACCACTCGTGTCCCGGTCCCGCGCTTCCGGAGAGCGGCGAGGATATCGAGTCCGTTCTTCCCTGGCAGCATCAGGTCGAGCACCATGACGTCGAACGTCTCTGCCGACGCCCGGGCGTACGCGCCGTCGCCGGTGTGCTCGACCACGACGTCGAAGCCTTCCGCCTCCAGCCCCTCCCGAATTGCGTTTGCGACTTTCTTTTCGTCCTCGACTACGAGTATGCGCATGCGGCCCGATAGGTGCGATCAGCTCTGCCGGTCGTCCGGTGGGCTGCGTACATCATATCGGTACCGTAAGCGTGTGGTCCGAAAGGGTTTGGCCGTTGCCGCTCGCCACCGGCCACGCCACTGGATCTGCTCGAGGTAGGATTTATAATACGCACCATGAAACTCACATCTATCCTCACAGGACTTGTAGTGGCCGGCGTAGTCTCGCTTGCGGCGGCTTCCGTCCACCCGGCCGAGACTTTTCAGACCGCGGCAGGGCCGTTGAACATCACGCCGATCATGCACGCCAGCATCCTGATGGAGGGTGGCGGGCAGGTGCTCTACGTCGATCCGGCGCAGGGCAATTACGATGGGATGCCCAAGGCAGACGTCATCGTCATCACACACAGTCACCCGGATCACTTCCAGCCCGACATCATCAAGAAGCTGACGAAATACAACACGACGGTGTACGGGCCTGCAGACGTCGCCAAGCAACTCGCGAACGGGGTCGTGATCAACAACGGCGAGAAGACGAGCGCCGGTCGCTGGACGATCGAAGCGGTGCCTGCGTACAACATGAAGCCTGACGAGAAAGGCCAGACGTACCACCCCAAGGGCCAGGGGAACGGCTACATCCTCACGATGGGCAATCTCCGGATCTACGTGGCGGGCGACACCGAAGCAACGCCGGAGATGAAGGCGCTGAAGGACATCGACGTCGCCTTCGTGCCGATGAATCTGCCGTATACGATGACACCGCAGGTGGCTGCCGACGCGCTCCGGATCATGAAGCCGCGCTACGTGTACCCGTATCACTACATGGGGCAGGATCCGAAGATCGTGGCGAAGGCGCTCGAGAATCTCTGTCCGGCGGCTGGTCCCGGCACGTGCGTCGACGTCCGGATCCGCGACTGGTACGCCAAGTAACGACGTGATTTGTACGTAGGGTCCGGCTTTAGCCGGACCTTCTGATGGTCCGCCTCTAAAGGCGGACCCTACGTAACCGCCTTATTGCGACATCGCGACTTTCTTCCACTTCGCGAGCATCGCGTCCCGATCGAGCTTGGCCCCGTGGAGATACACGCTCGCTATCTGGCGCGTGTTCTTGATGTCGTCCAGCGGGTTCGCGTTGAGGACGACGAAGTCCGCGTTCTTACCCGCGGCGAGCGTGCCGACGTCCTTCAGGCCCAGATCTTCGGCCGGAACCGATGTAGCCGCCATGATCGCCTGTGCCGGCGTCATCCCGTGCTGCGCGTATGTCAGCAGCTCGTGGTGGTCCGCCCACCCGAACCCGTAGTTGGCGCGGATGCCGGCGTCGGTGCCGAGGACGATTTTCGCTCCGGACGCGACCATCGTCGTGAGGTTGGCCTTGATCATCTCGTCACGCATGGCCGCATTCGGATTGACGCGGCAGTTGTTCGCCTTGACTTCTTCGACGACCTTCGCCGGCATCAACATCGCCGCAAACGCGTTGTCGTCGTCGCACAGTTCGCTGCGGTCGCCTGAGCCGATGATCGGGGCCCAGTAAGGCTTCTTCTCCTTGATCAAGGCGACGAGGTCGTCGTCCAGCTTCGCGTTTCCGATGATGTGGACGAGCTGATCGGCGCCAGCGCGCAGGGCGTCCTTCTGATCGCGCTGGGTCGTCGCGTGAACGTGAATCTTGATCCCGTGCTTGTGCGCTTCGTCGATGACCGCCTCGTACACCTCGTGCGGCATCGCCGGATAGCTTCCGCCGCGATCACCGAACCACATCTTGATCGAGCGGATGCCCTTTGCCGCAAGCTCCTGAACGGCGGCGCGTCCTTCGGGAGCTCTCGTGACCTCGTAGTTGGCGTGCAGCGGCCGCGTCCCTTGTATCAACGTCGAGTCTGGCCCACCGGTGGGCGGCACGATCCCGGCGTTGAAAAAATAACGCGCCGCCGGCGGATACTTTCCGGCAGCCTGGTCGAGTTGGAACTGGAGCGAGATCGGCACCGATGCCGATCCACCGTCGTTCACCGTGCCAGCGCCGTAAAACGCCTCGCGCTCGAAGTGATCCTGTAGGTTATCGGGCGTGTAGTTGTCTGCCGATCCGACCGAATCGCCATGCGTCGTGAAGCGTTCGTAACCGAAATGGATGTGGGCGTTGACGAACGCCGGAATGACTGTCTTGCCGGTCAGATCGACATGCGCGGCCCCGGCCGGTGCGCTCACGGCGCCCTTACGGCCGATTGCCGTGATCGTCCCGTTCTGGACGACAAACGCACCGCTCTCGATCGGCGGCGTCGTGTCGCCGATGATGAGGCGCGCCCCTTCGTAAATCGCTGTATTCGGTCCGGCGGTACCCCTTCCCTGCGAGAACACGGCGATAGAGGCAGCCGAGCTCAACACCACCGAACACGCCAGCATGGTCCACTGACGCATACAACACCTCCAACTTGCTCTTCGATATGACAGTTGCCGGTCAAATGTTATCGCACTCGGAATGCGCCGCCTGCGAAATGGGGTCGGTCCCCTATTTCGCGCGCTGCCGGGAAAAAGGGGTACGACCCCATTACAGGCGGTGGAAGATAATGCTCTCTCAGGCAATCACGCCGTGAAAGGAGCCAGCGATGGTCGTCGTACGAAATGTCTTCAAGGTGAAGTTCGGCAAAATGAAGGAAGCAGTCGCGCTCATGAAAGAGAACATGGTGATCGCCAAACGCGCCGGCATGAACGAACCGTATCGGATTCTGACTGACGTGGTTGGCGACTTCTACACGTTGGTCCTGGAGATCAGCTCGCCGAACATGTCGGGGATCGAATCAACGCAGGGACAAATCATGGGGAACAAGGAGTGGCAGGCAAATTATCAGAAGTTCACGCCGCTCGTCGACTCGGGGTATCGCGAGATATTGAACGTGGTGGAATAAGCAGACGCGGAAGGACCCTTCACCACAGAGAACGCTGGGGACGCAGAGGATCAAACAGTTTCAGTTTGTTCCTCCACGTCCCCAGCCCCCAGCCCCAGCTCCCAGACCCCAGCCCCCAAGCGCGAGCCTCTATTTCGTGCAGTCTCCCAGCCGCTTTCCGGTGTATTTCATCGTCATCTCGCCGCGACCGCCCATCTCCATCTTCATGTTGCCGGTGTACGCGTCCTTTTCGTAGACGAACTCGCCGGTGCCGGTCATCGGCTGCGCGCCTTCGCACTTCATCGACCACGTCACCTTGTTGCCTTCCATCTTGTAGTCGCTGACCTTGCAATCGCTCGGGCCGCCGCGTCCTCCGCGTCCCTGGGGCGGCATGGCTTTCTGCGGATCACCCGCCTCAGCCGGTGTGATGCACTGTTGCGTGGTAATCGGCGGCATCGCCATCGGCATGTTGGGCATATTCATTTCCATCTTGACTTCCCACAGACCATCTCGCCTCACGCCTTGGGCTAGGACGCCGGCAGTCAACCCCAGTGCGACGGCAACGACGAGGGTGCAAATCCTTTTCACGCTGATCTCCTTTGCGTAGGTGAACGTTATTCTACCGCGCGGTTGGCCACCTCAACCGCGAGCACCCAGGCGGACCGCGACACTCTGTTTGTCACCGCTACACGAAGATTCACAAAGATTGTCGATGTGGGACGGGCGGCGGGCGGGGACATGCCCCACCCGCATGCTAGGTTAGCGTTTCACGGCCTTACCGACGTCCTCGATCGCTTCCCCGACTTTGCGCCGGCCGCGACCGAACGCGTCCCGCGTCTGGCCGCTGATCTCCTCCGCTTCGCCGCGGTTCTGAAGATCCGGATCGTTCGTCAGCTTCCCAAGGCCCTTCTTCAATTTGCCTTTTGCAGCCTCTGCCTTGCCTTTCATTTCATCCCGGTTCATGACGTCCCTCCTAGACAACCGTCCGATCGGTCGTCAATAGGCCGACGATGAAGAGCACGATAGCGGCGACAAGCAGCAGATGCACGAATGCGCCAATCGTGTAGGTCCCGACGATGCCGAGCAACCACGCGATGAGCAGGATCACTGCGAGCGTGTAAAGCATCACATCCTCCTTCAGCGCGCTAACAGTGCAATAGGCACGCCGACCGGCTGGCGCACGGCTGAACAGTACGCGGGGCGAGCCCAACAGAATCCGGACTCTCAGCTGCTAGGGTCGATATTGCTAAAACCGGGCACGCAGCGCGATCTGGACTGCTCTTGGATCGCCGACGCCGGTGATCTGACCGAAAGTCGGCGCAGGACTCGTCGGGTAGGTGTCGGACCCGAAATTGCCGTTGATCGTCACGACATTGCGCCGGTTCGTCACATTGAATCCTTCCACGAGACCTTCGACCTCCGTTCGGCCGACGACTTTGAAGGAGCGGCTGAGCCTGAGATTCACGACGAAGAAATCTGGACCTAGCCCGACGTTCCTGCCGATGAACGCGCCATTCACGACCGGCCTTCCGGCCGTTCCCTGAATCGTTGTCGCGCCGGACGTGATGTTGAGCGGCAGCGACGAGTAGTACTCGATGGCTCCGCTCACCTGAAACCCGTGCGTCAGCTGCTCCCACCACGTCGACGCGGGCGCCGTCGACGAGCTCAGCGCACCGTTCACCACCAAACGATGCCGCTGATCGTCGTCGGAGCGACCCCAGTCCTTCGAGAGGTCGAATGGATCGATCGGCGAGCTGAAGAAGAATTCACCAACATTGTCCATCGCCTTCGACAACGTATAGCTGACGCGGACGTATCCCCACGGTGCCGGGCGCTGCAGGTACGAGACGTGAAGCCCGTGATACGCTGACGCCGCGGCCGGCGTGTACTGCGTGTTGTTGGCAAACGCAGGGTTCGGCCTGCAACCGTTGTTCGTTCCGGACGCGATACAGGACGGCACGTTCTGATTGATCGAAATGATCAGATCGACGCCGCGCGTGTACTGATATCCGATGCTGACCGAGCGTCCATTTCCGATTGCGTGCTCGACCTCGACGCTCGCCTGCCTCGAGAACGCGTTCTGCATATTCGGGCTCATCGTGGTCACGTTTGGCAGCGTCACGGCTGGTACCGGCGCCGCCAGGAGGGCTGGAAACGCTGGCGCACCGGCCTGGCCGGGCGACAGAGTGAGGCTGATCTGGCGCAGATTGGCCACGTCGGTCGTGTTGCCCGCAGACAAGAGCGCATTGGCCAGCGCACGGAGCGGAACCCGGTCGTAGTACAACCCCGCGCTGCCTCGGACGACCGTGCGATCGGAACCGTGAGGCGCCCACGCGAGACCGATGCGCGGCGAGACATTGTTCGTGTCGGTATGGATCGTCTCCAGAAATTGCAGGTCGTACCGGAGCCCGCCGTTCAAGGTCACGTTCGAACCGACCTTCCATTCGTCCTGCGCGTAAATCCCGACGTTCGGGTTCGCCTGCGACACGCGTGTGTCGCCAAACGTCTGGGCAAATCCCGCGTTGTTGTAGGTGCCGCTCAGAAACGCCGGCAGTGACGAGAACGTGTAGGCACCGCGAACGGACCGGGGGAACGTAATCGCGGAGCTGTTGAAAAGGAAATCGACCCCGGCCCGAACATTGTGCTCTCCAGCTTGATGCGACAGGTTGTCGACGACTTCGAACAACCGGTTGACTCGTGCCGTCGGACTGCCCGACAACGTCCCGAACGATGCCACGCCTTGAATCGTGACGGCCGGACCAATCGGGTCGGTCGGCGGCGCCGTCAAATCGCTGTAGGTCACCTGCGCTCTGGTTTCGTTGACGGTTCTCGATGTGAGGGTCAGCGTGTTGCTGATGGCGACGCTTTGATCGAGGCTGTCGAGCGCGGAGGACGCGCTGGTTGCGTTGAGCGCACCGGCGCCGCGCGAGTTCTCCGACGTGACCTTATAGAGACCGTAGCGAACGCCAAGCCGTTCTCCTCCGCTGGGCTCGTGGTCGACCTTCGCCAGAAAGTTGACGGTGTGAACCGGATTCGGGTACGTGCCGGTTGCAATCAACGGACCCGGATATCCGACAGCGCTGAGACGATCGTTGATCGCGTCGACGTTCTCGGCTCCGATGGTTGTCAAGCCGGTTTGATTGAGCCTTCGCGCCTCGACGTTGCCGAAAAAGAACGTTCGACTTGGACGGATCGGTCCGCCGAGGCTCGCACCGTACTGCTTCTGGTTCATGGGAAGCGTCGTTCCGGTGAGCGGGTTCGCCGCGTTCAGGCGATCGTCGCGAAGGTACCCATACAAATCGCCTCGGGCCCGGTTCGTGCCGCTCTTCGTGACGACGTTGATGTAGCCGCCGAGCGCGCGTCCGAGCTCGGCCTGCGCTCCTGACGTCACGACCTGCAGCTGGTCCACGGCGTCGAGCCCCAGCGCCATTCCGCTCAGCCCTGCCGCATCGTCATTGGCCGACAGGCCGTCGACGATGAAGCTGTTCGAGAAGTTGCGCTGGCTGCCGACCGAAAGTCCCGGCCCCGGGACGGCTGACGTCTCCGCAAAAAGCTGGGTGCTTGCGACGTTGGTCGGCGACACTCCGGGCGCGAGGAGCGCGACGTCAAGAAAACTGCGGCCGTTGATCGGCAGATCGCTGACCTCGCGCCCCGATACCGTCGCCGCGATCTGGGTTCTCGCGGCTTCCACGACGGGAGCTGCGGCCGTCACGTCGACGGTTGTCTCCACAGCGGCGACGGTCAACGAAATCGAGATATCGAAGGCAGAGCCGATCGTCAGCGTGAGGGGACGTGTCACGGTTCTGAATCCAGCTGCGCGCACCGTGATGACGTACGGCCCAACTTTGAGATACGGGAAGCGGAAGCGGCCTTCCGCGTCGCTCGTTGCTTCGGCTGTCACGTTCGTCTCTGCCTGGACAACCGCGACTTGCGCGCCGGCGACAACGGCTCCCTGAGGATCTGTGAGCCGGCCGGCCAGACTCGCGTAATTCACCGTCTCCTGGGCTGCCGACGTTCGCGCCGGCAGCGTCAGACCCAAAACGAAAAGCGTTGTGATAGCGGCTGACCGCATCGAGACCTCCTGCCGCGACACGCTCTCGGTGGCGCGGTCGGACTTCAGCCGGAGCTCAAGCCGTCCGGAAAGCGCGGGCGTTGGGAACTGCACTGACCTGCTCCCACAACCCCCTCGACGGGCGCGAACTCAGTCGATGAGCGAAGTGGGAACGCGCGACCGGAAGGTCAGGCGCGGGGAGGAGGCGCGTCGGGGATGGTCAGAAACTCTCGAGTCGTGGGTGTCGCGACGTCCATCCGGGTGACTGCGCCATCTCGCGCGAAGAACGCGCTGCTCTTCTCGAGGACAGCGGCCGGCCCAAAGAGAGACGCAGTAAGCGCGAGAGAGGGATCGCTCGTGCTCCGGCAGGAGCAGGACGATTTGGATGTCGATCGGGTGTGATGCATCGGGCAGATCTGCCCGTCACCGTGACCGCAGGTGCATTCCGATATTTGAGACGCGAGGCTCGGCGTCCCCATATGGAGTGCGGCAGGCACGGATATCAGGAGCGTCAGCTGTAGCGCGAGCGGCCCCACAGCCAGTAAACGGAGACATCGCCGGATGACCGCCACGTTCAGGAGCGTAACACACCTGTCATTCGACACAGAACCGTTGAGGCGCTCGATCTGCGCTGTGGCATTCACTCTGCATTCCTTATGGACAGCCGCATCAAACGCGTACAGGAGGATTCCAATGAAGAGAATTGCAGTATTTGTTGCAGGAGCGCTCCTTACAGCTTTGCCGGCGTTCGCTCACCACGCGTTCTCGCTCGAGTACGACTGGAAGAAACCGGTCACGATCACGGGGACTGTGGAAAGGATTACCTGGGGCAGCCCTCACACCATGCTGATGGTCAACGGCAAGGACGAGAAGGGCACGTCCGGGACTTGGACCGTTGAGCTCGGCTCGTCCGGCGATCTGTCCCATCACGGCTGGACCGAAAAGACGCTCAAAGCGGGCGAAAAGGTCACCGTCGACGGATGGGGAGCCACTAGGGGCGGAATGAAAGTGAACGCGATGTCCGTCAAGACCGCGGACGGCCGCGACATGTTTGCCGCGTCCTCGTTCTTCCACATGGAAGATCAGGCTTCGGCTGCAAAACCAGCGGGGGCGAAGGCGACGACCGGCACTTCGTCCGCGGCTCCGACCGACAAGCGCTAGTCCTCAACAACGGCAATCGGCGGGAGCCTCTCGCTCCCGCCCGTCGATGCGGTTGAATGGTAGCCCGCGTCGTTACTTACGGCGTGCATCGCGGGGTCTTCTCACGGTAGACGTCGTGACAGGTCGAGCAGGCCGTTGCGACCTGATCGGAGGCGTCCACTATCTGATCCTGGTTTTTCGCCTGCGCAGCCTTCAGCGCCGCGCCACCGGCCGCGCGTAACTGCTCCAGCCCTTTCTGCCAGGTCGCGGCGTTGATGGGCGCAGGTTTCCCGTCGGAGCACATGCGGGGTACAGTGAGGAGCCGCGTCGCCTCCTGCAACGCGACCGCTGCGTTCGCGACGGCGTCCCAGCCGCCGTACGTACTTGCGAGTGGATCGGTCGCCGTCGAGGGATCATCGGCCTTCTTGACGGTCGCCGGGTCGTTCCCCTGCGCGAAGAAGATCAGATTCGAATTTGGGAACAGGATTCCGCGCATGACCTGCAGAACTGTAGCGGGCTGATTTGCTGCTCGTGTTGCGGCGCCCCGTCCAGTCGGTGCCGTGGCTTGACCGGCACGCCCCGTGCCTTGGGCGACGATCTGGACCACCAACGCCACCACGCCGACCGCGATGAGGGCGAAGGTCCGCAAACGACCGATCGCTCGACGGTTCATATCGTCCTCCGATGAGGGTTTCTCAACATCCGGCGCATCGTAGCCGCCAAGCGCCCTTTCCGCACCTGAAGATTTCCCGAAGCACCGTCCTCGGTGCGTCCAACGCAGGCGCCTGTTCCGCGCTGATGCAGCGTCGGTGTGAAGAGCGGTAAACTCACCGCAAGTTCATTCAATCTTCAGATTCAGACGGAGTCTCGGGTGACTATCATCCGGACGATGGAGGACCGCGCGCTTCGGATGCCGAGCGGTCGTAGGGGGCCTGGTGAAGGAAATGAGGTTCGCGCTCACAGTCAGTCTCGCCGGCGCGCTCGGAATGTGCAGTTTCGGATGCTCGTCTTCGAATCGAGCTCCGACGCCGCCACCAACGCTCCAGCTCTGGGGGGATATGAAGCCGGTTGTCTCGGTCAAGGAGTTGATGCGCGACATGCTCGATCCGATCGCCGACAACATCTTCAACGCTGTTTCATCCACCGTGACGGCGGATGGAGTCGTCGACCACGTTCCCAAAACGGACGAAGACTGGGACAACATTCGAATCGGCGCGACGACGATCGCCGAAGGTGTGTATCTGCTCAAAGTGCCCAGGCCCTTCGCGCCGGAGGGCGATCTGAACAACAGCACCGGCCCTGATGCGGTGGAGCTCAGCCCCGATCAGATCACGGCGAAGGTGAAAAAGGATCCGGTGGAATGGAACGCCAGGATCGAGGCGCTTCGAAACGTGGGCCTCGAAGTGCTTGACATCGTCAAACGGAAAGATGTGAACGAGCTGTGGGACGCGGGATCGAATCTCGATCAGGCGTGCGAGAACTGCCACCGCAGCTATTGGTATCCGGGTGAGACCGCGGAGTTCTACAAGAAGCTCGATCAGCGGCTTACTGACTTCGAAAAAGCGAAGGCGACGACCGGGCGCTGACGGCGATCATCTCGGCTCTCGCGGCGCGGTGGATGCCGAGCGAGCGCGAGAGCGTCCTGCCCATGACCCTCCACGCCAGAATGAGCGACGTCACGCATAGCGCGGTGCCGCCGACCATGAACGTGATCATCACGATGTCCCAGAGCGGGCGGTGGCGGTACAGCACGGGGAAATCGAGCGAGTGCATTCCGTGATAGAGCCACCGGCCTTGCCAGTTGCGCGGACCGTACGTCGTCACGACGCTGGCCGTTTTCGGATCGATGTAATAGCGGGTGCGCTCGCTGTCGTTGACCCTGGCGAGAATCACCGGCAGGGGGCGATACAGCCATCGGCTCACGTAGTACAGGTCAGGCTCCTCGACCAGCCGAACCTCTGAGATTCCCACCGGTTCGGCAGCCTTCGTGACGGCCGCGATGATGCGCTGGTGATCGACCTCGAACTGCGGCTCGCCCACTACAGGAACCATTCGAGTTTCGGTTCCGGAGAGCTTCGCCAGATAGTACGGGTCGCCGACGACCGATACGAGCTCGAGCTCCTTGATCGGAAACGCGAGCCGCGCCACGACGTCCTTCGGGTGGCGGGCGGCAAACGCGTCCACACGCACAGGTCCCCGAAGCGCGCGCTGGATGTCCACCGGCGTCGGGCCACGCCGCTCCTCCGGGGGACGGCTTCGCAGCAGCGATGGAAATGGATTGACGGACATCATGCCGCTGAAGGCCCACGTGGCGGCGCCCAGGCCGAAGACGAGACCGATGATCGTGTGCCAGCGCTTCTGACCTCGATACGGGACGGTCGTCGGTACACCGGCATGTCGGTAGCGTCTCGACGGCGACAGCATCCAGACGCCGACAATGATGCCCATGAGCGACCCGATCGTTCCGACCAGGGATGTCCAGATGATGAACTGCAACCAAATGGGCTGGTATTTGCGAAGGGGGGTGAAGTAGATCCAATGCGGGATCGGGCCGAGCCACGCGCCGAATCGTGACGCAGTCGTCGTGTACTGGATGACCTCGCCCGTCGCTCCGGTGATATACACCTCTTCGCCATTCGGCCAGGCGAATTTGTAGAGAGGCTTGAGGCTCTGGAAAGTACTGTACCGACCGACCGTCCACTGATCGACATCGTCGAGGGTCGTGACGCTCGCGACGCTCACCGGCTGCCCGGTCCATGTCGAAGCGATGCGGCGAACCATCTCGAACGAGACGCTGCGCTGCACTTCGCCGGTGTCCGCGTACACGAGCGTCTCGCCGCCGCCGCGGCCATTCCCGAATCGATAGACGGGACGGCGGTCGAACGTGTTGAGCCGGACCTGTGTGGGCGCCGCCCCTTTTGATCCAACCTTCGCCAGGGCGTCGGCCGGAGACAACGCAATCGTCCGCGGATCGAGTGCCGGCGCGCGCTCCAGGCGGAGCGCGGCATCCACCGACGGGAACTCCCAATACATCATGCCGATTCCGGAGGGGAACCACAGCAAGAAGAGGAGGCAGAGCGTAACGCCCATCCACCGGTGGAGGAAGATGAGCGTCCGGATGACGCGCGCTTTCAGTGGTCGAGCCACGGTGTCCTCGATCTAGATCATCAAAACGTCCGGCGGAGCGTCAGCGTCGCGTTGAACGGCTGACCGGGATACCACTGGTTCCCCGAGTTGATGTTGGACACGAAGTAGCGATCTTTGTTGAGAATGTTGGCGAGGTTGACCGCGACGTCCCATTCACGGAGTCGAACGCTCACCACTCCGTCGAACGTCAGCCGGCTGGGAAACAGTATGGTGTTCGCGGTGTCCGTGTAGTAGGTCCCGACATAGCGGCCACCCAGCCCGGTGCTGAGACTGACGGTCGGCGTCAGGCGGAAGCTCTTGATGCCCCAGATTCTGGATGTGTGGTGCGGCGCGAGCGTCTGCTGTTTGCCGGACAGGTCGGTCGTGCCCGATTGGAAGTTGTCGTATGTCGGGTCCACATATCCGTAGTTTCCAAGGATGCTCAGCCCGTGCCCGAGCTGCCCCTGGAGGTCGAAGTCGAAAGCGCGGGTCGAAGCCTTCCCCGCCTGCGAGAAGAGGCTGTTCCCGAGACTGATCACCTTGTCGTTCTCGACGATCTTTCGAAACGCTGTGGTCGCCGTCAGCCGACCACGCGCGGTTTCGAACTTGTGACCGATTTCGAAGCTCCGCGCCGTTGTGGGCTTGAGGGTGCTTCCATCCGCCGGAATCTGGGTATTGGGAGTGAACTGCGTCGCCGAGACGGCATAGATCCAGTGCGCGTCGTTCAGCGCGTAGACCGCCCCGTATCGATCGGTGTACTTGTTCTGGTCCACATTTGTCGACACACCTTCACTGACGAACACGTCGTTGTTCCACGTGTCGTTGTGTGCGTTCCTGTGGTATTTGTCCTGCCGGCCGGCAAGATTCACGCGAAGGCGCGATCCGACGTCGATCTGATCCTGCCAGTAACCCGCGTTGATGCGCATCGTGGAGTGATCGACGCGCGAGCGCGGGAAGCTCGTATAGGTGGGCGCCGGATCGACGAACCCAGCCTGAAGGAAATCGAACACATTGATGGACGGAATCGGGACGTTCCCCGAGTTGCTCGCTCCCGGCGCGTTGCCGATTCGATTCGTGTAGTTGTACTGGTTGTCCAACCCGTAGCCGACCATGAAGCGGTGCCGGAGCGGCCCGGTGGTGAAGTCGCCCAGGAAATCAGCCCGGTTCGAGATCGGGCGCCGATTATGCTGAAAATACAGTTCCCCCCGCGTCAGGAGATTGGTCGTCGCGTTGTAGCTTTCGGTCTCGGCATCAAGGTACTGATCGCGGGCGACGCGGCTGAAGAACGTGTTCCGGAACTGAAACCGGTCGTTGAGGTTGGCATAGAGAACGACCTGGTTCTGCCAGTCCCTCGCGAGCTCGAAGTCCGTCGACGGATTGAAGCGGCGATCGAGCGGATAGTCGGGATGCGCCTGCAGCAGCGTCCGGGGAATGCCCGCGTCCATCCTGAAACGGTCACGCGAAAAGCTCTCGTTGGCGGCGACCCGCACACGGTTCGAAATCAACCACGTCAATGCCGGCGTGACGTTGAACCGATTCGAACCGGCCTGTCGCCAGCCGTCGGCATGGTAAATCGCCCCATCCAGCCGGTATAGCAGGCGCGACAGATTGAACACCTGCCCTGATGTTCCGAGTGACGCAAGGTGCGTGTTCCACTCGCCGATCTTGTACATCACGTCCGTGAGACGCTGAGCCTGTGGCTTCTTTCTGATGATGTTGACGACGCCCCCCAGGGCGCCGGAGGTACCCCCGTACAAGACCGCGCTCGGGCCCTTGAGCACCTCCACCTGCTCGATGTTGTTGATCAAGGAATTCGTCCGATTGCCCGTGAGCGAAAGGCCATCCACGTAGGTCGGCGCGAACGTGACGCCACCGATCGACATGTACTCGTAGACGCCGTACTCGACTCGCATGAGCAGGCCCGAGACGTTCTCGAGCGCACCGGGCAAATCGACAATGCCCTGTTCTCGAATCGTGGTCGCGGAGATGACGCTGAGTTGCGCCGGAATCTCGCGATTGGGCACGTACATGCCTGACGATGAGCCTTTTCCCGCGACGTCGTACACGTCGACCGTTGCGACGAACCCGGCGATCGTCAGCGTCAGGTTGACGGTTCGCGAATCCGAGGTCAGCACCACCTGCTCGGCCGCCGGCGTGAATCCTTCTTTCGCAACGGAGAGGTCATAGCGTCCGGGTTTCAGGTTGTCGAAGCGGTATCGGCCCTGTTCGTCGGTGGTGGCGCTCTGGGTCGAACCGTCCAGCGACCGGATCGTGACTTGTACGGCAGGGACGACGCCGTACGTGTCGTCAACGGTGCCCGACACCGACAACGCTTGTTGAGCGCTCGTCTGGTTCGCGTCGATGAACAAAGCACAGATAGCCAGAACAAGCGCGCAGCACAGACTCTTCACGAAGTCCTCCATGAGTAATGCGATCAGCTCAAGTTGGCTGACAGTAACACTCGGTCGGCCTTCGGAACCTGAATATTTGATGACTTCTTTCTAACTTTTTTCTGACTTCTTGCGGAGGGCGCTACGCTCAACAGCAGCCAAACGCGGAGCCCTAGCGGCGCCGCGATCGGGTGACTGATGACTGCTGAGTGGTGACTGCTGATCTACGTCCCGCTGTGGCCGAGAATCCAGATCACGCCAGAGCCTAGCCGGAACCGCTGCCGGTCGACGATCGAATTCCATTCCTGCGTGAGCGGGATAGAGACCAGTCCGAAGAACTGCAGGCTCGGCGTCGTGGCGAACACAATTCCTGGATGGAGGAAGACGCCGGACGCCCCGCTGTCGGCCAGCTCGACGCCATTCTCTTCAGACGCGAACGTCCGTTCGTGAGACATCCCGAGTTGCAGGCTGAAGAGCTTGCCGCGCGCTTCATCATCGATGGGCGTCCACGCCACGCCGGCCCCCGCAAAGGTGTTCCCGGAATCGCGGACCCCGTTGTAGACCCCGCGGTGGTGGTAATAGACGTACGCGATCGCAGCAATCGGTCGTTTTTCGACGCTGAACAGACCTGCCGCAATTTCGCCGAACGCCCCTTTGCCGAACGGGTGGTCGAAGGTGCCTGTGGGCATCTCGAGACCGCCGACCCCCATGACGTAGCTCTGATCCAATCCGAGCGACGCTGCCAGACCTTTGGCGTCTACCCGATAACGCGCGCTAATGAGCGTGTCCTCGAAGCCGCGGCTGGCAGAATTGGGGGTTGACGGGTCGCTCACCCCGCTCGCAAACGTGATGGGCAACACGAAGGCGATCGATAGCGGAGCCTTCCGCGTCGGCGTCAAACCGACGCTATACACCATCGTCGTCTCGCGGCGCTTCTGGTCGTCTTTGCCTGTCTCTTTGTCGAACAGCTGCGCGGAAAGGAAAATCCCCGGTGAGAGCACCGCTGACGACTGCGGACCGAACATGGCTTCGTGATGAGCAAACGCTCGCGTCGAGACCAGTCCGATGAAACACACAAGCGCGAGGACACGCTGCATACGTCGAGTCACCATACGACTCCTCGAAAACAGACGAATATTGGAGTGACGGCTCACGACGGCATCAGGCTCGACCTGCTGCGACCGAAAAGGAATATGGCGGGCTAGAACGAGAATTTCGCTGCAAGTTGGATGAAACGCGGATCTGCCGCCGATGTGATCTGGCCAAACGTTGGGCTCGCGATATTACCGTCAACCGCCCCCGCCCCATAAAACTGCGGATGATTGAAGACGTTGAAAGCCTCAAGTCGTAGTTCGACGCTGCGCGCCCGAGCGAGCCGGATGCGCTTGATGAGCGCCATATCAAAGTTCTCGATTCCCGGTCCATAGAAGAACCGCCGCGGCGCGTTGCCCAGTTGGCCAAGCGCCGGCACCGAGAAACACGCCGTGTTGAACGCCGGTCCCTTCGTGGGATCGTGATTGATCTGCAAATCACATCCGGGCGTATAGTTCGGCGTGTCGAGCAGGTTGTTGTTCACACCGTTGCCAAACGTCCCGAGCAGCGATGTATCGGTTGGATTATAGAGCGTCACCGGAAATCCGCTACTCAGTCTCGTCGTGCCTGACAGCGACCAGCCGGTCGCCCACTGGCTCACCGTCTTGAGCAGGCGATCGAACGGCAACTCATAGCTGTAGCTGACTACGAAGTTGTGGCGCATGTCGAAGGCCGACGGCGCCTCCGACAAAGACACGTTGAACGGGTTCACCTGTTCCCCGAGATTCGAAGCGACGTCGACCGACTTGCTATAGGTGTAGCCGGCAAGCACGCTGGCGGGACCATGCGCATAGCGGAGCGTCAGCTCGAGACCGTTATATCGCGAATAACCAATCGTCGTCTGTTTCGTGACGGAACCGTAGTTGGGACCAAGCACGGTCCGCGTGCTGTTGATCACGGTTCCATCGGCCCGCGTGAATACACCGTTTTCAGCAAACGGTCCGCAGGTCGCGCTGCCGGGCGCAACCTGGCTGGGCTGGCTCACACTGAGACAGAGCGCAGGATCCCCCGGATTCGCCTGTTGAATCACGAGGACATTGTGGTCGCGCGTGCCGACGAAGCTTGCCGTCGCGACGGTATTCGGTGCGAGTTCCCGCTGGATCGAGAACATGAAATTCGAGGAGTACGGAGTCTTGTTGTTCGCCCCGAAGAAGGGGTCGGCGTTGACCGGCAGAAACTGTGACCAGTCGATGTTCGTGATCGGCTGACTCGGTGACGCTCCGAACTTTGGAAACTGCTGTGGGAAGCGTTGTCCGTTGTTGGTGCCGTCGGCGGCGGTAATAAACGGGGTTTCGAACAGCGGTGGCGCTGGACTGAGATAGTTGTACCCGTACGGCGGGACGCCGTACATGATGCCGGCCGACAACCCCTGAAAGGCCGTGTAGAACAACCCCCAACTGGCACGCAGGCTCGTCTTGTCGTTGGGCGAGTACGCGACACCGATGCGCGGTGAGATATTGCCCCACTGCGTCGGCGACAGTCCGCGGGAGATGCCGGGATCTCCCGGGAATACCAGGCCCGTCGGCGCGCCCGGGTAGACCTCCGACTGTTGCCCGGGAACGATCGTCTGGATCTGATTGTCCCTCTCGTACCACGGGGCCATGATGTCCCAACGAATCCCGTAGTTGACAGTCAGGTTCGATCGGGCGCGCCAACTGTCCTGCGCAAACACGCCGCCGTACTGATTGCGGAGATAAAAGACGCCACCCGAAGACTGAATGTAATTGCTCGGAATGCCGAGCAGGTAGTCTGCGAAGTCTGATCCCGTTTCGGTGCCCGCAAACGTGAATGTCCCGTTGAAGGTCGCGTTCGGCTCAAGCCGGACTTGTTGAAACTGGTATTGGCCGCCGACTTTGAAGGTATGCGCTCCCCAGACGCGCGAGAGGCTGTCGCTGAAATGCAGCGTGTCACCGGTTTGATTCACGCCCGTGATGGTGACTCCCATCGTGAACGTGTTGAACACGAGATTTTCCACGCCCTCGAATTGCGGGGCGAGGACCACGATCCCGGGCGTGCCCGCACCGGTGACGAAGCCCTGCTGCGCAAGCGGAACACCCTTGCCGCCGTTTGGAACGCCGACGTTGTTCGCGTTGTGTGTGAGACTGATGTGAAAATCGTTAACGGTGTTGGTGCCGAACGTTTTCGCGCTGCCGAGCGACCACAGCTGGGCTCGTCCGAGCGTAAGCGCATCGAAGCCCGGAACATTCGCGCCGCCTTGTTGACCGGGGTATGGGTTGTCCAGCTGGTAATCGTCGACAAAGTAGTAACCGGTCAGCAGCCCGAATCGTTCGGTGTTGCCGTCAACGCGAAGTGATCCTTTGTCGTCGCGCACCGTCCTCGCGAACGCGCCGGTCGATAGCTGATCCCCGCCCGCGTTCGGGACGGGCACATACTGCAGCAATCGCTGCGCAGGAGTGGACCACGCCCGCGCCGGAATGATCGCGCCCGGAAACACGCACTGGGCAGTCGTTTGACATCCCGGCGAGTAGTACGCCTCCCCTGCTCGCACAGGGTACCCAAGCCGCTGCGCCAGCAGATTGGCCCAATACGACCCATTCACAGAACCGGTCAGCTGATCGGCGATATCCGAGAAATTACCCTCACGATTGAGCAGTGACGGGACCGGGATATTTCCCGTTTCGATCCCCTGCGTAGACCGCGTCGCTTGGTAATCGCCAAAGAAAAAGACCTTGCGGCGTTTCAGCGGCCCACCGAACGTCCCGCCGGGTTGGTTCTGACTGAACTCGGCGCGCTCGGGCGAAAAGAAATTGCGCTCGTCGAGATGCGTGTTCCGGAAAAATTCGAAGCCGTTGCCGTGAAACACGTCGCTGCCCGACTTGGTCACCACATTGACGATGCCGCCGTTGTAGTTGCCGTATTCCGGATCGAAGTTGTTCGTGAGGAGCCGGAACTCGTCAATCGAGTCGAGGTTGGGCACGACCGCCGTGCCGCCGTTCATGCGCTCCTGGACGTCACTGCCGTCTACGTAAAATCCGTTGGCCGTTTCCCGCTGTCCGCTGACTGACACGATGCCCGGGTTGAGCGCACCCGACGGTTCGATAGGGCCGGTGACGCCCGCCATGATCACGCTGTTCGACTGGATCGTCGTGGTCGGAATGACACCGGGCTGAATCGATAGCAGGTCCGTATAGCTGCGGCCGTTCAGCGACAGCGTCGTCATCGTCTGCGACGGAACGACCTCGCCGAGTTGAGTCGACACCGTGTCCACGCGGACCGCGTTCACCGACACGTTGACGGTTTCGGTCTGCCCCCCCACTTCCAGGGTGACGTTGATCTGGATCGCGCTGTCGGCGTCAACCTGGATACCGGTGCGCTTCTGCGTTTGAAATCCATCGAGCTGCAGGGTCACGTCGTACCGGCCGACGGGAAGCTTCGGAAACGAATACAAGCCCTGCGCGTCGGTGACGGTTGAGAACATCGTGCCGAGGGCCGTGTTGGTGGCCGTGACCGCCACGCCGGGCAGAACGCCGCCCGTGGTGTCCTTCACGACGCCACTCAGGCTTCCGCCGACCTGCGCGGATGCCGGCGACGCAGAGATGAGCAGTACAGACGCGCCCATAAGGAGGACATAGAAGAGCGATCGAACCGAGTGCTGCAAACAATGCGACATCCAGATGTGCTCCAAACGGTTAAAGCACCAATGCTGACGCACCACGGGCTTACGGGACCCTGAAGAGTTGCTGAATTTTTTGTTCAGGAAGGCGGCAGAAGCGGGTGTTCTTGTTCTTCAGCGTCGGTGAATGCGTTCGTCAACGCTCAATGGACCCGAGCCGTTGGTCGCAAAGTACACGAAGATGAGCGCGTAGAGAAGCGCGAGCTCGCCCGCGTTCTCGACTGGCGATCCTCCGCGTGGGAAGTGCTGAATGAAGAACGCCACGACCATCTCGATCACGAGGATCGCGGCCATCGGCCGTGTGAAAAGGCCGATCACGATCAGCAGACCACCGAAAGTCTCGAGGACGCCCGCCACGCCGTAGCGGGACATCAGCGGCGCAGTGCCGCCCGGCGTTCGGAACCCGCCCAGCAAGCCGAACAGCTTCTGCACGCCGTGTTCGATGAACAGCAGGCCCGCGCCAATGCGGAGCACAGCTTTGCCAATACCTGACGCTGTCGCCATAGGTGGGCAGTATACGCCACAGCTTACGAAGACCGGCCGGGCCGGCGCGCCCCAGGCCCTGGCGCGCTAGGATCGAGCGGGAGGAACAGATGAAAAGACTCGTGACGGTCGTTGCCTGCGCCGTCGCCTCGATTACCGGAGTGTCCGCGCAAACCCCGATGCCTGGCGACTATCAACAGGTGCTCACCACGCTGAACCGGCAGGGCGACTACGCCGCCAACGTGCTCAAGATCAACATCCCGCGCAACGACTTGAACGTGACTGTCGCCAACGTGAAGACGCCGACACCGTTTGGCTTCGGCGGCTGGGTGGCGATGACAAAGGGAGACGGCGGGATGGACGTGCTGATGGGCGATCTGGTGCTCACGCAGGACGAAGTGAACCCTGTCATGTCCGCGCTGCTCGACAACGGCCTTGAAGTGACCGCGCTACACAATCACTTCTTCTGGGATGAGCCGCGAGTGTACTTCATGCACGTCCACGGAATGGGCACACCCAGCGCATTGGCGGCGAAGCTGAAACCGGCGCTTGCCATGATTGGAAAACCTGCGACCGCGCCGCCAGCTCCCGCCGCTCCAGCCAGCCTCGGTTTCGACGCGGCGGCGATTGCGAAGATCGTCGGCCATCAGGGCGACACGACCGGCGCCGTCTACAAGATCACTGTGGGCCGCGACGACCTGAAGATCATGGACATGGGCGCCGCGATCAACGCGCGCATGGGTCTCAACACATGGGCCGCGTTTGTCGGGACCGACTCCAACGCCGCCGTGGCGGGCGATGTGGCGATGCTCGCCGGCGAAGTGCAGCCGGTGTTGAAGGCCCTACGTCAGAACGGTCTACAGGTGGTGGCGATCCACCAGCACATGACGACGACCCAGCCGACAATTTACTTCTTGCATTACTGGGGAACGGGTCCGACCAACAAGCTCGCGGCAGGGTTCAAGGCTGCGCTCGATCAGCTCGGGAAAAAATAAAGGCCGCTCGCAATCTCCAATCGCGCCGACAGCCGCGGTGTACGATTGTCGGATGGACGGTGAAGCGTCGGCGCTTCGGGCGTTTCTGGACGCGCACCCCGAGTATCCAGACACGGAAGCGGTCGATCATCTTCGGGCCACCGACTACGCGCGCCTCGATCGCGAGCGGCACATCTATCTCGATTACACCGGCGCGGGGCTGTACGGCGAGTCGCAGCTCCGGGCACACCAGCAGCTCCTCACTGGCAGCGTGTTCGGAAACCCGCACTCCGCGAGCCTCAGCTCCTCTGCCACGACGGTCCTGGTGGAGCGAACACGCCGCCGAATCCTCGAGTACTTCAATGCGCCAGCCGACCGCTATACAGCCATTTTCACGCTGAACGCGAGCGCCGCGATCAAGCACGTCGGCGAGTGCTACCCGTTCGCGAGCGGCGGCCGCCTACTCCTCACCTTCGACAATCACAACTCCGTGAACGGGATCCGCGAGTTCGCCCGCGCGAAGGGCGCAGCGATCGATTACGCGCCGCTCACTGTGCCCGAGCTGCGTATCGACCTCGGGCGCCTGGATCCGATGCTCGACGGCGCCCGTCCCGGCAGCGCCAACCTCTTTGCATTCCCGGCGCAGTCGAACTTTTCCGGCGTGAAGCATCCGTTGGAACTCGTCGAGCAGGCGCACCGCCGGGGGTGGGATGTGCTTCTGGACGCGGCCGCGTTCGTGCCGACCAATCGGCTCGATCTGAAGGACGTGGAACCCGACTTCGTCACCGTCTCGTTCTACAAGATGTTCGGCTACCCCACCGGCGTCGGCTGTCTCATCGTTCACCGCCGCGCGCTCGAGCGCCTCCATCGTCCGTGGTTTGCTGGTGGCACCGTCAACTTCGCGAGCGTTCAGGGGCAAGCGCACGTCCTCGCGCCTGGAGAGGCCGGCTACGAGGATGGCACGCTCAACTTCCTGAGCATTCCGGCGGTGCTATTCGGGCTCGAGCTCGTCGAGCGCGTGGGCATCGAGACGATTCAGACTCGCGTCCGTTGCCTGACCAACTGGCTATTGAAGGCGTTGCTGGATCTGCGGCACCGAAACGGCTGCCATATGGTTCGCATCTACGGACCTGCAACAACGCACATGCGAGGCGGGACGGTCGCTTTCAATTTCTACGATCCGGACGGGCATCTCCTCGACTATCGCCGCGTCGAGGAGCTCGCGACGGCCGAGCGGATCTCGCTGCGCACCGGCTGCTTCTGCAACCCGGGCACGGGAGAGATCGCGGAAGGGCTGACCGAGGACGATATGCGTGCAGGAATGGAAACGAGCGACATCTCGCTTCCGCGGTTCCTGCAGATCATTCATCACCGGGGCGGGAAGAGCGCCGGCGCAATGCGCGTGTCGCTCGGGATGCCGACGACATTCAGCGACGTGTATCGATTCGTGCAGTTCGCGGCGGGATTCTGCGATCAGACGCGGCTCACCATTGGTGAGGTCACGTTCGATATCGAGTCGTGTCGAGTCATCCGCGATGGAGCATAGTTATCACGAAGACACGAAGGACACGAACCCAATAAGTACTGGCTCTTCGTGATCTTCGTGACTTCGTGAAAATCGAGGCTCGAGACCCGTCTTAGGGATCGACGAGGTGTGATTCGCCGAGAAACCGCTTGTAATCCGAGAACTTCTGGAACGTCCGGACGGTTGACGATGCGGATCCGCGCGAGACGGAAAGGATTTCGATCGAATCCGGCAGCATGAGCGTCTCGTCGGGATCGTGGAACGCGATCGGCTTGTACCGGATGGACGAGTCGTTCCGTTCAACTGTCAGCGACGCATGGCCACGCCGCTCACGATCGGGTGGTGCTGGCAGCTCGACCATCCCTGGCAAATAGTGATCGAGCCTCAAGACATCGTCTGTCTCCGGGTCGAGCCAGACTCGGCCTTTGATCCGCTCGGACGACCAGCTGACGCAGTCGTCGGTCCACTTGACCTCGACCGGACTCGATTTCGCCGACCTGAAGTCCACGATCGTCGCCCGGCGGCCGTCGGTCTTGCCGGTGCCGTTGTAGGTGAAAACGTACTCGGATCGATGCTCCGGCAACAGCATCATGAGCGGTTCGGGAGAGATTTGGGGCAGATCGAGACAGCGCGGCTGATCGTTTGGTTTCGGCGGTTTACCATCGGCCTTGACGAGCGTCCGCACGACGGTCGCTTCGGTGTCCTGGCCCGGCTCCGCTGCGTCCCACGACACGTGGAGCTCGTACACGAGATGCCGATGAATGGACGATGGAGGGAGGAGCTCCATGTTCAACGGCTGGATCTGGACCGTCTCGGTCGCCACGATTTTCTGCGCGTGCTGGAAGTAGTCGCGGACGCGATCGCCGACCCGTGCGAGGAGCGCGTTCACGTCAACATCCGCGCCGCGCGTGGAAGACGCGAGCGTGACCACGACGCACAGGATCGCCGCCAGTCGGATGGGCAGCCTCACGGCAGCTATGCGCAGCTCCTCGAACGCATACTATAAGGCATCGGATGGACGCTCCTTAACCAAAGTGGATGCCGCATTTCTTCGTACGTTGTCGGAGATCGTCGGGCCGGCCGCGGTTGTTTCGGATCCGGCTGACCTGCTGACCTACGAATCCGACGCGCTGGTGCACCTCCGGGCGACACCCGGCGTCGTGGTCCTTCCCGCGAATGCACATCAGGTGCAGCGCGTCGTACAGCTCTGCCACGAGAATGGTGTTCCGTTCGTGGCGCGCGGCCACGGCACGGGTCTGTCAGGCGGCGCGCTTCCGGTCGCGAACGGCGTGTTGATCGCGCTGGCGCGGCTCAATCGGATCGTCAACCTCGATATCCCCAACCTGCGCGCGACGGTTGAGCCTGGCGTCACCAATCTCGACGTCACGCGGGCGGCGGCGCCGTTCGGCTGCTACTACGCTCCGGATCCATCCAGTCAGGTGGTCTGCTCGATCGGCGGGAACATCGCCGAGAACTCAGGCGGCGCTCACTGCTTGAAATACGGATTCACTGTGCATCACGTGGTGGCAGCGGACGTCGTGCTCCCGAACGGCGAGCTCGTCCATGTCGGCGGGGACACGCTTGACTCGCCGGGCCTGGACCTCGTCGGCGTCCTCGTCGGCTCCGAAGGAACACTCGGTGTGGTGACGCAAGCGACGGTCAGGCTGCTGCGGCGGCCGGAAAAGGTCGTCACGCTGCTCGCCGGCTTCGAGTCGATCGACCGGGCCGGCCTCGCGGTGTCCGCCATCATCGCTTCTGGCATCGTTCCGGCGGCGGTCGAGATGATGGATCGGCTCACGATCGATGCGGCGGAGGCGGCAGTCCATCCGAACTTTCCAGCGACGGACGCCGTGCTGATCGTGGAGCTCGACGGTCCGGCGGTCGAAGTGGACGAGCTCTTCGAGATCGTGCAATCGCTCTGTCGGGACAGCGGAGCGATCACGCTGGACGTGGCGCACGATGCTGCCGCCAGGGATCGAATCTGGAAGGGGCGCAAGGCGGCGTTCGCCGCGATGGGCCGCGTGTCGCCAAACTACTACGTGCAGGACGGCGTGGTGCCGCGAACGCGGCTGCCCGAGGTGCTCCGGCGAATCCGCGATCTCGAAGCGCGATCGGGCCTGCGAATCGGCAACGTCTTTCACGCCGGCGACGGCAACCTGCATCCGTTGATCTGCTACGACGAGTCGATTGCGGGTCAGGCCGAGCAGGCGGGACGCGTGGCCGCAGAGATTCTCGACTACTGCATTGAAGCAGGCGGCTCGATCACGGGCGAACATGGCGTGGGCGCTGACAAGAAAGACCATATGCCGCGCATGTTCACAGAGGGAGACCTCGAGGCGATGCACCGCGTGCGCTGCGCCTTCGATCCGGCCGGTCTCTGCAACCCGAACAAGGTGTTCCCGACACCCAGGCTATGCGGCGAGGTCCCGGGTCCCTATCGACCGCATCCACTCGAACGCGCCGGGATTGCGGAACGCTTTTGACAACGACTGTGGACGCGGTCCGCGCGAACTGGCCCGGATGCCTGAGCGAACCTAGCGCGATCGATCGCGTACACGGATGCGTGCCTGCAGTCGTGCTCGAGCCCAGCGATGTCGAGACGGCGGCCGAGATGATTCGGTGGGCCGACGTCGAACGGCTCGCGGTGCTGCCACGCGGGGCAGGCACGAAGCTTGGGGGGCTGATGCCGTCTGAGCGGCTCGACGTCGTCCTGTCCACCCGGGGCCTGAGGGGTCCGATTGATCATCGCGCCGGCGACCTGACCGCGACAGTTCCTGCTGGATGGTCACTCGGTGAGCTCAATCAGATCCTCTCCCTTTCCAGCACATTGGGATCCTAAGCTTAGAATTCCACGTGGACAAGTTGTCGCG
>JADMIO011200098.1_pt1 | contig 80113 bp, 73 predicted proteins | sample 8958161 | NCBI WGS metagenome assembly JADMIO01 (sample SAMN16585339, study PRJNA669376) | soil metagenome | isolation source: Crop rotation soil | place: USA: Cullars Rotation, Alabama | collected 2011 | reverse complement strand
CGCGACAACTTGTCCACGTGGAATTCTAAGCTTAGGATCCCAATGTGCTGGAAAGTCATGCGCCGCCGATCGCCTTGATCACGCGGCCGGTGCCGCCGCAGTTCGCGCATGCACGCCCGTCCCGACGTCCCTTGCCCTGGCACGCGGGGCACACGTCCTCGCCGGTGCCCGGTGTGCCCGAAGCGGCTTCGTCGCCCGGATTGAGGGTCGAGCCCGGCGCGACGTCGGCGCCGGCGGGCTGGTCATTGCTGCGAATCATGGGGACCTCCGGATATCGTACGTAGTGAATCCGCTCACGCGGCGCGCCGCTGATTCAGCTGCCGACGCCGATGCTCGTGCAGCACGCGCGAGCCGCGCTCGGCGGGCCAGTAGCGCAGGTTGCCGTGCTTGCCGGAACGCGCAACACACTTGCCCGCCGCCTCGAGTTGCGCGAGGCGCAAGGAACGCTGCCGTGCGTACGGATCGGCAGCATCCGCGTCGAGCGCGTCCGTAGCAGGATGCGCACGCATCAGGGCCGTGAACGGGTTGCGCGCAAAGTCGAGCAGTCGGGCCATGGCACCTCCGTCAGGCAGACGCCGAGTGCAGTCCTGGCGCTGCGATCGTCGTTGTCGTACACCGGACTCTGGCGCAGGCGCACGTTCCTGTCTGTGCGCCGCGCGCCAACGTCGCTGTCGGACAGTCCCTACAGCAGGAATGGCGTACACCCGGTGATAGACTCGACCGATGGCTTCCCGACCCGACGACCTGAAGGGCCGCTCCGAGCCGCGTGGCATTCTCGGGTCGAGGCGTCGCTCGCCCTCGCAAGTCGATCAGATCCTCACCCTGCTGGTTCTCGGCATCCTGATCGCCGGCTGCTTCCTTGTTCTTCGGCCCTTTCTCACGGCGTTGCTCTGGTCGGTCGTGCTGTGCGTCACGACGTGGCCCGTCTACGAGCAGCTTCGCGCGATGCTGCGCCAGCGGCGCACGCTCGCCGCGGGGGTGATGTCGCTCCTCATCGCCGTGGTGTTCGTCGCGCCGTTCGTGATCGTCGGCATCACGCTCGCCGACAACTCCGCGCGCATGGCGAATTTCATGCGCGAGTTCATGGACCAGGGCCCTCCCGATCCCCCCGCGTGGGTCGCGCGTCTGCCGCTGATCGGCGAAACGGCGGCGGCGTACTGGTCGGGTTTCGCGCACGACACCGCGCAGTTCACGACCGAGGTGGGCAAGGTGATCGAGCCCGCCAAGGCATGGCTGATCACCGGCGGCACGAGCATCGCGCAGGCGGTGCTGCAGCTCACGCTGTCCATCCTGATGACGTTCTTCTTCTTTCGCGACAGCGACGCGGTCGTCGACCGCTTGCGCGCCGTGCTCGCACGCCTCGCCCCGCGTCGCGGAGCACGGCTGCTCGACCTCGCGGCGAACACGATGCGCGGCGTGGTGTACGGCATCCTCGGCACGGCGGTCGCGCAGGGCGTGCTGATGGCGATCGGCCTCTGGATCGCCGGCATCGGCGCGGCGCCGCTGCTCGGTCTGGTCACGTTCTTCCTGTCACCGGTGCCGATCGGTCCACCGCTGGTGTGGATTCCCGCGGGTCTGTGGCTGCTCTACAAGGGCAGCGTCGGCTGGAGCATCTTCCTGTTCCTGTGGGGCGCGCTCGTGGTGTCCACGGTCGACAACGTGCTGAAGCCCCTGATCATCTCGCGCGGCAGCAATCTGCCCTTCATCCTCGTGCTGCTCGGGGTGCTCGGCGGCGTCGTGGCGTTCGGCTTCATCGGCGTGTTCCTCGGTCCCGTGCTGCTTGCGCTCGGCGTCGCGCTGTTGAGCGAGTGGGCGGTTCTCGCGAGCGAGGAGTCGGTCATCGTGCTGGGCGACGATACGCCGAAGCGCGTCGTCGTCGCGGACGACGAACAGATCTGAAGAGCGAGCGGACAACGAAAAAGGCCGGCACATTCGCCGGCCTTTTTCGTGGGTCGAAGAGCGCTTACACGGGCGAGCAGAACACGTTGCCCTCCAGCACCCAGGCGCGATTGATCATGCTGCGCACCACGGAGAGATCGATGGTGTAGCGGTGATTCGCATCGCTGCGGCCGTCGAAGAAGCGATGCACGGGCACCGTGCCCGCGCGGCAGTTGCCGCTCGCGTCGGGAGTGTCGATGTAGAACGCAGCGGGCGTTTCGAGTTGCCACGCGCCATTCCAGTTCTGCTGAACGTACGTGCATTCGGCCGGGTTGGCCGAGAAGAAATGCGAGTTGACGAGCAGCGAGGGCGCGTAGAAGCGGCACACGGGCTTCGCGCTTGCCGGAGCGTGCGCCTGGTCCGGATAGCCATAGAACACGAAACCGGTGCGCACGAAGGCGCTGGAGGCGTCGAGCACCGCGATCTCGGCCGGATAGGCGGTGATGAAGTAGTGATCGAGGGCGGCGTTGTAATACTCGACAACCGTCACCGCGCCCGCCGGGGCAGTCGTGTCGGCCGAAGGCGTGCTGGCCAGCGCCGCGCCCGCGTCGAGCATGCCCGTGCCGCACACGTTGCCCGAACGGCACGGTACGCCCACGAAGCTGCGGCTCGTCGCCTGCAGGATGCTGAGCACGTGGCCCGCCGTCAGCATCGGGTTGCGGCCGACCATCATCGACACGGTGCCAGCGACGAGCGGTGCCGAGAAGCTCGTGCCGACCGCCGTCTTGTACGTCGGATTGCCGGGCGTCTTCTTGCCGTCGTTCGACGTCGACAACGTCGTGTCGCGATCTTCGCTGCCATCACCGGCGGGTGCCGAGATGTCCACGCGCGTCCCGAAGTTGGTATACACCGTTTGTACGGCATCGCGCGTGTGTGCGCCGACGGTGATCACGCCGCCGCAGTTCGCCGGATTGAATGAGGACGCATCGTTGGCCGAATTGCCGGCCGCCGCCACGACGATCGCGCCTTGTGCCATCGCATCGTCCACTGCTTCCTGGACCGCGTTGTCGCACGCGCCGAATCCGCCCAGGCTCAGGTTGATCACCTTGGCCGGATTGGCGTTCGCGGGAACGCCAGGAATCGAACCGCCGGAGGCCCACACCACCGCTTCGAAGATGTCCTCGTCGGAGCCGCCGCACGCGCCCAGCGCACGGACCGGCACGATGCGCGCATTCCTGTCCACACCGGCGATGCCGATGCCGTTGTCGCGCGTGGCGGCGATCAGGCCGGCGACGAACGTGCCATGCCAGGAGCTGTCGCGCGGCGCCAGAAATCCGAAGCAGTCACCCTGATCGATCCAGTCGCCTTCGTCGCGCGGATTCGCATCCCGGGCATCGCCATCGCGCGCGCGGCCGGCGTCGCTGATGAAGTCGTAGCCCGGCAGCACTTTGCCCGCGAGATCGGGGTGCGGCAGGATGCCGGTGTCGACCACGGCGACGTTCACCGGCGCGTTGCCCTTCTGCAGGTCCCACGCGCCCTGCACGTTGATGCCGGATACGGAGTCGGTGAGATTCCACTGTTCGTTGAAAGACGGATCGTTCGGTGCTGCAGCCTGGGTGAACCGGCGTAGCACGGGATCGGCGTAACGCACGTCACGGTCCATTTCGAGCAGCGAGGCCATCTCGACCAGAGTTGCCTCGGGCTGCGGCGCCGCCAGCATGAGCACCCACACGTTGCCGACGTGGCGTTGCATCGATACGCCGACACCGAGGATCTGGCCAAAGCGCGCAGAGAGTGTGTCCCAGTCCGGCTCGACGCCATCGTTCAGCCGCACCATGAGCTTCTGGCCCATGAGGGTGGTGGAGTGCTTCGCGGCAACGACCTTGGCGCCGCCCACGCCCGGGGGCAGGTCGGCCCACAGCACCGAGCGGTCCATGCGCAGCAGCGGAAGCAGCACGTTCGATTCGCTTACAGCCGGCAGGGCGAGCACGAGGGCGCCGGTGCGCGTCTTGCCGCTGACCGTGAGATCGAGATGGGTCAGCGACTGCAGGTGCGCGAGGAAACCGGCCGTCGCGTCCGTACTGGCCACCGCGTCGGGCCGGGGCATGACGACGATCGTGGTGGTCGGCGCTGCGTCGGCGCGCGTCATCCAGAAAGCGGCGAGGAGCAACGCTCCCCAACAGAGCACATCACGCGCCGTGATGCCGGGGCGCGCTACAGACGTACGCATGGGACGCGGTGGAGGCCGCTTCCGCAACTTGACCATTGCCGACTCCGTTCTGGCGGGGAGCCGTCATCATCGCGGCGGGGGGCGCTGCGGGTCCCCCGAAGCCGATAGGCGCCGTCCCAACCGGGATCAACGGCGGACGTTCGAGTTGCGTTCTTGCACAGGCCGCAGGTTCGCGGCGAGGATCAGGTCGCGACGCGCGCTGCAAGGCGCGTGCTGTACGGTCGCAGCGCCGCGACCATCTGCGCGAATATCTTGGGGTTCGCGGCGATGACCTGGCCCCGGTGCAGGAAGTCGCCGTCGCCCGACAGATCGCCGATCAGTCCGCCCGCTTCCTGGATCAGGAGGCTGCCGGCCGCCACGTCCCAGGGGTTCAGGCCGATCTCGAAAAAGCCATCATAGAAACCGGCTGCGACGTATGCGAGATCGAGCGCAGCCGCGCCCGGGCGGCGCAGGCCTGCCGTCTGCTCGATCATCGTCTTCATCATCTGCAGGTACAGGTCGACGTACGTGCCGTCGCGGAAGGGAAAGCCCGTTCCAATCAGCGCATCGCGCAAATGATCGCGGCGCGACACGCGAATGCGCCTGTCGTTCAGGAATGCGCCGCGGCCGCGGCTCGCCGTGAACAGGTCGTTGCGTACGGGGTCGTACACGACACCATGGGCGATCTGGCCGCGATGCTGAAGCGCGATCGACACGCAGTACTGCGGAAAGCCATGCAGGAAGTTGGTCGTCCCGTCGAGCGGATCGATGATCCACACGTTCTCGGCGTCGGGGTTCGCGCCTTTTGCCGTGCCTTCCTCTGCTAAGATCGCGTGCGCCGGATACGCATCGAGCAGCGTCTCGACGATCGCGCGCTCGGCGGCGCGATCGATCTCGCTGACGAAATCCTTCGGCCCCTTCACCGTGACAGTCAACAGATCGAGATCGCGTGCGCCGCGATTGATGATGTTGCCAGCGCGGCGCGCTGCCTTGATCGCGATGGTGAGCGTCGGATGCATGGGGGCGCTCCGCGTGATCGGAAGCGTCGTGAGGATCAGCCCGCATTCTAACCGCTCGGCACGCACGACCCCGTGCGTGCACGGTGCGTCGTGACGACGTCGACTTCCCTCGACCGCGTGCGCGTCGTGCTCGTCGACACGAGCCATCCCGGCAACATCGGCGCTGCTGCGCGCGCTTTGCACACGATGGGGCTCGCGCGCCTGACCTTGGTGCGCCCGCGCCAGTTCCCGCATCCCGATGCGGTCGCGCGCGCATCCGGCGCGACGGCGATCCTGGACGATGCACACGTCGTCACCGATCTCGCCGATGCGTTGCGCGGTGCCGTCGCCACCATCGGCTTCACCGCGCGCCCCCGCGAGTTTGCGGGACGCGTGCTGCCCGTGCGTGCCGCCTGCGGCGAAGCGCTGCGCATGACCCACGCTGGCGAGGTCGCGCTCGTGTTCGGCAACGAGATGTCCGGCCTCTCCAACGAAGAGCTTGCGTCGTGCAGCATCGCTGCGACGATTCCGGCCAATCCTGCTTACGCCTCACTCAATGTTGCTTCGGCGGTGCAGATCGCTGCCTACGAGCTCCGCGTCGCTGCGCAAGGGGAGGAGGTATGGCAGGCCCCGCGCTTTGCGCCCGCGACGGCGGACGAGATCGCCGCGCTGCACGAGCATGCGCGCGTCACGCTCGAGGCCATGCGCTTTCTGAACCCGGCAATGCCTCGGCGGCTGATGCCGCGCCTGCGCCGGCTGTTCGCGCGTACGGGCCTCGAAAGGGAGGAGATCAATATCCTCCGCGGCATCCTGGCGCGCATGGACGAGCTCATCGGCCGTAATAGTTGAGCAAAACGGTCGGAAATGCGAGAATAGCGTCATCATGCTGGACCGGCTGCGCGAGGACATCACCGTCGTGTTCGACCGGGATCCCGCGGCCCGCAGCCGCTGGGAGGTGATCACCTGCTATCCGGGCGTTCACGCCCTGATCCTGCATCGGCTGAACCACGCGCTGTGGCAGGCCGGCTGGCGCTGGCTGGCGCGGTTTCTGGCGCACTTCGCGCGCTGGGTCACCGGAATCGAGATCCACCCCGGCGCGCGCATCGGGCGGCGGGTTTTCATCGATCACGGCATGGGAGTCGTGGTCGGAGAAACGGCGGAAATCGGGGACGAGTGCACCCTCTATCACGGGGTGACTTTAGGTGGGACCTCGTGGAACAAGGGCAAGCGTCACCCGACCCTCGGCCGCGGGGTGGTGATCGGCGCAGGGGCGAAGGTCCTGGGGCCCATTTTAGTGGGAGATGGCGCCAAGATCGGCTCCAATGCCGTCGTAGTGCGCGAAGTTCCACCTGGTGCGACCGCGGTTGGCATCCCGGCGCGCGTGGTGCTGGGCGAGGACGCCGAGCGACGGGAGGACCAGGCGAGCAGGATGGGTTTTTCCCTGTACGGCATCGCAGCCGACATGAACGATCCGCTCGTGCAGGCCCTCCACCGGCTGGTAGACCATGCCGCGGCCACCGACGAGCGGCTCGAGGCCTTGATCAATCAGTTGCAACGGGAAGGCGCCGACGTCAGCGAGGCGGCCAAGGCGACGGCGGAGGGCTTCGATCCGAAGCGCCTGAATCGCATGCTGGATTGAACTTTGGCGGCGATATGTTGACTAAACTAGTCGGGAATATGTCACAACCGCCAGGAACGTCCTGGCAACCAGCGGCGGGGCTCCCGCGCCCGGCCGCGACCGACCAGCGAGTGACGCCATGCGCCTGACGACCAAGGGAAGATTCGCAGTGACGGCGATGATCGACATCGCCATGAACAGCACCAACGGGCCCGCCACGCTGGCCGGCGTGTCGGAGCGACAGAAGATTTCGCTGTCCTACCTCGAGCAGCTGTTCGGCAAGCTGCGCCGCCACGGCCTGGTGGAGAGCGTGCGCGGCCCGGGCGGGGGCTACCACCTCGCGCGCGCGGCCGACACCGTATCGGTCGCCGATATCATCCTTGCCGTCGACGAACCCATTGACGCCACGCAATGCGGCGGCCGCGAAAATTGCCACGATGACCGGCGGTGCATGACGCATGAGTTGTGGGCGGGTCTCAATGCCCACATCTTTTCTTTCCTGCAATCCGTGACTCTGGCCGAGCTCGTCCGGCAGCAGCAGCCCGACGCCGGCGATGTCGCCGTGTTGCAGGATCACCGAACCAGCACCTCGCGCCCGAGCCATCCGGCCGCGGTCGCCTAACGCAACGCTCCCAAGCACGGAAGAGACGATGAAGAAACCGATCTACCTCGATTACTCCGCCACCACGCCGGTCGACCCGCGCGTGGCGCAGAAGATGATTCCGTACCTGACGGAGCACTTCGGGAATCCCGCCTCGCGCTCGCACTCGTTCGGCTGGGACTCCGAGAAGGCGGTGGAGGAAGCACGGGCGCACGTCGCCGATCTGGTGAATTGCGATCCTAAGGAAATCGTGTGGACGTCGGGCGCGACGGAAGCGATCAACCTGGCGGTCAAGGGCGCGGCTCATTTTTACAAGGATCGCGGCAAGCATCTGATCACCGTGCGCACGGAGCACAAGGCGACGCTTGACACGGTGCGCGAGCTCGAGCGCGAAGGCTTCCAGGCGACGTACCTGGACGTGCTGCCGAACGGATTGATCGACCTCGAGGTGTTCAAGGCCGCGCTGCGCCCCGACACCATCGTCGTGTCGGTGATGGCCGTGAACAACGAGATCGGCGTGATCCAGGACATCGGTGCCATCGGCGAGATCTGCCGCAGCAAGGGCATCATCTTCCACGTCGACGCCGCGCAGGCGACCGGCAAGATGCCGATCGATCTGTCCAAGCTGAAGGTCGACCTGATGTCGTTCTCGGCGCACAAGACATACGGGCCCAAGGGCATCGGCGCGCTGTTCGTCCGCCGCAAGCCGCGCGTGCGCATCGAGGCGCAGATGCACGGTGGCGGCCACGAGCGTGGCATGCGCTCGGGCACGCTCGCGACGCACCAGATCGTCGGCATGGGCGAGGCGTTCCGCATCGCCAAGCAGGAGATGGCGGTCGAGAACTCGCGCATCCGCATGCTGCGCGACCGGCTGCTGCACGGGGTCCAGGAGATCGAGGAGATCTACATCAATGGCGACATGGAGCGGCGCGTTCCGGGCAACCTGAACGTGAGCTTCAACTTCGTCGAAGGCGAGAGCCTGATCATGGCAATCAAGGACGTCGCGGTGTCGTCGGGGTCGGCGTGCACGTCGGCATCCCTCGAGCCCTCGTACGTATTGCGAGCGCTCGGCCGCAGCGACGAGCTCGCGCACAGCTCGATCCGCTTCACGATCGGCCGCTTCACGACGGAAGAGGACATCGACTACACGATCGATCTGCTGAAGAGAAAGATCGCCAAGCTGCGCGAGCTTTCTCCGCTGTGGGAAATGTACAAGGAAGGCGTCGATCTCAATACGGTGCAGTGGGCGGCGCACTGAGCGCGCAAGGGCGCGACCGGGACCAGCAGTTGCGTAACTGAAGAGGTAAGCCATGGCATACAGCGACAAGGTACTCGACCATTACGAGAATCCGCGGAACGTCGGTTCGTTCGGCAAGGAAGCCGAGGATGTCGGCACCGGCATGGTCGGCGCTCCGGCCTGCGGCGACGTGATGAAGCTGCAGATCCGCGTCGGCAAGGATGGCGTCATCGAGGATGCCAAGTTCAAGACGTACGGCTGCGGGTCCGCGATCGCTTCGTCTTCCCTCGTGACCGAATGGGTCAAGGGCAAAACGCTCGACGAGGCGATGTCGATCAAGAACACGCAGATCGCGCAGGAGCTCGCACTGCCTCCGGTGAAGATCCACTGCTCGATCCTCGCCGAGGATGCAATCAAGGCGGCGGTTGCCGACTATCGCAAGAAGCACGGCGCGCCGGAAACCGCTCAAGGCGACACGGAGCGCACCGGTGCTGCCCAGGAGACGGCGAACGCCGGCAGCTGAAACGCCGATCGACACTCTGAGCTCTAGCGAAACGAATCATGGCCATCACGATCACTGAAAGCGCAGCACGTCACATCGCGAAGAATCTTTCGAAGCGCGGTAAGGGCATCGGCCTTCGCCTGGGCGTGCGCACCTCGGGCTGCTCGGGGCTCGCCTACAAGCTCGAATACGCCGACGAAGCGCGTCCCGAGGACACGCAAATCGAGATGCACGGAGTGACCGTGCTGGTCGATCCGAAAAGCCTGCCGTACCTCGACGGGACGGAGCTCGACTTCACACGCGAGGGATTGAACGAAGGATTCAAGTTCAACAATCCGAACGTGAAGGACGCCTGCGGGTGCGGCGAATCCTTCAACGTGTGAGAACCGTCGCATAACGATCCGCGAGCTGCGTTGCTGCTCGCTTTCGATCCTCGCGTACTTTCCAGTACGTTCCGGTCGAAAGCTTCGCGGCGCCTTGCTGCGGGCCGTTCTGCTGGGTTCTCACGCCCTTTCGGCGTCGGTCGCTCACGCGTTGACCACTCATGATCGACTTCTCGCGCAACCATTTCGATCTCTTCGGCGTTCCGGCGCGGTTCGCGCTCGACGATGCCGCGGTGGAGCGCGCGTACCGCGCCTTGCAGGGGGAAGTGCATCCCGATCGTCACGCGAGCGCGAGCGACGCCGACCGGCGGCTCGCGCTGCAGGCGTCGGCGCGCGTGAACGAGGCATACCGCACCCTGCGCGATCCCGTGCTGCGCGCGGAATACCTCCTGGCCCAACGTGGCGTGCAGGCTGACGACGAAACCGACACGGCGCTGTCCTTCGATTTTCTCGCGAGCGCGCTGGAGCGCCGCGAGCAGGTCGCCGATGCCGCGGCCGCAGGCGATGAAGAGGCGCTCGAACGTATGCTGCGCGAGGTGCGCGACGACGCGCGCGGTCGCGAACAGGAGCTGGCGCGCCTGCTCGATCAGGACCGCGCCTGGGATGTCGCCCGCGACAAGGTGCGCGAGCTGAAATTCCTCGCGAAACTCGCCGACGACATCGACGCTGCGCTCGCCGAAGCGGAAACCTGACACACGATGGCGCTGCTGCAGATCTCCGAGCCCGACGCTTCGCCCGCTCCGCACGAGCGGCGCCTGGCAGTAGGCATCGACCTCGGCACGACGAATTCGCTCGTTGCCACGATGCGGCACGCGATTCCCGTCGTGCTGCCGGACGAGCAGGGCAGGCCGCTGCTGCCGTCGATCGTGCGTTACGGCGAAGACGGCAAGGTCGACGTCGGTTACGCCGCACAACGCGAGCAGGCGCGCGACCCGCAGAACACGATCGTGTCGGTCAAACGGTTCATGGGGCGCGGTCTCGCGGATCTCGACGACCGGCGCTTTCCCTATCGCTTCATCGACGAGCCCGGCATGCTGAAGCTCGGCACGCGTGGAGGCGTCAAGAGTCCGGTCGAAGTGTCGGCGGAAATCCTGCGCGTGCTGCGCGAGCGCGGCGAGGCGAGCCTCGGCGGCAAGCTGGCGGGTGCGGTGGTTACGGTGCCGGCGTACTTCGACGACGCGCAACGTCAGGCGACCAAGGATGCGGCGACGCTCGCCGGCCTGCCCGTGCTCCGTCTGCTGAACGAGCCGACCGCTGCCGCAATCGCGTATGGCCTCGACAACGGCTCCGAAGGCACTTACGCGGTCTACGACCTCGGCGGTGGCACGTTCGACATTTCCATCCTGAAGCTCTCGCGCGGCGTGTTCGAGGTGCTCGCGACCAACGGGGATTCGGCGCTTGGCGGCGACGACTTCGATCACCGCGTGTACTGCTGGATGATCGAAACAGCCGGCATCCCGCCGCACGGACCGGAGGACACGCGGCTCCTCATGATGAAAGCGCGCGAGGCGAAAGAGAACCTGACGCAGCATCCGAGCGCGCCCGTGGTGGCGACGCTTTCCAACGGGTTCAAGATCGACCTCACGCTCACCGCGGAAGTGTTCACGGACATCACGCGTACGCTGGTGACCAAGACGCTGACGCCGGTCAAGCGTGCACTGCGCGATGCAGGCCTCACGCCCGCCGACATCCAGGGTGTGGTGATGGTCGGGGGCGCGACGCGCATGCCGCAGATTCAAAAGGCGGTCGGCGAGTTCTTCGGCCAGCCGCCGCTCACCAATCTGGATCCCGACCAGGTCGTGGCGCTCGGCGCCGCCATCCAGGCCAACGTGCTCGCGGGCAACCGTCCGCCAGGCGAGGACTGGCTGTTGCTCGATGTCATTCCGCTGTCGCTCGGCCTCGAAACGATGGGCGGCCTGGTCGAGAAGATCGTGCCACGCAACTCGACCATTCCGATTTCGCGCGCCCAGGAATTCACAACGTTCAAGGACGGGCAGACCGCCATGGCGATTCACGTCGTGCAGGGCGAGCGCGAGCGCGTGTCCGACTGCCGTTCGCTCGCACGATTCGAGCTCCGCGGTATTCCACCGATGGCCGCGGGCGCCGCGCGGATCCGCGTGCAATTCCAGGTCGATGCCGACGGGTTGCTGGCCGTGTCTGCGCGCGAGCAGACCTCGGGCATCGAAGCCTCCGTCACCGTGAAGCCGAGCTACGGGCTATCCGACGGAGACATCGCGCGCATGCTGCAGGAATCGTTCGCGCATGCGGGCGAGGACATGGAAGCGCGTGCGCTCGCCGAAGCGCAGGTTGAAGCGGATCGCCTGCTCGCCGCAACGAACAGCGCGTTGCACGAAGACGGCGATCTCCTGAGCCAGCAAGAACGCGCCGCTCTGGACGAGGCCATCGGCAATCTCGTCGACGCGCGCGCACAGACCGACCGCCGGGCGCTCGTTGCCGCGACGGAGGCACTGAACCGCGCGACCGCCGAGTTCGCGGCCCGACGCATGGATCGTGGCGTGGCGCGCGCGCTGACGGGACAGCGTGTGGACGCACTGACATGACAGAGATGGTCGTGCTGCCGCACCCCGAGATCTGCCCCGAGGGCAAGACGTTCGACGCGACCCCGGGTGAATCCATCTGCGACAACCTGCTCGACCATGGCATCGAGATCGAGCACGCGTGCGAGAAATCGTGTGCGTGCACGACGTGTCATGTCGTCGTGCGCGAGGGCTTCGATTCACTCGAGCCCTCCGAGGAAGAGGAAGACGATTTGTTGGACCGTGCATGGGGCCTCACGCCGCTGTCGCGCCTGTCGTGTCAGGCGAAGGTCGCGGACCAGAAGCTGGTGATCGAGATCCCGCGCTACACCATCAACTACGCGAAGGAGCGCAAATAGCCGCGCTTCGCGTGCAGATCAGCAAGGAGGAGCCATGAAGTGGACGGATTCACGCGACATCGCCATCAAGCTGTCGGAGACGTATCCCGAATGTGATCCGCGCAACGTGCGGTTCACGGACCTGCATCAATGGGTGTGCGACCTGCCTGGGTTCCAGGACGACCCGAAGCGGAGCGGCGAGAAGATCCTGGAGGCTATCCAGATGGCGTGGATAGAGGAAAGCGACTAGCTTTCTCTACCAGAATTTGCCGCACGGGCCGCGCAGCAGGAAGGACTCCGGTGGTTGCGAGGGGGCGGTATTCGATTTCGGCTCCGACGACACGGCAAGCTCCGTCACCTTCGAGAGCAACGCCTCCGACGTATCGGGAAGTGTCAGCGTGCCCTTCCCCTGGCTCGGAATGGTCCCGAGCCACACCGGCGCGCTGCCGGCCGGCAGCGCCCAGAGCTGGAGCGCGCGGTCCGGAGAAACCTGCACTGGCCGCACGAGCTTGACGTCGACGAGCTTGCCATACCGGAGCGAGCTCACCAGCGCGGTCAGATTCCCATTCGCATCCTGCAGGAAGCCGGCGTAACTCTGCGGTACGTGGTCTTGTGAGACCTCGGCGGGTGCGACAGGACCCCGCAGCGGTGCGAGCAGCATCAGGCCGATGCCGAGAACGAGCCCGGCCACGAGCGGACGGAGCATCGCCAACGAGAACCAGCGTTCGAACCACCCGGCGGGCTTATGTTGCGGCGTCGCCGGCGAAATACGCCCGGCGATCGCCTGCCATACCTGATCGCGCGGCGCCGGAGACGAGAGCACCGACGCCATCGGCATGAGCTCCGCCTCCCAGAACGCCACTGCATCGCGCAGGTCGGCATCGTGCGGCAGCAATCGCAGGAAACGTTTGCGTGCACGACCGTGCAAGGTGCCGAGCACGTACTCCGACGCAAGGCGGTGTCGCAGCTCGGGCAAATGGTAGTTCATCGTGTCATCGCCGATCTATTTCCCGCCGAGGCATGCACGCAAGCGTTCGAGACCGCGGCGCACCCACGCCTTGACCGTGCCGAGCGGTTGTCGCATATGCATGGCAAGCTCCGCATGCGTCATGCCGTCGTAGAACGCCAGTGCGATCGCCTGCCGTTGCGCCGGCTCGAGACTTTCAAGACACGCGCGCAGTCGCCCCTTGTCCATCTTGCGGAGCAAAAGATCGAGCGGACCTGGTGACTCGTCGGCGACGTCCGGTACCTCGTCGTCCTCGCTGTCCGCGTACACAGGCCGCACCAGCGTCTCGCGTTCGCCGGTGGTGCTTCGAAGCGCATCCATCGCCTTGTAGCGCGCGATGGTCATGAGCCACGTCATCGGCTGGCTCTTGGCGGCCGAATAGCTCGGCGCCGAGTGCCAGATCGAAACGTAGGCCTCCTGCAGGATCTCTTCGGCCCACGCCTGGTCGCGCAGCAGACGCACGATGATCGCGAGCAGCGTGCGCGCGGTGCGTTCGTACAATGTCTTGAACGCCGCCTGGTCGCGCAACGCAACCCGTGCGACCAGATCGCTCAGCTCGGGTGCCGCACTTGCCTGCGCATCCGCCATGGGGGTGGTCCTCGGAGACCGCCGCGATGGATGCATTATAGGAGCCCATTCTCCGATGTTCGCGGCGGCCCGGCGACCGGATGCACGAAGCCGGTCATTTCTTCGCCGCGCTCCCAAATGCACTCGGCGGCCGCGCCGCGAGACTGGCGGTCGGAAACCCGGGAGTCGCGCCGACAGCGCCGGCGGGCGACAACGGACTGCCAGGGCTCACCGGCACGAGGTTCGCGCCGTTCTCGATCACCACGCCGCTCGTTGGTAGCGCCGTGCCAAGGCCACCCTGCGGCACCAGAAATGCGGGCACGCCCGAAGCGCCCGGCGCCTGCGCTGGCACTCCGCCGCGCAACGGGATCGTCACTTCGGCGATGTTGATCGGCGTCTTTGCCGCATTCGCGAACGCCTGTCGAACATCCTCGAAGCTGGTGAAGCCGATATCACTGAAATCGGGCCAGCGAAGCTTGGGTGGTACGTCGTTGTAGATCTCGCGCGAAGCCGAGAGGCAGGCAATACGATGCGCGTCTCCCGTGGCGTTTGCGCGGAGCGCGAACGGCTGCTTGCCGGGCAATTGCAAGGCGATGTCCGCTTCGATGCGGGGATCGCGTGCGAATCGGTTCGGAAAGAACCGCTGGATCTTGCCATCGGCGCTCTGCGTGTAGCAGTAGACATAGGCGCCGACCGTCGACGATACCTCGATCTCCAGGGTGCCGTTCTGGCGCGCCTCGCTGGTCAATGCCCTGACCCGCAGGTCCCCGAGCTTCTCCGGCTGCAGGTCTGCCACGCTGAAAGGCTCTTCGGGCGGCGGCGGAGCATCCTGCAACACGAACGCCTTGAAATAAGCGAGATCGACCTGGCCGTCGCCGCGTACGCCGAGCGATTTGCCATAGGCGCCGATCGCCTGACGCAACGCGTCGCTGGGGCGGCCGTCCGCGGGACCGTCGTAGAAGCGTCGATTGCGCAGCTGCTCCTGCAGGAATGCGTTCATGTCGCGCGGGCTGCGCAACGCGACGAACCAATCCTCGATCTCCCGCGCCACTTCTTCGCTGTCCGGCGGCATGCCGAGGCACGACCAGTAGGGAACCTTGGTGAGCTTTCCGACCAGCTCGATCGAGGCGAGCTCGACCAGGTTGCGCACTGCCTGTGCCGCGCCGTCCTGACGGGTAATGCTGGTGTTGAAATCGATGCCGATCTTCTGGATCGTCGCCGAGCCATCGCCGCGTTTTCCGTCACGGACGATCGCCATCGAATTCTTGGAGCTGACGCCGTTCAGGAGCGTGAGGTCGCTCGTCTGGACCACGCTCGCGTCGAACCCGAGCACGCTCACGGACGTCTCGCGGGTGGACTTGAATCCGAGCAGCGATGCGAGCGACACGCTGATGCCGCCCTGCTGCGTCTGTACGTCGGTGTCGAACTGCGACAAGGCGCCGCGAATGTCGTACTGCGGCACCAGCCCGAACTGGTTCTGTCGCTGCAGCGTGGCAAGGAATCCGACGATGTTCTGGCTATCGACACCGAAGGCAACGAGCTTCAGGGCGCGGCTGCGGCGGGTCATGTCCGACACTGCCGACACCATCATGTCGCGCGTGCCCGCTCCCGAGCGGCCGGTCTTGTCGGGAATCTCCTCGAGCATGACGCTCACATCGCGTGTCCCGAAGCGGAGCAGCATGTCGTCCATGCAGCGCAGTCCGGGATCGAACGAAGTCACGTTGCGCTGCGGCCGTGCCTTGTTGGCGTCGAGGGCGAGGTCGTTGGCAGGCGCCGTCAAGGGGGCGATGGCGGATACCGCGGCAACAAGAACTGCCATGGTTCTGGCGAGCAATTTCATTGAAGTCTCCATTGAGGTGTCGGGATGGCGTCACTCGACCAGCGGCGACACAGCGCCGCGGGCGAGATCTGCATCGCTATTCGTGACCGAAGCTTTCCCGGATGTGCAGAAAATTCCGCATCCGCCGCTGCGTCCGGAAACGCGTCAGACCCCGAATGTCACGTCGTAAGCCGGAAGCATTCCGCGGCCGGCTTGCAAACCAAACCTCAATCCATCAATTGCAAAGGAAACTGAAAATGAAGATCGCTAACATCATCAAGAGTGTTGTCGTGGCTGGCGTGCTGGGCTTTGGATCGCTCATGTCACCCCTGAGCTTTGCCGGTGCGGACGACGGCGTGAAGTGTCCGAGCGGATACGACTCCCAGTTCAGCGGGGGCGTGCTGAAGTGCTCGAAGGTCGTGCGGCCGGCAGCGGAGATCCGCAGCTCCGTCTGCCCGTTGATCCCTTTCGTCACCACGGAGTACTTCGCGAGGGCGAACACGGTGGACAAGTGCAAGCGGTTCGACAACGGTCAGTTCGTCGATACCGTGATCGACGGCGTGCCCGTGCTGGATCCCCAGAACTGGCAGCGGCAGATCGACGGGGCGTCAGGCAGTCGCGACCGCTTCGTCAAGCTCGGCGCGCCGCACACCGAGTACGCGTACCCCGCTGCGGTGAACCTGCTGTAAGGCGATATCGGGAATACCGGGCGACGGCGCTTGCGTCGCCCGGCTTGCATGAGAATCCGCGCGCCAGGCACGGTCAGTTGAACAGGTTCAGTACCCCGTCCAGCCCGCAATAGTTGATCGCGTACGAAGCCTCCGTGCGAACGATCGGCTTCGCGTGATACGCAACCGAAACGTCGGCGCCCCTGAGCATGGGAATGTCGTTCGCGCCATCACCGATCGCCACCGCGAGCTGCCCGGGGCCCACGCAGCGCGCCCGCAATGCGCGCAGCCGCTCCGCCTTTGCCTCCGCGTCGACGATCGCGCCCACGATGCGCCCCGTCAGCTTGCCCTCGACGATCTCCAGGGTGTTGGAGATCGTGTGATCGAGACCAAGCCGCTCGCGCAGGCGATCCGTGAAGAACGTGAAGCCGCCTGAGACGAGCAGCGTCTCCGCCCCCACGGCCTTGAAGTCCCGCAGCATGCGTTCAGCTCCGGGAGAGAGACGCAGACGTTCGTCGTACACGCGGCCCAGGGCGTCGACAGGCAGTCCGGCCAGCAGCGCGACGCGACGCGTCAGGCTCTCCTTGAAGTCGATCTCTCCACGCATCGCGCTCTCGGTGATCGCCGCGACCTGTGGCTTGATCCCCGCGTAATCGGCGATCTCGTCGATGCACTCGATCGTAATCAGTGTCGAGTCCATGTCCATCGCGACCAGGCGCACGCGATCGCGGCGCATGTCGGGGGCGACGATCGCCGCATCGAACGGCGCTTTCAAACAGGCCTCGAGCGCGGTGTCGTGCTGCGCGATGTCAATCAACCGGAACGCCTGCTGACCGCCGCCTTCGAGCACGCGAATGCCGCGCGCCTGCGCAAGGTCTGCGATCAGCGCGAGCTGGTCGTCCTCGATGACCGGCGCCTGAACGACGAGATCCACGTCGGCCCGATCAGCCGTTCCGCCGCGCGCTCTTGCCCTTGCGCGGCTTGTGCGACGGCTCCCATTCGCGCCGCGGCGCGTCCTGCGCATCGGCCGCTGCAACGTCGGCCAGGGTGAAATCGATGCGTGTCGTATCGAGGTCGACGCGCGCCACGGTGACCCGTACGCGTCCCGCGAGCTGAAAGACACGTCCCGCGCGCTCGCCGATCAGCGAGTGCCGCGCGGGATCGAAGTGGTAGTAGTCGCGGCCGAGCTCTGTGATGTGAACGAGCCCGTCCACGTTCAGCTCATCGAGCGTGACGAAGATGCCGAACCCCGTGACGCCGCTGATCGTGCCCTCGAACGTCTCGCCGATCTTGTCGCGCATGAAGTAGCACTTGAGCCAGTTCTCGACGTCGCGTGTGGCTTCGTCGGCGCGGCGCTCGGTCATCGAGGCGTGCGCGCCGAGCTCTTCCCACGACATGCCGCTGGGCCGGTAGCGCTCGCCGTTGAGCACGGCCTTGATCGCCCGATGCACCAAAAGATCGGGGTAGCGGCGGATCGGTGACGTGAAATGCGCGTAGGCCGCGTAGGCGAGGCCGAAGTGACCGACGTTCTCGGGACGGTACTGCGCCTGCTGCAGCGAGCGCAGCAGCACCGTCTGCAGCAGCGGGAAATCGGGGCGCGGGCGGATCCGCTCGAGCAGATCCGCGTAATCGGCGGCCGTCGGTTCGTCGCCACCGCCGAGGGAGAGTGCCGAGGTCCCGAGGAACTCGCGCAGCAGCGCAAGCTTCTCCGGAGTAGGCCCTTCGTGCACGCGATAGAGCGCAGGGTGCTCCTTCTTGGCCAGGAACTCCGCGGTGCACACGTTCGCCGCGAGCATGCACTCCTCGATCAGGCGATGCGCCTCGTTGCGCATGAGCGGCACGATGCGCACGATCTTGCCGTGCACGTCGAACTCGAGCTGCATCTCGATGGTGTCGAAATCGATGGCTCCGCGCTTCACGCGTGATTTGGCGAGCGCCTGGTACACCGCGTACAGGTTGCGCAGGTGGGGCATGAGCGGCGCGGCTTCCCTGGGCAGCGCCTCGCCGGCCGTGTCCGCCGAGAGCCACTCCCACACCTTGGTGTAGGTCAGTCGCGCGTGCGAGTGCATGACGGCGGGGTAGAACTTGTACGTGCGCACCATGCCCTGCGCATTCACCTCCATGTCGCACACCATGCAGAGCCGATCGACGTTTGGCTTCAGCGAGCAGAGCTCGTTCGACAGCGCCTCCGGCAGCATCGGGATCACCCGACGCGGAAAATAGACGGACGTGCCGCGCTCGCGCGCATCGCGGTCGATCGGATCCCCGTCGTGCACGTAATGCGAGACATCGGCGATCGCCACCAGGAGGCGATAGCCGCCGCGGCCCTTGCGCTCGCAGTAGACCGCGTCGTCGAAGTCGCGCGCGTTCTCGCCGTCGATGGTGACCAGCGGCAGGCCGCGCAGGTCGACGCGTCCTTCGACTTCTTCCTCCGTCACTTCCTCGGGCAACTGCTTCGCAGCCTTGCGCGCGCCCTTCGAGAACTCGAAAGGGAGGTCGTGCTTGCGCAGCGCGATCTCGATCTCCATGCCGGGATCGGTGGCGTTGCCGAGCACCTCGACGACGTGCGCGATCGCTTCGCGGTCCGGCGAAGGCTGTTGCACGATCTCGACCACCACGACTTCGCCGTTCTTGGCCTTGCCGCGCTTGTCGGGCGGGATCAGCAGATCCTGGTTGATGCGCCGGTTCTCGGCGACGACGAACCACACGCCATGCTCTTCGTACAGGCGGCCGACCACCTGCGTGTTGTGCCGTTCGAGCACGTCGACGATCTCGCCTTCCTGGCGGCCGCGATGATCGACGCCAGTCACGCGCGCGGTGACCCGATCGCCGTGCAGCACCTTGTGCATCTCACGTGCGGACAGAAACAGATCCGCCGATCCGTTGTCGGGGCGGAGAAAGCCGTAGCCATCCTGATGACCCTGCACGGTGCCGGTGACCAGGTCGAGCTTCGCGGTCGCGCAGATCTCGCCCTTGCGGTTTTCCATGACCTGTCCGTCGCGCTCCATCGCGGCCAGCCGTGCGGCGAAGGCCGTGCGCGCACGCTTATCGACGCGCAGCGCGCGCTGCAGCTCCGCGGCCGTGAGCGGGGTGCCTTGCAACGCTTCGAGGATCGCCGCGCGGCTAGGCACGAGGTCGGGATCGACATCGCCCTTGCGCGGCGTGCGTTCCGAGGACGCGCGGCGCTGCGCGTGCGGTGGTTCGTGCAGGGCCGGTGCGCGGGCGCGATCGTGCTTCGCGCCCTCGCGTGATGTGTCGTTACGGCCGTCGCGGCGCGTTTTTTGTTTGGGCATGCCTGTTTTGACAGGGTTCCGGGGCAAACGTTAAAATACCGGGTCCCGCTGCCCAGATGGCGGAATTGGTAGACGCACTAGGTTCAGGTCCTAGCGGTGGCGACACTGTGGAGGTTCGAGTCCTCTTCTGGGCACCATCCCTTCTTCCTGACATCCGCTTTTGCCACCGCTGTTCAGCGGCCCCGCCGCAGCAGCGCGGTGAGCTCCCGGATGTCGGGCAGCGCTTCGATCCGCCAGAGTAACTCAAGCACGCGATCGATTGCGGCCCGATCGAGTCCGCCCCACGACGCGCTTTGGCGGAATTTGTCCGACAGCTCGTCATCGCTCATCGGATTGGTCGGACTGCCTTTGCCGAAGTCCGCCTGACCCCGATACTTCGTGCCGTCGACCAGCTCGATCTCGATGATCGTCGTCATCTTGTCGAAGCCCGCTGCTTCCGCCTCCGGATGCACGCCGAAATCCACCCGCTGCAATAACGCCTGCACATCCGGGCGATTGACCACCTCGTCGGTGAACTCCTCCAGTCCGGCGCGGCGTTCGAGCAGCAGGATCGCCATGCAGAACTCCATGCTGAACTTCGCCTGCAGCTCGTTCGTGGGACGATGGTGAATGAGCGCGTTCGGCATGTTGTGATTGGTTCCGACCGCGACGCGCCGCACGCGCTCCGGCCGGATGTCGTGCCGGCGCACGAGGTCGAGCATCACGCTCATGCCGGGGTGCGTGAGCGAGCCGCTCGGGTGCGGCTTGATCGACACACCAGGCGACGCGAAGGTCCACGGCGCGCCCAGCCGTCCCTCGATCATCTCCGGGCTGTAGCCGCCGCCCGCCGCACGAAAGAAGCCGCGATCGGCTTCGAGCGCGATCGGTGAAGCGGTGAAGCCGCGCGCCGCGAGCTCCGCGGCGACGGTGCCGCTTTCCGCGGCGCGCCCGGCATGAAATGGCTTCGTCATGGTGCCGAAGTTCTCGCGCAAGCCGCCCGCCTGGCTGGCGCCGATGCTGAGCGCACGGCGCACGGCATCGCGATCGAGACCGAGCAGCCTCGCCGATCCTGCGGTCGCGCCGATCGCGCCGCACGTCGCGGTCGAATGGAAGCCGTGCTGATAGTGGCGCGGAAAGATCGCTTCGGCAATCTTGCACTCCACTTCGACACCGATCTGGTACGCCGTCATGACGTCGGCGCCGCTGCGCCGGTCGCGTTCGCCGAGCGCCAGCACCGGCGGCAAGGCGGGTGCGGTCGGATGCGTCAGCAGACCGTAGACGCGGTCCTTCGCGACCGCGAGCTGGGTGTCGTCGAAGTCGTCGGCATGAATCGCGACGCCATTCGCAAATGCGGCGAAGCGTGCCGGCACGCGCAAGTCGGATCCGATCACCGTGCAACCATCGTCGCGCGCAATGCCCTGTGCGCCCAGGTAATCGCGCACAATCCGGCCGCTCTCGGCGGCGGCTCCCGCGAGCGCCAGACCGATGCCGTCGATCACCGACCGCTTGCCGAGATGCGCGACGTCCTTGGGAATGTCGTCCGGCCTGGTGGCGACGATGAAATCCGCGACGTACGCGGTGAGCGACGCGTCGTCGCCCGTGCTCTTGCCTGCGCTCTGTTGCACTTGCCGATCTCCTCGTGTGAATCAGTGCGTCGCAGCGGCCGCCGCGACGTTGGTGTTCCTGCGGCTGGCGGCGAGACGTGCCGCCAGGCGAATGGCCTGCTCGAGCGCACCAGTCGTGGCCTTGCCCTGCCCGACGATGTCGAATGCGGTGCCGTGCGCGGGGGTGGTGAACACCGTTTGCAGACCGGCCGTCACGGTGACGCCGCGATTGAAGCCCTGGAGCTTGGTCGCGATCTGTCCCTGGTCGTGATACATGGTGAGCACGCCATCGAAGTCCCCCGCGAGCGCCTTCAGGAACACCGTGTCCGCGGGAAAGGGGCCGCGGCAGTCGATGCCGGCCGCACGGCCGCGTTCGACCGCCGGTGCGATCAGGTCGATCTCCTCGCGCCCGAACAGTCCGTTCTCACCTGCGTGCGGATTCAGCGCCGCAACCGCGATCCGCGGCCGCGCGAGACCCGCGCCGCGCATGGTCTCGTGCGCGAGCGCAAGCGCATTGCCGATGCGCTCAGGCGTGATCTGGTCGAGCGCGGTGCGCAGCGACACGTGCGACGTCACGCGCGACATCCACAGGCCGTCGAGCACGTTCATCTCCCCGAAGTGTCCGCGATGACCCGTGAGATGCCCGAACAGCTGATGCTCGTCGTTGAACTTCCAGCCCCCGGCGTGCAGCGCTGCCTTGTTGAGCGGGGCGAACGTGATGCCGTGGATCTCACCGGCGAGGGCGAGCCTGACCATCGTGGCAAGCGTCTCACCCGCCAGGCGTCCCGACTCGGGCGACACCGCGCCGCGGCCCACCGACGCGGGATCGGTATTCGCGAGGTCGATCAGCGGCACCTCGGGATGGGACCAGTCGATCGCGCTCGGACGTTCGTACGTGCGCCAGCGCAACGCCACACCTGCATCCCGCGCACCCAACGCTAGCACGCGCGCATCGCCGATCACGCAGAGCTGCGCGGCATCGCGCATGCGGCCGTCCGCCAGGATGCGTGCGCATTGCTCGGGCCCGATGCCCGTCGCATCGCCGAGCATCAATCCGATCACGGGCAGTTCCGTCATGCAAGTCTCCGATTCGAGAAGCGTGTCACCACTGCGACGAGTGCGAACGTGATCACGAGCATCGTGATGGACAGCACGCTGATCGGTCCCCAGTCGTTGCTCTCGCGCAGGTCGAACATGGTGACCGAGATGGTCTTGGTCCGCGCGGTGAACAGAAGGATGGTCGCGGATAGCTCGCGCACCGATCCGATGAAGATCAGGATCCAGGTGGCCACCACGCCATTGCGAATGAGCGGCGCGGTGATGTCCGCAAGCGCGCGCAGTCGCGTCGCGCCGAAGATCCGGCTCGCGTCCTCGAGCTCGGGATGTACCGATTTGAGCGCAGCGCCGATCTGCTGATAGCCGACCGGGAGCTCCTTGGTCACGTAGGCGAGGAAGATGATCGCCAGCGTGCCATACAGTACCAGCGGGGGATGCGTGTACGCCAGAAAGAGCCCGACGGCGAGCACGATACCGGGAATGGCAACCGGCGACGTCGCCAGGAACGCGATCACGCGGTGCCCCCACACGATGCGCCGCGTCGCGAGATAGCACACGACGGTGACCAGGAGCGTGCCCGCCGTTGCCGCGGCGACGCACAGGATCATCGTGTTCTCGAATGCGAGGCGCGTCTGGCTGAAGTCGAAGAACACGAAACGCCAGTGCTCGAGGCTCAGGTTCTCGACGCTGGTCGGGCCCGACCAGTTCTTCACGATCGCCGTGCGCAGCAGCACGCCATACGGCAGTACGACCGAGCACGCGAGGACGAACAGGAACAGCAGCAGGGCAGGGATTTTCCACACGCCGAGCTGCACCACGCGCATGCCAGTGCTCTTGCCGCCGATCACGGAGTAGCCGCGGCGGCCCATGATGCGCGCCTGGGCCTGCAGGAGCACGATGGTCACCATGAGCAGAGGCAGCGAGCTCGCTGCGGCGAGGCCGAGACGCGGCGGGAACTGGAACAGGCTCCAGATCTTCGTCGTCATCGTGTCGATGCCGGCCGGCAGCGCCAGGATCGCGGGAACGCCGAACAGCGTCATCGACTGCAGGAACGCGATCAGGAATCCCGCCAGCAGCGCCGGCGTCACCAGCGGCAGGGTGATGTCGAGCGCAGTGCGCCACTGCGGCGCGCCAAGAATCGCGGCAGCTTCCTCGAGATCGGTCGGAATCACCTCGAGGCTGTTGGCGACGAATGTGAACACGTACGGAAAGGTGTAGAGCGCCATCACGAACACCATGCCGCCCGCCGAAAAGATGTTGACGAGCGGCGACGCCTCGAACGGCTTCAATCCGAAGAGCGCGTAGTACCACTGGTTCACGAGGCCCGCATTCGGTCCGCCGAGCAGGACCCACGCGAACGCCCCGAGGAACGGCGGCGTCACGAAGGACGCGAGGATCAGCATGCGGAAGAGACGCTTGCCCGGGAGGTCGGTGCGCGCCACGAGCCACGCCATCGGCGCGGCCGCCGCCACGCAAAGGATGCCGATGACTGCCGACGTCCAGAGCGTCGTCCACAGCGGCTTCAGAAAGGAGGGGTCGCTGAAGAGCTGAACGTAGTGCGCGAGCGTCCATTCGCCGGCGTCGCTGCGCACGCTGGTGAAGAACAGCCAATACAGCGGCAGCAGGACGAGCAGTGCGAGCAGCGACGCGAGCAGCACGGCGAGCGGCATGGTCGCGTCGAGGCGCACGCGCCGCGTTGTCGCCGAACTATCGATCGCTTCTGCGGTGGTCGCCATTGCTGCCGTGTCGATGAGGCCGTGCCGGAGCTGCTGATTGCCCCGGCGCGTTCGACCTAGTTGCCGACTCGGTCGCCGACTCGATTGCCAACTCAGTTCCCAAAAATGGCCGTGTATTTCTGCTTGATCTCGTTCACGTGCGGCAGCATGCCGACCGAATCGTCGGGCAGGATCTTGATCTGCGACAACGCGGTGCGGCCCGGCGGATCCTTCACGTCCGGATGCGCGGAACGCGTGCCGCCTTCGTTCACCGTGAGCTGCTGCACCTTGGCCGTGTAGAGGAAGTTCTGCAGCACGCGCGCGGCGTTCGGATGCGGCGCGTTGGCGAAGATCGCAGTGGGTGACGACACGAACGGCGAGCCTTCCTTCGCGTACACGACGGCGACCGGGCTCTTGGCATCGATCTCCGTCAGGAGGTTGTACTCGTTACCATCGATCATCACGGCGCGCTCGCCGCTCGCAATGGTCTTCGGTGGCGCGGTGCTCGACTGGAGCTGCTGCACGTTCTGCTTCGCGAGCTTCTCGAAGTACTCCCACCCGAGCACCTTCACGAGCGCGTAGGTCCCCGTCAGCGCCGTGCCGCTGTAGTTCGGATGCGCCTTGACGAGCTTGCCCTTCCACTTCGGATCGAGCAGGTCCGCGTAGCCGGTGGGAGCGTCCTTGGGATCGACCAGCTTCGTGTTGTAGCCGATGACGTTGAGCGTTGCGCGCCAGGTCGCGTAGTAGCCGTCCGCATCCTTGAACTGCGCCGGAAAACGCTTCACATCGGGCGGCACGTGCTGCGCGAGAAGCTTCTGCTGCTTCCAGTACACGAAGTGCGACGCATCCGAGGAGTTCACCACGTCGACGTTCCGGATGTTGGCCTGCATTTCCTGGGCGATGCGCTGGAACACGCGCTCCGAGCCGGAGCGCTCGACCTCGATCTGGATGTTCGGATACTGCGTGCGAAACGCCTTGGCCACGGCCTCGGCCACCTTAACGTCCACCGACGTGTACCAGACCACCTTGCCTTCCTTGGCGGCGGCCGCGAGAAGCTCGGGTGTCGTGTCCTGCGCTTGCGCGCCGAGCGCGAGCACGGCCAGCAGCATGACCAGCATCGAGCGATAAAGCGTCAGATACATGGAACCTCCTCCAGCAATGCGATGAATCGTTGTGCGTCGTGTTACGCGCGGTGATCAGCGCGTCAGACCGCGACAGCGCTGTGGCGGGAATCGTACCCCGATGCGCGAGCCCGCGGCCAGGTCGAGCTCCGCGGGTGCCGTGATCAGGAGCTCCTGGCCCACGTCGACCACGTAGTCGCGATGGCTGCCGAGGTACGCGCTCTTGCGCACGATCCCGGGCACGACGTTCGCGCCCTCGGCCTGTTCGACGATCTCGAGATCGTGCATCTTCACGCAAACGCTCATCGGCTCGCCCGTCGCGGCGAAGTCGCCCTCGTGCACGTCGATCTCGCGTGGCGTGCTGAACAGGGTGCGCTCGGCTTCGGGACGCCCGAGCGGCAGCGGCTCGATGCGCACGCGGCGTTCGCCGAGCGATCGGCCCTTGAGCACATTGCTGGCGCCGATGAATCTCGCGACGAACGCGGAGCGCGGCCGCTGGTACACCTCGGTGGGCGATCCGATCTGCTCGATCCGGCCGCCGTTCATGACCACGATGCGGTCGGCCATGGTCATAGCCTCGATCTGGTCATGCGTCACGTAGATCGAAGTGAACTGGAACGTGTCGTGCAGGCGGCGGATCTCGAAGCGCATCTCCCCGCGCAGATTGGCGTCGAGGTTGGACAGCGGCTCGTCGAGGAGCAGGATATCCGGACTCGGGGCGAGGGCGCGTGCGAGCGCCACGCGCTGCTGCTGGCCGCCCGAAAGCTCCCCCGGGTAGCGATCCGCCTGCGTCGCCAGTCGCGTCGCCTGCAACAGCGCATCGGTGCGCGTGCGCCGCTCGCCTTCGGGCACGCGCTGCATGCGCAGGCCGTACGCCACGTTGTCGCGCACGGTCATGTGCGGCCAGATCGCATAGCTCTGGAACAGCATGCTCATGCGCCGGCGCTCGGGAGGCACCACGTTGCCGGGCGCGGACACCGTCTTCCCGTTCACGTCGATGCGGCCTGCGTCGGGCGCAAGAAAGCCGGCGATCATGCGCAGGGTCGTGGTCTTGCCGCACCCCGAGGGCCCGAGCAGACAGACGAATTCGCCGTGCGCCACGGCGAGGTCGATCGCGTCCACGGACGCGACACCGTCGTAGCGCTTGGTGAGACCGACCAGGTCGAGATTCGCCATCAGCCGGCGCGCCCCGCACCACGACGCCGCATCAGGATTGCTGCCGCGATGAAAGATGTGCCTCGAGCTGGCTCGGCTGCAGCACGTCGTAGATCTCGAAGGGCTGGCGGATCCACGGGTTCTCGGGCAAATGCTCGACCCAGAAGTCGGGCTTGAACACCGAGCATCCCTTCCACCAGAGCACGGCCGTGCGGATCTCCTGGATGCGCGGAAAGCGCTGCGGCAGCGTGCGATGCACCACTTCGAGCGTGTGCCCCGAATCGACCATGTCGTCGACCAGCAGCACGCGGTCGCCAAGCCGCGGCGCGGTCATCGTCATGTGCTCCGCGATCACGAGCTCGCCGCGCACGGTGCCTCCGCTCGCGGAATACGAGTGCGTCGACAGAATGGCGAGCGGCAGCTCGAAGATGCGCGACAGCACGTCGCCCACGCGCAGGCCCCCGCGCGCGATGCAGATGATCTGGTTGAAGTCGTAGCCCGACTCGTGGATCGTGAGCGCGAGGCGCTCGATCAGCGTGTGGTAGCGATCCCAGGTGACTTCGAGAACGTCGGCCACGTGGATTCGCTGGGTGCGGTCAGTGGAACGGGTGACGGCGAAGGATGGTCTCGTCGCGCTCGGGGCCCGTCGAGATCATCGCGATGGGGACGCCGGTGAGCGCCTCGATGCGCTCGAGGTACGCGCGCGCGGTCGCGGGCAGCTCGTCGTAGCGCTTCACGCCGACCGTGCTCTCGCGCCATCCGGGCAGCGTCTCGTACACCGGGGTGCATTCCTCGACTTCTTCCGCCCCCGACGGCAGCAGATTCACCGTACGCCCGCGCACCGTGTAGTGCGTGCAAAGCCGGATCTCTGGCATCCCGTCCAGCACATCGAGCTTGGTGATGCAAAGGCCTGACACGCCGTTCAATTGCAGCGAACGCGCCAGCGCCGGGATGTCGAGCCAGCCGCAGCGCCGCGGCCGGCCGGTCACCGACCCGAATTCGTTGCCGCGCTTCGCGAGGGTCGCGCCTACGTCGTCGGTAAGCTCCGTGGGGAAGGGTCCCGTGCCCACACGCGTCGTGTACGCCTTTGCGATGCCGAGCACGTAATCGAGGAACTCCGGCCCGACGCCCGCGCCGGGCGAAGCCGCACCCGCGAGGCAGTTCGATGAGGTGACGTACGGATAGGTGCCGTGGTCGATGTCGAGCAGCGAACCCTGGGCGCCTTCGAACAGGAGCGACTGCCCGCGACGTCGCGCACTCTGCAGCAGCGCCGCCACATCGGCCACCATCGGCTCGATCGCCGGCGCGAGCGCAAGCGTCTCGTCGCGCGTCTGCTCGAACGACACGGGATCGCGATGGAAATACTGCGTCAGCACGAAGTTGTGGAATTGCAGCAGGCGTTCGAGCTTCGCCGAAAACCGATCGTGCGAAAAGAGGTCCTGCACGCGCAGCGCGCGGCGGGCGATCTTGTCCTCGTACGCCGGACCGATGCCGCGTCCCGTGGTGCCGATCTTGCTGTCTCCCATCGCACCCTCGCGGGCGTGATCCAGCGCGACGTGATAGGGCAGCACGAGCGGGCACGTCGGCGAGATCTTCAGGCGGCTGCGTACCTCGACACCGGCGCCTTCCAGCTCGCCGATTTCCTGCAACAAGGCAGACGGCGACAGCACGACGCCATTGCCGATGTAGACCGACACGCCGGGCCGCAGAATGCCCGACGGGATCAGGCGCAGCACCGTCTTGCGCGTGCCGATCACGAGCGTGTGCCCGGCGTTGTGACCGCCCTGGAAGCGCACGACACCCTGCGCGTGCTCGGTCAGCCAGTCGACGACCTTGCCCTTGCCTTCATCGCCCCACTGCGTGCCGATGACGACGACGTTCTTTCCCATGCGCGTGTGGTCTCTTCAGAATTGCCGCGCGACGTGCGCGGCGAGCTGCCGGAGATCGAGCGTGAAGCCGGTCGCCGGCCGCGCGCGTCCGAATGCCTTGCCGATGCCGTCGTAGCGTCCGCCATTGCCGATCGCCACGGGAGCGCCGGCGCTGAACACCGAGAAGATGGCGCCGTTCTGGTAATGATAGCCGCGAAGATCGGCGAGATCGATGTGCAGGTCTTCGACGTGCGGCGCGGCCGAGGCGGCGAGCACCTCCAACGCCGTAAGCGCGTTCGCGATCGCGGGCGTGTCGGGCAGGCGCCCGCGGGCGTTGCGCAGCACGTCCTCCGCGGGTCCGTAGAGCGCGGTCAGCGCGACGAGCGCGTCGCGCCAGGCCGCCGGCAGGCGGGCCGTGATTTCGCGTACCGCAGGGACGTCCTTGGTACGCAGCGCGCTGAACAGGTCGCTGTCGTTGTCGTTGCCCGCGATCCCGGCTGCGCTCGCGATCGCGCGGTACACGCCGACGTGGCCGAGATCGAGGTGCAGTCCCTTCACGCCCGCGATCTCGAGCGAGGAGATCAGCAGGCCGATCACTTCCTGGTCACCGCCGATGCCCGGCTCGCCATAGAGCTCCGCGCCGATCTGCTGCACTTCGCGCGTGCGGTTCAGCCCGTCGGGCACCGTGCGCAGCACGCTCCCGGCATAGCAGAGCCGCGTCACGCCCGCCGCGTTCAGGAGATGCGCGTCGATGCGGGCGACCTGCGGCGTGATGTCTGCGCGCAAGCCCAGCATGCGGCCGGACAGGGGATCGACCACCTTGAACGTCTGCAGCTCGAGATCGTGCCCGGTTCCGGTCAGCAACGACTCGAGGTGCTCGACCAGCGGCGGCTGCACCAGGCGATACCCGGCGGCGGCGAAATGGTCGAGCAGGAGGCGGCGCAGCGCCTCGAGGCGTGCGGCCTCTTCGGGAAGCACGTCCTCGATGTGCTCGGGCAGCACCCACTTGCGCATGATCGGCGTCGGGCTTTCGGCAGTCGAAGTTTCGGAAAGGGCAGCGCTACTTCACCAGCGCGTAAGTCACCAGGCCTACCGCGACCGCCGCGAGACCGACGAACCGGAGCTGACCATCGGACAGTGCGAGCATGCGCGTGAACGCATCGCGCCAGATGCCCGGCGCGACGAGCGGCAGGAAGCCCTCCAGCACGAACACGAGCGCAAGCGCCGCGGGCAGCGATTCGGGCACGCGATTCCTCCGCGCGAAGGCGCTAACGCGGGCGCCGCGGGGCCTGTGCCGCGCCCTGACCTTCGGAGCCTCGCCAGTAGCGGAAGAAGTCCGAGGAAGGATCGAGCACCATGGTGTCCGACTTCGAACGGAATGCGGCGCGATACGCTTCGAGGCTGCGATAGAACGCAAAGAACTCCGGGTTCGAGCCGTAGGCCTGCGCATAGATGGCCGCAGCCTTGGCGTCGCCGTCGCCCTTGACCGTCTGCGCCTGCTTGTACGCGTCGGCGATGATGACCACGCGCTGGCGGTCGGCGTCGGCGCGGATCTTCTCGGATTCGGCCTGGCCCTGGGAGCGCAATTCATTAGCAACCCGCCGCCGCTCCGATTCCATGCGCGCGTACACCTGGTCGGTCACGTTCGGCGGCAGCTCGACACGGCGCAGGCGGACGTCGACGATCTCGACACCGATCGAGCGCGCTTCCTCGTTTGCCTTCGCGCGCGTCGCCGCCATGATCTTGTCGCGCTCGGCGGAGATCGCGTCGTGCACGCTGCGCTTGTTGAACTCCTCGGCCAGGTTCGCACGCACGGTCTGCGAGAGGCGCCGGCGTGCCGCTTCCTCGTCACCCTGCTGCACGCTGCGGTAGTACTGCTTCACGTCGGTAATGCGCCACAGCACGAAGAAGTCGACCAGCAGCGGCTTCTTCTCGGAGGTCGTGATGCGATCGGGCTCCGCGTTGTCGAGCAGGAGGATGCGGCGGTCGTAATAGCGCACGTTCTGCACGAGCGGCAGCTTCGCATAGAGGCCGGGCTCGCTGTTGACGTTGACGATCTCGCCCAGCTGGAACTTGATCGCGTACTGCCGCTGATCGACGGTGTAGAGCGACTGCGACGCCACGAGCAGCAGCGCGACCAGCAGCGCGAGGACGGGCATGGTGAATCTCATCGCGCGTCCCCGCGGTCGCGATTGCGCAGCGATTCGCGCGAGCGCGCCTGCTCCACCGCGGCATCGGCACCAGTCGCGGCGCGCGTGGCGCTCGACTCGACGCTCGGCGTCGGCGTGGCCGAAGGTGCTGCGGCAGGCGTTCCGCTCTGCTGGAGCAGCTTGTCGAGCGGCAGGTACAAAAGGCTCTGGCCGTTCTTCTGGTCGACGAGCACCTTGCTCGTGTTGCCGAGCACCGATTGCACCATGTCCAGGTACAGCCGCTCGCGGGTCACCGCCGGCGCCTTGTTGTATTCGACGAGAATCTGCCGGAAGCGCGACGCATCGCCTTCCGCGCGCTGCACGATCTCGGCCTGATAGCCGTTTGCTTCCTCGATCAGGCGCGCCGCGTTGCCGCGCGCACGGGGCACGACGTCGTTCGCATAGGCCTGGCCTTCGTTGCGGAAGCGGTCGCGATCCTGCGCTGCCTTTTGCGCGTCGTCGAACGCGGCCAGCACCTTGTCGGGCGGCAGCACGTTCTGGATCGTCACCTTCTGCACGTACACGCCGGTCGCGTAGCGGTCGAGCATCTCCTGCATCAGGCGCTCGGCGGATTTCGCGAGCTGCTCGCGTCCTTCGTAGAGCGCGAAGTCCATCTTCGCGCGACCGACGACCTCGCGCATCGCCGTTTCGGCGACGAACGACACGATCTGGTCGGGGCGCCGCACGTTGAACGTGTAGGCTTCCGCGCTCTTCAGGTTGTATTGCACCGCGAACTGGATGTCGATGATGTTCTCGTCATCCGTGAGCGAGAGCGACTCGCGCTCGTTCTTGTTCTTCACGCTGTTGCGATAGCCGATCTCGATGGTCTTGACCTGCGAGAAGTCGACCAGCTCCACCGTTTCCATGGGGAACGGCAGATGCCAGCGGGGCCCTGGGGACGTCGTCTCCGTGTACTTGCCGAAGCGCGTCACGACACCGCGGCGCCCTTCGTCGACGATGTAGAAGCCGCTTGCGAGCCATACGAGCAGCACCAGCGCCGCGAGCAGCCCGGCGCCACCGATCGGAAACGCGCCGCGCGGCCGCGGAGCGCCGCCTTCGGGCGTGCCGGTGCCACCCTTGCGTCCGAAGAGGTCGTTGATCTTGCGGTTCACGTTGCGCCAGATCTCGTCGAGATCAGGCGGTCCGCTATTGCCGCGCTTGCCCCATTGGGGATCGTTCAGCGACATGGCTGTCGTGTGGACTCGCGAAAGCTTTGGAGCAGCGCGAGTGGGTGAGGGGTAAGTTGCGAAGCTCGCCTACTCACGCCGCGGGCTCGGGACGCCCGCATCGTCCAGCGCTGCGGGGCCAGGGGCACGAACGGCGCTGCTCGGAAAGTGCTCGACCAGAGCGGCCTTGAGCTCCGCGCAGCCAGCGCCCGTCAGCGCGCTCAATCGAACGGCGCGAAGTATACCAGACGGATCACGCTCGACGCCCGGCGCGAGGCCGGCGAGGTCGATCTTGTTGTGGACGCGAATCTGCGGCACGGCATCGGCACCGATCTCGTGCAACACGGCGTCGACGGCGTCGATCTGCGCGTCGCGGTTCGGGTGCGCGGCATCGATGACGTGCAGCAGGAGGTCGGCCTCGGCCGCTTCGGACAAGGTGGCGCGAAACGCTGCCACCAGATCGTGCGGGAGCTCGCGCACGAAGCCGACCGTGTCCGACAGCACGACATCGGCGCCGTCGGGCAGGCGCAGCTTGCGGATGGTGGTATCGAGCGTCGCGAAGAGCTGGTCGGCGGCGTACGTCTCGGCGCCGGTCAGGCGATTGAACAGCGTCGATTTGCCGGCATTCGTGTAACCGACCAGCGCGACGGTGTGCACCAGAGCGCGCCGCCGCGTGCGGCCCTGCGTGGCGCGCTGCTTCGCGACGTGACGCAGACGCTCGCGCAGGATGCGCTCGCGGTTGCCGAGCAGCCGGCGGTCCGTCTCGAGCTGCGTTTCGCCGGGACCGCGGAGACCGATGCCGCCCTTCTGCCGCTCGAGGTGGGTCCAGCCGCCCACGAGGCGCGTCAACTGGTGCTTCACCTGGGCCAGCTCGACCTGGAGCTTGCCTTCGGCGCTGCGCGCGCGCAGGGCGAAGATGTCGAGGATCAGGCTCGTGCGGTCGACCACGCGGCATTCGAGCGCGCGTTCGAGATTGCGCTGCTGCGCGCCCGACAGCGCGTGATCGAAAATGACGACGTCCGCTTCGGTCTCGACGCGTCGCGCGCCGATCTCCTCGACCTTGCCCTTGCCGGCAAAGGTCGCCGCATCCGGACGCTTGCGGCGCCCGGTGACCACACCGACGACCGTGGCGCCAGCCGAGACGGCGAGCTCCCGCAACTCCGCCAGGCGCTCGTCCGGGCTGCCGTCACCGAAGTCGAGCGCCACCAGGAGGGCGCGGTCGCCCTCGTCAGGGCGCTCGACGAACCGTGTCAATCGGTATCGGTATTCGGCGCGTGGTGCGGCATCGATACCGCACGCGCGGGCACGACGGTCGAGATGGCGTGCTTGTACACCATCTGCGTCACCGTATTCTTGAGCAGAACGACGTATTGGTCGAAAGATTCGATCTGCCCCTGCAGCTTGATGCCGTTGACCAGGTAGATCGAGACCTGAACGTGTTCCTTGCGCAGCGTGTTCAGAAACGGGTCTTGTAGCATTTGCCCTTTGTTGCTCATCGGCTGCTCCGCGGTTGTTTTCGAGCGCGCTCCGGTAACTCCCTGCCGAGTCGCGCCGACCGTGCCGAAAACGGGTCCCGACCGTGCTGTGTCATCGGCTCTGGCGGCGTGCGGGTGCGGCGGCATACGGATTCTGACCGGTTTTGAATTGTATCCTGAGGGGGGTGCCGCGCAGTTGGAACGCGTCGGTAAAGAAATGTTCCAGATAGCGCCGGTAGGCGGCCGGGATGCTCGCCAGGGCGGTGCCGTGGATCACGATCAGGGGAGGATTCTGCCCACCTTGGTGCGCATAGCGGAGCTTGGGACGCCCCATCCCCGCGCGCGGGGGCTGCTGCCGCTCGACCGCGGACTGCAGGATGCGCGTCAGCTTGGGCGTGGGCAGCTTCGCCATCGCCGCCGCGTAGGCCGCATCGACCGAGCGCATGATCGCACCGATGCCGCGGCCGTCGCGCGCCGAGATGAAGTGCTGATCGGCGAAATCGAGGAAGCCCAGCTTGCGCGCGAGATCGCGCTTGATCGCGTCGCGCTCGCTCCCCGGCACCGCATCCCACTTGTTGATACCCACCACCAACGCGCGTCCCGCTTCGAGGATGAAGCCCGCGAGATGGGCGTCCTGCTCGGTGATCTCGTGCGCAGCATCGAGCAGCAGCACGACGACGTTCGCGTCCTCGATCGCCTGCAGCGTCTTGATCACCGAAAATTTTTCAACCGCTTCGAGCACCTTGCCGCGCCGGCGCACGCCCGCCGTGTCGATCAGCGTGTAAGAACGCCCGTCGCGATCGAAATCGAGATAGATGGAATCGCGTGTCGTCCCCGGCTGGTCGAACGCGATCACGCGCTCTTCGCCGAGCAGGGTGTTCACGAGCGTGGACTTGCCGACGTTGGGTCGTCCGATGATCGCGACCTTGATGCGCTTCGCGGTGCCCGGTTCGGCGCTATCGTCGGTCCCGGTGTCTGCGGGAAGCTGCTCGAGCGCATGCTCGATCAGCTCGGGAACGTTGTCGCCGTGCGCCGATGAAATGGCCACGGGGTCGCCGAGCGCGAGCTCGTGGAACTCCGCGGTCGCGCGTTCCGGCGGCATGCCTTCCGCCTTGTTGACGGCGAGCAGGATCGGTCGCTGCGCGCGGCGCAACAGCTCCGCGATTGTCTTGTCCTGCGGCGTGAGGCCCGCGCGCGCATCGACCAGGAAGATGATGCAATCGGCTTCCGCGATGGCCTGTCGCGTCTGCTTGGCCATTTCGTGCAGGATGCCGTCCTTCGCGACCGGCTCGAAACCGCCGGTGTCCACGACGAGAAAGGCGCGCTCGCCGCTGCGGCCGCGGCCGTAATGGCGATCCCGGGTGAGTCCGGGGAAGTCCGCGACCAGCGCGGCGCGCGTTCGCGTCAGCCGGTTGAACAGCGTGGACTTGCCGACGTTCGGGCGGCCGACGAGGACGATGGTAGGCAGCATGCGCGCGCGCCTCGTCGTCCGGCCGGGCTAGGGTGCCGCGGCTGCGTAAACGTTTCCGCCTTCGCTCTGCCAGATCGCGGTGCTGCCCGAGCGAACGGGCTGCGATGTCGCCGGCGTGCCGTCGGTGGCCACGCGGCCGACGAGCGTGCCCTCCGCGGGATCGAGCAGGTGCAGGTAGCCCTGCGCGTCGACGACGCCGACGTATTTGCCGATGAGCTGCGGGCCGCCGACGTAGCGCTTGGCGAGGCGCTCCTGCTTCCACACCGACGCACCGGTGCTCTTGTCGAGCGCATGAATGCTGCCGGTATCGTCGCCGACGTAGTAATTGCGGTCGTCGGCGCCGATGCCCGTCAGGCTCGAGATGTCGCGCGACCACTGCAGCACGCCACGCGTCAGCTCGAAGCAGGCGATGCGGCCCTGGAATGCGACCGCACACACCTGCCGCTCGTCCACGGCCGGGCGGCTCGTGATGTCGGCGATGCGTTCGAGCTCCGTCGCGCCCTTGGGGGTCGCGACGTTGCTCTCCCATCCCACCGTGCCCGTGAAGAAATCCAGCGCGAGCAGCTTGCCGCCGGCCGTGCCGGTGAACAGCGCGCCGCGCCAGAAGACGCCGCTCGCTGCGCTGCGTACCATCAGCGCGGGATTCGAGCGCTGATACACCCAGCGCGTGGCGCCGTCGCTCGCATCGAGACCGTAGATGCGCCCGTCGCCCGACCACACGGCGACCACTCCGTTGGCGACCACGGGCGGCCCCATCACCTCGCTGCTGATGTGGGCGATCCAGACCGGCGCACCTGCATTGCTGAACGCGAGCACGTCGCCCTTGTCGGTGCCGACCACGACCACGTCGGCGTCGGCGCCCACGCCCGCGCTCAGGCGCTTGCCCGCATTGATGCGCCACACGTTGCGACCGCTGCTCGCCTCGAAGCGCGTCAGCGTGCCATCGGTGGCGGCGACGTACACCGCATCACCCGCGACGCCGGGGGAAAGGCCCTGTGAGGCCTTGCCGGCCTGTGCCTGCCACGCGAGCTTCGGCGTGACGCTCGCCGTCATCTCGGGCAACGGGCCAGGCTTGTGCGAATCGCCGCTGAACCAGCGCGGCATCGAGATCGACGGCAGGAGAGACCCGAAGGTGCCGCAGCCCGCGAGCGTGAACGTCACGCAACAAAGCGCGAGCCAGGAGCGCACCGTGCGACGCGAACTCATTTCTTGGCCTGCTCCGTCGGCGCGGGGGGGGTTGTGGGCGCAGCCGCGGGTGTCGCGGGTGCGGCGGCGGCTGCAGCGGGTGCCGCAGCGGCCTGTGCAGCCTTCGACGCGTCGGTGGCGGCAGGCGTCTCCACCGGGCCGCCGACGGCGTCGAGCTTCGCCTGCACGTAGTCGCGATACGGCGACTTGGCGTCGAGCTTCGCCACCGCGGTCTGGTAGGCGACGCGCGCTTCCGGCGCGCGGCCCGCCGCCGTCAGCACGTCGCCGCGCAGGTCGGCATACACGCCTTCGAACGACGGATCCACCTTGGCATCGAGCGTGCGCAGCGCATCGTCGTATTGCTTGCGATCGAACTGCAGCTCCGCGACGCGATAGCGCGCCATGTAGCGCTGCTCGGGCTCGCCATGATCCGCCGCCCATTGCAACTGCTGGAGCGCCGCATCCTTGTCGCCCTTGTCGAACAGGAGCTTCGCGAGCAGCATCGCACCGGAGCTCGCATACGGCGTATTGCCGAAGCGGTCGGTGAGCTGCGACACCGCGTCGCGCACCTTCGCCACGTCGTCAGTGCGCATGCCGGTCATGGCCGCTGCATACAGCGTGGAAGCCTGATCGAGCTGCCGGTGCTGCCACCAGCGCCAGCCCTGCACGCCGACGATGCCGATGCTCGCCGCGACGATCACGGCGGTGATCAGGTTGCCCCAGCGTCGCCACCACGCCTTCAGGTCCTCGAGCTGCTCCTGCTCTTCGAGATCGTAGACAGCCATCATTCACCTCTGGCGCGGGCCAGCCGCGCGATCAAGTCGTTCATGGAAACATTCTCCTGCGCCGCCGCTTCGCGCAGCGGTTTCAGCGTGACGGTATCGCTCGCCGCTTCGTTCTCGCCGATGATCAGCGCATAACGCGCACCCGACGCGTCCGCGCGTTTCATCTGCGACTTGAAGCTGCCGCCCCCTGCGTTCACGATGGCGGCGTGACCGGCATCGCGCAGCCGCTCGCCGAGCGCGATCGCCTTTGCTTCGGTGTCGCTTCCCGCGTGCACGACGTAGGCGAGCACCGCCGGTGCCGGCGTTCCCTGCATTTCCTGCATGAGCAGCACGAGCCGCTCGACACCCATCGCGAAGCCGCACGCGGGCGTGGGCTTGCCCCCGAGCTGCTCGAACAGGCCGTCGTAGCGTCCGCCTGCCGCGACGGTGCCCTGTGCCCCGAGGCGCGTGGTGATCCACTCGAACACCGTGCGGTTGTAATAGTCGAGACCGCGCACCAGCCGTGGATTCATCTCGAACGCGATGCCGTGGGCGCGCAGGCCCGCCTGCAGCCCCTCGAAGTGCGCGCGCGATTCGGCGCCGAGCAGGTCCAGGAGCCGCGGCGCGCCGGCGATCATCTCCTGCATCGCGGGATTCTTGCTGTCCAGGATGCGCAGCGGATTCGCGTGCAGGCGCCGCCGTGCGTCCTCGTCCAGCACGTCGGTGTGTCGCTCGAAGTAGGCGATCAGCAGCGCGCGATGCTCGCGCCTCTCGTGCGCGTCGCCGATCGAGTTGATCTCGAGGCGCACCGAATCGCCGAGGCCGATGCGACGGAGCAGCCGGCCGATCATGGCGATCAGCTCGACGTCGATGTCGGGTCCCGGAAAGCCGAGCGCCTCCGCGTCGAACTGGTGGAACTGGCGATAGCGTCCCTTCTGCGGACGCTCGTGCCGGAACATCGGTCCCGCGAGCCACACGCGCTGCGGCCGTTCATAGGTCAGGTTGTGCTCGATCGCGGCGCGCACGATGCCGGCAGTCGCCTCGGGGCGCAGCGTGAGGCTCTCGCCGCTCAGCCGATCCTCGAAGGTGTACATCTCCTTCTCGACCACGTCGGTCATCTCGCCGATGCTGCGCACGAACAGGGGCGTGGGCTCCACCACCGGCACACGCATGTTGCGGTAGCCGTATTGCCCGAACACCTCGCGCACGTGCCCTTCCAGGATCTCCCAGAGGAGTGCCTCGTCCGGCAGCACGTCGTTCATGCCGCGCACGGCCTGCAGCTTCGCGGAAGCGTTCATGTCAGTGGGGAAGGGGCGCCCCGACCCACGTGACGCTCCGCCGCTCGGCCGCCCGGAGGCGGAGCGTGGTGTTGCGTGCACAGCCCCCAGCGGGGGCAGCGAGCGTAGCGAGTTCGGGGGGGCTCATCCTGATTACTGCAGCGTGAGACGCGCGACGTTCTGCCGCGTGTAGGGGAGCAGGTCGATCGTCCTGCCGCGGAACGTGAGCGTCACCAGCGGCGCATTGCCGATCGTGACCTCGAACGGCGGCTCGCCGGTGATCGTCGGAACGTCGCCTGGCTTCAGGGTCTGCGCAAGCACGACCCGCCTGGTCGCATCGCGCACTTCGATCCATGACGTGCCGCGCAGATCGAGACGGATCGGCGCGAGGGCGCCCTGGTCGAGCACGCTCATCTGTGCGGCGTTCGCAGTGCTCGCAGTGTTCACAGGCGCTGGCGCGCCCGCCGTCGCGAGGGGCGCGACGTTCGGTTGCACCGCGGGCGCACGGGTCTCGTTTGCGTCGGGGACGGCAGGCGCAGCGCCATCGACGCGTGCACGCGTGGCCGTGTCGGCGGGAGCGGCGGCACCATTCGCGCTGCTCTTGCCGAGCGCCGCCGGCCCACGCGAGCGCTGCATGTACTCGTACGCCGCGGCGGCGACCACGACGATCACCACCGCCAATGCGACCGAGCCGCGCAACCAGGAGGGCCGTGTCGCATTGCTGTCGGGCAATTCGCCGATGGTGCCGGTCGTCGACGACAGGGGCGGCGCTTCGAGCGCGCTCGCGCCGCCGCGCGGCAGCGCCTGCAGGATCACCTCGGGATCGAGCTCGAGCAGCCGCGCGTAGTTGCGCATGAACCCGCGCACGAAAGTCCGTCCGGGCAGCAGATCGAACTCGCCTTCCTCGAGCGCCTGCACCTGCCGCGGCGCGAGTTTCAGCTGCGCGGCAACGGCCTCGATCGACGCGCCGTACGATTCGCGCGTCGCGCGCAGGATCGCGCCTGCGTGCATCGGCATCGGAGCATCCTGCGGCATTTCGGGAGGCTCGAGCGGAGCGTCGTGCGTCACTCGCAACGTCCGGACGCGATGGCGCGTGTTTCGGCCGAATCGGGATACCGGTTGCGCAACTGCGAGATGTAGGAAAGCTCCGCCTGCCGGTCACCGAGGCTGCGCTCGATGCACATGCCGAGATAGAGGCTCTCGGGCGGCGGGTTCGGACGCGCGAATACCGGCTTGATGTACGAGCGGGCTTCGGCGAAGCGCGCCGCCTTGTACGACAGCAGCGCGAGGCCGTACGACGCGTTGGTGTCGTTGGGCGCCGTCGCAAGGGCGCGCCTGTAGTACGCCTCGGCGGTGCGGTGATCGCCATAGGAAGACGCGCAGCGCGCCGCGTTGACCAGCGCGATCTCGGGCGTGCGATAAAGAGGATTGTTCACCGCCGCCTCGAATTCCGGAATCGATTCGCGTGCGCGGTCGTGGGTGCAGAGATACCAGCCCCAGTTGTGACGGATCTCGGAATCGTTCGGTGCGAGCGACAGCGCCCTCTGGAAGCTCTGCTCGGCCTTGTCCTTCTGGTCGAGCATCGAATACACGAGGCCGTAGATGTTGTACGCCCGCGCGTTGGCAGGATCGAGCTTCACCGCTTCGTCGAGCTCCTGCAGCGCCACACCCATCTGGCCGCGCTCGTAGTACCCCGCCGCGAGCTCGGTACGGAGCTGCGCGCGCTGCTGGGGCGACGCCGGCTCCGTCTTCGCGCTGGCGATCGGCGGGGGTGCAGGCGGAGGCGGCGTTTGCGCGGACGTATTGGACGCGGCACTGCCGAGTTGCACGCTCGCGCCACACCCGGCGAGCAGTGCAGTGGCTGTCGCGAGGAGCAGCAGACGAATCGATGAGGACATGAAGGTCGGCGTCTAGGCGGCGCGGGGCGCGTCGCGTGCCGGCTCGATCGCGACGACGCGCCGCGGAGTGCGACGATCGAGCACCTGGCCGGCGAGCTGGCCGCACGCCGCATCGATGTCCTCGCCGCGTGTCTTGCGCACGGTGGTCACGATGCCGGCGTCCATCAACGTGCGCTGGAACGCGAGGATGCGCTGCCGGGGGCTCGTGCGTAACTCCGAGCCCGGGAACGGATTGAAGGGAATGAGGTTCAGCTTGCAGGGCACGTCCTGCACGAGCGAGATCAGCTCATGCGCATGGGCGGGCTGATCGTTCACGCCATCCAGCATCACGTACTCGAAGGTCACGAAATCGCGCGGCGCGCGTTCGAGATAGCGCATGCACGCCGGGAGCAGTTCCGCGAGCGGGTACTTGCGATTGATCGGCACCAGGCGATCACGTAATGCATCGTTGGGTGCGTGCAGGCTCACTGCCAGGGCGACTGGGCATGCATCGCGCAGTCGATCGAGCTGCGCGACAAGGCCCGAAGTGGACAGCGTCACGCGCCGGCGCGACAGGCCGTACGCGCGATCATCCAGGAACAGACCGAGCGCCCGCACGACGTTGTCGAAGTTCGCGAGCGGCTCCCCCATGCCCATCATCACCACGTTGGTGATCGGCGGCCTTCCGTGCTCCACCCAGCTCGGGCTGACGCCATCGGCGAGCAGCGTGCGGTTCGCGTGCCACAGCTGACCGACGATCTCCGCGGTCGTCAGGTTCCGGTTGAATCCCTGATGGCCCGTCGAGCAGAACGCGCATTCGAGCGCGCATCCCGCCTGCGACGAGATGCAAAGCGTGCCGCGATCGTCTTCGGGGATGTACACCGTCTCGACCGCATTGCCGTTGCCCACGTCGAGCAGCCACTTGCGCGTGCCATCGGATGCCGTGGTGTCGCGGATGACCAGGGGCGCCTCGACCATCGCCCGCTCCGCCAGCGCCACGCGCAGCGGCTTCGCAAGATCCGTCATCGCCGCGATATCCGGAACGAAGCGCTGGTGCAGCCAGCGGGCGACCTGACGCGCGCGAAACGGCTTCTCCCCGAGCTCAGCGAACAGGGATTCGAGTCCCGCGAGATCGAGATCGAGCAGGTTGATCACTGCCGGCTGTGCAGGGCCAGGGAGGGAAAGAAGTAGGCGACTTCCGTGCGCGCGGTCTCCGGGCTGTCGGAACCGTGCACCGCGTTGGCGTCAATGGAATCGGCGAAGTCGGCGCGGATGGTGCCGGGCGCCGCTTTCTTCGGATCGGTCGCGCCCATCAGCTCGCGGTTCTTCGCGATCGCGTTGTCGCCTTCCAGCACCTGCACCATCACGGGCCCCGAAGTCATGAACCTCACGAGATCGCGAAAGAAAGGCCGCTCGCGATGAACGGCGTAGAAACCTTCTGCTTCGCTTTGCGACAGCTGTCGCATCTGCGCCGCGATGATGCGAAGTCCCGCATCCTCGAAACGGGTGTAGATCTTCCCGATGACGTTCTTCGCTACCGCGTCGGGCTTGATGATCGAGAGTGTGCGTTCCGAGGCCATTGCCTTTTCCGGTCTGTGCAGGGGTTCGAAATAACCCAATATTCTACCATCGCAGCAGGCGCCGGACCATCTCCCCGGAGCCTCCGTTGGCGTGCGTACGGCGGGATTGTGGAAGACCCGCTGCCATGGATACACTCGCGGCCAATCGTCGCCTGTCCGGAGCCACACCGGCGCTCCTGGCAATGCCGTCAGCACGACGGCGGCTCAAGCGATCACAAATGCCGGCTGGTCACTTTGGAGGAGGTTGCAATGCGGTCCATCGTCAGCATCATCGGCGTGGTGCTTCTGCTCGCCGGCATCAACGCGTCGGCGCAGGAATACCCGGCGAAACCCGTCACACTGCTGGTGCCCTTCGCGGCAGGCGGACCCACCGACATCGTGGCGCGCGCCCTCGCGGTTTCGATGGGCAAGGCGCTGAAGCAGACGATCGTCGTCGAGAACGCGGTCGGCGCGGGCGGCACGATCGCCCCGGCGAAGCTCAAGAACGCCGCTCCCGACGGCTACACGCTAATGCTCGCGCACATCGGGTTGTCGACCGCCCCGGCGCTCTATCGCACGCTGCCGTTCAAGCCGGTGGAGGACTTCGAGCACATCGGGCAGGTGGTCGACGTGCCGATGACGCTGCTCGGCAGGAAGGATCTCCCGCCCAACAACCTGCGGGAGCTGCTCGCGTACATCAAGGCGAACAAGGACAAGATGTCGTTCGCCAACGCGGGCGTCGGCGCCGCGTCCCATCTTTGCGGCCTATTGTTCATGAGCGCGATCCAGACCGACCTGACCACCGTTCCCTACAAGGGCACCGCGCCCGCCATCAACGATCTGCTGGGCGGTCAGGTCGACATTCTGTGCGACCAGACCACGCAGACGACGCCGTACATCACGAGCAATCGCGTCAAGGTCTACGGCACCACGTCGCGCACGCGTCTCGACACCCTGAAGGATGTGCCGACGCTCGCCGAAGCCGGGCTGCCGGGATTCGAGGTGGTGGTGTGGCACGGCCTGTACGCGCCCAAGGGCACGCCCAAGCCGGTGCTCGACAAGCTCGTGACCGCACTGCAGGGGTCGATCCAGGACACGGCGTTCGCACAGAAGATGCACGAGCTCGGCGGCCAGGTCGTGTCGCAGGACAAGGCGACGCCCGCCGGCCTGCGCAATCACCTGAGCGCCGAGATCGCCAAGTGGACGCCGATCATCAAGAAGGCCGGCGTTTACGCGGAGTAGCGCCCGCCTGCTTCGGTTCCGACGTTTCGCTCACCATCCACTCGAGGAAGGCTTGCGCGTCCGGGCGCGTGCTCGCGTGCGGTGAAGCGATGGCGAAATACGAGCGGGGCACGTCGTAGCGCTTCGCGAACGGCATCGCGAGGGTGCCGCTCGCCAGCAGGTGGTCGATCAGCGGTCGGCGGCCCAGCGCGATGCCCTGACCCGCGATCGCCGCCTGCATCACCTGGTCGTACTGGCTGAAGCGCAAGTGGCCCGCTGCCACGACGTCGCGCGCACCCGCGGACGCGAGCCACATCGACCAGTCCACCCAGGGCGTGCGGCTCAGCGGGTCCTCCAGGTGCAACAGCACGTGGCGGGAGAGATCCTGTGGGCGTTTCAGGCCTGCGCGGTCCCGACGCAACAGCGTTGCGCTAGCTACCGGAATGATCCGTTCGCCGAACAGGCGCACGGCGCCTTCGGGGGCGCGTGCGTCCGACGTGAAGCGCACCACGAGATCGACCTCACCGCGCTCGAGGTCGACGATGGCGTTGTCGGCGGACACGAACACCTCGACGCCCGGGCGGCGCTCGCGAAAATGCGGCAGGCGCGGCACGAGCCACAGTGACGCGAATGGAATGGTCGTGGACACCGTCAGCCGCCGCGCTTCGCCGGCGGCGCGGATGGTGGCCACCGCCTGCGCGACGTCGCGCAGCACTTCGCGCACGACGCGGTGCAGCGTTTCGCCGGCGGCGGTGAGTCGCAGCCCGTCGTGCGCGCGCTCGAACAGCGGAGTGCCGATCTCGTTCTCGAGCGTCTTGATCTGCCGCGACAGCGCGGACTGCGTGAGATGCAGCTCGTCTGCGGCGCGCGTGAAGCTTCGGTGGCGGGCAGCCGCGTCGAACCCGGGAAAAAAATCGAGCGTCGGCTGCGCTGGCGGCCTAGCCATGCGCAAAACTCATGACCAGCACAAAAAATGAGCGTTTGCGCCGTGCTGGGCGGGTGTGCAGAATCCTATGACGTTGTCGCATGGCGCGTTCCGCCGGAGAGTTCCGGTCGATGGACGGTCCATGCATTCTACGCATGAGGAGGCACGATGAACATCGTCATGGACGGACCTGCGCTGATGCTCGGGCGGCTCCAGCGCGTGAAGCTGATCGACGCCTCGGGTTCCGTCGCCGAGGTAAGGCGGGGCAAGGTGTGGATAACTCTCCAGGACGACTCGCGCGATGTCTTCATCAGGGAGGGGGAATCCTGGACCATCGACCGGGACGGCCTCACGCTACTGCAGGCCGAGGAGCCCTCTACCGTGCTGCTGCGGGAGAAGGCGCGCGCAAGCACGCTGTCCTCCCGCGTCGTGCACCTGCTGGGAGCGGCGTGCCACGCGGCCGCGGATTGGCTGGCGCGGCGCCAGTGGCCAGCCGCACCCTACTACTGACCGGATTGCCCCGACGCGCGGCCGGGGCGTCCGCGCCAGCGCCCGCGTTGGGCCCCGAACGGGGCTCCGCGGACCCTGCTTAGAGCATGCCGACTGCGCGCGGCAACCAGATCGAGAGCGCAGGCCAGTACGTCACCAGTACCAGGAACACGAGCATCGTCAGTAGCCACGGCCACACCGCAATCGTCAGCTCGGTGATGCCCATCTTGGCAATACCGGAGGCGACGTAGAGGTTCAACCCGACTGGCGGGTGGCACATGCCTACCTCCATGTTGACGGTGATCATGATGCCAAAGTGCACCGGATCGATGCCGAGCTTCATCGCCACCGGGAACAGGATAGGCGCGAGGATCAGCACGATCGACGAAGGCTCCATCACGTTGCCCGCGAGCAGCAGCAGAATGTTCACGAACAGCAGGAACGCGATCACGCCGAGGCCCTTGTCGATCATCCATTGCGCCATCAGCTGCGGGATCTGCTCGTTGGTCATCAGGAACGAGAACAGCACCGCATTGGTGATGATGTAGAGCAGCATGGCGCTCATGTTTGCCGAATCGAGCAGCACCTTCGGCACCTGGCGCAGGCTCAGATCCTTGTACACGAACACCGCGACGAAGAATGCGTAGACGGCGCTCATCGCCGCGGCCTCGGTCGGAGTGAACGCGCCGCTGTAGATGCCGCCGATCACCACCACGATGAGCAGGAGGCCCCAGACACTGTCGCGAAACGCGCGCAGGCGTTCCGTCCAGGAGGCCTTCGGCATCCGCGGGTAGTTGTTCTTGCGCGCACGCCACCACGTGGTGAGCCCGAGCATCATGGCCAGCACGAGCCCCGGGATGACACCCGCGATGAACAGCGCGCCGATCGACGTGTTCGTGGCCACTGCATACATCACCATCACGATGGATGGAGGAATGAGGATCCCGAGCGCGCCCGAAGTGGTGATCACGCCAGCGCCGAACCGCTTCGGGAATCCCTGCTTCACCATCGCGGGCAGGATGATCGAGCCGATGGCCACTACCGTCGCCGGCGAGGAGCCCGATACGGCGGCAAAGAGCGCGCATGCCAGCACTCCTGCGAGTGCCAGGCCCCCGTACCAGTGACCCACGCACGCCGACGCGAAATTGATCATTCGCCGCGCAACCCCGCCGTGGGTCAGGAAATTGCCGGCAAGGATGAAGAACGGGATCGCCATGATCTCGAACTTCTCGATGCCGGTGAACAGCTTGAGCGCGACCGACGCGATCGGGATGTCGGTCATCATCCAGAGGAAGGTGAGCACCGTGAGGCCGAGGGAAATCGACACCGGCATCCCCGTGAGCATCAGGCCAACCAGGAGAGAGAAGATGATCCACGCGGTAGACAGATGCGCGCCAGCCAGGTGCATCGCCAGCGGAATGATGATCAGGGCCGGCGGCACCAGCGCCGCGAGCGTCAGGCCGGGCGTCATGCGGGCAGCGGCAGGCGTGTTCACGGGCGTCCTCCCGTGGTCGCGCCGGCAGGGTGCAGGTCGTCCTGAATGAGCGGCTCCGGCACTGCGTCCACGCCTTCCACATAGGCGACGTTGTGCTTCGGCAGCTCACCCGTGCGCCAGAAGGCGTATGCCACCTGGAGGAAACGGAAGCACATCAGGTAAGAACCGAACGGAATGCAGAGATAGACGATCCACTTGGGCAGCTCGAGATCGGGGGACGTCGAGTTGGTATGCGCCATCTCCCAGGTGAAGTTCGCACCGTAGGTGCCGATGATGCCGGTGAAGAGCGCGCCGGCCAGCAAGCCGAATTCCACGTAGAGCTTGTGCAGGCGAGCGGGCAACTGGTTGATCAGCACATCCACGCCGACGTGGATGCCGGTGCGTACACCGTAGGCAGCGCCGAACTTCGCCATCCACACGAACATGTAGATGCAAAGCTCCTGCGCCCACGAAAGGTCGATCTTGAGGATCGCGTCCTGCACATAGGGGATCGGCAGGCCCGCCATGTAGCGATGCACGACGGCAATGAAGATGAGGAGTGTGGCGGCGCCGATCAGCGTCGCGATCAGCCACTCCTCCAGGTGGTCGAGAATTTTCATCACGGAAGTCCCCGGCGCGTGCAGTTTGCAGACGCGGCGACGACACGAGCCCGGAGCCGCGCACCCCTAGCGCATTGCGAGAACGACAGGCGATCGGCCGTCCGGGCGTACGGCCGATCGCAAGGTGCCAGCCTCCGCACCCCGGAGCTATTATGGCTTGAAGCCGACTTCCTTGTAGACCTCCGCGAGCGTTTCCCGGCCCACGCGGCTTTCGTTCTCTTTGTGCACGGCGAGGAGAGCCTTGCGCAGCGCCGCCTTCTCCTCGGGCTTCAACTGGATGATCTGGGTCTTGCCCGCTTTGCGGACGGCCTCGATCGCGTCCTCGTTTTCCTTTTTCGCGATGTCGTTCGCGTACTTGGTGGCGTCGCGCATCGCGCTTTCCAGCGTCGTCCTGACGTCCGCCGGAAGAGCGTCCCAGAACTTCTTGTTGACGATCACCGCGTATCCGAGGTAACCGTGGTCGGTGAGCGCGAGATACTTCTGCACCTCGTGCATTTTCTGGGTGTAGAGGTTCGAGGGCGGGTTTTCCGTGCCATCGACCACCCCGGTCTGCAATGCTTGGTACACCTCCGAGAACGCCATGACCTGGGGAATTGCGCCGAGCGCCTTGATTTCGTCACTCAGCACTTTCGAGGACTGGATGCGCATCTTGAGGCCCTTGTAGTCCTCCGGGCCGCGAATGGGCTTGTTCGCGCTGAAGTCCTTGAAGCCGTTGTCCCAGTAGGCGAGCCCGATGATCCCCTTGCTCTCGAGCTTCTTGAACAGGTTCTTGCCGACGGGCCCGTCGGTCACCGTGTGCAGCTCCTGATAGCTGTCGAACAGGTACGGCAGGTCGAACACCTCGAATTCGCGCACGCCGAGCGGACCGAACTTGGCAAGCGACGGTGCCAGCATCTGCACCGACCCGAGCTGCAGCGCTTCCATCTCCTCGCCGTCCTTATAGAGCGTGCTGTTCGGATACACCTCGATCTTGACGCGCCCCTTGAGGCGCTCGTCGGCGAGCTGCTTGAATCTTTCGGCGCCCTTTCCCTTGGGTGTGTCGGTCGCGACGACGTGACTGAACTTGATGACGATCGGTTGCTGCGCGGCCACACTAGCGGTGAACGCGATGAGCATCGACGCGGCGAGCGCAATGCCGAGCTTTGCCTTCATGCGAGCCTCCTCAGGCTTGGATAGCCGAATGGCTGATCGATTAGCGCACCGCTGGCGTGCGAAGTCAAAGGCGAAGCGGCGCTCATTTGATCCCTGTCAACGGACGCTCGCCTGGTCCCGGCGCGGCTCCCAGCGGAGCACGTAGCCGGGCGCGTCGGGCGCTGCCGCGAAGGCGGGGTCGATGCCGAGCCCGGGCACCGCGACCGGCCGCTCGGCATGCCAGAGGATCGGCCACGCCGTGCGCTGCCACGGGGGCGTGCGCGTCGCCTGCAGGAATGCGCTGACGGAGCGGTGGCCGCGCTCGGCGCAGACGCGCAGACGCTCGCCGCCGCGCCGCGAGCGCACCATCGCGCCCGTGTCGGCGACGTGCATGGCCAGTCCCGCGCCTTGCTGCACCTCCGCGCGCAAGACTCCGCCGGGCAACGGGAGCGCGTCCTCGCCGTGCCACGCGACGGCGAACTCCGCGCGCGGCTGACCGCGCTGCACGAACAGCCGTCCTGCGTAGACGAACAGACGCGCGCCGTCGTGCGCGAGTGCGGTGCGCGCATCGTGCGATGCGGTGGTGCATTGCCGCGAAAGCTCCTGGAGCTTCGCCGTGCTCGGCGCGCGCAGGCCGTGCGTGCGCAGGAACCAGCGCAGCACGTTGCGTGCGCGCTCGGGCGATGTCGTATCGAGCTTTGCGAGTTCCGCGCAGTCGAGGGCGAGGCCGTGCTCGGTGTCATGAGCAGCGACGCCGGCGTCGATCCGCGCGAGCGCATCGAGCAGCGACGCGGTTTCCGCCTGGTGCTCCGCGGCGCGCACGAGCGTATCGGGATAGCCCGGAAACGCGGCGCGAAGTCGCGGCGCGATTTCATGGCGAATGAAGTTGCGACGCAACGCGACGTCGGCGTTGGACTCGTCGCATACCCATGACAAGGCGTGCTGCCGCGCGTAGTCCTCGATCACGCGCGACGGTAACCCGAGCAGCGGGCGCACGAAACGCGGTTGGGTCGCGCCCGCCATTCGCGGCATGCCGGCGAGTCCGCGCGGACCGGCGCCACGCAGCAGCTGCAGCAGGACCGTTTCCGCCTGGTCATCTGCGTGGTGCGCGAGCGCCACGACATCTGCGCCGCACGCGGTGAGCGCCTGCCACCGCGCCGCGCGTGCGCTGCCCTCGAGGCTTTCGCCGCCGGCGCGTTCGACGTGCACCTTCACGACGGTGCAGGGCACGCGTCGTGCAGCGCACAGCGTGTGGCAGAAATCCGCCCATGCGTCCGCATTGGACGAGAGGCCGTGGTGCACGTGCGTGGCGCCGAGAATGATCGGGACGCCCGCGTCGCGCGCGGCGATGCAGGCGTGCAGCAGCGTGACCGAATCGCGCCCCCCCGACAGCGCGACGTTCACCTGCGAGGGGCGATCGGCAGGTTGCCCGCTCAGCGTTTCGCGCAGTGTCGCGCGTACGGCAGCATCGACGTCATGCAACGGCGACGCACCTGCCATACCGGACTCTCCTCGAGTGACGGAAGCGTCTCCCTCAGCCGGGAGAAATTTCCTTGTAGCGGCCGTAGCGCAGGATCTTGTCCTCGCGCGCCTCGAGCAGGGTGTCGAGCGGCTGATCCTGCAGCTGCCGCAGCGCTTCGGTCAATGCCTTCTTGAGCGCGACCATCATGCCCGGATGATCGCGGTGCGCGCCGCCGACCGGCTCGTTCACGACCTTGTCCACTAGGCCGAGCTGCTTCAGTCGCGCGGCGGTGATGCCGAGAATTTCAGCGGCTTCCGGCGCCTGCTCCGCGGACTTCCACAGGATCGACGCGCAGCCTTCGGGCGAGATGACCGAATACGTGGAGTACTGCAGCATGAGCGTGACGTCGCCGATCGCGATGGCGAGCGCCCCCCCGGAGCCACCTTCGCCAATGACCGTCACGATGATAGGCGTGCGCAGGCCCGCCATCTCGTAGAGGTTGCGACCGATGGCTTCCGACTGTCCGCGCTCTTCCGCGCCGATGCCCGGATAAGCGCCCGGCGTGTCGATGAAGGTGAACAGCGGCAGGCCGAATTTTTCGGCGAGCTTCATCAGGCGCAGCGCCTTGCGGTAACCCTCGGGCCGCGGCATGCCGAAGTTGCGGCGGATCTTTTCCTTGGTGTCGCGCCCCTTCTGGTGCCCGATCACCATGCAGGGTTGACCATTGAAGCGGGCGAGCCCACCCACGATCGCAGCGTCGTCGGCATAGGAGCGATCGCCGTGGAGCTCGCGGAATTCGCTGAAGACGCCGCCGATGTAGTCGAGGGTGTACGGCCGTTGCGGATGCCGTGCCACCTGCGCAATCTGCCAGGCCGTCAGCTTGCTGTAGATGTCGCGCGTGAGCTGCTGGCTTTTCTTGGTCAGCCGATTGATTTCGTCCGAGATGTCCACGGCGGAATCCTCGTGGACGTAACGCAGCTCGTCGATCTTCGTTTGAAGCTCGGCAATCGGTTGCTCGAAGTCGAGAAAGGTCTGTTTCATGGGCCAGGGCGACGGGACGGCAGCTTGACGCCGCGCATGATAACGGATCGCCTCACGCGGAGGCGCGCAAAGACCGGGCGTCGGCGGCGGCGGGTTCGGATCCGAGCAGCATCTCGAGGTGCGGAATGCCGTCCTCGAGATAGGGCTCCGACACCGTCTGAAAGCCGAGACTTTCGTAGAACACGCGCAAATACGCCTGCGCCGAAATGCGGATGGAGGCGCCCGGGTACATGGCTGCCGTACGCGCGATGCCTTCGCACATCACCGCGCGTCCGAGTCCCTGGCCGCGGCGGCGACGGGACGTGACCACGCGGCCGATCGACGGCTCGGCGTAGCGCCGCCCCGGCGCGAGGACCCGAAGATAAGCGGCTAGTTCAGCCGGAGCTTCGGCGGCGCCGTCGACGAATCCAAGGAGGTGATGGGCGTCGAGGTCATGCTCGTCGGGATCGAGAAACACGCACGCTTGTTCCACCACGAAAACAGCGGACCGGAGCGCAAGCGCGGCATGCAGTTGCGTGCCCGAGAGGCTTGCGAACGGCTGCCAGTGCCAGCGGAGCGCGGGCAATCGCGCGGCAGGGGTGGCGAGCGCATCGAGCGCGGCCGCTTCACGAAAGGCTCCGGCGGGCATGCGTGCACCATAGCGCAGCCGTCCCGGGCGCGGAAGTCGCGGCCGCGGGAGCGCTCGCCGCGAACGCGAAGCGGCGCACCACGGGCCCCCGCGGTGCGATGTCAGGCCGCACGTGCCTGCTCGGCCGTCGCGTCATGGCCCATCGCAGCCGCGATACGCGCGAAGTCCCCGGGCAGGATGCGCAGGCCGCCGAACCGGAAAGCGGCTCCCCAATGCTGCCGATTGCGGATGAAGGTGAGCGCGTCCAGCAGCGGCTTGATCGGGGACATGGATGCCGGCAGATAGGTGACCGGCAGGCGAAACACCAGGGTGCCCTCGGGATCGGGCGCGCGATAGATGCCACCGTCCCGCACGTAACCGAGCGCCGTGAAGGCCTGCACGGGAGCACCCTTCGGGTCCGTCACGCGCGGCGAATAGGTCATGTAGCCATCGCCCGGCTGCATCAATTCCAGGATGCCTGCGCGACCGTGCGCGAGCTCGGCGTACCCGCCGTCGCGTCCGCGTTCGGCGCGGTCCTGCGCCACGACGGCGATCCAGTAGCGCGGCGCTTCCGTTTTGTTGTCCATGGGTGTCCTCTCAATTGATGCGTGGGTGACGGCTTCACGCCGCGCGATCGAAGTCCGCGGCGCTCGGGGTATCGAGCTGCACGCGATGGAGGCGCACCGTGGGACCGAGCAACGCCAGTGCGCGTGAGCGGGTGGGGCGGCTGCGGCGCAGCAGCTCGGCGAGCAGGGCACCCGCGCTCATCAGCGCGATGCCGGGCGCCGCGAGCGGAAGCGGCATGGCGTTGCTGCGCATGGGCCCGAGCCACTGCACGAAGCCATGGGTTGCGAGCAGCGCGCTGCCGGCCAGTGTCATGGCGACGGCCCACGGCGGCAACCCGCAGAACCGCTGCGCGCCACGCTGCACGTGCCGCATGAGCACGATGCAGGGATACGCGAGCGCCACACCGGTGCCGAGCACCGACAGCGCCGCGCATCCGACTTCGGCGACCGCCGCCGCACCACCCGACGCATGACCGAGCGGCACGTGTCGCGTGAGCAGCCCGGCGAGCACCGGGACGAGGTGCCATGCGAGCATGACCTGCAGCAGCGCCAGGGCGGCGAGATAACACCAGCGGGCAGCGTGTTGGCCTCGAGTCATGTTCGTCTCCGCCTGCAAATGCATGAGGCTCGACTGTAGAGACGCGGCTGCTCGCGGCCCATAGCACCGACGGACGAAGCCTTTGGTCGGATGTCCCGGTCGTGCGGCGTAATATGCACGTCAGGGGAGGAGACATGGCGACACACCGCATCGCTGTGATCCCGGGTGACGGGATCGGGCGCGAGGTCGTCCCGCAGGGCTTGCGCGTGCTCGAGGCCGCGGCGCGCCGTTTCGGCATCGCGTTCCACTGGGATCACTACCCGTGGAGCTGCGAGTACTACGCCCAGCACGGGCGCATGATGCCGGACGACTGGTTCCAGCAGATCCGCCATCACGACGCGATTTTTTTCGGCGCCGTCGGCTGGCCGGCCACGGTGCCGGATCACGTGTCGCTCTGGGGCTCGCTGATCAAGTTCCGGCGCGACTTCGACCAGTACGTGAACATGCGGCCCTGCCGCCTGATGCCCGGCATTCCATCGCCGCTCGCCAATCGCAAGCCCGGCGACATCGACTTCGTGGTCGTGCGCGAGAACACCGAGGGCGAGTACTCGTCGGTGGGCGGTCGCATCTTCGAAGGCACCGAACGCGAGGTCGTGTTCCAGCAGTCGGTCTTCTCGCGCAAGGGCGTCGACCGCATCCTGCGTTTCGCCTTCGAGCTCGCGCGCACCCGTCCGAAAAAGCACCTCACGTCGGCGACCAAGTCGAACGGCATCTCGATCACGATGCCGTACTGGGACGAGCGCGTGCACGCGATGGCGCAGCAATACGAGGACGTGCGCACCGACCAGTTCCACATCGACATCCTGACGGCGCACTTCGTGCAACGGCCGGATCGCTTCGACGTGGTGGTGGGCTCGAACCTGTTCGGCGACATCCTGTCCGATCTCGGACCCGCGGTGTGCGGCACGATCGGCATCGCGCCTTCCGCCAACATCAATCCCGAGCGTACGTTCCCGTCGCTGTTCGAGCCGGTGCACGGATCCGCGCCCGACATCACGGGCAAGGGCGTCGCCAATCCGATCGGGCAGATCTGGTGCGGAGCGATGATGCTCGATCACCTGGGGCACCCCGAGGCGGGCAAGGCGATCGTCGACGCCATCGAGGCGACGCTCGCCGATCCTGCGGCGCCGCGCACGCCGGACATCGGCGGCAGCGCGCGCACGGAAGAGCTGGGCGCAGCCATCGCCGAACGTGTGGGGCGTGCCCGGTGAGGGAAGTAGAATGCGCCACCGCCGTGGCGGCGGGCATCCGGTTCATTCGGTGTTTCGTTGCAGTTGTCCGACCTCTGATACCTGACCTCTGACCTCTGACGGCTGACCCCTGATGCTGATCGGTATCCCACGCGAGAGTCGTCCCGGCGAGACGCGTGTCGCCGCCACGCCGGAAACGGTCAAGAAGATGGCCGCGAGCGGCAAGCACGAGATCGTGGTCGAGAGTGGCGCCGGCCTCTCCTCGAGCATTCCCGACGAGCAGTACGCGGCGGCGGGCGCGCGCATCGGCGATCGCACGCAGGCGTTCGCTGCCGACATCGTGCTCAAGGTCCGTGGCCCCTCGCCCGAAGAGCTGCCGCTCCTCAAGCGCGGCGCATTGCTCGTGGGTCTCCTGAATCCGTTCGACCGCGAGGCGATCGCCGCGTACGCGAATGCGGGCGTCACCGGGTTCGCGCTCGAGTGGCTGCCGCGCATCACGCGCGCGCAATCGATGGACGTCCTGTCGTCGCAGGCGAACATCGCCGGCTACAAGGCCGTCGTCATCGCCGCCGCCGAGTATGGTCGGTTCATGCCGATGCTGATGACCGCGGCAGGCACGGTGAAAGCCGCGCGCGTGCTGGTGATGGGCGTCGGCGTCGCGGGACTGCAGGCGATCGCCACGGCGAAGCGTCTCGGTGCCGTGATCGAAGCGTCGGACGTGCGGCCATCGGTCAAGGACCAGGTGGAGTCTCTCGGTGGCAAGTGGGTGGACGTGCCGTATGCGACCGACGAAGAGCGCCAGATCGCAGAAGGCGTCGGCGGCTACGCGCGCCCGATGCCGCCGGAGTGGATGGCGCGCCAGGCGGACATCGTGCACGAGCGCTGCAAGCAGATGGACATCGTGATCACGACCGCGCTGATCCCGGGGCGGCCCGCGCCCAAGCTGATCAAGGCCGCGACGGTCGCGGCGATGAAGCCGGGTGCGGTGATCGTCGACCTGGCGATCGAGCAGGGCGGCAATGTCGAAGGCGCGGAGCTCGGGAAGATCACCGTCACGCCGAACGGCGTCAAGATCATCGGCGTACCGACGCTCGCGGCGACCGTTCCTGCGGACGCGAGTGCGCTCTATGCGCGGAACGTGCTCAACTTCCTGGCGCTCTCGCTCAACGCCAAGACCGGCGAATTCGCGATTCCGAAGGAAGACGAGATCGTCGAAGGCACCTTGGTCTGTGCCAATGGGCAAGTCGTAGAAAGGAAATAGCACCATGCATATGGCAGTCGATCCGATCGTTTTCTATCTCATCATCTTCGTCCTTGCGATCTTCGTGGGCTATCACGTGGTGTGGAGCGTGACGCCTGCCCTGCACACGCCGCTCATGTCCGTGACCAATGCGATCTCCGGAATCATCCTGGTGGGCGCGATGCTCGCCGCCGGTCCCGCCGTGTTCGACTGGGGCGGCTGGGTCGGCGTGCTTGCGGTGGCGCTCGCGTCGGTGAATGTGTTCGGCGGGTTCCTCGTCACGCAGCGCATGCTCGAGATGTTCCGCAAGAAAGAGCCGAAAGCAGTTCCCGACAAGGCCAAGGAGCACTGAGGCGTGCGCGCCGACGGAGAACGCAGAAGATGACTCCCAACCAGGTCGCCCTTTGGTACCTCGTCGCGTCGGTGTGCTTCATCCTGGCGCTGAAAGGCCTGTCGCACCCGTCGACGGCGCGCCGGGGCAACACGTTCGGCATGGTGGGCATGGCGATCGCCGTGATCGTCACGCTCGCGCTGGTGTACTCCAACACCAAGAACGTCGGGATGATCCTTGCGGGAATCGCGGTCGGCGGCGTGATCGGCGGCGTCATCGCCAAGCGCGTGCAGATGACGCAGATGCCGGAGCTCGTCGCGGCGTTCCACTCCCTCGTCGGTCTCGCGGCCGTGCTGATCGCGGTCGCGGCCGTGCACAACCCGTCGTCGTTCGGCCTGCCCGTGCCGCTGCCGGCCGGCAACAAGCTGGAGCTGTTTATCGGCACGTTCATCGGTGCGATCACGTTCTCGGGCTCGGTGATCGCATTCGGCAAGCTGTCCGGACGCATCAGCGGCAAGCCGATCGTCTATCCGGGCCAGCACTGGATCAACCTGCTGCTGGCCATCGCGATGATCGGCTTCGGCATCTGGTTCTTCACCGGTGGCGGCTGGCTGCCGTTCATCGCGATGAGCGCGATCGCGTTCCTGCTGGGCGTGCTGATCATCATCCCGATCGGCGGCGCCGACATGCCGGTCGTGATCTCGATGCTCAACAGCTACTCAGGGTGGGCCGCGGCGGGCATCGGGTTCTCGCTCAACAATCCGATGCTGATCATTTCCGGCTCGCTCGTCGGCTCGTCGGGTGCGATCCTGTCGTACATCATGTGCAAGGCCATGAACCGTGCGTTCTTCAGCGTGATCCTGGGCGGCTTCGGGGGCGAGACCGCAACCGCGGCCGACGACGGCACCAAGAAGACCGTGAAGTCCGGCAGCCCGGACGACGCCGCGTTCATCATGGGCAACGCGGAGACGGTGATCATCGTGCCCGGTTATGGGCTTGCGGTCGCGCGCGCGCAGCACGCGGTCAAGGAGCTCGCGACCAAGCTGATCGCGCACGGCGTGAACGTGAAGTACGCGATCCATCCGGTCGCAGGACGCATGCCCGGCCACATGAACGTGCTGCTCGCCGAGGCGGAAGTGCCCTACGATCAGGTGTTCGAGATGGAGGACGTGAACGGCGAGTTCGGCACGGCCGACGTCGCGCTCATCCTTGGCGCCAACGACGTGGTGAATCCGCTCGCGGAGCAGAAGGGCAGTCCCATCTACGGCATGCCCATTCTCGAGGCCTACAAGGCAAAGACGGTCATCGTGAACAAGCGCTCGATGGCGTCGGGTTACGCGGGCCTCGACAATCCGCTGTTCTACATGGACAAGACGATGATGGTCTTCGGCGACGCGAAGAAGGTGGTCGAGGACCTTGTGAAGGCGGTCGAGTAACCTGGGTCCCCTGCGCGCGCTCACTGTCCTCGACCTCTCCCGCGTGCTCGCGGGTCCGTGGTGCACACAGCTCCTCGCGGATCTCGGCGCCACCGTCATCAAGATCGAGAAACCCGGCAGCGGTGACGACACCCGCGGCTGGGGCCCGCCATTCCTGAAGGATCGCGCGGGCGCCGACACCACCGAGGCCGCGTACTTTCTTGCGTGCAATCGCGGCAAGCTGTCGGTGGCGATCGACTTCACCAAGCCCGAAGGACGCGACCTGCTGCTCGCGCTGGCGCGACAGTGCGACGTGCTGGTGGAGAACTACAAGGTCGGCGGCCTCGCGCGCTACGGTCTCGATTACGCCGCCGTCGCGGCGGTGAACCCGCGCATCGTGTATTGCTCGATCACGGGCTTCGGACAGACGGGACCCTACGCGCCGCGTGCGGGTTACGACTTCATGATCCAGGGCCTCGGCGGCTTCATGAGCGTGACGGGTGAACGCGACGACTTGCCGGGCGGCGGGCCGCAGAAGGCCGGCATCGCGATCTCCGATCTGATGACCGGCATGTACGCGTGCACCGCCATCGTCTCGGCGATCGTCGAGCGCAACAGTTCCGGGCGTGGTCAGCACATCGACGCCTGCCTGTTCGACACGACGGTTTCCATGATGGCGGTCATGGACATGAACTACCTCGTGACCGGAACGCCTCCCGGGCGCGCCGGCAACGCGCACCAGAACATCGTGCCCTACCAGGTGTTCGCGTGTGCGGACGGGCACGTGATCATCGCGGTCGGCAACGACGGCCAGTTCGCGAAGTTCGCCGGTGTCGCGGGACATCCCGAGTGGGCGAAGGATCCGCGCTTCGCGAAGAACGTCGATCGCGTGCGCCACCGCGCGACGCTCGTGCCGATCATCGCGGACGTGATGCGTACGCGCACGCAGCGCGAATGGCTGGATGCGCTCGAGCCCGAGAGCGTGCCGTGCGGCCCGATCAATCGCCTCGACCAGGTGTTCGCGGATCCTCAGGTCGCGGCGCGCGGGATGAGGATCGACATGCCGCATCCGCTCGCCGGAACGGTGCCGCAGGTGCCGTCGCCGCTCAAGCTGTCCGCGACGCCGCTCACCTACGATCGTGCGCCGCCGCTCCTCGGCCAGCACACCGCGCGCGTGCTGGAAGAGCGGCTTCATATCGATGCCGCGGAACGCGCGCGCCTTTCCGCGGCGGGTGTCATCCAGTGCGCGGTCAGCGCGTGAGCGCCATCAGCAAGGGGAAGGTGCGGTGAATACGATCGTCGCCGATACGAAAGGCTGGACGCGGCGGCGCGCCTTCTGGGTCGCGTATGTCGTGCTCGCGGCGATTGCGCTGTTCACGGCGCTGCGTCTCTTTCCGCAGGCGATTCCGCTGCTCAATCTGGACATCAAGCTGGCGCGGCACGACGCCGTCGCGAACGCCATACGCATCGCGCAGGAGCAGGACCTCGCGCCGCCCGGCGCGCGGACCGCGGTGCGGTTCACCCACGACGACGACACGCAGAACTATGTCGAGCTCGAGGGCGGCGGCAAGCGCGCGTTCACGGGGCTGCTCGAAGGCGGCGCGTACGCGCCGTATTGGTGGGAGGTCCGCCTGTTCGCGCCCGGCGAGATCACGGAGTCGATCGTGCGCTTCCGGCCGGATGGCACGCCATACGGCTTCACGCTGAAGCTGCCGGAAACGTATGCGCCTCCCGATCCTGCAGGGCTCGCGCTCACCGAGGAAGCGGCGCGCGCAATCGCCGAGCGCGAAGCCGCCGCGCACTGGAACGTCGACTTCGCCCATTACAAGCCCCTCGAGCACACGCTGCTCCAGCGCACGAACGGGCGCGTGGACCACGCGTTCGTGTACGAGCGCAAGGACGCGAGCGCGGGCGAGGCGCGCTTTCGGGTGCGGCTCGGCGTCGCCGGCAATCGGCTCAACGACGTGACGCATTTCGCGTTCGTTCCGGATGCCTTCGAGCGACGCTACCAGGAGCTCCGTTCGGCGAACAACACCATCGCCGGTGCGGCGACGCTGACGGCCGGCGTGCTCTACGGCCTCGGCGGCTGCGTGATCGGATTGCTGTGGCTGCTGCGCGAACACTGGTTGCTGTGGCGGCCGGCATTGCGCGCGGGGTTCGTGGTGGGCGGCCTGATGGCCGCGGCGTCGCTGGCGAGTACACCAACCGCGTGGTTCGGCTACGACACCGCCGAGCCTCTCACGTCCTTCTGGGGAAGGCAGATCGGCGCCGGCTTTACCGTGCTGATTCTCGGCGGACTCGCTTATGCACTGGTGTTCATGGCCGCCGAGAGCCTCTCCCGCCGCGCGTTTCCGCGGCATCCCCAGCTATGGAAGTTGTGGACGGGGGCGGCCGCCGCGACCCCGCAGACGATCGGCCGCACCGTTGGCGGTTACCTGTTCGTCGCGCTCGAGCTCGCGTTCATCGCGTTGTTCTATTACGCGACCAATCGCTGGCTCGGCTGGTGGCAACCCTCCGAATCGCTGACCGATCCGAACATCCTCGGCAGCGCCGTTCCCGCACTGTCGCCGATCGCACTGTCGCTGCAGGCCGGGTTCATGGAGGAGTCGGTTTTTCGCGCGGTGCCGCTTTCGTTGGCGGCGCTGATCGGTGCGCGCTACGGGCATCGTAATGCGGCCATTGCGATCGCGGTGCTCCTGCAAGCGCTCGTGTTCGGCGGCGCCCACGCGAACTATCCCGGCTTTCCGTCGTATTCGCGGCTGGTCGAGCTGATCGTGCCCTCGATCATCTGGGCGCTCCTGTTCCTGCGCTTCGGCCTGCTCGTGACGGTGCTGTTGCACGCGCTGTTCGATCTGTCGCTGTTCTCGATTCCGCTGTTCCTGGTCGATGCACCGGGCGCGACGCTGCAACGCGTGCTGGTGGTGGCCGCGGGGCTGACGCCGCTCGCCATCGTGCTGCTGCAACGCTTGCGCGCCGGGCGTTGGCACGAGATGCCGGAGGCGTTGCGCAATGCAGGCTGGCAGCTCGTCCGTCCCGCCGATGAAGTGGAGCTCGTGGCGCCGTCGGAGGTACGTGAGCTTCCCCGTTGGATCCGAGGCTTGCATCGCGCGCTGCCGGTGCTCGGTGTCGCTGGCCTGGTCATCTGGGCGTCGGCCACGCAGTTCCGTCCCGACGTGCCGACGCTTCCCGTCTCGCGCAAGCAGGCGATCGACGTCGCGGAGGAGGCGCTGCGGGCGCGGGGCGTCGAGTTGGATTCCGAATGGAAGCGCTTTGCGCGGGTGCGTCTCGCGCCCAACGATCCGTCGCAATCGATGTGGCACGAGTTCGTGTGGCGCGAAGGAGGCCCCGCGAAGTACGAGGAGCTGATCGGCAATACGCTCGCGCCCCCGCAATGGGAAGTGCGCTTCGCGCGTTTCACGGGCGACGTGGCGCAGCGCGCGGAAGAATGGCGCGTCACCGTGGTCGGCACCGGCAAGGTGCGGCAGGTGCGGCACGACCTTCCGGAAGCCAGGCCGGGCGCAAGTCTCGATCGCGACCAGGCGCTCGCCGTTGCCCAGCGCGCGATCCGCGAGCAGATCGGCCTCGATCCCGCGCGCCTGCGGCTCATCTCCGCGGTCGAGAGCCAGAAGCCGGCGCGCCGCGATTGGACGTTCGGCTTCACGAACCCGGACGTGCAGATGCCGGAAGGCGGCGAGGCGCGCGTGCAGGCCGGCGTTGCGGGTGACGAGGCCGTCTATGCGGGACGGTACGTATTCATTCCGGAGACGTGGACGCGCCAGGAGAGCGAACGCGAAAGCCAGTTCACGTTCGTCAAACTCGCGATCGCCGCGTTCTCGGCCCTGATCCTGGTGAGCGGTCTCGTGTTCGCGGCCATGCAGTGGATGCGCGGACGCTTCGACAAGCGCGCGCTGTGGCGCGTCATCTGGATTTCTTTCGCGGTCGCGGTCGTGAGCATCGCCAACAACTGGCCGCAGATGGCGATGAATCTGCGGACGTCGGAGCCCGTGATCACGCAGGCGTCGTTGTCGATCGTCGCGGCGGTCTTCGGGAGCGTGTTCGCGGCGCTGACGCTCGGTCTCCTCAGCGCGATCGGCGCGTGGGCGACGGTGCAGCGGCCGCCTTTCGCCTTTGCCGGGCGCTGGCCCGCATGGCTCGCCGGCGTTTGTGCGGCCCTGATCGTGGCGGGTTTCGAGGCAGGCCTTTCCGCGCTCGCGCCGCAGACCTCGCCGGCGTGGCCCACGTATGCGCTCGCGGGACAGGCGGTGCCGTTCCTCGGCGCGGCGATCCTGGGTGCCGGGGCGCTCGGCGCCATCGGCGTCGGGTTGTTCATCCTCGCGTGGCTCGAGCGCGTCACGCGGCACTGGCAGCGACACCTGTGGCTCGCCGCGGGTGTTCTGCTCCTCGTGCTGACCGCCATCGCGCTCGTGGGCACGGCGCGGTTCATCGCCGCGCTCCTGAGCGGCGCCATCACCGGGGCGGGCGCTGTCGTGATCGTCTACGGCGTGCTGCGTTTCGACCTGCGCACCGTGCCCGCCTACATCGCGACGGGACTGATCGCCGGCATCGTCGAAAGCGCGGCGCACAACGCAACACCGATGAGCTACGCAGAAGGAGCAGTGGCGGTGATCGCGATCGTGGCGATCACCATCGCGGTCATGCGCTATCTCGATCGCCAGCCCGCGGCTGCCGCGCCTTCTTCCGCTGTACCCGTTGGCCCCGACTGAAGCGCACATCCGGGCGCTCGAGCAGCGTCTGGACGAAGTGATGAGCGGCGATGCGGCGGTGCTGCGGCGACGCCTCGCGCGTGCGCGGCAGCGGCGTGCCGACGCGGGCGAGTGGACGCGACTCGAGGAAGCGATCGGGCGCGCGGTGGAGCGGTGCGCGACGCGCGCTGCGCGCCGCCCCGCGATCGCCTATCCCGCGGATTTGCCCGTGGCGCAGCATGCGCGCGAGATCGGCGACGCGATCCGCGCGCATCCCGTGGTGATCGTCGCGGGCGCGACGGGGTCGGGCAAGACGACGCAGCTGCCGAAGATCTGCCTCGACATCGGTCGCGGCGAGCGCGCGCTGATCGGGCATACGCAGCCGCGGCGCATCGCCGCACGTGCCGTCGCGACGCGCATCGCGGAGGAGCTCGGCACCGAGCTGGGAGACCTGGTCGGTTACAAGGTGCGCTTCACCGACCAGACGAAGCCCGACGCGTACGTCAAGCTGATGACGGATGGCATCCTGCTGGCGGAAACGCAGGGCGATCGCCTGCTCGCGGCGTACGACACGATCATCGTCGATGAGGCGCACGAGCGCAGCCTGAACATCGATTTCCTGCTCGGCTACCTGCATCGGCTGCTCGCGCAAAGACCCGACCTGAAGATCGTGATCACGTCGGCGACGCTCGATGCGGAACGCTTTGCGCGGCATTTCGCGCGCGACATCGATGGCGTTCGCGTCCCTGCACCCGTCATCGAAGTATCGGGCCGTCTCTATCCCGTCGAGGTGCGCTATCGCCCGCTCGCGAGCGACGAGGAAGGCGACGACGAGGAGGAGATGGAGGACGCAATCGTCGCCGCGGCGGAGGACCTGTGGCGCGAACGCGCGGGCGACATGCTGGTGTTTCTTCCCGGTGAGCGCGAGATTCGGGAAACACAGGAACTCCTGCGCCGCAGCCTCGCGCGGCGTCCGTATGCGCGCGACATCGAGATCCTGCCGCTGTTCGCGCGCCTCACGCCAGCGGAGCAGCAGCGCGTGTTCGGCCGCAGCACCGGACGCCGGATCGTGCTCGCCACCAACGTCGCGGAGACGTCGCTCACCGTGCCGGGCATTCGCTACGTGATCGACAGCGGGCTCGCGCGCGTGAAGCGTTACTCCGTGCGCAACAAGACGACGCTGCTGCAGATCGAGAAGATCTCGCAGGCCGCCGCCAACCAGCGTGCCGGACGCTGCGGACGCGTCGCCGAAGGTATTTGCGTGCGGCTATACGCGGAGGAGGATTTCGCGGCGCGGCCCGCGTACACCGAGCCCGAGATCCTGCGCTCCTCGCTGGCCACGGTCATCCTGCGAATGGCCGCGCTCGACCTGGGCGACGTGGCGGCATTTCCCTTCGTCGAAGCTCCGCTGCCGCGCGCGATCGCCGACGGCTATCAGCTGCTGCAGGAGCTCGGCGCCGTCGACGAGGGCCGCGCCCTGACGAAGCTCGGTCGCGAGCTCGCGCGGCTGCCCCTCGATGCACGCATCGGACGCATGATCATCGAGGCGCGCGAACGCGGCTGTCTCGCCGAAGTGCTGGTGATCGCGAGCGCATTGTCGGTCCCCGATCCGCGCGAGCGTCCGCTCGACAAGCGGCAGGCCGCCGACGAGGCGCATCTCCGCTTTCGCGACGAGCGCTCGGACTTCCTCTCGCTCATCCTGCTGTGGGAGTTCTTCGCGGCAGAGCTCGCGCGCAAGACCTCGCATCGCGCACTGGTCGATGCGTGCCGTGCGCAGTTCGTGTCGTGGCTGCGCCTGCGCGAATGGCGCGACGTGCACGCGCAGCTCGTCGCGGAGATTCGCGAGCAGGGATGGAACGTGAGTGCCGATCTTCCGGCTGCTTTCGATGCTGCGCGCTATCAGCTCGTGCACCAGGCGTTGCTCGCGGGCCTCCTGTCGAACATCGGCCAGCGCAGCGAAGCGCCGGCACCCGCGAGCGGGGACGCGCGCCGCGCCGCCGGCCGTGGCGACAGCGATGGTTACGAGGGCGTGCGCGGCCTGCACTTCTACCTGCACCCCGGATCGGGCATCGCTAAAAAACCACCCAAGTGGGTGCTCGCGGCGGAGCTCGTGCAGACCGCGCGCCTGTTCGCGCGCTGCGCCGCGCGCATCGAGCCCGAATGGATCGAAGCGGTCGCGGGCGATCGCGTGACGCGCGACTATTTCGAGCCGCGGTGGGACGAGGCGCGCGGCGAGGTGATCGCGAGCGAGCGCGTGCAGCTCTACGGCCTGACGATCGTTCCGCGCCGTCGCGTGAGCTACGGCCGCATCGATCCGGTCGCCGCCCGCGACGTGTTCATCCGCGAGGCGCTGGTGCCCGCAACGCTCGCCACCAGGGGCGCATTCATGGCGCACAACCGGCGCGTGATCGCGGAAGCGCGCGCGCTCGAGGACAAGGCGCGGCGCCAGGACGTGCTGATCGACGAGGAGGGTATGGCTGCCTGGTACGCCGCGCGCGTGCCCGCCGACATCTACTCGCTCGCGGGATTGGAGAAATGGCGCAGCGAAGCCGAGCGTGACAACGCACGCCTCCTGTTCTTCGCGCCGGAAGACGTCATGCGGCACGATGCTGCGCACGTGACCGCCGCATGGTTTCCGGACACGCTTGCGCTCGCCGGCGCGAAGCTGCCGCTACGCTACCGCTTCTCTCCGGGACATCCGCTCGACGGACTCACGCTCACGGTGCCGCTGCCGCTTCTCAATCAGATCGACGCGGCGCGCCTCACCTGGCTCGTGCCCGGGATGGTGCGCGAGAAGATCTCGCTCTACCTGAAAGCACTGCCCAAGGCGTGGCGGAATCGCCTCGTGCCGCTGCCGGACTCGGTGACGGCATTCCTGGAGTCCGAACCGTCGCAAGACATCGCGTTACCGAATGCGCTGCGTGCGTTCATCGGCACGCGCCTGCGCGACCTGCCGCCGTCCGACGTGTGGGACGACGTCGAGTTGCCACCGCATCTCGTGATGAACGTGCGCGTGATCGACGATGCGGGACGCGAGCTGGCGGAGGGACGCGACCTCGCGGCGCTGCGCGCGAAGCTCGGCGAGGCCGCTGCGCTGTCGTTCGCCGAAACCGGACCAGCCATCGAGCGAAAGGGGCTCACGCGCTGGGACTTCGGCGACCTGCCGGAGACGATCACGCGGCGGAAGGGCCAGCAGCGCCTGACCGGCTATCCGGCTTTGATCGACGAGGGCACGAGTGTTGCCATCACGCTGCTCGATACGCCGGAAGCCGCCCAGGATGCGACGCGGCGCGGCGTCCTGCGCCTGATGCGCATCGCGCTCACCGACGTGCTGGCCCGTTACACCAAGGGGCCTGCAGGATTCGCTGCCGCCGCCATCGCGTTCAAGCCGGCGATCGGTGCGGATGCACTGCTGGCGGACGTGCTCGACGCGGTGATCGATCGCGCCTTCATCGGCGAGGATGCGCTGCCGCGATCGGAGCAGGCATTCGCGGAGCAGATCAAGCGCGCGCGCACCCGATTGCCGGCGGTCGCGGAATCGGCCTTTCGGCTGCTCGCGACGATCGGTACGCGCTACCAGGCGCTGAACCAGCGGCTCGCGAGCGTCGGCGCGCGCGCGGGACCGATCGGCCCCGAGGTGCGCGCCCGGCGGGACGCGCTGGTGCACGCAGGGTTCTTTTCCGCCACGCCATGGCCGCGCCTGAACGACATTCCGCGCTACCTCGAGGCGCTCGAACGCAGGGTCGCGAAGTACGTCGAGAATCCCGCGCGCGATGCGCGGCACGCGGGCAATGTCGCGGCGTGGTGGCAGCGCTACCGCGAGCGCCTGGAGGCGAACCGTGCGGCCGGAAGACGCGAGGAGGGCCTGGCGGCGTTCCGCTGGCTGCTCGAGGAGCTCTCGGTGTCGCTGTTCGCACAGGAATTGAAGACGCCCTTCCCGGTGTCGTACAAGCGCGTGGAAAAGGCGTGGGCAGATCTGCAACGCTGATCGGCCATGGCGCTCGCCCGACGGGGCCGCGTAGCATGCGCTTGGAGGGGCGTGCTACAGTAGATCAGCGGTTTGCATTCCATCCTATTGCGCCACGGCCGCATTGAACTCGATCACGACCACCGAGCTCCCGACCCGGCGCACGCGCCCGCAGGAGAGTGAACGCATCCTCGCGGAGTGCCGCGATCGCGCGGTGCAGCGGCTGCATCTCGCCATGCTCGCGCTGCTCGACTCGATGTCCGGCATGCTGATCCAGCGCGCCGGCAACACCGACGTGCGCGAGGAGCAGACCGCCTTCCTCGACGCTCGCCAGCTGCTGCTTACGCGCCGCGCCGAATTCATGACGGCCTTCGAGAAGAGCATCCGCGAGCGCATCGACGAGCGCCTCGCAGGCAAGGCGGTCGAGCGCACCGACTACACCGAGGTCGACGGCTCCAACCTCGAGCTGGTCGACAACACGACGATGGAAGAGTCGGTGCTCAAGGGCAACATCGTGCGCGGCATCGAGAACCTCTGCTACGAGGAGCTGCACACCCTCACCCGCGCGATGTCGTACCTGCTGGCCGACCCCGACGTCACCATCGCGGCCACGCCATTCTCGCCGCGCAACATCGTCGACGCCTTCGCCCGCGCGCTCGCCGCCGTCGAAGCGAAGCACAGCGTGAAGTTCGCGTTGCTGCGCGAGCTGAACCAGTCGTCCCTCGCGGATCTGAACGACGTCTACGCGGACCTGAATCAGCATCTCAACGCGTGGAACGCGATCCCCACGACGCGTTCGCGCATCGTCAATCGTGGCGGCGCATCGTCTCCGGGCGCCGCCGCCGGCGCAGCGGCCGGAAGTGCGACGGGGACCACGCCGACGCCCACTGCATCGGGTAGTGGGGAGCTGGACATCGTGGCGCTGTTCAAGCGCATGTTCGGCACCCCCGGCCCGGCCGCCAGCACGCAAGGCGGCGCGTTCGGCGGAGCGGCGGGCGGGCCGGCGATGGGCGGTGCGCCGGGCGGACCCGCAACGGCTGGCGCAACTGCGGGAGCAGGGCCGGCCTGGGGTGGAGGCGAAGCCGCCGGCGGCGCGCCGGGTGCCTATCCGGCCATTTCCCCGCTCGCGCAATACGTGCCGACTGGCCCGCTGCCACCGACGCCGATGGGCTACGTGCCCGGGGCGCCGATCATGGTCACACCCGAGCTGGGCGCGGGTCTTTCGCGACTCCAGCACGGCGAGGTGGGCTTCGAGGTCGGCGGGGCGATGGTCGAGTTCCTCGGCGTCCCCGCCGGCACGCACAACGTTCTGCGCGACCTGCAGCAGTCGCCCCTCGGACAGCGGGTAAGTCAGCTCGAGTCGATGACGATCGAGCTGGTCGCCATGCTGTTCGACTTCATCTTCGAGACCAAGGACCTTCCGGATGGCATCAAGGCGTTGATCGCGCGCCTGCAGATCCCCGTGCTGAAGGCCGCGCTGCTCGATGCCGCGTTCTTCGCGAAAAAGGAGCATCCCTCGCGCCTGCTCGTGAACGAGCTCGCGCAGGCGGGGCTCGGCTGGTCGCCCGCGATGGGTGCCGACGATCCGCTCTATCGCAAGCTCGACGAGATCGTGCATCGCATCCTCGACGGATTCAGCGACGACCTCGCGATCTTCGAGGACATGCGCGCGGCGCTGCTCGAATTCCTGCAGGAAGAGGAAACCGCCGCCGAGCTGAACATCCAGACGTCGGCGGACGAGGTCACTGACTCGGACCGCCGCCAGCTCGCGACGTCCATCGCGCGCAGCGAAGTCGAGCGACGCATCGAAGGCCGCGGGCTGCCGCAGTTCCTCGCCATGTTCCTGCGCACGCGGTGGGTGCGCGCGCTGGAGCGCAACTATCTCGAGGAAGGCGAGGAAAGCGATTCGTGGCGGCAGCGCCTCGCGACGCTCGAGGACCTCGTGTGGAGCGTGCAGCCGAAGAAGAATGCGGAGGACCGCAAGCGCCTCGTCGCCTTGCTGCCGTCGCTCCTGAAGCGCATGACGTCGGGCCTGCAGCCGATCACGTGGGAGCCGGGCGAGCGCGAGGAGTTCATGGCGCACCTGGTCGAGGCGCATGCCGCAGCGGTGAAGCCGAGCGCGGCGACATCGGCGTCGCCGACCACGGACGTTGCCGAGCAGGCGCGCGCCCAGGCCGAGCAGGCGAAGGCTGCCGGCGACGCGGTCGCGGCCGCGAAAGCCGAGCGCCTGGCCGAAGCGATGGCACCGGCCGCCCCGGCTCCGCTCGAGACGCCGTCGATCATCCAGGACCAGTACCTCGAAATCGCGCAGAGTCTCGACCGCGGGATGTGGGTGGAGTTCGAGGACGCCGATGGCCAGCTTTCGTTCGCGAAGCTCGCGTGGGTGAGCCCGCTGCGCGGCACCTACCTGTTCACCAACCGGCAGGGTCACAAGGCGCTGTCGCTGAACGCGCACGAGCTCGCGCAGCGCTTCCGCGACGACAATGCGCGCCTGGTCGAAGCCGAGCCGCTGATCGATCGCGCCTTCACCAACCTGATGGCGAACATCGACAGCCGTCTGCAGCAGCCGCTGCAGACGCACTAGCATGAAACGCCCCCCGAACTCGCTACGCTCGCTCTTCCCGTTGGGGGGCTGTCAGTGGGCTACGCGCCGCTGCGCGGCCGCCCGAAGGCGGCGCGTGCTGTTGCGTATTCCGGCGGCCGTTTCCCACTGACGATCTTGGACGGCAGCGGGCGCTACTTCGACGAGCTGCGCATCGGCGAGAGCTTCCGGCGCACGATCACCGTCACCGAGACGCACCTCGTGCTCGGCGCCGGGCTGATCGGCGACTTCAATCCGCACCACGTCGACGAGGAGTACGCGCGCAAGTCGCGCTTCGGCGGACGCATCCTGCACGGCATGATCACCAGCGCGCTCATGGGTGCGCCGGTCGGCATGTACTTCTGCGGCACCGCGGTCGCCTACCTCGAGCATCGTGCGAAGTTCCTGGCACCAGTCCGGCCGAACGACACCATCGCCAGCACGTGGACCATCGTCGAGCTGCTGCCGAAGCCGAAGCACGGCGGCGGCATCGTGGTGCTCGACGGCAACGCCAGGAATCAGGCGGACGTGACCGTGGCCGAAGCGCACGCACGCATCATGGTGGAGTCGCGCGCGCCGCACACCACCACGGTGTGAACGCGGGCCGCTGCATGGTTCGCGCGCGTCAGTGCGCCGTGGCCGTGTGCTCTGCGATCGCGCGTGCGCACTCCGCGACTAGAGGCGGTCCGCGGTAGATGAGTCCCGTGTAGACCTGCACGAGGCTCGCGCCGGCCTCGATCTTTTCCACCGCATCCGCACCGCTCATGATGCCGCCGACGCCGATGATCGGCAGCGCGCCGGACAGCGCGCTCGCCAGCCGGCGAACGACCTCCGTTGCGCGTGCACGCAACGGGGCGCCGGAAAGGCCGCCGGTTTCCTGCGCATGTGGGAGTCCTTCCACGCCGTCGCGCGCGACGGTGGTGTTGGTGGCAATGACACCGTCCATCTCGTGGTCCAGCAACAGGCGGGCGATGGCATCGATCGCACCGTCGTCCAGGTCGGGCGCGATCTTGACCGCGATCGGGGTGTACTTGCCGTGGCGGTCGGCGAGCATGCGCTGCTCGCGCTTGAGCGACTTCAGCAGCGCGGCGAGCGCGTCCGACGCCTGCAGGTCGCGCAGGCCCTTGGTGTTGGGCGATGAGATATTGACGGTCACGTAGGACGCGCGCTGGTACACGGCGCGGAGACACGTCAGATAATCGTGCACGGCGCGCTCGTTCGGCGTGTCGAAGTTCTTGCCGATGTTCAGCCCGAGGATCCCGCCGTACGAAGCACGCTCGGCGTTCTGCAGGAACCGCGCGACGCCTTCGTTGTTGAAGCCGAGGCGGTTCACCAGCGCTTCCGCCTGCACCAGGCGAAAGAGGCGCGGACGCGGATTGCCCGGCTGCGCGCGCGGCGTGACGGTACCGCACTCGATGAAGCCGAAGCCGAGGCTCGCGAGACCGTCGATGTGCTCCGCGTTCTTGTCGAGCCCGGCGGCGACACCGATGCGATTGGGAAAGTCGAGGCCCATCACGCGCACCGGAGACGGCGGCGGCCGCGACAGGACGATCTGGGGCAGATGCAAGCGCGCGGCGCGGTCGAGCGTGTCGAATGCGGCGCGATGCGCCTGTTCCGGATCGAGCGCGAAGAGCAACGGCCGAAACAGCGAATACAACATCGTGCTCGTCTTTGGCGCGCGATGCCTCCGCGCGACGCCATTGCAGGTGCGCGCGATGATAGCATTGCATCGCAACGTGTTCCTGATTCGAAACGGACGGCTCTGATGGTGGCGACGAGGTTCCTGGGTGCGGTGCTCGCATGCATCGTGCTCGCGGCGTCGGCACCCGCGCACGCCGCCGCGAGCGCAGCCAAGCGCCCCGAATCGCGCTCCCGCACGACCGAAACCAACCCTTCGTACGCCCAGCGGCCGGAGGTGCGCGCGTTCATCGAGGAGATGCGCGTCGAGCACGGGTTCGACCCGCGCGAACTACGGCGCGTGTTCGCGTCGGCGCATTACCAGCCACAGATCATCGCCGCCATGCAGCGGCCGCTGCTCGCGCCGCCCAAGTGGTTCGAGTACGTGCCCCAGTTCGTGGCGCAGGGACGCATCGACGCCGGCGCCGCGTTCTGGCGCGCGCATGCCGGCACCCTCGATCGCGCCGCGCAGCAGTTCGGCGTGCCACCCGAGATCATCGTCGCGATCATCGGCGTGGAGACGTATTACGGGCGCAACACCGGACGTCATCGCGTGATCGATGCGCTCTCCACGCTCGCGTTCGACTACCCGCGGCGCGCAGCGTTCTTTCGCGGTGAGCTGAAGTCCTTCCTGCTGCTGACGCGCGAAGCGGGCATCTCGCCGCTCGCCGCCAAAGGTTCGTTCGCCGGCGCGATCGGATTGCCGCAGTTCATGCCGGGCAGCTATCGCAATTTCGCTGTCGATTTCAATACCGACGGACGCACGGATCTCTGGACGAGCGCCGAGGATGCGATCGGCAGCGTGGCGAATTTCCTGGTGCGCCACGACTGGCATCGCGGCCAGCCCGTGCTGCTGCCGGCCAACATCGACACCGACAAGCGCGAGATCGTGCTGCGTCGGCTCGATGGCGGCATCAGCGAGCGGCGGTCGCTCGAGGCGTGGGCCGCCGATGGTGTCACGCCCGCGGAAACGCCGGGCAATCTCGACACCGATCCGGTCGGGCTGCTGATGCTCGAGGAAGATGCGGACGACCGTGCGAGCTACTGGATCGCCGCCAACAATTTTTTCGTGATCACGCGCTACAACCGGAGCCGCCTGTACGCGGCCGCGGTGTGGCAGCTATCGCGCGCGGTGCGCCAGGCCCACGACAGCGAACGCTAGTGCGGCGTGAGCACCGCGCGCGCGTGTTCCACGAGACCGGCGGTCGAGGCATCGGCATCGGCGGGCAACGCAACACCGTCGCCGATGGCGGCGATGATGGGCTTCGCCAGCGTCTTGCCGAGCTCCACGCCGAACTGATCGAACGGATTGATCCCGAACAGCGTCGCCTCCACGAACGTGCGGTGCTCGTACAGCGCGAGCAGCTGGCCGAGGCGATAGGCATCGAGACTCGGCATCATGATCATGGTCGAGGCGCGATTGCCGGGACACACGCGCGCCGCGACCAGTGCATCGTCGAGCGCGCTGCCTCCGCTTTCCGCGCGGACTTCCTGCGCCGAGCGGCCGACGAGCAGCGCCTGCGCCTGGGCGATGGCGTTTGCCACCAGCAGCGTCTGCTGCGACGCGATCGGGTGCGCCGCGCGCAGCGGCACGATGAATTCCACCGCGGCTTCGCGCGTGCCCTGGTGCAGCCACTGAAAGAACGCGTGCTGTCCGTTGGTGCCCGCTTCACCCCATAGCGCGAGCGCCGTTGCGCCCTGCACGCGCTGGCCATCGCGCGTGACGCTCTTGCCGTTGCTTTCCAGCACGAGCTGCTGCAGGTACGCGGGCAGTCGCAGCAGCGCCTGCGCATAAGGCACCACCACGCGATCGCAGCGGCCCTGCACGCGTGCCGCGAAAAAGCCGACCGCGCCCAGGATGACGGGCAGGTTCTGCTCGAGCGACGTCGTGCGGAAATGGCGATCGGCGCTGGCCGCGCCGCGCAGCAAATCGGCGAAACCGCTCCACCCCAGACGAATGGCGATCGCCGCGCCCACTGCGGACCAGAGCGAATAGCGACCGCCCACCCAGTCCCACATCGGGTACACGTCGTCTTCGGCGATGCCGTAGGCCTTGGCACCAGCGGTGTTCGCCGTGACGCCGAGGAAATGCTTGCCGATGTCGGCTGCAGAACCGAGTGCCGCACGGAGCCACGCGCGCGCGGCATCGGCGTTGGCGAGCGTTTCCTGTGTGGTGAATGTCTTTGAAGTGACGATGAACAGCGTCGTCGCCGGATCGCGCGGCGCCAGCGCGCGTGCGATGTGCTCCGGATCGACGTTCGACACAAACCCGACGTCGACCGGTTGCGCGCGATCAGGAAAGCCTAGCGCATCGCACACGAGCAACGGACCGAGGTCGGACCCGCCGATGCCGATGTTGATGACGGAGCGGATCGGCTTGCCGGTCGCGCCGAGCCGGCCGCCCGCGCGCACGCTGTCGGCGAGCTTTTGCATGCGCGCCTGCACCGCGCGGATGTCCGGCAGCACGTCGCGACCGTCCACGCGCACCGGCGCATCGTCCTGTTGCCGCAATGCGGTGTGCAGCGCGGCGCGCTGCTCGCTCAGGTTGACGCGCTCGCCGGCGAACAGCGCCGCGATCCAGCCTTCCAGCCCGACGGCGCGCGCGTGGTCGAGCAGCAGCCCGAGGGTCTCGGGCACGATGCGTTCCTTCGACAGATCGACGAGCCAGTCGTCCCAGCGAAACGACAGGCGCGCGAAGCGGTCGGGCTCCTCAGCGAACAGCCGGAGCAACGGACGCGCGTCCAGCGCGCGTGCATGGTCCTGCAGGGATCTCGGTGTTGTCATGAATCCAGTGTGACGAAGAGGAACCGCGCGACGGACGCCTGCAGGATACTGGATTGCGCCGCGCGCGGTCTATAATCGCCGAGGCGTCGGACGCGAGAGTCTCGCGCGCCGTACCGCGTGCTCGATGCGCATTCTTCTCTCCAACGACGACGGATATTTCGCACCAGGCCTCGAGGCGCTCGCCGCGGCGCTGGCGCCGCTTGCGGAGCTCACGGTCGTCGCGCCGGAGCGCGATCGGAGCGGCGCGTCCAATTCCCTGACGCTCGACCGGCCGCTCACGGTGCGTCGCGCGCCGAACGGCTTTCTGTTCGTGAACGGCACGCCGACCGATTGCGTGCATCTCGCCGTGACCGGCCTGCTCGACGCGCTGCCGGACATGATCGTGTCGGGCATCAATCTCGGCGCCAACATGGGCGACGACACCATCTACTCGGGCACCGTGGCCGCCGCGACCGAAGGCTTTCTGCTCGGCATCCCGTCGATCGCCGTGTCGCTTGGATCGAAGACCGCGCGCCATTTCGAAACGGCCGCGCAGGTTGCCGTCGATCTCGTGCAGCGGCATGCGCAACATCCGTCGACGGCGTGGCTGTTGAACGTCAACGTTCCCGACGTGCCGCTCGCGGAGCTCGGGCCGTATCGCGTGACGCGGCTCGGCCGCCGGCACAAGGCCGAGGACGTGATCGAGGCGAAGAGTCCGCGCGGTGAGACGGTGTACTGGGTCGGTGCTGCCGGGGCCGCGGCGGACGCAGGGGAGGGAACGGACTTTCACGCGGTCGAGCATGGCGCGGTCTCGATCACACCGCTCCAGATCGATCTCACCAATCGCGACCAGATGCCAACCGTGACGCGCTGGCTCGCGCTCCGCGACCGGCCGCCGCAGGCGAGCTGACGATGCAACGCGGCGGCTGATGGGCACGCTCGGCGAAAAGATGTCGGGCATCGGCATGACGTCGGCGCGGACGCGCGCCCGCATGGTCGAGCGGCTGCGCGAGCAGGGCATTCGCGACGAGGTCGTGCTCGCGGCCATGAACACCGTGCCGCGCCACATCTTCGTGGACGAGGCGCTGGCGATTCGCGCGTACGAGGACAGCCCGCTGCCGATCGGGCACGGGCAGACGATCTCCCAGCCGTGGGTCGTCGCGCGCATGACCGAGCTCGCGCGCAACCACCAGACCCTCGAGCGGGTGCTCGAGATCGGCACCGGCTGCGGTTACCAGACGGCGGTGCTGGCGGAGATCGCGCGCGAGGTGTACACCGTCGAGCGCATCAGCGCGTTGGTGGCGAAGGCGCGGCGCAACCTGCAGTCGCTCAAGCTGAAGAACGTGCGGCTGAAGCACGGCGACGGCACCGGGGATCTTGGCGAGGATCTCGCGGTCGATGCCATCGTGGTCACGGCAGGCACGGCGGTGGTGCCGACGCCATTGCTGCGCTATCTGGCGCCGCGCGGCCGCATGGTGTTGCCGCTCGCGCAGCATGGCGACGGCGGCGAATCGGTGCAGCGGCTCACGGTCATCACCCACAAGGAAGACGGCGGACATCGCGAGCAGACATTCGAAGCCGTAAGATTCGTGCCGCTGCTGCACGGACTCGCATAGCAGGACACCTCATTCGTACCGCATATTCATTCCTACCGCTCGGCTTGATCCTCGGTTTGCTGGCAGCGTGCTCGACCCCTCGGCCGGCGCCTGTCGAGGACCGGCGCGTGCAGGCGCCGCCGCCCAGCGCTCGCCGCGCGGCGCCACCGCCGGCCGCGCCGGCCGCGCCGGTCGCCGTCAAGCCCGCTGAGCCTGAAGCGCGCGCCCAGACGTACACGGTCAAGAAGGGCGACACGCTGCAGATGATCGCGCTCGATCACGGTCTCGATTACCGCGAGCTCGCGTCCTGGAACAACATCGAGAACGTGAACCGGATCCTCGTCGGGCAGGTGCTGCGTCTCGCGCCGCCGGGCGAGACTTTCGCGGGCGGCGCCGCTGCGACGGGTGCAGCGGGCGTCACGACCGCGCCCCTCCGTCCCGCGCCGGGCATCGTGGCGAGCGGAACCGCATCGCCGTCTCCCGCCGCCGGCGCTCCGTCGAGCGCGACGCCTGCGGCGCCCGGAAGCAGCGCGCCGACCGCACCGGCCGCCGCTCCGGCCGTCACCGCTCCGCCCGTCGCAACGGCGCGCAATTCCGAGACCTACAAGACGCAACCGAAGGCGCTGAAGGAGCCGTACTCCGAACGTGCACTGCGCGATATGCAGCAGCGCGTGCAGATGGCCTCGACCGGGCCGGCGACCGCCGCGTCAGCCGTATCGTCAGCGCCGAGCGTGCCGAGCCCCGGGCCCGCAGCGAGCCCGGTCGAGCCCGCACCCGCCGCCAGCGCGCCCCCGGCCGTGGTCGCGCGCGCCGACCCCAAGCTCGAGCAAAAATCGGTGCCCGCACCGTCGGTGGCCGGCGACGACGACGAGGACCGCCTGGACTGGATGTGGCCCGCCACGGGCAGGATCGTCACCGGCTTCTCCGACACCGCCAATGTGAAAGGCATCGACATCGCCGGCAAGGCGGGACAGCCGGTCGTCGCCAGCGCACCCGGGAAGGTCGTGTACGCCGGCAGCGGTCTGCGCGGCTATGGCAAGCTGATCATAATCAAGCACAGCAAGAATTACCTGTCCGCGTACGCCCACAACCGCGACATCATGGTGAAGGAAGGCCAGCAGGTGACGCGCGGGCAGAAGATCGCCGAGATGGGGGATAGCGACAGCGATCAGGTGAAGCTGCACTTCGAGATTCGGCGCCTCGGCAAGCCGATGGATCCTCTCAAGTACCTGCCGCCCGCGTAACGCGGATTCCGATGCAGTTACACCGCGCCGCTGTTGCGCAGCGTGCGCGCTCCTGGCACCACCGCAACGGCATGACGCAAGCGCGCGAACGCGCGCTCCGCGATCGGTTCGGCGCCCGTCGCGGCGCGACCATAACGAAGCTCCGCATACGACTCGCCGATCACGGCGAACGCTGCCGCGAACGCGGGCCAGCGCGTCGCGGCGCGGCCGACGTACGCGAGGGGACCTTCGTACGGCGCGCGCGGCAGCCCGGCGCGGGCAAGTCGCTTGCAGAGACCATTCCAGATCAGCACGACGCGATCGTTGCGCTGCCGGTGGCGAAGCCGGAACCACAACAGCAAGCTGCCGGCCCAGATCGCCGTCAGCAGCGACACGCACACCACCACCTGCCACGGACTCAACGTGTCGAGTCGCAGTCGTCGCCAGAGCGTTTCCTGCTGCTCGGCGTTGAAGTCGACCACGTGCCGGCGCCAGTCGTAGTTGACGGCGTCCCACGCGAGTTGCATGCGCTTCAGGAATCCGTACTGGCGCGCGAAGAACGGTACACGATCTTCCTGCGGCAGCGCGCCGCCGAGGCCGAGCTCGATGCGCGAGGGTGCCACGGTGGCCGTCGGATCGTAACGAACCCAGCGCCCGTCGACGATCGCTTCTGCCCACGCGTGCGCATCGGATTGACGCACGATCAGGTACCCACCGTTCGGATTGACTTCACCCGCCTGGTAACCGGTCACCACGCGCGCGGGAATGCCCGCGGCGCGCAGCAGCATCACGAAGGAACCTGCGTAGTGCTCGCAAAAGCCGCGGCGCGTCTCGAACAGGAAACGATCGGTGGGATCGGTCTCGAGCTTGGGTGGCGATAGCGTGTAGTAGAACGGCTGCGAGCGGTACCACGCGAGCACCGCGTCGATGTATTCGGCGTCCTTCGGGTGGGCGGCGCGGAGCGACTCGGCCAGCGCGTGCGTGCGCTTGCTGCCGGGGGGCAGCTGCAGACTCTCCGTGCGCTCGAGGTCGCCCGCCTGTCCGCCGAGCACGGGGTACGACGTGTTCATCGTCGACAGCACGCTGTAACGAAGCGGCTGCGTGACCGCGCGTTGCGCGATCAGCTGCTGGTCCGGCGTCACGACCGCGAGATCCATCGGACCTTCCGGCCCGGATTCGTCGAGGCGTGAGGGGTTCGCGGCCGGAAAATCGAGGGCGAAGAGCGAGCGCTTGTACGTCGGCTCCATCGTGACCTGGTACGAGATCGAGCTCCCACGCGCGCGCATCGGCCGTGCGGGGATGCGGCTCGGCGAAGGCGTCCATTCATCGCCGTCGAAATGCGTGAACACGGGACCGCGCCAGTAACGCTGCGGCGCCGGTGGCACTCTGCCATCGAAGTCGACACGGAAAGCCACCGCATCCGATCGCGACAGCTCGCTGATCGAGCCGGGCTTCATGCTCTCCGAGAGCCCGGTGCGCGTCATGAAGTCGGTCGGCAGTCCCCACAGCGGAGCGGAAAGGCGCGGGAACACCACGAACAGGATCAACGCGAGCGGCACGCCTTCGATCAGCAGTCGCGCCGAGCGGCGCAGCGGATCGCGCAGCCGGTTCTCAGGCTTGATCTGGGCCGGAGGCGCCAGGAACTGCAGGCACGCCGTCAGGATGATCAGTCCGGGAATCGCAGCGACGCCTGCAATCATCGACTGGCTGAAGAAGAATGGCGTGACCAGCAAAAAGCTCGCGAGACATACGAGCAGCGTGCCGTCGCGCACCGTGCGTGCCTCGACGAACTTGATGCCGACCAGCACGAACAGGAAACCGACGCAGGGATCGCGCCCGAGGAAGATGCCGTAGCTCTGCCGCAACGCGACGCCGATGCCGATGGCGAACAGCGCGAGCACGTACGACGGAATGCGCGCGAGCATGCGATCGCGTTCCGCCAGCGGCAGCTTCTGCAGCCACAGGCGGAACACCACGAGGCCGACGCCGATCAGCGACGTCCAGAAGGGCAGGTGATGCGCCTGCGGCAATTGCCCCGCGAGCAGCAGCGCGCCGAGCCAGCGCATCTGTGTGCTGTCGAGCAAGGCGCGCACGGGCACGCGCTTTGCGCGCTTCATGCGGGCTCCTCCGGCACCAGCGCGAGCGCGGTCAGCGCGGCACGGCGCTGGTCGCGGCCCTGCGCGAGCGGAAGATTGCATCCGGGCAGGCGCAGGCCGAACGGCCGCGCGGTGCGCTCGGCGGCGAGCACCCACGCGGTGAGGCGCGCGACGCGCGCTTCGATCGACATGCTGGCGGGCAGGGCGTCCCACGTGAGCGTCACCGGGCCGCCCCCGCCGGCGCCCTCGAACTGCTTGGTGTACCAGCCGCGTCCGCGCGCCACTGTCTTCCACGCGATGCGCTGCGGCGGATCGCCTGCACGGTAATCGCGGAGCCCGGCAAGGTCGGTGTCCTCGGCGCCCGTCGCGGCGAGGGCGTGCTCGCCTTCGCCACCGGCAGGCAGCGGCGGCGGCGAGGGTTCCGGCGCGGGATAGACGATTCCGTCCAGGGGGAAATGCACGTACGACCACGCGCACCAGAGACCGACGGGATAGTCGGAAGAGACGGTCACGCGACCGAGCGGCAGGCGTCCGCGCACGGGCGCGTTGCGCTGCAGCGTCACCGCGAGCGCCGTGCCCGCGGGCACGTCGAAGCGCGCGGTCTCGTTGCCGGCGGCGCGCGCCACGAAGCCGCGCCGGATACCCGAGCCCCCCGTGAACGAGAGCACGAACGGCAGCGTTCCGCCCGCGAACGTCGCGCCGGCGGCGAGCGGCCGCACGACGATGCCCGCGAGATTGCGGTAGGTGTGCAGCAACGCGCTCGCACCGAGACCGATCAGCAGGAACGTGACCGCGAACCCGAGCGAGAGCGAATAGTTGAGCGACGTGAGGAGCATCGTGCCCGCGGTGGCGAGCAGTGCGAGGCCGCGACGCGTGGGCAGGATGTAGATGCGGCTATGGCGCAGCAGCACGGCATTGGTCTGCTCGGGCGCGCGGCGCCACAGCCGCTGGGCCATGCGTGCGCGAAACGACGATCCTGCATCGACGCTCGCGGATTGCGCCATCGCGACCATCGTGCCTCCGCCTATCCCGCGTGGGTCCCGCTCAGGAGACCGCGACGCTCTTCAGGAGACTCTGCGCGTACACGGCACCAGCGCGTGCTCCCGACGCGAGACGATGCCCTGCCACCGCGGGAAACACCGCCTGCACGTCCTCCGGCAGGACCATCGGCCGGCCGGCGAGGAGTGCCCATGCGCGCGCCGCGCCAATGAGCATCAGCCCTGCGCGCGGTGAGAGCCCGCGACGCATCCCCGCATCGATGCCCTGTCCGGCCTCGTCGTCGGTGCTGCCGCGCGTCACGGCGAGCAGCGCCTGCACGTAATCGAGCAATGCCGGCGCGACGTGGATCGCCGCTGCTTCCTTCTGCCATTCGAGCAGTGTCGGGGGATCGGAGACCGGCGCGAGATCCGCGATGTGCGCGCGACGATCGCCGCTCGCCAGGAGCTCGCGCTCCGCAGAGGGATCGGGGTAGCCGATCTCGATCGCCATCAGGAAGCGATCGAGCTGCGATTCCGGCAGCGGAAAGGCGCCGATCTGCTCGACGGGATTCTGGGTTGCGATCACGAAAAAGGGATCGGGCAGCTTGCGCGTCTGGCCGTCGAGGGATACCTGACGCTCCTCCATCGCTTCGAGCAGCGCGCTCTGCGTTTTCGGCGGCGCACGGTTGATCTCGTCGGCGAGCACGACCGAGCTGAACACGGGTCCCGCGTGAAAGCGGAACTCCTGCGCCGCCTGGTCGAAGATCGACACACCGAGCACGTCCGCGGGCAGCAGGTCGCTCGTGAACTGCACGCGCGCGTACTTGAGCCCGAGCGACGTCGCGAGCGCCTGGGCGAGCGTCGATTTGCCGACCCCTGGAATGTCCTCGATCAAGAGATGCCCGCGCGCGAGGAGACACGCGAGCGCAAGCCGGAGCGCGTGCTGCTTGCCCACGACGACCCGGTCGAGCTGCGCGAGCACGCCGGAGAGCCGCTCGGGAACGGGAACGGAAGCTTCAGAGAGGGTTCTGACGGTCATGTGGCGCGCGGCCTTGTTGTTCGAGGGAGTCAGGGATCGGAGTCGGCTGGCCACTCTAGCGTGGTTTCGTCCCGCGAGTCATCACCGCTCGGCGCACGTTACACTCCGTATGGCGATCCTGATGCATTTCCCGCAAAGCCCGGTGGATCACGTTCTGTGCAGCGCAACGTGCCCACGGCAAACTTTGACATACGTGCCTGCGGTTGGTGCCGCTCGCTGAACTTCATCCGACCAGACGCGAAGAAGCCGTGCCTACCGCCTACGTGACGCATCCTTCGTGCGCGCTGCACGACATGGGGTCCTATCACCCCGAATGTCCCGATCGCCTGGACGCGATCAACGACCGCCTGATCAGCAGCGGGATCGAAGGTCACCTCGTGCGTCACACGGCGCCGCCTGCGGAACGCGAGCAGCTCGAGCGCGCGCACAGCGCCGACTACATCGACGCACTCGAAGCGGCGAGTCCCGAGGAAGGCCTCCACTACATCGACCCCGACACCGCGCTGAATCCGCACAGCCTCGACGCGGCGCGGCACGGTGCGGGTGCGGTGGTGCTGGCGACCGATCTCGTGCTGCGCGGCGATTGCAGCCGCGCGTTCTGCGCCGTGCGCCCGCCGGGTCATCACGCCGAGCGCGGCCGTGCGATGGGGTTCTGCATCTTCAACAATGTTGCGGTCGGTGCGCTGCACGCGATCGAGGCGTATGGGCTCGAGCGCGTCGCGATCGTCGACTTCGACGTGCACCACGGCAATGGTACCGAGCACATCTTCACCGGCGACGATCGTGTGCTGATGGTCGGCACGTTCCAGCATCCGCTGTATCCCTACTCGGGGTTCGACACGAAAGAACGCAACATGGTGAACGTGCCGCTGTCGGCCGGCAGCGGGAGCGATGCATTCCGCGCCGCCGTGACGAACAAGTGGCTGCCAGCGCTCGAGGCGCATGCGCCGGAGCTGATCATCATCTCCGCGGGTTTCGACGCGCATCGCGAGGACCCGCTCGCAAGCCTCCGCTTCACCGAGGCCGACTACGCGTGGGTCACCCGCACGCTCGTCGAGGTCGCCAACCGTCACGCGAAGGGACGCATCGTGTCGAGCCTCGAAGGCGGCTACAACCTCTCCGCTTTGGGACGCAGCGCCACGGAACACGTGCGCGAGCTTCTCGCTTCCTGAGCACGCCACGCGCATGCAGCGTCGGGTATTTCTGAAGTCGTGCGCTGCGCTCTCGGGCGCGAGCGCCGTCGCGGGTCCTACGGTCGCGTGGGGCGACGCCGCGCCGCGGCTCTACACGCGCACGCGGCTGGTCGACATCCATGGCGCGCCGGTGAAGGCGAGTGCGCTCGCGCCGGAAACGAATTACCTGTTCAACTTTCCGTATGCCGCCACGCCTTGCTTCCTGATCGATCTCGGGCGCCGCGTCACGTCACCCGCGCAGCTCGCGCGGAGCGACGGCGTGCGTTATGCGTGGCAGGGCGGGGTCGGGCCGAAGCACTCCATCGTCGCGTTCTCCGCGATCTGTGCGCACAAGCTCGCCTATCCGACGCGCGAGGTTAGCTTCATCCGTTATCAGCGCCGCGCTTCCGCGACCTCGGACGCGCAGGTCATCCACTGCTGCGCTGATCACAGCGTCTACGATCCCGCGGGTGGTGCGCGCGTGGTGTCGGGGCCGGCGCCGCAACCGCTGGCGGCCATCCTGCTCGAGCACGACGCCGCGAGGGACGAGCTGACGGCGATCGGCACGCAGGGCGCGGAGCAGTTCGACGCGTTTTTCGAGAAGTACGACTTCAAGCTCACGATGGAATACGGCGCCGGGCGCGCCCGGCAGCCGGTCGGCGACCGTACGGTGCTGCGGGAGCTGACCCAGTATTGCAGGCAGACCATCGAGTGCTGAGGCGGACGGCCCCCCGGGGCCGCACGCTTGTCGTCCCCCGCGTACCGTGCAGCAGGGCTCCATCCAGTTTCTGAGCTTGTGCACCGACAATCCGGGCGAGCAAGGCTCGATATCACCAATCGCTTTCCAGCACAGTGGGATCCGAAGCTTGGAATTCACGTGACTTGAAGTCGCGGC
>JADMIO011583366.1_pt1 | contig 80131 bp, 73 predicted proteins | sample 8958161 | NCBI WGS metagenome assembly JADMIO01 (sample SAMN16585339, study PRJNA669376) | soil metagenome | isolation source: Crop rotation soil | place: USA: Cullars Rotation, Alabama | collected 2011 | reverse complement strand
CAGTGCGGCCGCGACTTCAAGTCACGTGAATTCCAAGCTTCGGATCCCACTGTGGTGATGTTTTTTGGATGAAGGAAATTCTTCCGCAACTAATTAATGAAGACGTTAGCTACACCGGAGCAGACATTGTTCCGGCACTAATCGAGAAACACAGAGCAGAGTTCCAAAGTTCTGCACTCAAATTCGAAGTTTTAGATCTAACGAGATCAGCTATTCCAAAGAATGATCTCATATTTACCAGAGATTGTTTTATCCATCTTTCATTTAAGAACATCTTATCCATTCTTAGAAATTATAAAAAGTCATCTTCCAAGTACTTGCTGGTAAGTACTTACACTAACCCTGAACGAAAGAACCAGGACGTTCATGGTTTTTATCTGTATGGAAGAATGCTTAATCTTCAGAAGTTTCCATTCTATTTTGCAGAGCCCATAGAACTGATTGTAGAAGGGTGTACTGAAGGTGATGGAGTTGAGTATGCAGATAAATCCCTTGGGTTGTGGAAGATAGCAGATTTAAATCTTTTTAAAATGCAATGCTGCATCTTTTTAGCGAAGATTAGCTACTTATTTGGAGCTAAGAAGTTGAAGGATAAAATGTAAAGGACAGAGCATTTTTTAATGCCCAAACAAATAGTAATAACCCCAGTACTTGAATTCGGCGGGAGCAACTCGTATTTGCGGTTGCTTATAAAATATTTTGGAGTTGAAAACCTGATCCTGGTGTTAGATGGTAAAGAGCAGATTCAATATGTGAAAGGTGTTGACCCTAGCAATACAATTAAGGTTGAGGTTTATAAAGGTTTAAGTTCCTACGCTCATTATCGGAACGGAGGATGGACAGATCTAAGGTCGGTTGCACAATCAATGATTTCCACCTTAAGAATACTGATGCTGAGCATCAGGCATGGGTTTTCTAATGTGCTTATTTCTTCGATAGAGTTTGAAAAATATCTTTACCTTCTATGGTTACCTTTTATAAAAGTGACCTATGTACTGCACAGCACCCCAGGAACGACTAATAATAGGATTACAATTGCTACTTGTAAAAAACGGTTAGGGAGACGGAGAAGAATAGTTACAGTTTCGGAAGCTAACCGAAAGAAGATCATTGATAACTGGTATATACCTACTCAGAAGCAACAGTTTGTGGAAGTTATATACAATTGTGTGGCAGCGAACTTAAGCAGAAGTAAAAGAAACACACCAGCTAACAGTGTAATGGTTTCAACTATGGGTCATGTGACAGATTACAAGAACCCTAATTTCTGGTTAGAGGTAGCAACAGATGTAACAAAAAGGTTTGATCACGTTTCGTTTTATTGGTTGGGTAATGGCAGTATGTTTAAAGAACTAAAGCTGAAAAGCAACACTCTGGAGCGTGTGCATTTTGTTGGATATACCAGAGAGATAAATACTTATCTGGATAACGCAGATATATATTACCAGCCAAGCTTAGCTGAAACGCAAGGTATAGCTGTGCTGGAGGCTATGGCTTCAGGAATACCTTGTGTGGTTTCGAATGTTGGTGGGCTGCCTGAGTCGGTAACTGATGGAGAAAGCGGTTTTGTGGTTTCGCCAACTAATAAGGAGCAGAATGTAGCAGCTATTAGTAAGTTAATAGACGATAAGGGTCTACGAGATAGGCTTAGCGAGAACGCGTATGTGCAGTATCAGAAGAAGTTTAGCTATCACAGGTTCAAAGCGAGAATGGACGAGGTGCTTTTGGCGTGAAGGACGTGATGATGCAGAAAGGGTTTTCGATTATTCTCTGCACGTATAATGGCGAGAAGAGACTTCCGCAAACGCTTGAGCATGTTTCTTTATTGATCGTTCCTGAGAACCATCTTGTAGAATTGGTATTAGTGAATAATAATTCAAATGATAATACGGTAGAGGTTGCCAAAAAAGAATGGGCTAACCGAAAAGCGCCATTTGAATTGCGAATTATTGATGAAAAGAAGCCGGGGAAAGGTAATGCTATAGAAACAGGCTATGATGCGGCCAACTGTACTTACATTCTTACAGTGGACGATGATAACTGGCTGAGAAGTGATTACCTGGTGAATGCGGCTCAGTTAATGGAAAGTGACAAAAAAATTGGCATACTGCAGGGAAAAAGTGAAGGAGTGTTTGAGAATGATCCGCCTGAGTGGGTGAACAGGTTATCTGATTATTACATTATTGGCAGCCCTAAGCCTGAACCTGGTTATTTTCCAAAGAATGACCCAATGGTATGGGGAGCTGGAATGGTGATAAGAAATGAGGACTGGAGGTATATACGAAAACTTGGGTTCAGCTTTTTGACTAGTAAAAATGTGGGAAAAGCGGCAGGTGAAGATAATGAGACTGCTATGGCTCTTTTGATGCTGGGAAGAAACATTTTTTACTCTGATCAACTAACCTATAAGCATTACATGCCAAATGATAGACTTGCATGGGATAAGCTGGAGCAAAGTTTCAGGACCTTTGGTTATGTGACCTACTATTTCTTTTTGTATGCAATGGTAATTGACGCTTATAATAAAAAATATGACATTAGCACCGCTTTAATAAGAAAGAAGGTGTGGCGCTTCTTTTTAGTACGGCTTAAAAGTTTCAACTGGAAGCATCATCTTGGATACTTTTTAAAGAATAATGTGAAGCTGCTCTATCGTTTACAACTAAAGCAAAACTACTACCTTCTCAAGTGGGCGTATAAATTGAGGAGGCAATCTATGGCAGATGTGAAGCACTTGCAACGTTGGATGCTGCCCATATTAGATGAACATCCAAAAGAATTTTCGCTCCCTATTATTAGCTGAGCGCATGGAAAACGAAAGAGGATCAGAGAGAGTGGTAGTTGTCATTCCTGTGCATTCGGCGGCACCGAAGGAAACGGAACTAATTGCTTTTGATCAATGCTTTAAGATTCTTTCCAAATATGATATTGCTCTTATTCATCCTGAAGGTTTAGATCTCACAGTCTATACCAGCAGGGTGTCAACTTTTAAATCAATACCAATTTCCAGGAGCTGGTTTGAATCTCATTTAACTTATAACCTGCTGAAGAGAAGCCTACACTTTTATGATCTATTTAAAAGCTACACCTACCTATTGACTTATGAGCTTGATTGTTTTGTTTTCAGGGATGAGCTTAGCTATTGGTGTAGCAGAGGATATGACTACATAGGGGCTCCGTGGTTTGATAACTATACAGGTGCGCAAAACAAAATAGTGGGTGTAGGAAACTCAGGTTTCTCGCTAAGGAATGTGCAAACCTGCCGTAAGATACTGATGAGTAATAGGAGAGACAGAAGCTTAAGAGCGATAGTTTCCAGCTACTTTAAGAGTGGAAATTTTGTATCATACAAGCTTAACCTCATAAACCTATTTAAAAAGATAAAATATCACTCGTCATTTTATTTGTACCAGACGTTTAAAGGACATGAGGATGCCTTTTGGTGCATTGAAATTCCTAAATATTTCCCTGAATTCAGGATAGCTTCTGTTGATGAAGCTTATAAATTCAGCATGGAAGAGCAGCCAGAGTACCTGGTGAATTTGAATAAAGGCAAGTTACCTTTTGGTATTCACGCGTGGTACAGGTTTGATTATTGGAAGCCAACTATATCGAAACTGGGTTATAATGTCTGAGCAGCTTAAGTATCCGATCTCGGCTATGATCGTAGGCTTTAATGAAGAGAAACTTCTTTCCGCATGCCTGGAGTCGATCAGCTTTTGTGATGATATCCACTACACGGACCTTGGATCTACAGATCGCTCACTTGAAATAGCTAACAGGTATGCTAATCATATTTACCATCGTGCACCTGTTCCCTCATGTGAAATGATACAGACTGAGGTCGTTCATTATACGAAGAATGATTGGGTTGTATTTATAGATCCAGATGAAGTAGCGGACCCTACTTTGACGGAAGAGGTCCTGAGCAAGTTTGAGGAGATTGCAACCAGCACAGAAATAGGAGCAGTGAAAGTTCCATGGCAGTTTTATTTTAAAAGAAAGAAGCTATACGGGACGATATGGGGAGGCAGAAATCAGAAGTTCTTCCTGGTTAATAAGCACCGATTTGTATTCGATCCTGTGGTACATTATGGCAGAAAACTGAAGTCGGGATATTCCGCATTTATAATAGAGTTAAATAAGAGAGGAAGCAACATACTTCATCATTACTGGATGAATAGCTGGAATATATTTTTGAAGAAGCACCGTCGCTACCTGATCAATGAAGGAATAGATAGATATAACCTTGGAACCAGAACAAGTCTGAACGAAGTATTGCTGATGCCATACCGAGAATTCAAGAAATCGTTTTGGACGTTGAAAGGGTACAAAGACGGATTGGTTGGTTTTTTTCTTTCCCTTTTCTGGGCATGGTACCAGACTTCAGCTATGTTGTCTTTGTACAGAATTCAGAAGCGCACTCCGCAATTAGCGTGAATAAAATATCTATCATAACTGTTAACCTGAATGACGCTGCCGGACTGGAAGAGACTATCCGTTCGGTTATTGCGCAATCTTATGTACTGAAAGAGTTTATCATCATCGATGGAGCATCCACAGACGGAAGTGGTATGGTGATGGAGAAGTATAACGAGCATTTTAGTTACAGCATATCTGAGCAGGATAGAGGTATATACGACGCAATGAACAAAGGAATAGCAAGAGCTAGTGGAGATCATCTGCTTTTTCTTAATTCGGGTGATACGCTTGTTAATGAACAATCTTTAGCTGATTTGATCAACAGCGGGAATGATGCTGACCTAATATACGGCGATCTGCTGATGTATAATAAGAACACTGAGAGAACAGTAGTTTTTCCTGATAAGCTGACCTTCAAGTTCTTTTATATAAACTCTCTGCCGCATGCTGCGACATTAATCAAGAGATCGTTATTCGATACGGTTGGATTGTATGATACTAGTTTAAGTATAGTTTCAGACTGGCTGTTTTTTATGCTAGCTGTTAACGAGTACAAATGCAGCTATAAGCATGTTGGCAAGGTGATATCTAAGTTTAAGCTTGGCGGGAGTTCATCACAGCATGAGCGGGTTATTGAGGAACGGCAGGTGGTTCTCAAGAAGTATTATCCGACATTCATAGATGATTATAAACAGCTGTTTGAGTTATCGGAAGAGCTTACTGAGACTAAGAAACAGCTAGGATATAGAGTACATAAACAGATACAGAAGCTGCTTTGAAAGTCTTCTACCTTGTGCCTGATAATAATACTCCTTCGTGGGGTGTCGGGATTATCTACCATCATGTAAGAGCACTAAATGAGGGTGGGTTTGAAGCTTGTCTCATTCACGATAAAAAACGCTTTAAGCCTGATTGGCTTAGTGTGACAGTACCAACAGTTTATTGGAATCAAGGGGTGTCTATATCACCTGATGATCTATTAGTAGTGCCGGAAGTCATGGTGAACATGAAGGGACTAAAGAAGCTGAGATGCAGGAAGATTCTTTTTGTGCAGGCATCATCTTCCTGTTTGAAATGCTGGCTGATGATGAGACACATGTATCGTTAGGTTTTGAAGGAGCAATAGGTATAATGCCGCACATGATACCGATAATTGAGGAGTTTACAAGATTGAAGACTTATATAGTCCCTCCTTTTGTGGCTGAATATTTCTACAAGGATGGCGAGATACATGACAGGCATAAAACGATAATAATCTTCCCAAAATTCCATCAGCAGGATTTTGGAATTGTGAGGAGGTTGGTGCAGGAGAAAGTCGATGATGTCAATCCATCGGGATTAACCTCTATTTTCAGAACGAAGTGGAAGCTGATAGTGATGAGGAACAAGAGTCATAAAGAAGTGGCAGAGTTGATGAAAACAGCAGCCTTTTTCATTGCGACGAACACCTTCGAGTCATTTAATGCGGCGGTGGTGGAAGCAATGGCAGCTGGTTGTATAAGTATTTGTTACGAGGGGTTTGGACCAAAGGATTATATCAAAGATGAAGAAAATGCCTTTGTATTTGCTAATAATGAAGCCTATCAACTGGTAAGAAAAGTGTATGATCTAATCGACAATTATGAACAGCATCAAGATCATTTGAAGTTGGTGAGAGAGAATGGCAGTAGGGTAGCGCGCTCGTATAGTTATGAGGCTACAAAGGAACAGCTACTGTATTTGTTTAGAAATCATTTGATGGCCGCTGAACTTGAATACAAATTAGTTTAACCAATCATAAGAAGTTAGCAGGCCCACATTTCAAAACGGCTATGCGCTTGATATGCTTCCATAATGTATAGTTAGGGTACGCTTGAAAGCTTATTCTGCAAAAATGGCTAATATTTTACCTTGATATACAAACTGTAGATGAGCAGGGTGGCAATGTTCAATATTTGACCGCGGATGGCTCGTTATGAAAATTAATACCATCATAGTTACCCATAATGGAGAAAAGTGGATAGGCAGATGCCTGAAGAGTCTGAAGCAAAGTTCTGTGGCTGCTGAAGTAATAGTGATTGATAATGGCTCAACTGACTTAACGAAAGAAATCATCAAAAGCAATTTTGAAGATGTTGAATTGGTGGAGTTAGAGAGAAACATTGGCTTTGGTCAGGCTAATAATATAGGACTTGTAAACGCGGTCGAGAAGCAGGCGCAGTACGTGTTTCTTCTAAACCAAGATACGTGGGTGAAACCTGATACCCTGGAAACACTGCTAAATGTGGCAATGAATCACGCGGAATATGGAATTTTAAGTCCATTTCACCTTGATGCGAGCGGAGCGCGACTTGAGCGGCAATTTGCTGATTTTGTTTCTACTCAATACAATGGAATGTTGGTTTCAGACTTATTTTTCAATAAACTGAAGGACGTGTATGAAACGTCATATATACACGCTGCATCGTGGTTTATGAGTCGGCGGTGCGTTCAAATTGTAGGTGGATTTGACCCCATCTATTTTCACTACGGTGAAGATGATGATTATATACAGCGAGTGAAACACTTTGGTTTTAAGGTGGGATTGGTGCCTTCAGCTGAGTTGATACACGATGCCACCTATAAAACCTGGGAACAAGTAGAGTGGGATGTGAACAGAAACCTCGTGTATGAGCTTCAGCAATTAAAGAGAATGTTTCCTCACTTCAGAACTAACCTGCTTTTGTACATAAAAAGTTCGTTTGATGAGTTAACAACTTTCTTGTTGACGCGAAAATTTAGAAAGTTTTTATTTCGGTTTAAAATTAAATGGAGGACCATTAGAAATCTTGGATCTGTTAGATCATCTTATAAGTCTTCATTTAAAGAAAGAGCGTTTTTGCAGTGAAGGTTTCTATAATAATGCCTGTCTATAATAGCGGGAATTTTATTGAAAAAGCATTGATCTCTTTGGCTGGACAAACCTATAGCAACTGGGAACTTATTGTGGTAGATGATGGGTCGGAGGATAATTCAATGCTGATAGTTCATTCATTCAAGGAACAGTTGCCAGATAAATGTATTATTGTTCATTCTGAGAAGCCCAAGTCAGGAGCTGGTGTTTGCCGGAATATCGGATTGTTAAAAGCAACAGGGAATTATGTGTTGTTTTTCGACTCTGATGATGTGCTTGAGCCTTTTTGCTTGCAACAAAGGGTAAAGGTAATGTCTGAGCACCCGAAAATAGACTGGGCTGTATTTAACCAATATGCCTGGTATCCTGAACGTGAAATTCACTTAGGCTTGTACAACAAAAAGATCAAGAACAGGGAAGAAGCAATACAGGCTTTTCTTCTAATGCAATCAGCATGGCAGACGATGGCTGTTTTGTGGAAGAAGGCGACTATTGATAAAGTTGGCGGATTTGATGCAAGTTTATATTTTATGGAAGATCCTGACCTGCATGTCAGGGCCTTGCTTGATGAACAACTGGTGGTGGTATTTCAAACTGAAGATGCGGCAGACTGCTATTATCGGATGCCTGCATTAAGTAGTGCCAATGCTGAGAGCTTTTATGCAAATAGTATAAACGGCCGCTTTGGATTTCTGAAGAAAATGATAGAATTGTTGCCGCAAAGAGCAACACCGAGCCACATGCTGAAGTACTTGAAATATATCCGTTTGGGTTTCATCAATTTTGTCAAGACGATGCTGTTTGCCCGATTAAATAGCTATAGCGAACAATTTGAGGAGATAGTTAAGCTGCTAACAAACAAGAATATTTTGTCGGATGCTGATAATCTTAAGCTGCAATTGGCTGCGTGGGCTTATACAAGCAAGTCAAAACTTGTCCCTGCTTTGAGACTTAGAGGATTAGTCTATCGTTTGTTATAATGGACATAAGTGTAATTATTCCAGTAAAGAATGGTGAACAGACATTGGACCGATGTCTAACTGCTATAAAGCAACAATCAATAGCTCCGCAAACTGAGATCATTGTACTTGATTCTTGTTCTACAGATAGCAGTGTGGCAATAGCGAAGAGCTATGGATCAATTGTTGTTAATATACCAGAGGGAGCTTTCAATCATGGATCAACCCGAAACATTGGAGTGTCTCACGCTAAAGGAATGCTGCTTTACTTCACAGTGCAAGATGCATATATAGCGGAACAGAATCAGCTTGAAGTGATGGCGAGCCATTTTTATGATCAGGAACTAATGGCTGTTACCGGTATGCAGGCAGTGACACGTGAAAAAGGTCTTAACCCAGCATTGTGGTTTCAGCGATTTAGCAAGGCTTCACCTGTATATAGGCACTTATCAACAAAGGAATATGATCAGCACTCTGGTAAAGATCAATTGAGATTAACCAGTGAGTGGGATAATGTGAACGCTATGTATCGCAAGACCGCATTAGAACAAGTGCCATTTGCAAATACTGAATTTGGTGAAGACAAGCTATGGGCGAAAAATGCATTGAGAGCTGGAATGAAGATATGCTTTAATCCATCGCTTGTAGTATGGCACTACCATCACTCCAATTTTAAGTATGCCTTCAGGCTACAGTATACCGTTAATTATCAATACTACCAGTTCTTCAGGATAAAGCCGGCGCTGCGATCATTCTTCAAGCCTTTAATTACTTCATGGTATCTAGTGTGGAGAACACCCGCCCTTTCATTCGTGCAAAAAACCTATTGGTCTATTCACAACTTTGGACGCCTTCTTGGCCAAACGATGTCTACAGTAATGTTTTTGCTTACGGTTAGTTTTTCAAGTGAAAGAGTATTAAAGCGAAGCTTTTATTTTTTCTGCAAACAGATTCCGCAGGGAACAATTAAGTGATGATATCGGGTACCCCACTGGTTAGTGTATTGATGACATCTTACAACAGAGAAAATTTCATCGCAGAAGCGATTGAAAGTGTGCTTGCTTCAACTCACACTAACTGGGAATTGATTGTGGTCGATGATGTATCAAAAGATCAAACTGTACTGGTTGCCAATTCCTACGCTGTAAAAGACAACAGGATCAAAGTATACGTTAACGAGGAAAATTTAGGTGATTATAAGAATAGGAACAGGGCGGCCAGTTATGCTAAAGGTGAGTGGCTGATGAGTGTGGATTCGGATGATAAGATATTTGCTGAAGGAATAGAGAAATGCCTGGAGTGCATGTCGCAATTTCCTAATTCTGTATTTGGGATGTATCATTACCTGGGAACCGAGCTGAAACAGATAGAACCTTGTGAAGCGATCAGACGGCACCTGCTGGATAAGCCATTTCTTGCTATTGGCCCGGGAGGTACAATAATAAAGCGTTCTTTCTTCGAGGATATCAAGGGATATCCAGAAAAGTATGGTCCTGCTAATGATATGTATTTCAACCTGAAGGCGTGTTCACATACAAGTATAGTAATGCTGCCATTTGAATTTCATTTCTACCGGAGGCATGAAGGTCAAGAGATCAATAATTACTTTAGTTATCTGTACAATAACTATGCATATCTTAAAGATGCTTTGAAGGAATTGAATTTGTTTTTAACACCGAAAGAGAAGAAGTGGCTCAATGACAAAAATAACAGGCGATTCCTGGTAAATCTGGCTAGATATTTATTTAAAACCAAAGATTTAAAAAAGGTAAAGGAGGCAGTGAAACGGACAGGCTTTGGTTTTCAGGATGCTTTGTCTGGCATTTTTCATTTAAGCTAATGAGTAATTCTCTTGCTTTATGTATTCCCGCTTACAACGCCGCCAAGTTTCTGCCAAAGCTGCTGGAGTCCGCACGGCAGCAAGCAATACCATTTGATGAAATACTGGTTTATAATGATTGTAGCAAAGACAATACTTCAGATATCGCGAAACAGTATGGTGCCAAGGTCGTGGAAGGGGATGTAAACCGTGGCTGCAGCACCGGTAAGAACAGGCTGGCAGAATTGGCTAAGAGCGATTGGCTACACTTCCATGATGCTGATGATGATCTACTGCCAAATTTTACCACTGTAGTGCATCGGTGGATTAATAAAGCCACAACGCCGGATATCATACTGATGCACTTTCACTATAGGACCGCTGACACAAATGAGTTGATTGGAGAGCCTCATTACAATTTAGAAGAGATGAAAAGGGATCCAATAAAGTTTGGCATAACTAACAAACTTGTAAATTTTGCTGTGATTAAAAAAGATCCTTTTTTACGGATAGGAGGTTTTAATCTTGATCATGCGGTGCTGTATAATGAAGACAGAGCTTTTTATATAAAAGCGTTGATTAATAGATTGACTATAGAGTATGAACCAGAATTAACTTGTATCAATTATTATTATCCGGCAAGCATGTCTGTCAACAACAGAGCTAAGTGTGCAAAGGCAACGTTGCATGTATGGGAAGATGTCATAAAAAATACTGGCGGAAAATATAATAGAGAGATATCTCAACAATTGCTGGATAACGCGGCCTATGCTGCAACTGCTGACGATTGGCTAACAGTACAGCATTCAATAAAAGCTGCACGAAAAATTACAAGGAACGGGGTGCCAGGAGGATCCTCTGTTTTTCGACTTTTATATACTTTTTTCCCATATACTTCATTTTATATCAGGGAGAAACTTTTAAGAATGAAGAGGATCTCTTTGAAGACCGATTAGACGGATTCTGGTTGTATGAATATTTTGGAAAAGACCCGATGGCGATTAAATGACTTTAGACTCAGTTTAAGAGTACTAACAGCTAAGAGTTTATTTAACTACTATGTAGCCTTATTATTTGCAAAAACACATGTTAGTGTAAAGGTTAGGGGTATTGATAGATATGTGACAATCAGAGCTAAAAATAAAATTGATCGAGACGTACTTGAGTATGTCTTCTTTAATCGATACCATCTACCACCGCCGGAGTTTGTCATTGCCCCGGACGCTGTGATTGTAGATCTGGGATCAAACATTGGGTGTACAGTAGTGGATCTTAAAAAGCGATATCCTAGGGCCAAAGTGTTTGCCTATGAGATGCATCCAGAGAATTTTGAACTGGCTAGAATTAACACACAGGATTTAGAAGATGTTCATTTATTCAATTTGGCAGTATGGATTACTCGCGGATCTGTGGCTTTTAAAAAGGAAAATTTATCAGATGCTTTTTCTGTGAATAAAGATACTGCTGCGAATGAAGAAATGATTACTGTACCCTCAGTGAGTATGGCAGACATTATAAAGGATAATAAGCTAGACAAGATCGATTTCATTAAAATAGATATCGAAGGAGCAGAGATCGAAATTTTTGAGTCCGAAGATCTAAATTGGTTAAATACTGTGCAATCCATGAATATTGAATTTCATGGTGTATCCGATTCAAAGCTTCATCATTATATTAAACTACTCGAACAGTATTCCTTCAAGGTATATAAATCAAGATTTCACTGGTTGTCCATTTTGGCTTACAAGCCATAACGAATGCAGCCTCTTGTATCTATAATTGTTTCGTGCTATAATGCCGAAAAGTATGTTGCGGAAACGCTTGAGAGTCTCTTAGGACAAACGTATAGAAATATAGAGATTATTGTAGTAAATGATGGCTCGACTGATGACTCGGAGGCGATAATACAAGGTTTTGCTGATAGCCGGATAAAGTATTATAAGCAGGCAAATAAAGGGCAATGTTCTGCGCTTAACAAGGGCTTTTCGCTTTCAACAGGTGATTATGTTAAGTTTTATGATGCAGATGACATCCTTACAAAAGAGGTTATTGCTTCGCAGGTCAAAACCCTGAACGGACGTACAAGTGACTGCATTTCGTTTATTGAGTGGCGCCGTTTCTATAATGATTTACTTCCAACCAGTGTTGATGTTAATGACCTGCATACTATTCACCGTGACTGCACACCATTAGAATACATCACCTGGCTGGAAAAGCCGCCTATGGTGCAATGTGGTTTGTGGCTTTTGCCTCGAACGCTTATTATTAAGTCTGGTTTGTGGGATGAACGTTTGTCCCTCATCAACGACACCGAATTCTTCACACGTATCTTTACCCATACAAGGCTGTTGAAATTTTGTGATTCAGGCTATACCTTCTATAGAACCAATATGCATGTAAGTTCGCTATCGAAAGACATTTCACGCAAAGGAATTAAGTCTGCCATCCTATCTATTGATCTTGCCGCTAAGTCGATGTTGGCAATCGAAAACAGTGAACGCATCAAACGGTTAATTGTGAAGGGATATGTCATGATTCTGGAGTGGGCATTTCCTAAGCACAAGATGTATGTAAGGCTGGTGGAGAGGCGATTGCAGCAGTACCCTCAACAATATATAGCATTTACCAGATCGAGTAAGGCTTATAACGTAATTATGAAGCTGTTTGGGTGGAAGGCTGCCAATCGTTTATCAAAGTATTATCGCAAGACTCGATATAGCCTTGATTGAGAGCAACGAAGCTGGTGAAGATACTGCTAACCTGTGATCCCGAAATTCCTGTCCCCCCAAGTTTATACGGGGGTATTGAAAGGATAGTTGACGCGCTGGTGAATGCCTATGTTGATAACGGACATAATGTGACACTATGTGCTCATCCTAAATCAAATGTTCGTTGTCGATTGGTTGGATGGAAGGGTATAAGGAGTCAAAACCGCTTCGATACGTTAAAGAATACATTGCAGCTTACTTCCCTTGTTTTCAAAGAGCGTTTTGATATTGTCCACAGCTTTAGCCGCCTTGCTTACATGACAGCGATCATGCCTTTTGGTGTTTTAAAAATTATGAGCTATCAACGTGAGCCCTCGTTGCGGCAGGTTAGCAAAGCTGTCAAGCTGTCAAAAAAAAGAAGCCTGCTCTTTACAGGTTGCAGCAACTATATATCCAATAAACTGAGAACAGAAGCTGAGGCTTACACAATATATAACTGTGTAGCGATTGACAAATATGCTTTCACCGAAATGGTGTATGAAGATGCACCACTTGTTTTCTTGGGACGTATAGAAGACATCAAGGGGACGCATATAGCAATTAAAGTAGCACAGCATACAGGCAAACGCTTGCTCATCGCGGGAAATATTCCTTCAAACAAGCAGCAGTATTTTGACGAGCAGGTGAAGCCTCACTTGAACGAGCGTATTCAGTACATCGGATTAGTGGATGATGAGCAAAAAAATGAACTGCTAGGAAAAGCACTTGCTTTCCTTATGCCTATTCAATGGAATGAACCATTTGGAATTGTGATGGCGGAAGCGATGGCGTGCGGTACGCCTGTTCTGGGATTTCCTTATGGGGCTGTGCCGGAAGTAGTGCAAGATGGAGTAACAGGCTTTGTATGCAATGACGTTGATGAGATGGTGCAGGCTGTTAACAGAGTAAATAATATAGCACGAGGAGATGTGAGAAAGATTGCTGAAGAAAAGTTTAGCAATACCAAAGTCTCGGCAGACTACCTGCAGCTTTACAAAACAATCCTTACAAGAAGCGAATGAGTTTGTTCAACAAAATACTTCCTGTATTTGCCAAAGAATACCTTAGGCAAAAAGTTGGGGTGCCGGATATGTTTGTAAGCCTTGAACGGCTGAGAGCGCTTGGGTTTTCCCCCAGGCAAATTGTTGACGTAGGTGCTTTTGAGGGTAAGTGGGCTGCGAAGTGCAGCAAGATATTTCCGCAGGCAAACATTCTGATGGCGGAAGCAATGCCGCAGAAAGAAGAAAGGTTGAAGTCTATTTGTAACAACAGCGCTACAGTCGACTATGAAATAGCAGTACTTGGCGCTGAAGATGGTAATGATATTTTTTTTACAGAACTTGAGACTGCAAGTTCTGTATTGGAAGAAGAGGCGACAACACACGATCGTGTAGTGAGGAAGACATCAAGCCTCGGTACAATTCTAAACAGGCGCAACGTTTGGAAAGTTGATCTGATTAAACTGGATGTCCAAGGTTATGAATTAGAGGTGCTGAAAGGATACGAGCAGTATTTGCCAACAACAGATGTCATCCTTACAGAAGCTTCGTTATTGGATATACATAAGGAAGTTCCACTGGTGCGAGATGTCATCAATTTCGTAGGCGATCGTGGGTTTGTTCTGTATGATATATGCTCCGTATCAACCCGGCGCCCGCTTGATGGTGCTTTGTGGCAGACTGACCTATTATTTGTAAAAGAGAATTCTGTATTCAGGCAAAACAAGAGGTACGGCTAATAAACAAATGACGAAATTTCAAAGGTCAGCTTCCCGTTGAAAATTGTGATAGTTACTACGGGACAATCTTCCACCAACCCGCGAATGGTGAAGGAATACAAGGCACTGCGGCAAGAGGGATGGGAAGTTAAGGTTGTGTATTCCTTTTGGACTCACTGGGCATTAGCAACTGATAAGCAACTTTTTGATTCGGGTGAATTGGAGAAAACCGATTTCAGGATGGTTGCAGGTAGCCCTTTCACAAATAAGCACAGCTATCTTTTGTCGAAGCTTCTGCTGAAGACTTTGCGATTGCTCGGTACTTCTGATTACTCTATTTCAAGAGTTGCCTATCATCTAGAGAGCGCAGTATTAAGAGAAAAGGCCGATGTTTACATCGGTCACAACCTTGGTGCTTTGCGTGCAGTGGTCAAAGCTGCAAAGAAATTTTCTGCAAAAGCCGTATTTGATGTTGAAGATTTTTACAGCGGCCAATATAATAACAAAGGTAGTGCCGACTACAAAGTGAGTAAGCAAGTGGAGAATAAATACCTGCCTTGCTGTGACGCGCTCTTATTCAGCAGCCCCGAGATAAAAGATGCATATGCTAGTACAGCTTCCAATAAAAGACAGGAGGTGATACTTAATGTTGCTGAAAGAAAGTTTGTTGCTAATGATGTGATGCAGTTGCCTTCCATGCCTGTAAAGCTTGCATGGTTTTCTCAAACTGTTGGTGCTAACCGCGGATTAGAAACAATCGTAGAGGCTCTAAACATGCAGGAGCAATTTAACTATGAACTCCACCTGCTTGGTAACTGCAGCAATGACTATAAAGCGTCGTTGCTAAGGTTGAGCAAAAGGCCCGCTGCGCTCCACTTTCATGGACCTATGCCTTATTCAGAGATAAGCAACTTTCTTGCAGATAAGCATATTGGATTAGCGACAGAAACAGCACGTGATGAAAATAATGACCGTGCGCTTTCAAACAAACTGTTTTCCTATTTAGCTGCAGGTAATACAATAGTGGCAAGTGATACCACTGCTCAAAAAAACTTTATTACACATTATAACACCATCGGCTTTATTTATAAAAAAAATGACAAAGCAGATTGCAGCGCCCTACTGCATAACTTGTTCACCGACGCTGTCAAGGTGTCCGATGCAAGAGCGGCGGCTCTACGGCTGGCGCAGCAATCTATGAACTGGGATGTTGAAAGTAAAAAGCTTGTGCAGCTTCTGAAAGGCCTTTAGGCAACTATATTCTTCTGAAAACTTTGCTGATCATTTATCCGAACTGGCTGCCTTCGAATGCGGTTGGTGTGCAGCGGGTGCGGCTGATTGTGAATTTCCTGGAGGAGTTTGGGTGGAAGCCAATTATTGTGGCCGTGAAGCCAACGTACTATGAAGAAGAAAAAGCGCAAGAGTTGCTTAAACTTGTGAAGCAAAGGTTGCTGGTTGAGTATGTTGATGCAAGACAGGCGAGCAGGCTGAGATTGTACGGAGACATTGCTTTAAGGGCATTTGGTAACATGAAGAGGAAGGCAATTGAAATTATTCATCAGGAGACGATAGACTGCATGTGGATACCCATTCCGCCATTTTATACGGCTTTAATTGGCCGGGGTGTTCATGAGGCTACCGGTGTTCCTTATGTCATCGATTATATTGATCCGTGGGTACATGAATTCCCAGGCAGCCACAAGTTGCTAAGCAGGGCTAAACTCGCCTCGCTAGTTGCCAGGTTTCTTGAACCTATTGCAGTGAAAAAAGCGTCAGGGTTTACAGGTGTCTCATCTGCTTACTATTTACCCGTGTTCGCCAGAAATCCTCATCTTATAGGTATACCACATGCAGGCATGCCATATGGATTTGACCCGCACGATTACTTCGTTAAGCCAGATAATGAAACTTTATTATGGACCAATGACGGGGATGTGAAACCCTATCTGTATGCGGGAGCATTTTTGCCCAATGCTCATTACTTTATTAAGAAGTTGTTTGAGATGATCGCACAGATGAGAAGTACTGTTGAGTGGGATAGCAACATACGGTTTTATTTCGTTGGCACGGGGCGGACTAAGCTTCGCAGCATTGCAGATTATGCAAAGCAATATGGAATTGATGACATAGTGAAGGAGAAGCAGGAGCGTATTTCCTATCTGGAAGTGCTTAACAATCTTTTGAATGCTACAGGGGTGCTGGCGATTGGAAGTACGGAGGAACATTATACGGCCTCCAAAATTTTCCAGTCTCTTCTTTCAAAAAGGCCGGTTTTTGCAGTGTTCCATCATGAAAGCACTGTAATAAAAACATTGAATGACACCATAGCCGACCAATACCTCGTTACCTATGATGAGTATGAGCCGCAGGGAACATTTGTAGCAAGACTGAAGCAGGTTTTTGATGATTTCGTCAATTTGAGAAAAGGCTGGGCACCCCAATTAGATAAACTGGATAAGTATTCGGCGAGGGCTTCAGCGAAAGCCCTTGCGGAAGTTTTGAATAAGGTGGTGGTACAAAATTGAGAATCCATCCACTTTCAATGCGCAAACTCGTTTTTATCATATCTCATTTCGGTAAGTTCAATAACTACTTTGAGTTTTGGCTTCACTCGTGCTCATATAATTCCACTATTGATTGGCTGCTGTTTACCGACGATCGCACGACCTATAAATTTCCCCAGAACGTAAAAGTTCACTACACCACTTTTGATGAAACTGTAAAGCTGTTCCAAAAGAATTTTGATTTCGATATCATCCTCGAGACGCCTTACCAGCTATGTGAATTTAAAGTAAGCTATGGTGAGGTGTTCGCCGATTACATTAAGGACTACGATTTCTGGGGACATTGTGATACAGACCTAATCTGGGGGAATTTGCGAAGGCATTTGCCTGATGAAGTGCTCGATAACTATACTAAAATTTCCTGGCGCGGTCACCTGACTTTATACAGGAACAATGAGCAGGTAAACAGGTTGTACCGTATGCCGATAGAGGGAGCTGAGTTTTACCGCTATGCAATGTCGAATGATACAGCCTACCCGCTTGCACCTGATGAACGGGCTGTCAACTATATCTTTGAAAAAGCAGGAGAGAAGATCTACCAGAACTTGGTTTTCGCAGACTTAAAGATCCGCTCCTACAACTTTGAGTTGCTGCATTTTCCGACTTCAGAAGATTATAAGAACAAGCATCAGGTTTTTTTGTGGGAGGAAGGTAACTTGTTCAGGTTGTTCGTGCATGGGAATGAGATTTTCCGAGAGGACTTTGCTTACATTCACTTTCTCAAACGACCAATGAAACTTGATAGGGAATTTATCCTTAGTGAGAGTATGGTGATTATTCCAAATAAGTTTATTGGCCGAAAGAAACCGATAACTGTTGACATGATAAAGGCTTATTCCCGGTCTAAGTTATACTGGAGTTATTTGCTTCAGCGAATTTCACCTAAATACTTTAAGTCAAAAAGGACCTATTTGAGAAGCAAGAAGTTGTTTAAGCAGAAATACAGCTTTGTCCCGCTTAAAGCGCCATCATATCGCTTGCCAGCAATAAAAGAAACGGCTGTGTTCAACAACTTATCTTAAATCCCGTTTATTGAAACGTCTTGCAATCATTACAACTCATCCTATTCAATACTATGCGCCCTTGTTCCAATTGCTTTCGCAAAACGGCAGACTACCGGTAAAGGTATTTTATACATGGGGAGAGCAGGCCAGGTCAAGTTTGTATGATCCAGGATTTGGTAAGGAAAGGGCTTGGGATATTCCATTGCTTGAAGGCTACGATTATGAGTTCGTCACAAACACATCAGCTTCACCGGGTTCTCATCATTTCAAGGGGATTGTTAATCCTCATTTAATTGCTACAATAAGAGCATGGAAAGCAGATGCAGTGCTGATGTTCGGGTGGGCTTTTCAAAGCCACCTGAAAGTAATGCATCACTTTAAAGGTAAATTGCCAGTCTACTTCAGAGGCGATTCGACATTGCTTGACGAGCCTGCCGGCTTTTCGCCAAGAAAGCTGATGCGGAGGTTATTTTTAAAGTGGGTTTACAGATACATTGACCTGGCTTTTTATGTGGGTACCAATAACAAGCGGTATTATCTGACGCATGGGTTAAAGGAGAAGCAACTGGTATATGCGCCACATGCAATCGATAATATACGCTTCTTTGAAAATGAACAAGCATTTACCAGTCAGGCAGAAGAATGGAAAGTATCACTTGGTATTGCCGCCGATAAAGCAGTTATATTGTTTGCAGGTAAATTGGAGCCAAAGAAGAACCCAATGTTTATTATTGAGGCTGCAAAGCAGTTGCCGCTAATGCACTTCATCATAGTGGGTAATGGTTTTTTGGAGAATGATATAAAGCAAGCAGCAACCAGCTTGAAGAATGTTACAATTCTCCCTTTTCAAAATCAATCAATCATGCCTGTGGTGTACAGGTTATGCGATGTATTTGTGTTGCCTTCGCAAGGCCCTGGGGAAACGTGGGGGCTTGCTATTAACGAAGCAATGGCAAGCGGCAGGATAGTGATTGCAAGCAACAAGTGCGGTGGCGCCATTGACCTGATTGACGATGGTGTGAATGGTTTCATTATTAACCCAGATCCGAATGCTTTAATTGAAGCATTGCAGAGAATGGGCAATGATAAGAGCAATTACGATTCTTTTAAGGCAGCATCACTGCAACGAATTAAGAACTTCACTTATGAGCAAATTGTCTCGGCTATAGAAAGAACATGCGCATCCACGCAATTTGCATAGCACTGAATGAGGAAGACTTCATTATTGAGCTGCTGAAGAGCCTGTACCCATTTTGCTCCGGCATCAGTATTATAACTCAATATGACCGCGACTATTATGGTAAGAGAGTAACGCCGGATAACACTGTAAAGTATGCGCTTGACTTTGCGGATCCTGAAGCAAAGGTTCATGTAGTAGCACGCCGCTATAATGATGAAACTGCTTCGCGCAATCATGAGATGTTAAGTATTCTGTCAAATGGCTCCAAAGGTATCAGGCCACATGGCGTGCCTCTTGAGCAGGTTAAACGGTTCTTTGAACCACCTGATTACTTCTTGATCGTAGATGCCGATGAGATATACGACTGTGAGACCTTCCCATCCATCATACAATACTTAAAACAAAAGAAGCCACAGGCAATGCGTGTGAGCGCTTACGAGTATGGCTTTAACTGGAACATGCGTGTGCCCCCCGATGTTTGGCTCCATCACCAGTTTGGTTTCGTCAAAGCAGGGTTGCTATTTGAGGAACGGCGTGTGCTATCCTGGAATGAGTACCGGATCAAAAAGCTCCTATCATTTCTCAAGCTCAATCCAAAATTGTCCAATAATATATTGGGTTATATAGATTGTCCAAAAGAAGTCGGCATGTTTCATCATGGGGCATACGTACGCCGAGATAGGCTGAAGATGATTGAAAAGATGAGCAAGCATTCGCACCCTGAAAATCATGACCCTGAACACCTTGAACGAATACTACAGCAGAAATACGACCTTATACCTAAAGAAGCATTACCACAAAATATACGTGAAGGAAATTGGCCTGTTGAGTTTTGGGCCGTAGAATGATGAACATTATTCCTCTTGCCTTTGTATTGTTTGTTTTCTGGATATTTTCTCCGGACAAAACCTTATTTGCAGTGGCTTCTGTATTGCTATTGTTCCTGGCTAAGTTCTCATGGCGAAGAGATGAACCTAAGATCATCTTTTTTGGGGTTGTTTTCTATTGGATGACTGTTTGTACGTTATTGCTCTATGGTGCCTTCTTCTCAAAGCGAATGATTGAATTAACTTCAACACCAGACACCTTTATATATACAACATATCTAGCTCTTTTTGCAACCTTTTGCTATTGTGTTGGGATATTACTCCAACTCAGGCAGGTAAAGATTATACCTGTTGCAGTTCTTGTTGCCGAGCTCGAAAAATACGACGGTAAGAAACTTTTATTATTTTACTCAGTGTATTCTCTTTTCTCATCATCATTTAGTGGCATTGTTCTAAAGCTCGGTGGCCTAAGTCAGGCAGGCGTAGCATTAATTTGGGTTAAATGGGCATTTTTGACTTTGCTCATCGTGCATACTCTACTGTTTAAAAACAACCAGAAGTATGTTTATATCATTCTTACAATAGAGGTAGTTCTTAGCTTGACCGGCTTTTGGTCGTCTTTCAAGGATTACCTGTTTATGGCAGCTGCAGCTTTTCTTACGTTTTCAGAAAGCATTAATGCTAAACGAATCATAATGGTTTCGTTACTTGGGGTTGCAGCATTTCTTTTAATGGTTATCTGGACAGTGGTAAAGGGTGAATACAGGCAATATTTGACTGGAGGAAAAAAAACGCAAGTAGTTGAACAAGATAGTAAGTTTCAGAACCTAGCTAAATTGAAGGAATTGATCGATGAGAACTTTAATTCAGAGAATTTTAGCGACAACTTTAGTAAGGGTGTAGAAAATTTGGCGAATAGGATTTCGTATACCGAGTACTTTGCAATGAGTGTGGAACAAGTACCGACAAACTTGCCATATGAAAAAGGGGCACTTCTAATGGGGGGATTTGAACATGTTTTCAAACCAAGGATTTTCTTTCCCAATAAGAAATCAATTGATGACTCTGAAATAACAAGTAAGTATACTGGTAGGCAATTTTCCGGAGCCGAGCAGGGTGTTAGTTTTAGCCTTGGTCTGGTAGCTGAACGATATATTGATTATGGCCCATTCATCATGTTTATACCAATCTTCGGGTTCGGACTTCTTCTTGGGTTCATTTATAAATATATTATTTCTCACTCTCTCAACCATATCCTGGGGCTTTCCTTTGTCGCTCCCTTATTTTTTCTCATTCCAAGTCTTGGTGTAGCAACCACTAAATTCCTCGGTTGGCTGCTGACTTACTTCATCGTCTGGTTCCTCTTTAATAAGTACCTGGTAAAAAGGGTACACTACTTTCTTTTAAAAAAGCATACTATTTGAATAATTCTACGGTACAGCGTCAAAAAGTCCTGGTAGTGTATGATCATTTCTATCCTGGTTTCAAGGCAGGCGGACCCGTGCAGTCGCTTACTAATTTGATAGTTGCATTAAACCGCCAATTTGAGCTCTCCGTTTTGACCTCTGCGCATGATATGCATGACGACAGGCCTTATGAAACCATTAAGCCAGATCGGTGGAACCAGATTATGTTGCCAAATGCCGCTCGTCCAATACCTGTTTATTATTCAAGCAAATCCCTGCAGAAAGATATGATCCCCAGGTTGATAGAAGAAGTTAATGCTGAGGTTTTATACTTAAACGGAATTTATTCACGCTCATATTTCCTCTTGCCCGTTCGTGCATCCCAGAGAACGAACGTCAAGGTTGTTGTTTGTCCGCGGGGGATGTTGCAAAAAGGCGCCCTAGCCATAAAACCGGTTAAGAAGCGAGTATACCTTACCATCCTGCGTTTTACAGGTTTGTTAGATAAGGTACAATGGCATGCCACTAATGACGAAGAGGCTGACGATATCAGACGTCAATTTCCAAAAAATAAAGGTATAGTGATAGCGCCCAACATTCCTAAAGCGCCATATCCTGCTCCCATTCGGATTTCAAAGAAAGTAGGAGAGTTGAAAATTTGTTATCTGTCGCTAATTACAGTAAAGAAGAACCTTTTAGGCTTGCTGCTGGTACTAGAGAGTCTTATAAACGAAAATATTTTTTTGGATATCTATGGACCTGTTAACGATACGACCTACTGGGAGGACTGTAAGACCATCATCAGTAAGTTGCAAGGGAGGGTCAGCTATAAAGGTTTAGTTCCGCCTGTGGATGTGCAGCAAACCCTCTCTGGCTATCACGCTTTAACTCTTTTTACCCGGGGCGAGAACTTCGGTCACGTTTTATTTGAGGCCCTAGGTGTTGGACGTCCTGTCATCACGAGTTTGTTTACACCTTTACGCGACCTAGAGCAGCTGAGGGCTGGCTTTAATGTAGATATCGATAATTTAAGTGACTGTCAACGTGCGCTCATCAAGTTAGTTAACACTGACCAGGAACAGTTCGATAAGTCTTGCCAGGCAGCTCATCTTTTAGGTAAGGCTTCCTATGATCACCTTCAACCTTATGAGAAATATAAAGTCCTATTCACCGCTGGTAAAGGAAATCCAAATGATGTTGTATCTTTATAGGCTGTTCTGTTCGACTCGCTAATTTCTAGTGAATTAATAAACAGAGTTGCAGAATATCAATAGTTTTGGTTTTAAGTTAGACCCCCGGTATGAATATTTTGCTGCCCGCCTTATCAAAGAAAACCTCGTACACGTTCATAGTACGGTTTTTGGCGTGCTTTATCGTAATCTACAACATATTTCCTCTCTATAGGGGAATAGTCGGCCCCGGAGGTGCTATATATATTCCTTTTGTTGATCACTACCTTAATCTTGTCAAAGGGTTGACCCTTCTTCTTACGAAATCATCTCACGCGATTTTGGAGGTTATGGGATACAACGCATTTCAAAAAAACTATCACTCCCTCAAAATTGTTGGAGCTCAGGGCATAAGTGTAAACCCATCGTGCCTCGGATGGGGGGTAATGAGTTTCTGGATTTCTTTTATTTATGCCAACTATGGTTCCGTCAGCCATAAAGCAAGGTGGATAATAGGTGGCCTGATTTCCATTATTTTACTGAATATATCGAGGATAGTTTTAATAGTGCTGGCAAGCCACTATAAGTGGATTGTTATCACATCGTTAGATTACCATCAGAGCTTCAATATAGCCAGCTACCTGTGTATTTTCGTGTTGACAGCGGGATATATCAGAGCTCAAAAAAAGTATGATATCGAATTTGAAGGAGAGGAGAAGTACCATGCAGTTGGAGCGATATGACAATAGCTGGTATAAACCCGGTCCTGCTTATAAGATAGTATTGTGGTCTTTGACCAAGGCAGTTTTTTTCAACCACAGCCTTGCGTTGTTTAGTGGATGGAAGTGTTTTTTACTACGCTTATTTGGCGCCAAAATTGGTACCGGTGTAGTTATCAAACCTTCGGTAAACATTAAGTATCCGTGGTTTCTGGCTGTGGGAAACAATGTCTGGATTGGAGAAGACGCCTGGTTGGATAATTTAGGGGATGTTGCGATCGGTAACAATGTTTGTATATCGCAAGGAGCTTTTTTATTAACCGGCAATCATAATTATAAGAAACAGACGTTTGACTTAGTAGTGAGGCCAATAAGATTGGAAGATGGGGTTTGGATCGGAGCTAAGTCGATAGTTTGTCCCGGGGTAACCTGTTCTACTCACTCTGTTCTCACCGTGGGTTCGGTAGCGACAAGGGACATGGAATCGTTTGGCGTGTACAGCGGTAACCCTGCTGAAAAAGTAAAAGAAAGGATAGTAGAAAGCAATTAGTCAGAAGGAACGAAGAATGATGCAATGAAAGTATCAATTATTACAGTAACATATAATAGCGAAGCTACGATCAAGGATACATTGCTTTCGGTCAAGGAGCAGAGCTATGACAAGTTGGAACATATTATTGTAGACGGTGCTTCTACTGACAATACATTGAATATTCTAAAACATTTCGGTCATACTGGACCTTTGCTATCGGAGCCCGATAATGGCATTTATGATGCTATGAACAAGGGGCTGAAAATTGCGACAGGGGACATAGTAGGTATCCTTAATTCCGACGACTTTTATCCCAATGGCAGCATCATCGAAAAGGTAGTTAAGGCGTTCAGTAACGACAATTGTGATGCGGTTTATGGCGACTTGGTGTATGTAGACCCCCATCACGCTAAAAAGGTACTTAGGAAGTGGATAGCAGGCAGGTACAATAAGAAGCTGTTTTATAAGGGATGGATGCCACCTCATCCTACATTCTTCGTCAAAAAAGAAGTTTATGAGAAGTACGGCCAATTCAACATCAACTTCAAGAATTCTTCTGATTATGAGCTCTTGCTTCGTTTTATGTTTCTAAATAATATTAAAGTTAAATATATCCCCGGCGTACTTGTACACATGAGAGCCGGCGGTCATAGTAATAGGTCTTTAAAAAACCGTATCGCTGCTCACAAAGAGGACTATATGGCATGGCGGTCGAACGGTCTCTCCCCAAAATGGTATACCTTAGCCATGAAGCCTTTACGCAAAGTAAAGCAGTATATGATTACTAGTAAGAGTAATGAGTCTAACGTCGAATTTTTTAAATCCTTTTTCAGCCCGCAGGAAGCTCCTAAGCGAATCTAATCCCGCTCTTTTCTTTTCCCGAGTCCTTTTCCTCTCAATTTCATTTGCTTATATTAACCTAATTAGAGTTATTTGCAACATTTGCAAACTCAACTATGAAGGTATCTGTAATAGGCGCAGGCACGTTTGGGACCGCCCTTGCTAATGCCATTACGAAGGAAAATGACATTATTCTTTACACAAGGAATAAAACGGTTATTACTGATATTAATGAGAAAAGAAGAAATCTTACCTATTTCCCAACAAAGGTTTTAAGTAAACAAATTGCTGCTACCGACGAAGTCTCTGCTATTAGTGATTCTGACCTATTGTTTCTCTGCATTCCCTCCTATGCAGTGATGGATTTTGTCGATGGAGCCGGATTATCAGACCATACGGTTATTGTGAATGGCGCAAAGGGATTTGGGCAGGGGAGTAACCTTATTCCCGATTGTCTCAATGAGATAGTGCCTAACGAAATAGCTTCTTTAAAGGGGCCAAGCTTTGCGAATGAGATGATATTTGATATCCCCACCGCGTTCACTGTTGCGAGTAGGAATACAGCTAATTTTTCTAAGGTCGCTGATGTTTTTCGTAAAGAATTGATAGTCTTTGACTACTCGCAAGACATTACGGGCGTTGAGTTTCTCAGTATAATTAAGAATATCTATGCTATTATTGTCGGTATAGTAGACGCTAGCTTTAACTCGTCTAACGTCCGGTTCCTCATATTCACTAAAGCACTGAATGAAATGAAGCAGTTGCTCAAGTTTTTTAGTGTGGACGATGAGACAATATTCTGTTATGTAGGAATAGGTGACTTCGGGTTGACTGCTCTTAATGACCTCAGTCGCAACCGGACGCTTGGTCTTCTCATAGGTAAAGGTTTCTTAAATAAGGATGTAAACAATATGGTAGTTCTTGAAGGAGTGCGTGCAATAGAGAATGTCATCAATAAAATACCTGAGGAGGCCAAAGAACATCTGCCTTTATTGCTTACGCTTAGCAGGCTATTCAAAGGGAATATTTCCGTTCGTTCATTTATCAATGAGGTGATTTATAGCAAAGCATGAGAGCGGTAATCCTGGCAGCTGGCATGGGATCAAGGCTACGCCCCATAACTGACTACAAGCCGAAAACACTGGTGAAGGTGAATGATAAACCCATGCTTGGGTACATCATTGAAAGTTTGATGTTGAGTAGTGTTAATGATATCATCATTTGTATCGGGTATAGAGGTGAGATCATTAAAAACTACTGTAATAATACTTATCCGGCTGCCCGCTTCACATTTGTAGAGAATACTCGCTACGCGGAAACTAACAACATGTACTCTCTGTACTTAGTTCGCCAATACCTAACAGAAGAATTTCTGTTAATGAATGCCGATCTGGTATTTGATCCGGGAGTTATTAGTCTGCTTCTGACAATGAAGAATACTGCTGTAGCTGTTGATAAGGGCTGCTATCTGGAGGAGTCGATGAAAGTCTCAGTTGTAGATGGTGTGGTAAATCGTATCTCTAAGGGTATATCTCAGTCTGAAAGCTATGGTTGTTCTATTGATGTCTATAAGATAGCTAAGCACGACGTCGAAGTGCTTGTTGGAGAAATGAAGAACATCATCCAGGTTAATAGCGACGAGAACCAATGGACTGAGGTGTTATTAGACAGGCTATTCGCCGTAGGTAAAATAGCAGCTCAATCTTGTGATATAGGAGCCAATCGTTGGTTTGAAATAGATAATTACGAGGATCTACACACGGCCGAGCTATTGTTTAACAATCATCTCCCTCAACTGTCTTCGAAAAAACTCTATTTCATAGATAGAGATGGAACAATGAGCATTGGAAACAAGAAAATTGAAGGAGTAAATAAGTTCTTCCAAGCGCTTCGAGATAGGAAAAAGCAGTTCTACATTCTTACGAACAATTCATCAAAACCTGCACCTGACCATATGTCAGGTTTTGCATCCCAGGGTATAGATCTAACAGAAGGGAATATCCTTGTTTCTTTAGATGCCGCGTTAGAATATTTTAGGCAGCATAACATCTACAAAATTTATTTTGTCGCAAACGAACATGTTAAGCAGTATGCCGCAGACCAGAGTTTTACTGATTGCGATTCGGTCCCTGAGGCAATTTTGCTTACCTATGATACAGATATCACTTACCAAAAGCTAGTAAAGGCATGTTTTTTTATCCGTAACGGTATCCCTTACTATGCCACCCATGCCGACATGGTTTGCCCTACAGAAGCAGGCAACATACCGGATATAGGTACTTTCATAGAGGTTATTCGCCTCACCACAGGTCAAACCCCTGCAATCATATTTGGCAAGCCAAACAAAGAAATGGTTCTACCCATTCTAAATAAATTAAACCTCTCTCCCTCAGATGCAGTCATTGTCGGGGACCGGCTATATACTGATATCCAGCTAGCTCAAAACGCTGGCATCACCTCGGTCCTCGTTCTCTCTGGTGAAACCAGCAGAGAAGACTACGAAAACTCCGACATCAAGGCCGACATTGTTATCAACAGCCTCAACGAACTCGCGCCTTTTATCTAACGTCGCCTCATACTTTTTCCAGCCTCTTTTTACGCCCTCCCTGCTTACACTGCTAGGGCCGCGCGACACCAGTGCAACAGCAGTGCGACAGCATAACGACAGCATGTGAAGTCATGTCGGATTCATGTGAAGCCATGTCCAAAGCATGTAAAGGCATATCTATATATCGCTTTAAGGTACCATCAAACAAGGTAAATTATTGCAGTGTGTATGCATCCAGTTTTTTTATAATTTCTGGTAAACAATACTGCATGTGGTAAAAACTCACTGAATATCTGACCTCATCTCGTAAGACAGTTAATGACAATATTCTGCTGGCTCGCAGTCTATTGCTCTGGCTTCAATTCTTTACCTGTTTCGACTTAATTTCACCAAAAAAACAGAATGGCACACGTCTCTATTTACCTCAACTTCAACGGAAATGCGGAAGAAGCCTTTAACACCTATAAAAGCGTTTTCAGAAGCAAGTTTTCTACTCCTGTCATGCGCATGGGCGACATGCCCGCACAGCCAGGCATGCCTTCACTATCCGACGACGATAAAAAGAAGGTTATGCATGTAGCGCTCCCTATCTTGGGCGGTACAGAGATAATGGCAACAGACGTGTTGGAAAGCATGGGACACAAACTGGTGGAGGGAAATAACGTCACAATAAGTCTAAACCCAGACACCAAAGAAGAAGCTGATCGCCTGTACAACGAATTGTCTGCAGGTGGTGCCGACGGCGTAGCACCTCACGATGAATTCTGGGGCTACTGGGGCACCTGTAAAGATAGGTTTGGTATTCGTTGGATGTTCAACGTTAGTAACCAACAGAAGTAAAACTTAATATCCACGTTTGTAGTCATAAAGCTCTCGCAGCTCGTCTGGTTGCAAGGCCGCGTCTTCACACATAAAATGCGGGTGAAGATCTGTTGTTGTCAATCCAATACCACCACTACCTGCTCTAACAGAATATGATGAGGCCTGGCGCCATTACACCTTTAGCACTATCAATGCCCGGAAGGGTGGCCCGTCCATTATACCTTATCATGAAACGGATCATACCAAACGACGGCAGTGCCTTCCCCGATGTCTTGTCGTCATCATTATCAACTATGAAGTGGGGATAGCCGTTTGCTCAAAAGGTAGAACTGCTATACAGCTTTCAAGGTTTTCTTATGGTCACGAATTCGCATCATATCAACTACCAACCCAGACCATGTAAAGTTCTTCGCTCCATACCCTTTCCCCGTGATAGGATCGTAGTATTCCCGAAATCCACTTGTATTTATGAGAGCTTCCAGGCTGTTGAACAGTTGCTCAGCCTGTGTTTCATAACCACGTTGTAAAAAGGTCTGGTATAGAAACCAGTTCACCATGGCCCACGTCGGCCCTCTCCACAAAAAATCAAAGAAAGGCGACCGGGCTTCCACTGCGTTGAATGCCTTTTCTGTTCCTGCAACAGAAGGAATCGGGTATTGCAGGTTAAATTCCTCCTTATTCGCAAAGTGGCGTCTCATTACCTTCCGTGCAACCGTATCAGAGATGTTTGGTAGTGCCAGGGGGAAGAAGATAGAAAAGGTCAGGCCTTTTAACTGCTTGTTCTTCCTACCACCCAGGTCATAAAAGGCATCATCTTCCTCGTTGTACATCAGTTTGCGTATCGAGGCACATACTTTATGCGCAAGGTTCTCGAAATATAAACCCTCAATGCTATCGCCATGCTGCTGGCAAAGCCTGCCCAAAGCGAACAGGTCGAGTGCATAGATAGTATTCATCGCCACATCCTTCACTATGAAGCGGTCAGCTTTGTAAATCTTCGGAAGCTGGTACCGGCTGAAGAAGTTTTTCGCTTCGATCGACATAAGCTGGAGGTATTGCTTGAAGCTGCCCTTCTTAGGGTGAGAACCAACCAGGGGATCGTAGCTGGGCTTTTCATCAAGCCCCGACTCCATAGGCGCTATAATAAATATGAGATTATTGTCTTCGTAACACCTGTTTACCGTTAGCCATTTGTGGTATCGTATGATCTTTGGCAACATGGCTTTTACAAAGCCCTTATGGTGAGTGTCTTGATAAATCCTCTCCAGGCATTGTGCCCCAAAGGTGGGTTGGATAAGGGCGCTCATGTGAGGTCTGAACTGCTTCAAGGTTGGTCTCGACTCCAGTATCTGCCAAAAACTCTGTGGCAGAAGACCTTTCCAGTAGATCATATGACCCACAAAGCCATCTTCCTGCTGGCGCGAGAATAAAGTTTCCATGTTGAGCTTTGCCAGTTCATACTCCTCAAGTGCACAAAGAATGTAGATGTGGAAAAAAGTGTCCCAAAACCATTGATAGGGATATTTGTGTGGCGAAGGTTGGATAAAACAATAATGCTTGTGAAGGAGCTTAGAATATCCTTTCTTCAGGTTAGCATACATCAAGTTCCTGACAACTTCCTGTAGTTCTTTCTCTTTCATCCGTACAGCGGTTTTACCAGGAAAGCAAAGTCTCTCTGGTCTGATATTTATGTTTTTACATCAAATATCAGGCTATGGCACAGACTGTTGCGGAGTTCTTGGTTAGCCGCCTGCACGAATGGGGTATTAGGCGGGTATTTGGTTTTCCTGGAGATGGCATAAATGGGTTATTAGGAGCGATTGAGAGATCCTACAAGAGCTCCGAAACCAAGATAGAATTCATCCAGGTCAGGCACGAAGAGTCGGCAGCCTTCATGGCTTGTGCACATTCAAAGTTTACTGGAGAGGTCGGTGTTTGTGTAGCCACATCCGGGCCGGGAGCTATCCATTTGCTAAACGGGTTGTATGATGCCAAAATGGACCACCAGTCAGTGGTAGCCATAGTGGGTCAGCAGGCACGTGCCGCCCTCGGAGGAAGCTACCAGCAGGAGGTGGATCTTATGTCCCTATATAAAGATGTAGCTGGTGAATATGTGCAAATGGTTACTGAACCTTCGCAGGTACGACATGTCATAGATAGGGCATTGAGAATAGCGCAGTCCGAAAGAACAGTCACCTGCGTCGTCCTACCCAATGATGTGCAGGAGTTAAAGTATCATAAACCTGCACGTGAGCATGGAACCGTACACTCGTCCACAGGATATTCTAAGCCAGTGTTGATTCCTGATCAGACCGACTTACGACAGGCTGCCGACCTCCTCAACCAAGGTAAAAAAGTGGCCATATTGATTGGTGCAGGGGCTGCTAACTGCGAAGATGAAGTGATGGAGGTGGCAGAACTTTTAGGCGCCGGTGTAGCAAAAGCACTCCTTGGAAAAGCAATGCTGCCCGATGAATTGCCCTATGTGACAGGCTCCATCGGTTTGCTCGGAACAAAGCCCAGCTACGACTTGATGATGGATTGTGATACGCTGTTGCTGGTGGGTACCAGTTTCCCTTATTCAGAGTTTCTGCCAAAGGAGGGCAAGGCTAAAGCGGTGCAGATAGATATTGATGGGAGGATGCTCGGCCTGCGATATCCTGTAGATCTAAATCTGCAGGGAGATAGTAAGAAGACATTGCAAATGGTTATTCCACTTCTGCACCGAAAGGAAGACAGGGACTGGCAAAATGACATCATCAAAGAGGTCGAAAGGTGGTGGAAGGTAATGGAAGCTCGCGCCATGAACGATGCTGATCCTATCAACCCTCAACGAATATTTTGGGAACTGTCTAAAAAGCTCCCCGACAATTGTATACTTTCTGCCGACTCCGGCTCTACAGCCAGCTGGTTTGCACGCGACCTAAAGATAAGGAGGGGAATGATGGCTTCTTTGTCAGGAAACCTTGCTACCATGTGCCCCGCAGTCCCATATGCTGTAGCTGCAAAGTTTGCTTATCCTGGCAGAGTTCCTATCGCCCTTGTAGGTGATGGGGCAATGCAGATGCTGGGCATCAACGAAATGATCACAATAGCTAAGTATTGGAAGCAGTGGTCAGATCCGAGACTGATTATTTTGGTCTTAAACAACCGCGATCTCAATATGGTGACGTGGGAAGAGCGTGTGATGGCTGGCGATCCAAGGTTTGAGGCATCTCAGGATGTTCCGGACTTTGAATACGCGTCTTATGCAAAGCTGCTGGGGCTAAATGGGATAAGGATCGACTCACCTGATCAGATCAATACGGCCATTGAACAGGCGATGAGTGCCAACACGCCGTTTGTTATTGATGCTGTCACTGATCCAAACGTGCCGCCATTGCCACCACATATCACCCTCAAACAGGCTAAAGCATTTTACTCAGCGTTAAGAGGTGAAGAAAATGCATGGGACCTCATCAAACAGACGTACAAAGACGTTATTGAAAGTTATCTGCCACATTAGCACAAGCGACGGGAGCTACTGTTTTCTAACAGACAAAATATACTCCATCATCTTTTGCAGGTCGTTTACTGGTATGGTTGGATGGGGTGTCATTTGCTTTTCTCCATAGATGCCCTTGCTTCCCTTCAGCACAGAGTTCGACAGGTACTCAGCATACTTTTCGTTATTGTGATATTTAATAGCAATGGTGAGAAAAGAAGGACCAAACATATCCTTGTCGACAGCATGACATGTGAGGCAGTCGTTTTTCGCTAGCAGCGACTTGCCCTCTTCATATTTATCGCCGTTATGCCCTCCCGTGTTGATCAGGGAATCGGTTTTAGAAGTGTTGCTAGTCTTATTGTCTTTCGGCGTGCAGAAACCAAATAATGAGCATGCAAAGGACGCCAGTAATAATGTTCGTCTCATACAATAACCTTTAGGCGTGGAATAATTTTTTAGGCAATAATTGTTCCAACTCACACTCTCAGAACACTAGCAATAAACTTCACGAACATGTTGAGAGTAGATGACATGAACGTTTCCGCATTTGTAATTCCTACTGATTTTCCGGAGGCAGATGGCACACTTGAATGGAACAGCACTACACTTGTAGTAGTTGATCTTTCAGCTGGTGGAACAAAGGGAATTGGTTACATATATGGCGATGCCTCGATCGTCTACGTCATACGTAGAGATCTGAAAGCACTCGTAGAAGGATGTGACGTTATGCAGATACCTTCTATCCACCAGGCAATGGTACGTGCTATCCGCAATAATGGAATATGTGGCCTTGCTATGCTTGCTGTATCAGCAGTTGACGCGGCGTTGTGGGATCTTAAGGCAAAAGTTCTCCAATTGCCGCTGTGTGATCTGCTGGGTAGAGTTAGAGATGAGATGCCTGTATATGGAAGCGGCGGCTTTACCTCCTATTCAAATAAGCAGCTGCAAGATCAGTTAAACGGCTGGGTGAATGAAGGTATTAGGACAGTCAAAATAAAGGTCGGTACGCATCCTGAACAAGATGTTGAGAGGGTAGCAATTGCGCGAAAAGTGATCGGTAACGAAGTCGGTTTGTTTGTTGATGCAAATGGCGCTTACAGTGCAAGGCAGGCTGTAGAAAAGGCTCACCAGTTTGCAGAATATAACGTGACCTGGTTCGAAGAACCTGTCACTTCTGACAACCTGGATGGGCTAAAGTTCATAAGAGATCACTCGCCGTCTGAAATGAACATTGCTGCCGGCGAATATGGCTATACGTTACCCTACTTCAAAGACATGATCAGTCATAAATCTGTGGATGTACTACAGGCAGATGCAACAAGGTGTGGGGGTATCACAGGTTTTCTAAAAGCCGGGCATTTATGTGAGGCGTACCACCTGCCGTTTTCATCTCACTGTGCTCCTGCTTTGCACCTGCACGCAGCCGTCAGTCTGCCTTCGTTTTATATAGCTGAGTATTTCCACGACCACTCAAGAATAGAAGAAATGCTGTTTGACGGTGCAGTGAAGCAGGTGAATAGTATAATGAAGCCAGATCTAGGTAGACATGGGTTAGGAATTGAGTTTAAGTATAAAGATGCGGAAAAGTATAAAGTATTGTAGTTATGAAAGAACAGTTACAGAGCGATACAAGGTTTGTCACACCACAATCGAAGAATGTGAATGCAACAGCACTCGGTGAAGAGTTAAGAAAGAATATTGAAGGAGAGGTCCGCTTCGATGATGGCAGCCGGGCATTGTATGCTACAGACTCATCTAACTATAGGCAGATACCAATCGGTGTTGTAATACCCAAAAGTGAATCAGATATCATTGCTACAGTCGCTATCTGCCGAAAGTACAGAGCACCCCTCCTGTCGAGAGGCTGCGGAACAAGCCTTGCCGGCCAGTGCTGCAATGTGGCCGTGATCATGGACATGTCGAAGTACTACAATCGGGTGTTGACCGTTGATGTAGAAAGAAAGCTGGCCATGGTGCAGACCGGCATAGTGCTCGACGCGTTCAGACGCCCATTGGAAAAGCAGTACGGATTAACCTTCGGGCCCGATCCTGCAACTCACGACCACTGTACCATCGGGGGCATGCTGGGCAATAACTCGTGTGGCGTACACTCAGTCATGGCAGAGTTAGAAGGCTACGGCGCAAGAACATCCGACAATGTAGAGCGGCTCACCATCCTTACCTACGAGGGCTTGAAACTGGATGTCGGTCCCACCTCTGAAGAGGAACTGGAGAACATTATTGCGGCAGGGGGCAGGAGAGGAGAGATATACAGGCAACTGAAGCAATTAAGCATTCGATATGCTACCCTTATAAGAAGCAAATATCCGGATATCCCTCGGCTGGTGTCCGGATACAACCTTGCAGCATTACTGCCTGAGAACGGATTTAATGTGGCACAGGCGCTTGTGGGTTCTGAAGGTACGTGTGTCACCATCCTCGATGCTACCCTGCGGCTATTGCACAATCCAAAGGAGAGAGTGCTACTGGTACTGGGTTTTGAAGATGTATACGCCGCAGGTGCTCACATTCCTCTCATAATGAAACACAAGCCAATTGGAGTTGAGGGCATAGATGAAGAACTTCCGAAGTACATGAAGAAAGCGAATGTGCATGTTGACAATCTGCCGCTGTTGCCTGCAGGCAAGGGTTGGCTGCTGGTGGAGTTCGGAGCAGATACAAAAGAAGAAGCAACGGCAAGGGCTGTTGAGCTTGCCAAAGAGCTGGAGAAGAAGCACATCACCACCTCATCACAGTTGTACGAAGATGCTCAGCATCAGCAGATGCTGTGGGACATCAGGGAAGCTGGACTGGGAGCAACGGTGTTTGACTTCAATGACAATTATACCTGGCCGGGTTGGGAAGATGCGGCAGTCTCGCCGGCAAAGGTTGGTGATTACCTGCGGGACTTTAGAGAGCTATTGAACAGGTATGGATATGAAGCCTCGTTATACGGACACTTTGGGCAGGGCTGTATACACTGCAGCATCAATTTCGACCTGCAGACCCACAAAGGCATTCAACAGTATAAGCAGTTCACGGAAGAAGCTGCCCATCTGGTTGTAAGCTATGGTGGGTCTTTATCTGGCGAACATGGCGATGGCCAGGCCAGGGGAGACTTATTGGAGATTATGTATGGTAAAGAACTCGTGCATGCATTCAGGGAGTTTAAATCTATTTGGGATCCAGAAGGACGAATGAACCCAGGAAAAATAGTGGAGACCTATGGGCAGCTCAGCAACTTGAAACTGGGAGAAGATTACGAGCCTGCACAGCTTACAACCCATTTTTCTTTTGCTGATGATAAGGGCAGCTTCTCAAGAGCCATCAACCGTTGTTTCGGCGTGGGCAAATGCAGGCAAACAGAGACGGGTACAATGTGCCCTAGCTATATGGCAACCACGGAAGAGATGCATACCACCCGAGGACGTTCAAGAATGCTGTTTGAAATGTTGCAGGGCACCGTCATCACAGATGGGTGGAAAAGCAAGGCGGTAAAGCAATCACTCGACCTGTGTCTTTCATGCAAAGGTTGTAAGGGAGACTGTCCCGTTCATGTGGACATGGCCACGTACAAGTCAGAGTTTCTGTCACACTATTATGAAGGCAAGATACGCCCGCGAACAGCCTATGCTTTCGGGTGGATCTATTGGTGGGCTCGTGCAGCATCAGTCTTCCCGCGCGTAGCTAACTTCTTCACTCAAACGCCTCCGTTCACCTCACTCTCCAAAGCAATTGCCGGTGTTGCACCACAGCGAACTATTCCCACATTTGCTACACAGACGTTTAGGACATGGTTTAAAAAGAACATTGAACCCGATCACCATAAACCCCGAGTCATCTTGTGGGCAGATACATTCAACAACTTCTTTTTACCCGATACATTGAAAGCTGGAGTTGACGTATTGCAGGCCGCTGGATACGATGTCATGGTACCGAAGCAAATGCTTTGCTGTGGTCGACCGCTGTACGACTTCGGAATGCTGAAGACAGCGAAGAAGTTACTGCTCCAGGTACTAGACACTTTACGAAGTGAGATACGGCAAGGTGTCCCTGTTGTTGGGCTTGAACCCAGTTGTGTAGCCGTCTTTCGCGATGAACTATGCAACCTGCTGCCGAATGACGAAGATGCCAAAAGGCTTAAGCTGCAAACCTTCACCCTGGCCGAATTCCTTGAGCAAAATGCCGCTCATTTTAAACCTCCGCAGATCAACAGGAAGATGATCATACATGGTCACTGCCACCAGAAAGCCATCATGAAAATGACTGCGGAACAAAGCCTGCTAAAGAAAATGAACGGGGACTTCAATATCCTCAACTCCGGATGTTGCGGTATGGCTGGGTATTTCGGTTATGAAAGAGGCAGCCATTACGATGTGTCAGTCAAAGTAGGTGAGAGGGCACTATTACCCGCAGTACGCGATGCAGAAAGAGACACGCTCATTGTTGCTGACGGTTTTAGCTGTAGGGAGCAGATAAAGCAGCAAACAAATGTTGATGCCTTGCATCTCGCAGAAGTTATTCAACTGGCTTTGAAACAGGTGAATGATCAATGAAAAAAAGTCGTTATGAAAATAGGAAAGAAGGTATGGGCAATTGCCGAAGGCTATATTCCGGGGTGGAGCAATGGCCCCGAGCCACAGCTCGCCAGCCATGAAGCCGTTTGTATTCTTAACACCTGTAAGCGAGACGCCCACGTTGAGATCACCATTTACTTTTCTGATAAAGACCCCGTGGGTCCTTACAAGATCATTGTGCCTGCAAGGCGAACAAGGCACATTCGGTTCAACGATCTGCGCACCCCAGCACCTATACCCAGGGATACTGATTATGCCAGCATAATTATTTCTGACATTCCTGTTGTAGTGCAGCATACACGCCTTGACTCAAGGCAGGATGCCAATGCCTTGCTATCAACCATAGCGTATGCACAATAAGCAATGGGCAGTGGTTTAAAAAATGAATACACAACGTGTGTAGTTCGTTTTTTTGTATTTGGCGATGTCTGTCGGCAAGTCTGTGTAAGGTAGCAAAAATTGTAAAGTGATATACAGTAGATGAAGCAACAGTGTATTACCCGTTTTGCGGACCGCCGATAAGCGGCCCGGCGTACATTGGTATTTTAAAATCTTTAGCTCTTTTCCGACATCTGTGTAAATTTATGCACCCAAATAGACATTATGCCAGAAATACCGGATATAGAAGTCTTCTCTCACAACCTTCGACCATTGTACGTAGGAAAAAAGTTGGTTGAAATAAAGGCGATTAACGGAAAGAAGTTAAAAACCACCCAGGAGGCACTTTCAAAAGCCTTTGAAGGCAAAGTACTGAAAGAAATCAATCGTTCAGGGAAAGAGTTTCGCTTCGTGTTTTCAAATGGAGAAGTAATGGGCATACATCTGATGCTGACCGGGGACCTGAGAGTAGTGGAAGGAGAAAATGAATTCAGGTCTACTATTGTTGAATTTCATTTCAAAGATGCTGACCTTCTGATATTGGCTGACAGGATGAAAAATGCACAGGTGTTTATCAATCCTGAAGACAAGAAAGGTGTGGATGCTTTGTCGAAAGAACTCAATTATGAGTACCTGAAAAAGGTGTTGAAGCGGAAAGCCAACATAAAAGCAGTGCTAACAGACCAAAATGTAATTAGAGGCATAGGAGGTGGGTACTCGGATGAGATCTTGTGGGAGGCACGTATATCACCGCATTCCAGGGCAGAAGCTATACCTGAAGAGAAAATCAAGGAACTAGCTAAGGCTATAAAGACGGTGCTGAATACTGCAACTAAAACGATCATAAAAGCTTATCCCGGTCGTATAACCGGTGAAGTGAAGGAGTTTCATAAGGTGCATAATAAGAAGAAGACACATAGCCCTACGGGATACCCAATAAAGGTTGATGAAAAGGGAATGAGTGGGACCTACTACACAGATGAACAGGTGTTGTATGAGTAGAAAGTTAGAAACAATGAGGCCACCCGATAAAAAGGCTGAATAGCGGATCCTGACAATCAAAACATCCCCCACTCATCCACGTCATCGCCCTTTTTGAAGGTAGCCAGCCATTGGCGAAACAATACCCTGTACTCTGCTATTCCTTCTCGAATGATTTGTTGATATTCTTTATCTGCAGCACATTCCTTCTCTGCAACCTCCAGCATCTCCAATATGCGTCCGCAAGAAAACCTCATCACCGTTGCGCGTTCCATTTTGAAGTAATAAGGTACGGCACCAAGAGCGCTTGTCATTCTCAGGCCCACCTCCGCAGCATTGATCATGATCTCAGAGCCAATGATTTCACCGGACACATTATCGGGCAGACTTTCTGTAAAGGCAGATATCAGGTGATACAAGCTTTTCCAGTGATCGTATAATGCTTTAGCCGGTCCTAACTCTCCTGTGGTATCTAGTAGAGGATCTAATTCACTTGCGTATACAAATTCATTCCACTCCGGTAGTTTGTACAATTCTTCTTCTGTCATGCTTCTCGGCGCTTTCTCTTATAAACGCTTTTCCGTTAGTTGTTGGTATGCTATCCAGGTTTACGTCAATATTACTCAGTCACCCGCTTCTTCAGCGCAGCAGGCGCCGCGATGTGATGTATGCTTACCGAAACAAAAAGCTCAGTGGATAGCACCGACTCAATATGCTAGAAGCTAATCCCTCAAAACATGCCCCACTCATCCTCCTCCTCATCTTTCTCCAACGTAGCCACCCATGTGATAAATAATAGCCTGAAGCTATCTATCCCATCGACAATAATTTTCTGATACTCTTTATCGCCGAGCGTGGCGATCATTGCATAGTCTACGAAATCTATTAACTGGCTACAACAGTACCTCATTACAGCTGCTCTTTCCATCTTCAGGTAATAAGGTAGAATGCCTTCAAATGTCTCTATCATCATTTGCCCTACCTCTGCAGCATAGTTTTCGATCTTTTCCTTGAAGAACTCCCGTTCTCCATCTTCAGGTAGGCTACTGCTAAAAGCAAGTATAAGGTTATATAATTCTTTCCAATTGTGGAATAGCTCCTTAGCAGCGTATAACTCCTTTGCAGTTGGAAATTGGGAGGGCTCCTCGGCCTCATCGACGATCTTCTCCCATTCCGGTAATTGATATTGCTCTTCCGGTGTCATGTTTTTCAGTTTAGGTAAGTGGCTAAATTAATAGTTCTGTTCAATTTTAGGGTAGTAACCTCTGCCATATTTCTCTATTTTTCACTCCCTGATCCAGCGGCAAGTTTCGATAAAAAGCTCCTGCAATTATGTCAGGGAGGTAGAGGCGAGGGTAGGTTGGAGGATAGGTTGAGGTAAGGTTTATGGCGCTTCGTAGGCGCTTCGCAGGCGACTCGTGGGCGACTCGTAAAATAAGGGTGGAAGAATTTGTAGATATATAAGCTGCTGTTGATTAACTGCAGTGAGTTTTTGGATATGTTTTTCGCGGTTTTATTCTTGCTGACAAAAATTCCGATTTAGTAGTTAGAAGAGAAGTGTAGTTGTTCTTCATCAACCATCCCGGCAGTGATTGTAATGAGGAAAACAAAATTCAACGAGTGCCGCAGCATTCGCCTGCGCAGTGCCCATCATGACCCGCTGCAGCAGTCCTTAGCAAACCTCACTGATGGGAGAATCCCGGTGCGTGACCTGATGCTTTTCCAAAGTTTCTAAGATTGTAGGCGAATGTCAGCATGAAATATTGCTTCAACACCCTGTTCTGCACGTCCTCGATGTATGTCTCAGATACGGTTCGGGTAATACTTTGGTTTTGCTTCAGTACATCAAACACACTCAGCCTTAACTCACCCTGTTGGTTCTTAAGGAACTTCTTGCCGGTACTGATATTCCATAGAAAATAGCTCTGGTTAAATCCCTGACTAAGCCCGCTATAGAGCTGGTTGTTCAGATCAGTCTGGAAGAACCATCCTTTCTTCGACAATAGGTTTAGTTGCACAGACGCAGTATGTGAAAAGTACTTTTGATCCAGGGAGCTTGAAAGGTCGTTAGTTACATTGTTAAAGTTGGCCGAATACGATACAGTAAAATCTACATACTGGCTAACATTGCTTGCGATGACAGTGCCAAGTGTGTAGGTGATAGTATTAGACTTGTTGAGCTGGTTATTAATAATGCCTGGTAATCGGCTAAGTGTCACTCCGGCGTTCAGGTTTAAGTTAGACTTAATGAATTTCACGGGCGTTGCGAAGGTGAAGAACGAACGCAGGCTATTGTAGCCATCGAGATTTACAGGACGTGTAAGTTGCTGACCACTTTTAAGTACTAGTGTATTGCTTATAACAGAGTCTGTCAATGCAACGTAAGTGGCATTGGTGATATAGTTCTTTGTTGCTTGGTAGAAAATGTTGCCTACAAACAGCTGTCCTTTCTTTGTGTTGGTATAGGTATACCGGGCACTCATCTGGTGGTTGTATTGTTGCTCCAACTCGGGATTACCTGCACTTACAAAAGGGAGGTTGGTAATGTCATAAACATCCTGCAATTGAGTTACAGATGGTACAGTGGTATTCGCACGATAGGTGAACCGGATATTGCTCTTGTCAGATGTCTTTAACCGCAACATAGCATTCGGCAAGATGTTGCTGAATGACTTATTCACCTGTAGCATATTGGGGAATACCTGGTCGCTCCGGAGTGTTGACTGCTGGTAGTCAGCTCCTATAGAAAACTGGTTATCTTTTGTAGCATACCTGTAAGCTATACCTCCCTTCTGCACTGCGTTGGTATTGTCAAACTTGCTGGATAAATCGGGCGAGAAGAGGGCATACTTACCTGCTGTGGAATCATATGCATACGCTTGTTGGTCTGCCTTGCTTTTGGAGTAAGATGGGCTGTAATTAAACTGCAACTGGCTTGTGGTGGTCAATGGCTCCGAGTAGTTGAGACTCGTGCTTAACTGGTAGCCATTACTCGATTGATCAGTAAATCTCCTCGACACCGAGTCGATATAGGTACCGTTGCTGAATGCGGTATCAAACTGGTTAGTGTACACCTCGCCTGTACGGTTGTTGTACGACGTATTCAGGTTGATAGAAAAGGTACGCCCCCTCTTGGGGAAGGAGTGACGGTAAAGAATACTGCTGTTGAAGTTGGTTCCGTTACGGTCGCTGCTGTTTAGGTTGTGCGATGAATTGGTTAGTGCATCAGGCGATGTATAGAAGTTGGTGTAAGCATCCCGCAACGAACTGTTCTTCTGTACGCTTAGGTTAGGTGAAATGATCAGCTGGTTAGCCGAGTCTATCTTGTACTCAAGCCGCAGGTTTACACGGTGATTGTAGTTGTTGCTCGAAGCAACATTAGTTTGTGACAGGTTGGGGATCGCATTAGATAAATAGGTACGGTTCAGTTGCTCATCTGTAGTGTTGGTTGTATTGTTGAAGAAATAACTCCCCGTCAACACCAACTTTTTACCCCACGAGTCTGAGTAGTTAATACCTGCCGCATTGGTTTTATTTATACCACTCTGTTGCGCTACCAGGAAGTTATTACTGCTGCCGAAATTTCCATAGTTGCCACCACCCCCTCCTCCTTGTCCACTGCTACCCCTTTGCCCACTGCCACCTCTCTGACCTCCTCCCCTTTGTCCTCCACCTCTCTGCGCACTGCTGGTGACACCCAGCAGGTCTTGTGCAGAAAAATTTTGCTGGTTCACATTATTGAAGTTGGCCACCAGCGATATCTTCCTGTTCTCCTTCAGAAACGTTGCGTTCCCTCCTGCCTGGTACCGCTGGTCTGTTCCGTAACCGGCAAACACACGCCCGAATTGTCCATTGCGCATGCTTGCTTTCGTCACTATGTTGATGCCCTTTGTAGTGCTGCCATCGTCTATACCGGTAAACTGGGCCTGGTCGCTCAACCTGTCGAATATCTGTATTTTATCTACGATCTCAGCAGGAAGATTGCGCAGCGCAGCCGTAGCATCATCACCAAAAAATTCACGGCCGTCCAGGGTTACTTTTTGCACTACCTCACCATTTGCTTTTACCTGCCCGTTCTCTATCGTCACGCCCGGCATCTTACGCGCCAAGTCTTCCACTGTAGCATCAGGGTTTACCTTGTATTGGCTGGCATTGTATTGAACAGTATCCCCCTTTTGCGTTACCGGGCTAATGACGGCGGTTACCACCACATCCTCCAATACACCGGCCTTCCTGTCGATGGAGATGGAAACGCTGATATCAGAACTGTCAACCCTCACTCCCCTCTTTACCGACCCGTAACCGATTATACTCAGTACAATCTTGAAAGTATCAGGAACGACATTCGTAAACCTGAATGCGCCAAGTGAATCACTTACCGCATTTCTGATACTAACACTATCCGCCGCCCGTTGCAGGCTTACTGTAGCGGCTTGCACGGGGTTACCAGACTGTCTGTCTATTAATTTACCGGTAATACTGAATTGGGCAGATACCGTTATGCAGCTATAAAAAATACAAAAAGGGATGAGAATCACTTTGTACATAACAAGAATTGGTTCATAGCGACAATTCATATGCCACAGCAATACGTCTAAGTGTATGTATCGGCTGCAGTTGCAGGCTCATGACTGCCTTAGCGATAAAGTTGTCTGTTTCCTGAATGGTTGCCATTTTTCACCAAGCAACCGCCGCCTGGAGATTATTGCCAGCCGAAAGAAAGATTTAATAGCAAGTTCCCTTTGCTGAGCTGTGATGGCTATGCACAAGGAGCATTCGCAGGACGAAGAGCTATCTTAAGATAAACATTCTATGCCAAAACGATACATGCGACAATGATAAAAGATGTCAATGCATTTTGTATCCTCATCTTTTTTTTATGCAGAGTGAGGCTATCCGTAGATGGCACATCCCTTAACCACTATATAGTGACTGAAATAGAAAAGCTTGAAAATGCTGATAAGTTGTTATAGCTTATATCACCTCATGTAAAACTTCTTAAAAGGTTAAGCATAAACTTTCTATTCTGGCAACTAATAAGCCTTGGGTGAAAGTGTAAGTTGTGCTTGGTAAGAATGAAGCTGAATTAAATTCGCGTTTGCAGGCCTATCCTTTATTCAAAAAAGCTTCGATGTCCTTCCTCAATGGTCCATGCGCCTTAATGGCAGCTTTGATCTCCTCATGAGACTTATTAGGGTATTGCTTGTGAAGGTATTCAACTTCACTTGGATCGTTGGAGTCTACCCTGATGTCGTCCTGCTTTCCAACGTTTTTTTTATCGTCTGACATAGTAGGTATTTTGATGTATGCAAATAAATATTATGCCAATGGCACAAGGTTTTGATAACCATGACTACTATGGCTCTTGAGGAATATAAAAGGAAAAGAAAGTTCGATAAAACACCTGAACCTACAGGCGGTAAACCCGAGCATTCCACACTGGAGTTTGTCGTGCAGAAGCATCATGCCTCCCACCTGCACTATGATTTCAGGATTGAAATAAAAGGAGTAATGAAAAGCTGGGCTATACCAAAAGGTCCGTCAGTGAATCCTGAAGATCACAGGCTGGCTATGGCTACTGAAGACCACCCGATGGACTACAACAAATTTGAGGGTATAATACCTAAAGGGCAGTATGGTGGGGGCACTGTTATCATTTGGGACAAGGGCACGTTCACTACGCCTGTAGTGAAGGTGAAAGATAAGATTACGCAGGAGCATTCGCTAATGCAGCAGTATTATAAAGGAGAGATGCTGATAGATCTGAAAGGCAAAAAGCTGAAGGGACAGTTTGCTATGTTTAAAACACCTGACAGAGGAGAGAATGCCTGGGTATTAATGAAAGTGAAAGATAAACATGGCTCAAAAGCAGATGTGCTGAAGAAAGGCAAAAGTGTTGTAAGCGGCTTGACTATAGAGGAAATGAAGGGAAATCAGGATGCGAGGAAATGGCAGAGTAATCGGGAAGAGAAAGGTGGCAGGACCCTTCGACACGCTCAGGGTGACAGAGAGCAAAAATCGGAGGCCGGAGGCAGGAAGTCGGAAGTGAAAGGTAGGACCCTTCATCAAGTTCAGGGTGATAGTGGTCGGATGCCGGACAGGCTGGAGGCAATGAATGCCACTCTTATCAAAGAGCCGTTTACCGCTGAGCGTTGGTTGTACGAGGTGAAGTGGGATGGGTATAGAATATTGGCGCGAAAGAAAGATGATGATGTAAAACTTCATACTCGGGGAGGGTTGGACTACGCAGATAAGTACCCTGTATTAGTTGAGGCACTGCAGGAGGTGAACCATGATGTGATACTGGACGGCGAAGTGGTAGTAGTGGATAAGAAAGGTGTACCCAGTTTTGACGAACTGCAAAAGTATAAAGGTGATAAAACGCTTTTGTATTACGTGTTTGACATCCTGTGGCTGGATGGAGAAGATCTGACATCGTTGGCTCTTACTGAAAGAAAGGAGAAGCTATTAGAGATCATTCCGGAGAAAAACGTTATCAGGTATAGTGATGATTTTGAAAATGGGGAAGCTTTGTTTAAGCAGGCCCAGCAAATAGGACTGGAGGGAATAGTAGCTAAAAAGAAAGACAGCAAATATCAGCCTGGAGTGAGGAGTAAGGATTGGCTGAAGTGTCCTACTGCAGTACGGCAGGAGTTTGTGATAGGCGGATGGACAGAAAGCGCAAGTGGACGAGAGTTTAGGTCCATCTTGTTTGGAGCTTACGATAAAGGAGAGCTCAGGTTTGTTGGACACTCGGGCAGCGGCTTTAAGGATAAGGTTATGAATGAAGTGATGGAGAAGCTAAAGCCTCTTGCGATAAAGAAGAAGCCTTTTGTGGATGAAGTGGATCACTCGACAACACCGCACTGGGTAAAGCCCGTGCTGGTTGGCAACTTCAAATTCTCGACATGGACAGCCGGAGGTAAGATCAGGAAGCCTGCAATATTCTTAGGCTTCAGGGATGATAAGGATGCGAGGGATGTGCCGGTGCAAAGGCCGGAGGACGGAGGTCAGAAGCCGGAGGTCGGAGAAGAAGTGAACCGTAGAGGACACATGGCGGCCGCAAAGGAGCGCAAAAGGGAGGACAAGAACAAGGAAGCAGAAGACAGAATACAGGATACCGGAAAAGCTGAACCTGTGCTGGTGTCAACGGACAGTAATTGGCCGGAACTGGAGAAGCAGCCGATAGTGAGTAGTGAGGTGTTCGAGATCGAAGGAAAGGAATTAACACTGACAAATGTGGAGAAGGAGCTTTGGCCGGGTGTATCAAAGGCGGACCTTATCCAATACTATCATTCTGTTGCTCCTTATATCCTGCCGTACCTTTTCAATCGTCCTCTTTCACTTCACATCAAGCATATTAAGGCCACAGCACCGGGCTTGTATATTAAGGATATGGAAGGAAGGCAGCCGGAATGGGCGACTGTATTCTCTACGCCACGAAAACACAAGAAGAAAGGCAAGAGAGGTATTATTGATTACCTGGTCTGTAATGATGAAGCGACGCTATTGTACGTAGTCAACCTGGGCTGCATAGATATCAACCCGTGGACATCGACAACAGATGACTGCCTGCATCCCAACTTCATCATCATTGATCTTGATCCATCTGACAATGACTTTAGAAAAGCAATCGAAACGGCTAAGGCCGCAAAGCAATATTTTGATGAGCAAGGACTAAAAGCGTTTCCAAAGACATCAGGTAAGACAGGGATACACCTGTATGTGCCATGTGAAGGATTTACCTTTCCACAGGCAAGAAAGATTGCTGAACATATCTGTCGTGATGTGAATCTTCTTGTACCCGGCATCACAACCACTGCAGTCAGCATTAATCAACGAGGTGATAAGTTATATGTTGATCCCAATCAGAACGATGAAGCGGATACAGTTGCGGCACCGTATTCTGTCAGACCTTATCATCATCCATCTGTATCTACCCCACTGGAATGGAAAGAGATCAATAATAAACTTAACCCTCTTGCTTTTGATATACATTCCATACATGTACGTTTAAAGAAGAAAGGAGATCTGTTTAACGGAGCATTCGATAAGAATATAGCGGGATGGAATGCCGCAATCCTGAAACAGATATTGTAGTGGAACGATCAAAAGATTTCCGCCTTCATCCACTTCCTGATCTTTCTTAAAGGTGGCTGTCTGCTTCCTGAATTTTAAGTTAAACGCATAGAACTCATCACCAATCATCATTTGGTGCTCTTGCTCTGCGCCAGGCAGCAGTAGCGAATATAAGATGCTCGTTGACTCGCCCGCAACAGTGCCTGATCACTGCAGCTCTCTTCACTATCTCTTCTTTGATGACTGGTTTATAATTCGCATCTGTATTGAATACTTAACCGCAGACAATAAGTTATTTAAATTGAACTAATTATTAGAAAAATTAGACCTAATTAGACGCAATTAGACCTGAACGAGCCTAATTGAACGTAATCAGACGCAATTGAGCGCAATTGAACCAAATTGAGCGCAATTGAACCTAATTAGACCTGATTGCAAACCTACCGCCCGGTAGCAGTTACATCTTTGCATTGTAAGAAAACGGTACGAGTATGAAAACGAACGATCTGAAGGCGCCACACCATCCAGGATTGATGCAAGTAGTTATTGAAAGGACCTACTGAATAACGGCTGCCGTAGCTGCAATTATAAAAAGTGCACCAATAGCCTTGAGAGTGCACCGGTAGCCTTGCCGGCAGTGCTTGTAAAGCTGACTGGTTATATGGCGGGGCGAGTGGAGTGGCAGGAGCAGTGTGCCAAGCAACTAGTGAGGAGACAGGAGAGAGAAGAAAAAAGGAAGTAAGTTATGAATTACAGTTTTTTAGATACCAGAACAACCCTTGCCTCAACAGCAGGCGGAGTGTTGCCGGTGATCATCAATGTAGACTCGGGTGAGTTATTGAAAACGGCTGTTTTAGCGACTCTCGGAGCAGTCGTAAGCTTCACAGTCAGTTTAATATTAAAACATCTGTATAAGAAATGGGTCCGAAATCAAAGCTGACTTTATGTACTAACTATTGATTTCTAAAGGGGTTAGATAAGCAAGTTATCCCCTTTTGTTTTTTCAATATATGATCTCACTAATAATTAATGTCTGCAATTTTAATTTGACTTGTATGTTTTTTACACCTCATCCCTATACTTTTGCACCCAATTTAAAAGTAGCCCAACTAAATTTTAAATTAAGGCAACTAATAGATAGTTGTTGTTCACCATGCCCTGCCGGTGTGAGTGACGTGGCGAAGCTGCATTTTGCCAGAACCATTTTTGCCGCTACTTTCGCTCACCATTTAAAGGACAAGCTCTTGAAGACCCTTACCAAAGCTTTTGCAACTATCATGCTAGCGGCCGTGTCGCTAGCTTTTGTCTCCTGTAGCACTAACAGAAATGCCGTTTACTTTAATACGCTTTCCGATACCTCCTTTAGTGCATCTGGGCTTGAAAATCAACCGTTGATCCAAAAGAATGATCTTATTAGTATATATGTGAGCAGCCTCAACCCTGAGGCAACAACGGTATTCAATACCCCAAATATCCCAACATTGAATGCTTCCACATCTATGGGTACCCAAACTCAGATATCAGGGTACCTCGTCAACCCCGACGGAACAATTCAGTTCCCGGTATTGGGCTCCATTACTGCGGCAGGTCTCACCAAAAAACAATTGTCTGACACCATAGCGCGTAAGTTGGTGACCAAAAAGTTGTTGGTTGACCCAATAGTGAACATTCGTTTTCTTAACTTCAAGGTTACAGTGATGGGTGAAGTCGCCCGTCCCACTGTCATATCAGTAGCCAACGAAAAAATATCCATTTTGGAGGCGATCGGTTTGGCAGGTGATCTTACGATCTATGCCCGCCGCGACAATGTTCTGTTGATAAGAGAAGAAGGAGGTAAGAAAATTATCAGGCGCTTGAACCTGAATTCATCAGACATATTCACATCTCCATATTATTATCTGAAGACAAACGATGTCATTTACGCTGAACCTAACAATGCAAAGATGACGGCAGCATCCAATGCTCGCATGGTCTGGCCAATAGTATTAAGCGGCCTGTCATTTATCGCTATCATATTAACAAGAGTATTCTAGATGATTGAGGTATTGAAAACAGCTATAATAGCGGCCTGGAAAGCAGGTAAGGAAATATTAGAAGTATACAACAACGAGTTCTCTTTTACCAACAAGGAAGACAAGTCTCCGCTCACGGAAGCTGACCTTCGTTCGCATGCAGTCATCAAAGCTGCTTTAGAGACAACACCATACCCCATCTTGAGTGAAGAGGGTAAGATGACTGCTTTTGAAGAAAGAAGTAATTGGGGTAGGTTTTGGCTGGTTGATCCTCTCGATGGCACAAAAGAGTTCATTAAGCGCAACGGCGAATTCACGGTTAACATCGCGTTAATCGAAAATGGGAGACCTGTATTAGGTGTTATTTACGTTCCGGTAGCCAGTAAGATGTACTATGGTACTGAACGTGAGGGAAGTTTCACTTTCACCGTTAATGGCAACCTCGAACAAGAATTTGATCACCATATCTCATCTTCAACCAAACTGCCTTTGAGCGAAGAGAGAAAGACCTATACCATCGTGTCCAGCCGCACCCATACTTCACCCGAGACAGAGACTTTCATCAATCAAAAGAGTTCTCTGCATGGAGACGTAAACCTGGTGAATGCGGGCAGTTCTCTTAAGCTCTGCCTGGTAGCTGAAGGTAAAGCCGATGTGTACCCAAGGCTTGCGCCAACTATGGAGTGGGATACTGCTGCTGGTCATGCTATCGTAAACTTTGCTGGCGGTAGAGTCTATCGCTATGACAGCAATGAGGATCTACTGTACAACAAAGCGAACCTGCTAAATCCTTTCTTCGTAGCAGAACTGTAAATGCAGGAAAAGCTTCACATAATTGAACATCAATACAGAGTAGATATTGCTGCCCGTCAGAACAAATTCGGTCATCACCCGGCCTGTCTGTGGTTTACCGGACTTTCGGGCTCTGGTAAAAGTACAATAGCTAATACGGTAGAACAGCTTTTGTTCAATGTCGGTTTTGCCACCTACACGCTTGATGGAGACAACATCAGGAAGGGACTGAACAAGGACCTGACATTTACAGAGAAAGACAGAATTGAGAACATAAGGAGAATAGGAGAGGTGGCAGCACTCATGTGCGATGCAGGGCTGATAGTTCTTGCAGCTTTCGTTTCACCGTTTCACAACGATCGTCAGATGGTGAGGGAAACGATAGGCAAGAACTTCATAGAGATATTTGTGGACACTCCGCTTGAGGTATGTGAGCAGCGCGATGTGAAGGGCTTATATAAAAAAGCAAGAAAAGGAGAGATAAGCAATTTTACAGGCATATCTTCCCCCTTCGAAGCTCCTACGCATCCTGATCTCCGTATTGAGACCATCAAACACTCAGCAGATGAGGCTGCACAATTGGTGGTTGATTTCATTATCCCTAAAATTAAATTGTAGTACATAAATGCACAAGTATTATCTCACGCACTTACAGGAATTAGAAGCAGAAGCGATCTTCGTTATTCGTGAAGTGGTAGCTCAGTTTGATAAGCCTGCAATTCTCTTCTCCGGCGGAAAAGATTCTATCGTAGTTACCCACCTGGCCAAAAAGGCATTTTGGCCTGCCAAAATACCTATGCCTCTCATTCACATAGATACGGGGCACAACTTTCCTGAAACAATGGAGTTTAGGGATAACCTGATAAAGAATCTTGGTGTACAGCTTATCGTCGGATCAGTGGAAGAATCCATTCAAAAAGGTAGGGTAAGGGAAGAGACAGGCATCAACGCCAGTAGAAATGCACTGCAGACAGTTACTTTATTAGATACGATAGAGCTGCACAAGATTGATGCAGCTATAGGTGGTGCAAGAAGAGATGAAGAAAAGGCTCGCGCTAAAGAAAGATTTTTCTCTCACAGGGATGAATTTGGTCAGTGGGATCCTAAGAACCAGCGACCTGAACTATGGAACATATTCAACGGGCGCAAGAATATGGGAGAGCACTTTCGTGTTTTCCCTATCAGCAACTGGACCGAAATGGACATCTGGAACTACATCCTCAAAGAGAACATTGCTATTCCATCACTGTACTTCGCTCATCATAGAGAGGCAGTATACAGGGACAATACCTGGTTGCCAGTATCTGAGTTTTTAAAGCTTCGCGAAGGTGAGACCATTGAGAAGAAGCTCATGAGGTTCAGAACTCTTGGAGACATCACCATCACTGGCGGCATCGAATCTGACGCTGACACTTTAGAAAAGATAGTTGAGGAAGTGGCAGCTACCCGAAGTACTGAAAGAGGCAACAGGGGTGATGATAAACGTTCAGAAACTTCGATGGAAGATCGTAAGCGTCAGGGATATTTCTAATCATATAAACGGTTTTAAATAATGGATTTATTAAGATTTACAACTGCTGGTAGTGTTGACGATGGTAAAAGCACATTGATTGGTCGCTTGCTCTACGATAGCAAGTCAATATTCGAAGACCAATTAGCGGCCGTTAAGAGTTCAAGCGAGAGAAAAGGTCTTCAACACATTGACCTCTCTTTACTTACCGATGGGTTGCGTGCTGAGAGAGAGCAGGGAATCACTATCGACGTTGCGTATCGGTACTTCGCTACTCCGAAAAGGAAGTTCATAATTGCGGATACCCCTGGCCATATCCAATACACCAGGAATATGGTGACAGGTGCATCCACGGCTAACCTGGCACTTATTCTCGTCGATGCCCGTCATGGTGTGGTTGAGCAGACTTGCCGCCACTCCTACATCGCATCGTTGTTGCAAATACCTCACCTCATCGTATGTGTCAACAAGATGGATTTAGTCGATTATGATGAAGATGTATTCGACAAGATCGTTGAGGATTTCACTGACTTCGCAAGTAAGCTGGATGTAAACGATATAAGGTATATTCCTATCAGCGCCCTCAATGGCGATAATGTGGTGAATAGGTCACAGAATATGGATTGGTACGGTGGAGCTACCTTGCTCCACACGCTGGAAACTATCCATATAGGAAGCGACCAAAACCACCTTGATGCTCGGTTCCCTGTTCAAACCATTATCAGACCTCATTCAGACGAATATCATGACTACCGTGGTTACGCCGGCCGCGTAGCTGGAGGAATATTTAGACCTGGTGATAGGATAACCGTTCTTCCGTCAGGACTTACGTCTACGATAAAAACAATAGACCAGTACGGCGGATCAATAGAGGAGGCATTTCCACCCATGTCTGTGTCGATCACGCTTGAAGATGATATAGACCTTAGTAGGGGCGACATGATTGTGAAGGAAAACAACCAGGGTGAAGTTGGGCAAGACATTGATGTAATGATGTGCTGGCTAAGTACAACCGGACCTACTCCCGGTTCAAAATACTATCTCCGCCATACCACAAAAGAGGTTAGAGCGATCATTAAGGAGGTGGTGTACAAGATGGATATCAATAAACTTCAGCGGATTGAAGACGACACACAAATCAAGATGAATGATATAGCCAGGGTGAAGCTTAGAACAACCCAGCCGCTTACCTACGATGCTTATAGGAAAAATCGCATCACCGGTTCTTTGGTACTCGTAGATGAAGTAACTAATGAGACGGTTGCGGCAGGCATGATCAACTAAAACTAACTGTGTATGAAAAGAATAATTGTAAATGTAATCTGTATTGCTGCTTTAGCGGGAGCATTACAGTCGTGTGTATCGTCAAAAAATGTTGCTTATTTTAGAGACATTCCCGACTCCATTAAGGTCAGGTCTCTGCAAACATCTGAATACAAAGAGCCGGTAATACAGTCCGACGATATCCTGGCTGTTACTATACAAACCATAGATCCGCAGACATCTACTCCAGTCAATCAACCGGTAAGTACACCGGCAGTTGGGTATAGTACTGTTTCACCTGTTAGTGCTCCACTAATTTCAGGCTACCTTGTTGACAAAGCTGGTACTATATCTATCCCTATGTTGGGGTCTGTTAAGGTAGCAGGCCTGACTACGTCTGAAGCAAGAGATACGATCCGCAGGCAGGCAGAGCAATATTATGTATCGCCAACAGTTCAGGTAAGGTTCGCAAACTTCAAGATAACAGTTATCGGTGAGGTGGTGAGACCGGCAACCTATACAATACCTAATGAGCGCGTATCGGTAGTAGATGCAATAGGATATGCCGGAGATCTTACCATATATGGCAAAAGAGAAAACATATTATTGATTAGAGATTCTCTCGGTTCCAAGCAGTTTGTAAGGTTAAATCTGAATTCAACAGACATATTTAAATCTCCCTATTTCTACCTTCGGCAAAATGATGTTATATATGTTGAGCCAAATGATGCCAAGATAGCTACTACAGATGCTGCACGCACCCGCACATACGCCATTTTAGGTTCGGCCTTATCAGTTCTCATTATTGTCGCCTCCAGAATTTTGAAGTAAATATTTTATTAGTAAGTGATGCAAAACGGTAAATTAAATGGTCTGGGTCATGTGGCCTTGCCCGAGGATAAAGAATTCGATTTTGGTAAGTTCTTCAGGAAGATACTGCACGACTGGCATATCTTTCTGATTAGTATACTAATATTCGGCATTTTGGCATTCCTATATATTCGATATTCCACACCGATATATAGGGTAGATGCTAAGGTCCTCATTAATGATGATAATAGCTCCAAACTTCCCTCCTCCTCCTCAGGTGACCTGATGGATTTGAACTCTTTACTTGGTATAAAGAGTAATGTAGATAATGAAGCAGAGGTATTAAAGACCAGGTCGTTGATGGAGAAAGTGGTTCGGCAAATGCAGCTGAATACTACGTTTTACAGGAAGGGTAACATTAGAGATGTGGAGTTATTCGCCTCACCATTTATTATCACCCGCCAAAGCTTTGTAGACACATTACTCGATACTAAAGCATACATCAGCAATGTTCAGAAGGATAACTTCACCCTAAGCTACGAAGACGCACTCACCGGTGAGAATTTCACAAAGAAGGTAAAATACGGCCAGCCTTTTCTTATTACACAGGTCGGGACATTTGTGATAGACAGAAACTGGTTGTACAGTGAGGAAATGGTTGACGAATATGTTTTGGATATCACTTCAGTAGATGAGAGAGTTGCCGACCTCCAGGAAGACATGACCATTGCAGTCACGAATGATAATGTAACTACGATAGACCTGTCTCTGAGCTATCCTGTGCCTGCTAAAGGGGAAACGATTTTAAACAGGTTGATTGAGGATTACGTTGATCAAACCATCCGCGAAAAGAATAAGATCGCGGATAGTACTATTGCGTTTATCGATAATAGGCTTTTATATGTTGGACAGGAGTTGGGAAGCGTAGAATCTAACATACAGCAGTTCAAACAAACCAATAAGCTTGCTGACATCAGTGAACAGGCGAAATTATTGATCGGTCAGGCTGGCGATGTTATAAAGCAACAGGCAGACGTTGAGACACAAATAAGTATTATGGACGCCTTAGCTGCAACCTTGAAAAATGACACCGGAAACCTGAAAGTTATTTCGCCTTCTCTCCTGCAAGACCCACTTATCGGTTCAATGATCGATAGGTATAACGCTAAGTTGCAGGATTATGAGAGACTTTCGCTTACTTCTACCTCAACAAACCCATTCCTGAAGACGCTACGTGATCAGATCTATGCGGTAAGGACTGCAATTCTTCAAACGATGGCTAACGCCAGGCAGGCATTAAGCATAAAAAAGAATCAAATAGCCGGCAACTCTGGTAAGGTGGAAGGAGCGATAAAGCAAGTACCTGCTCAGGAAAGAATTTATCTTGATCTTTCAAGGCAACAACAGATCAAGCAAGAGTTATATGTCTATTTGTTGCAAAAGCGAGAGGAGACAGCTATTTCTAAAACATCCAACATATCTAACTCTTCTACTATCGATCCACCAAAAGCTGAGATCAAGCCGGTAAGTCCTAAGATCGTTCTTGTAGCAGCGTTGGCTTTATTCCTCGGGCTCATTGTTCCTGTGGCACGGATAATTATGAAAGATACTTTCAACAAGAAAATACTGACTAAAGAAGACATTGAAGACAATACAACTATTCCGGTTATAGCAGAGATCAGTCACAACGAAACCAAGGATCCTCTGATCATACTTAAAGAAACACGATCCTCTATAGCAGAACAGTTCAGGGCACTTCGAACAAACATGCAGTTTTATTTAAGTAATGAGGGTGAGAAAGTAGTTCTGGTAACATCAAGCATGCCTGGTGAAGGAAAGTCTTTCTTGTCAGTAAACTTTGCAAACGTTCTTGCGCTTTCAGGAAAGAAAGTTGTGTTAATGGAATTGGACTTAAGAAAGCCTAAGGTGTCGGTTCAGTTTAACCTGGACAACAAGATCGGCTTTTCGAATTATATCATTTCTAAGAATATGAAGCTGGATGAGATAATCAAACCTTCAGGTTCTCACGAAAATCTATTTATTATTTCATCAGGTCCGATACCTCCAAACCCGGCTGAGTTGTTACTAAATGAAAGAACCGATCAACTCATCAAAGAATTGAAGGCTCGCTTCGACTACATCGTCATTGATAGCCCTCCTGTTGGTTTAGTTACGGATGCCCAGTTAATGTCGAAGTACACGGACCTTACTCTTTATGTTGTAAGGCAAAAATATACTTACAAAGAACAGTTAGCCATTCCTGAAGACCTAAGCAGAAGTCAAAAAATGAAGCGTATTGGAATAGTGGTGAACGATATTGAGGTTCAAAAGAAATATGGCTATGGATACGGTTATGGTTATGGCTACGGCCATGGCTATGGCTACGGTTATGGATATGGATACTACTCCAATGATCATAAAGTAAAGGCTGGAATTGGTAAACGCATAAAGCAGATGTTCACTAAGAGCTAGTTAGCATAAGTCTGGGATATAGTTCAGTACGTGATGAGTAAAAAAGTTTACATTTTAGGAGGCAGGCAAAAAGATAATGCTGCATCCTTGCCGGAATGGTACAATACTGAAGAAGGGGTGATTTATGAACTTGACCTTGATTCGGAAGATGCAAAGCTTGTATACAGCTATAAAGGCAGGTTAGAATGCAGGGCGGAAGAGGAAGCTTCCGTAACATTCAAGTCTGGGTATTTTGATAAGGAAAAATCACTAATGTACGTCTGTACATTAACGGAAGTTCTGGTTCTCTCAATTCCGGATTTTTCAATTAAGTACCATATCTCTCTTCCAATATTTAATGACTTGCACTATGTAAGACCATTCAAAGAAGGGTCTCTGTTGGTGGTCAGTACCGGACTTGACCTGGTTGTTGAAGTAGATTTTACAGGAAATATTTTAAACGAATGGTCTTCTCTTCCTGATCAGGATACATGGAAACGTTTTGATGGTAGTACTGATTATCGGAAAGTTGCTACCACCAAACCGCATTTGTCTCATCCGAATTTTGTCAGCCTCTACAAAGATGAAATTTGGGTGACAAGGTTTGAACAAAAGGACGCTCTCTGTCTTAGCGACATAAGCAAACGAATCCCTATTGATGTAGAAAGACCGCATGATGGTTTTCTTTTCAATTCTCTACTATATTATACAACTGTTGATGGTTATGTTGTAATTGGAGATCCTGAAAGGGGCTCTAAGGTCGACGCTATTAATCTTAATTCAATAGGCAATCCCCTAAACCTTGCTCTTGGCTGGTGTAGAGGATTGGAGGTATATACTGATGAATATGTTGTCGTGGGGTTTTCTACTATCCGTCATACCAAATTCAAGAACAATTTAAATTGGTTGAACGTAGCGAAGAAAAACTTGCACAGATTAGCAAAGAAAAAGACCCGTGTGGCTGTTTACGATTTAAAAAACAAGCAACTGATTAAAGAGATCAACCTGGAAAAACAGGGAATCAACGTGCTGTTTTCAGTACTATCTATCTAGCAGAGCCAAGCGAATGATTTACACCTTATTTTTTATGGTCCTGTTTACTTGTATTGGCCTTTGTGCCTTCAAGTTTAAATGGGGATTTAGCTTCTTTGTGTTGTCGTTTTTTATGTATCCTCGAGTATTTGCTTTAGGGATCGGCTCAGAGGGTTTTGCTTTGACCATGCAGCGAGCTCAGCTAACCATTATAGCGGTGTTTGCACTAATTAGGCTTATAATATCTCGTTCCGATCGAAAGTATTTAACGGCACAAATAGCCCGGTATCCATGGGTTTTTAATCTTGTTTTCCTTTTGTGGATAGCCAAAGTATTTGCTTCTTTAGTTGTTGCATCTCTTAAATCGGATGTACTTAGCGGTCTGTCCGATGATTTCTTTTTTACTGTTATGCTGTTGGTCGCCTCTACGTTGGCCATTCGTTCGTTAGAAGATATTAGTCGCATAGCAAAATTGATCAGCATTTGCATAATCGTTAATGGGATTGTCGCATTGATAGAAATAAAACTTGGTCATACAGTATTTGCGGGAGTAAAGGTATTGTATAATACAGCGGCGAATAAAGACATTACTGAAGCCAGGTTGAAAGGTGGGGCACAAAGAGCACAGGCTTTGATGGACAGTTCACTTGTATTTGGCTATGCGGCAGTTCTGGCATTCATACTTGCTAATTCAGCCAAGAAGCTATTTGATCTTAAGAACAACAAGGTCCATTACTTAGCGCTTCTATTTTGTTGGGTAGCAGTTTATTTTACCCGTTCCCGGGCCGCCTTAGGAATGGTTGCCGGAATGTATACTGTACTTCTGTTTTATTACAACATCAACAAGATAACGAGGAAATACCATATTCAGTTTGTTATATTGGTAATGCTGGCTGCATCCTTTTTGTTTATGATTGTCTTTGTATTTGATCCACTTTTCACTTACATAAACGAACTGCAGACGGGTAATGCGTTGGATATTGCACAAGATTCCAGCGCGAAGGAAAGATTTGATCAATTGTTTGCTATTGTACGAACCAATGGTTTGCATTTGCTTTTTGGTTTTGGAAGATTGAGATATATGCCTTCTATTGTTCCTGATGAAATAATAAATAACCAGGATAATTTCTTTATCCGCTTGTTTCTGGAATCTGGAATGGTAGGTATGCTGATACATTTAGTGTACATCCTCCATCTAATCTTTTTTTCTATACGGAACTTTCGGCTTTCTTTCAAGATCAAGAACAAAGGTCTCACTAGTTCATATTTTATTATGGCATTGTATGCCGCTGCTGTATTGGTTATCTTAAACTTGACATCAAGCATAATCTTCAACTTCTTCAGTATTACACTTGGAGTATTTCTGATAGTTGAACGAAATGTTTTGAACCAATTGAGGTATCAGAAAATGATCGCTGAGGCTGAACTATATAATGCACCTAAATTGGAGCTCATTCATGCACAGTAGTGGTTCGATGCCTATGATTTTCGTTGTCGGAAATAGTCGTAGTGGGACTACTATGATGGGACGTATCTTAAATAATCACTCTTCAATCTATACTTTCAAACACGAGATACATTTTTTTGGACAGATATATGAGCCGAAACCCGGTAAAGTTTCCAGAAGCGAAGCATTGACCTATTTGGCAAAGCTTATCCGAATCAAGGAAAAAGGTTATTTCAGCAAGGAAGATCTGACACAGTTTTATCCTGGCGCTGAATCCATTCTTAAGTCATTTACTCCGGCTCAGGATTACCATCCTTTTGAGCTATATTCCGTCTATCTGCTAACTGTTACAACTGCAGCTGGTAAGAAAATTCCGTGTGATCAGACTCCAAGGAACTTATTTTATTTGAAGGAGATTTTACAGAATTATCCTGAGGCTCGCATCATAAACATGATTCGCGATCCGCGCGGCGTTTTGCTTTCCCAAAAGAACAAATGGAAAAGACGTTTTCTCGGAGCCAGGAATATTCCCTATTTCGAAGCCTTGCGTTCATGGTCAAATTATCATGTGGTCACTATTAGTAAACTATGGAATTCCAGTATTGCTGCTCTTAAAAATGTAAAAGACGACCCAAGGGTTTATTCGGTACAATATGAAACTGTTCTTAATCAGCCGGAAGTTGAAGTAGGAAATATTTGTAGCTTCTTGGGTATAACCTATGAACCGGAGATGATTCAGATACCTGTTATTGGCTCATCTGCTCGTCAGGATTTAAATAAAACCGGAATCGACAACAGTAGGGTCGATTCCTGGCAACAGGAACACGGGCTATCAACTGCAGAGATATATCTGTGTGAAAAGATCACAGGTCCTGTAATGCAGCCCTTGGGATATGATTTTTCGTTTCCTAAATCATCCATACTTAGCCGTGGATATCAATATTTCACCTTGCCATTCAAGCTAAGCTTTTCGTTATTACTCAATCTTGGTCGGAGTAAGAATATTTTGGCAACAATCAAGAGACGGGTTTTTTCCCATCAGGCTTAACTCTAAAATCACAAATGCGGGTATTAATAGTTAATAAATACTACTACTATAAAGGCGGCGACTGCACATATGCCCTGGAATTAGAAAGACTGCTGAAGGCGCAGGGTCACGAGGTGGCATTTTTTAGTATGCTGGGAGACAAAAACTTCGATAGTGAATACGAGAAGTACTTTGTTTCCGAAGTAGACTTTAAAGCCAAATCAAAAGAGTTGGCTAAAATAATCAAGCGGCCATTCGGAGACAAGGAAGTTAATCAAAAGTTCACCCAATTAATGGATGACTTTCAGCCTGAAATTATCCATTTACATAATATCCACTCACACATTTCACCCTCAATTCTCAAGATAGCCCGAGACAGGAATGTGTCTGTAGTTTGGACAGTTCACGATTACAAATTGCTTTGTCCTGTCTACACTTTTAGAAGAGACGGACGACCTTGTGAATTATGTTTGACAAACAAGATTAATGTTGTGAAGCATAAATGCATGAGTAATAGCATAGCAGCAAGCATGTTGGCTTATCTGGAGGCTGAATATTGGAACTTGGATAAGATTTTGCAACTCGTAGACCTGTTTCTGCCACCAAGTATGTTTATGTATAATAAACTCCGGGAGGGGGGGGCACCAGAGGAAAAGCTAGTACATCTTCCATACTTTATATCAGAGAAAAGAGGGATAAGTGAAACAATCCCTTCACCTCTTCCAAAAACGTACACTTATTTAGGAAGGTTAGTACCTGAAAAAGGAATAGAGACATTGTTGGAAGCAGCGAAAGATCTGGAGTATACATTGAACGTAATTGGCGATGGCCCAATGTTCGATGAGCTGAAATTAAAGTATAAGCAAAACAACATCATCTTTCATGGATATTTGAATTGGGAACAAATGTTACCAATTCTCATGCAATCCAATTTTACAGTCACTCCGTCTGAGTGGTACGAGAACTATCCATTTTCCATAATTGAATCTTTATCGCTTGGTATTCCGGTTCTTGGATCAAGTATTGGTGGAATACCAGAGTTGATTGACGAACGTTTTTCAGGTATGTTATTTACGCCTTTTGACAAGAACTCCTTAAGTCTTAAGATCACTGAAATGTTTTCTCTAAACTTGATTGTTAACTATGAGAAAATTAGACAAAATCTTCGGGAGATGCTCTCTCAAAAACATCATTTAGAGATTCTAGAAGACATTTATAAGGGACTCATTGAAACAAAAACTAAAAAACATTCGCTTAAGGCGCAATTGTCTTAGCTGTATTCTGGTAAAATGATTGCCCAACTCGATAAGTTATACATTAAAACTCGCCGATATAAGGTATATGTCCGGCTGTTAAGCTATTTATTTTTTGAAGGACGACCTCTTACAACAAAGGGTCAATGGATTAATCCACTGGTATTTTTGAATTATCGTATTGCATCTGTACTGCCGAAATTCAAGAAGGTGCAGAAGCCAATATTTATAGTTGGGACAGGCCGAAGCGGAACAACAATCCTCGGGGTGCTTCTTTCAATGCATAAAGATGTGGCCTTTTTAAATGAGCCAAAGGCGATTTGGAATTTTGCTTATCCGCACGAAGACCTCATTGGCAGTTACTCTGAAGATACTGCCTATTATAGGTTAACGGCAAAAGATACCACACCTGCACTTCAAAAGAAGGTGCGTAACATATACTCATACTACTTGTCAACGACCTTTTCTAAAAGAGTAGTAGACAAATACCCGGAGCTAATTTTTCGAACTGAATGGGTGAGGGGTGTTTTTCCAGATGCTAAGTTCCTTTTCCTGGTTAGGAACGGTTGGGATACTTGTGCTTCTATCAAAAGTTGGTCAAAGCGCCACAGTGTATCTGTTTTGGAGGAACAACATGATTGGTGGGGGCGAAATAATCGTAAGTGGAAGCTGCTTGTTGATCAGGTAGTTGCAAGCGACAAGGAACTTTCACCTTTCCAGTCTCAAATCGCTGCATTTAGTGACCATGTTGATATGGCGGCGGTAGAATGGATATTGACTATGAAAGAAGGGCTTAGTCGAATAGAAGCTGGTGAGGACATGTACTTAGTAAAGTATGAACGCTTAGTACAAGATCCAGCCTCCGAGATGGAGAAAATTTTTAAGTACTGTGAATTGCCGAATGACTCTAAAGCCCTTGACTATGCAATAAAAACCATGACACCTGCTGCTGATAAAGAGCCATTTACAATAAACAGTCTAATACTACCCGAATTTAAAAGAGTAATGCAATTACTCGGATATTAATGAGAATAGGAATTTTAGGAACAAGAGGGATACCTAACAATTACGGCGGTTTTGAACAGTTTGCTCAATACCTTGCTCAGGGTTTAGTACAACGAGGGCACCAGGTAACAGTTTATTGCTCTCATAGTCATCCTTATAAGTTAAATGACTGGCACGGCGTAAAACTTATACATTGTTGGGATCCTGAAAATAGTATAGGAACAGCTGGTCAATTCGTATATGATTTTTCTGCAATTATGGATTCCAGAAAGAGAAATTTTGACGTTCTACTTCAACTAGGGTATACGAGCAGCTCTGTTTGGGGGTGGCTACTTCCAAAAGGTTCTATTGTCACAACGAATATGGATGGTTTGGAGTGGAAAAGAAATAAGTACTCTTCGTCTACAAGAAAATTCCTGAAGTACGCGGAAAAACTGGCTATTAAGCACAGCAATTTTTGGGTGGCGGACTCGATAGGTATACAGGATTATCTAAGAATGAAGTATAATGTTTCCTCGGTGTATATTCCTTATGGAGCGCATATCTTCGATAGTCCGGATATCGCGCGTTTAAAGAAGTTTGATCTTCAAGCTTATAAATACAATATGTTGATTGCTCGCCTGGAGCCTGAAAATAATATTGAAACAATTTTAGACGGGATTGTGAAATCCGGCCTTAATCTGCCCTTTCTTGTGGTTGGAAACTACACGACAAAATATGGCAAGTACATAAAGGATAAGTATCATCACGTTTCCTTTATTAAATTCACTGGTGGCATTTATGATCTCGAACTACTAAATAATCTCCGGTATTTTTCCAACATTTATCTCCATGGCCACACTGTTGGGGGAACAAATCCTTCTTTGCTAGAAGCGATGTCCTCGAGTGCACTGATATTTGCCCATGATAATGTGTTCAATCGATCTATCTTAGGGGAAGATGCGTTTTACTTCAAAAACTCAGATGATATATCGAATGTAATTCCTGGCACTGCAAAGTCGGAGCAAAACCAAAAGCTGGACGCTAATCTAAAAAAAATAGGTGAGCTCTACCAGTGGGATCGGATAATAGATGAATATGAACAGCATTTTCATGAAATCCTTAACTCCAAAGCTTCGTTGAGTTAATCGTAGGTTACTTTCACATAATTAAGCCTGGATTTGTGATAATCTTGTCGCTTCGGAGGATATTAATAGGAAGTTAACCGACATAACGCAGGTGGTAAGTTTTCTAGCTTTGACTTATAGGATGAGATTGCAGGTCAGCGCACATATTTAGAAGTATACTTATTGTTAAACGATTTAAAGATAAAATGTTGGCGTGCTAATTGATTGCTGCAGTTCTTGAGATCATGTTTAAAAAATCGTTTATTATGAGATCAATTTTATTCTCAGCCGCCACCGCAGCAGTAATTGGGGGATTATTAATTCTTAAGCCTTTTAACTCAACGAAGGTTGAGTTGTCTGATTCTGGAACAACAAATCGTGAAAAAGGCACCACTTATATTGCTTCTTCTGAAGCAGCTAACGGGGCAGCGAAGGGCAGACAAGTAGGTACAGTAGCATCTACTGATATTTCTATAGGGAATTATTCACCTATACCGGAAGATCTCTTTGGCTTCAACACGCAATTTTCAAGGTTGCTTGATCCATGGACAAGTACTCGTGTCTACACTAATTTTTTGAAATCAACAAAAGCTAGAATCTTCAGATATCCCGGAGGTACCAATTCTTCGTTTTGGGACTGTCTGAATGATGATTTATTACCCGATAAAAGTTCCGGAGCTACGTCAGGCTGGATGGATTATAGCATTATCAAAAATAATTTTGTTTCCAAAATGGTGCTTCAGAACAACCATCAAAAAAATAGTCTTCGTGATGTAGAAGCTGCAGTGAATGCTACCGGAGCTACTCCCATTTTTGTTTTGAATATGCTTACCCCTACCCAGGACTATTATCAAGCGACTGGAAAATTCAACGTGTCTGATTGGTCTCCGGGTTCTAAAGACAGGAACAACAGCTGGTGGAAAATACTTGATGATAAGTTGGATAGGAACCTAAATATGTTGAGACGAGCAAAAGCTCTTGGAATTCCGGTAAGGTATATTGAACTGGGGAATGAGTATTATGCTCAGAACGCTGTTTTTAATAGTGTTTTTCCCGATGGAATAACCTATGCAAAAGCAGCGAACTATTTTGCCCGAAGGATAAAACGCGAGTTTCCGGATGTGCAATTTGCAGCGGTGTGTAGCCAGGATGACCGGCCAATGAAAAATTTTAATAGATCTGTGGATTGGAATAGCCAGGTCATGTCGGTATTGGATAGGTCGATAATTACAGCTATTACTATTCATGCTTACGAGGCTACTGATAAAACTAACTACGGCAACGAAAAGGATTTGGCTGATGGCCTGGATCATTGGAACAGGAACCTGAGAAAAGCTTTTCAAAATACTTCTGTTGATCGTGTGATACTTAATGCCGGAATGAAGGTATGGTATACGGAGTATGAAGCGAAGTATTCAATGGAATGGGAAAATGTCAAGGCACCGGGGAATAACAACAAATTGTGGGCTAATTCATTAATTAGTGCTTATGGTGCATTTTATCTGCAGGGAAGTGCAAATGCTTCAAAGATTTTGTATCACAAAATGGATGACATTATTAGCGATAAAGGCAAGCTTCTTGCCAAAGGGTCTGCACTTATCCCAATTCTGAAAGCTGCATCCGGTATGAATGAAGCTGCATCCATTGATTTTACGAACTTGCCTCCAAAATATAATTCCAGAAAGCCAGTAATTGGTTACGTTTATAAAAATGGTTCCACAATTCATTGTGCCTTCATAAATTTCAGCGGATCTTCCCTTAAGCTAAATTTATCTTCTTTGTTTAAGGCCGGTTCAGTTACGTTGGAAAGCTACAGTAATAACAGTTTAATGAGCATCGATGGGCCAGACGTAAATTCCGTCTCATCTTCGCCATCGACAATAACTCTTCCTCCATATTCTTCCTCGTGGGTTTATTAAATAATTGCATAGTTGGTCACCGCAACTGAGTTTAGGTGAGCCTTGTCGTGTCAAAACAGCTGGTGAAAAAATTTGCTGCTTTTAAGAGCAGACCGGAAAATCGTGAGTTGATCCTGCATTCTATTATTGCGATAGTCGTTAGAGGAGGAGGTGCAGCCATCTCTTTTGTAATGACCGTAGTAGTAGTACGGTATCTTGGTGCCAGGGAAGCCGGATTCTTTTTCCTGGCCACTACGGCGGTGACTCTTCTCGGTACAATCGGACGGATGGGAGCTGACAACCTTGTTCTGCGTTTTGTAAGTATCCATAATGAAACAAAGGACTGGGGAAAAATGAGAGCCATAGTCTCTTTCGCCATGAGGAATGTTTTTTTAGTAACATCTGCCCTAGCGCTCATCATTTGCGTTCTGTCCGGGCCGATAGCTCATTTTGTCTTTAGTAAAGATGAATTACGTTTGCCACTTTTAATTGTAGCTATTTCAATACCTTTTTTTGCCGCCTATAATGTGTATGCTATGGCTTTGCAGGCCATTAGAAAAGTGTTGTTATCTATCACTGTAATGAAGATAATTTCACCTGTGGTGCTTGTTGTATTTGTTTTTCTGCTGATGCCGCATTCAAGTGATAGCGTTGCTATATTCTATACGATTTCAGCAGTGATTACGGCTGTTTTGGGTTATTTATTCTGGCGCCGTCATGTTCCTGGAGAAAAGGATACCTATGACTATAAGTTGTTGCTTGAAAGTAGTTATCCTCTATGGATTGTTGCAGTAATGCAGCAGATTATTTTGTGGGGTGGTCAATTAATTGCTGGAATTTATAATAACTCAGTGGAAGTGGCTCAACTTGCTGCTGCCCGAAATACTGCAGTACTAATCACTTTTATTTTAACAGCGGTAAACAATGTTAGTGCTCCACGTTTCGCTTCTTTATATAAGCAGGGAAAGTTGCAACAGTTAAGTTCATATGCCAAAAATACTACCAGATTAATGACTCTTGTGGCCACACCTATAGTGATTATAATTTGGATCTTTCCGTACGAGGTGATGGCATTATTTGGAAAAGAATTTCATGGGGGAGCATGGCTGCTTAGAATTCTGGCTCTAGGTCAATTTGTAAGTGTAATTAGTGGCTCTGTTCAATATCTGCTTATGATGAGCGGGCATAGTAATGATTTGAAAAAGGTGACCATATTTAGCGGAATTCTTGCTTTAGTGCTTGCTTTTACTCTTAATCCTTTATGGGGTGCTGTTGGTTCTGCTATTGCTTCTGCGGTTGCTTTGGCGAGTACTAATCTGTTAGCCGTCCGGTTGGTCAAAAGGCATTTAGGATTTACCACTTTGAAGATCTGGTAATCTACCATCTCCTACGGTCCTTTCTAACTTGTTATATTTGCGGCTTTTAATGCTAATAGTTACTTCCAGCAAAATTCAGTAATGAAAAAAAACATTCTTATCACCGGTGGAGCTGGTTTTATAGGCTCTCATGTAGTCCGGAGGTTTGTTACGAAATATCCTGATTATAATATTATCAATCTCGACGCTCTGACTTACGCAGGTAATCTTGAGAATTTATCCGATATTGATAACTCATCAAATTATAGCTTTGAAAAAGTTGACATCTTAAGCGTTTCTGAATTAGAGCGAGTTTTTACAGAGTATCAAATCACTGATGTCATTCATCTGGCTGCAGAATCTCATGTAGACAGATCCATACATTCTCCACTTGACTTTGTATATACGAATATTGTAGGTACAGTCAACTTATTAAACACAGCGAAAAAGTTTTGGGCAGCCAATTCTAACGATAACCTGTTTTATCATGTATCGACAGACGAGGTTTATGGTGCCCTGGGAGCTACCGGATATTTCACTGAAGAGACATCGTATCACCCTAACTCACCATATTCTGCAAGTAAGGCATCTTCAGACCACTTTGTAAGAGCATATGGTGAGACCTATGGATTACCTTTTATAGTGTCGAATTGTTCTAACAATTACGGGCCTTACCATTTCCCTGAAAAGCTAATTCCTTTATTTATTAATAACATCATAGCTAAGAAGCCACTACCGGTGTATGGGGATGGTTTATACACACGGGATTGGTTATACGTTAAAGATCATGCTGCTGCTATCGATGTAATCTTTCATAAAGGCAAAAGAGGGGACACTTACAACATAGGAGGCTTTAATGAATGGAAAAATATTGATCTTGTAAAATTGTTATGCCGGCTGATGGATAACAAGATTGGCAATCCATCCGGAACAAGCGATCAGTTGATAACGTATGTTAAAGACAGACCAGGTCATGACAGACGCTATGCAATTGATGCATCGAAGATCAACAAAGAACTGGGTTGGAAGCCTTCCGTGACATTTGAGGAAGGTTTAAAAGAAACCATCGATTGGTATTTCGACAACCAAGAATGGCTTAACCACGTCACTTCAGGTGCATATAGGGATTATTACAGTGCTATGTATGATCATCGTTAATCAACTTTATTGTAGATGAGGGCTGAAGCAACACCACTGAAAGACTGCTATATTATCCATGATACTGTTTTCAAGGACGAACGTGGCTATTTTTTTGAAAGCTTTAATGCCAAGGCCTTTGAAAAGCAGACAGGTTTAAATATCAATTTCGTTCAAGATAATCAATCACGTTCTACACGCGGTGTTTTAAGAGGTTTACATTTTCAACTTGGAGAGCATGCGCAGGCAAAGCTTGTTAGAGTGCTGAGGGGAGAAGTGCTTGATGTTGCCGTCGACATAAGAAAAGAATCACCCACTTACGGGCAACACGTAGCGGTTATATTATCCGAAAATTCACATACCCAGCTGTTTGTGCCAAGGGGATTTGCTCACGGCTTTGTAGTATTGAGTGATGTGGCGGACTTCTTCTATAAGTGTGACAATTTCTATAATAAAAGTCAAGAGGCAGGAGTTATTTACAATGACCCTGCCTTAGCAATAAACTGGATCATTAATTCAGAAGAACTTATTATTTCACCTAAAGACCTACAGTTGCCGCAGCTGGAAACATTTGCGGGAGCGAACATTTTTCAATGAAAGGGATAATCCTTGCCGGTGGCTCAGGAACACGGCTTTATCCGATTACGCAGGCTATAAGTAAGCAACTGATGCCGATTTATGATAAGCCGATGATCTATTATCCGATATCGGTGTTGATGCTAGCCGGGATAAAAGAAATTCTAATCATAACAACACCAGAAGACAACTCACAATTTCAACGATTGTTGGGTAGTGGGGAAGAGATTGGTTGCAAGTTCTCCTATGCTATACAGGAGGTGCCAAACGGATTAGCTCAAGCTTTCGTAATCGGTGAAAGCTTTATAGGCAATGAAAAAGTTGCACTTATCCTCGGGGACAATATATTCTACGGGAGTGGATTCAGCAAATTAGTTCAATCATTTTATGACGTCGAAGGAGCTGCGGTATTTGCTTACGAGGTTGCAGATCCGGAGCGGTATGGGGTAGTAGAATTTGATGAGGATTTCAATGCCGTAAGTATTGAGGAGAAGCCTCTTCAACCAAAGTCTAATTATGCGGTACCCGGTCTATACTTTTACGATAATGGCGTTGTAAATATCGCTAAAAACATACAGCCCTCTGCCCGAGGGGAATATGAGATCACTGATGTTAACCGAGTTTACCTGGAGAAAGGTTTGCTGAAGGTTGGAGTAATGGATAGAGGAACTGCCTGGCTCGACACCGGAACTTTTGATTCCTTAAGCGATGCTTCTGAGTTTGTAAGAGTGATAGAAAAGAGACAAGGGTATAAGATAGGGTGTATAGAAGAGGTTGCTTATCGAATGGGCTTTATAACGAAAGCCGAGTTGTCAAAGCTGGCGGACAAATACAAAAAAAGCGGATATGGGGACTACCTTCAGAGACTTAAGTAGAAAGCTGGTTCGTGGATGATATAAAGCATGAATAGCCGCTCAAATAATCTTTTCCGGTTCTCTTTTGCAGTATTCGACCTGCTGTGCCTAAACATTGTGCACTCGGTGCTGATGTTGGTGATGGACAGAGTACCTGTATCACGGGAATACTTCACGCTATTCATTATTAATAATGCTGCCTGGCTACTATGTTCCTACATTACGGCTCTTTATGTGGGAAAAAGTAATAACGATCACTTCTTCAGAAGATCCGGGGTGTCTTTTTCTTTGTTCTTTGGGATTTCATTATTGTGCATATTCCTTTATCATTTCTCCTACTCCCGCCTGTTTGTTATTTTAACATACGTAGGATATGGTACATTAATCTTAATTAGCAGAACACTCTATGTAGGAGCAGCGTATTATATCCGTAAACAATACCCCCTGAACAGGAAGGTGGTTGTGATTGGTTATAATGAGCTTGGAAAAAAGCTGGTCGACAACTTTCGAAAAACAAACAGGTTTATTTCTGTTGAGGGGTTTTTTGATGATGAATATAAGATAAATGGCGTGCAGCCTGATTTGCCAATATTGGGCAAAATAAGCGATGCAGTTGATTATGCTTTGAATAATAATGTTTTTGAAATCTACTCAACAGTTTCGCCTGAAAGAAACTTATATATCTATGATCTTGCGCACCAGGCTGAGACCAACTTTATCAGGTTCAAATTTGTACCGGACTTTCGCATGTTCATCAATAGGAATGTCCATATAGATTTTGCACGAAATATTCCTATCCTTTCTCTCAGAACCGAACCTTTAGAGAACCTGGACAGCCAGATAAAGAAAAGGACCTTCGATATTATCTTCAGCCTATTGGTTATTTTTCTCGTGTTATCGTGGCTAATTCCTTTAATGGCTATTCTCATCAAATTGGATTCAAAGGGCCCGGTATTCTTTACACAGTTGCGATCTGGTAAAAATAACAAGCCGTTTCTATGCTACAAGTTTAGAAGCCTGAGAGTAAATCATGAAGCGCACACAAAGCAAGTGACCCGCGATGATGACCGGTTTACAAGTATTGGTAAGTTTTTGCGTAAGACTAATATTGATGAATTACCCCAATTCATAAATGTGTTTAGAGGCGAGATGTCTGTGGTAGGACCAAGGCCCCATATGCTGAAGCATACAGAAGAGTACTCGCAGATGCTAAACCATTACATGGTCAGGCACTATGTAAAACCCGGTGTGACCGGATGGGCTCAAATTAATGGCTACCGGGGAGAGATAAAAAAGGCTAAAGACTTGCGTGGTAGAATAGAGCATGACATCTGGTACATGGAGAATTGGACTATGTGGCTGGATTTTAAAATTATTCTTCTTACCATCTATAATAGCATAAGAGGTGACAAGAATGCGTTTTAGTCGCAAACACTATTAACGAAAATGAATATTAGCATCTTTGGATTGGGATATGTTGGCTGTGTGAGCCTGGGCTGCCTGGCTCAGAATGGTCATAATGTAGTTGGAGTGGATGTAAGTGAAACAAAGGTTAAGCAGATCAATAACGGGGAAGCTACAATAGTTGAAAAGGATATAGACAAGATCATAAAGGAGCAACATGCACTTGGAAAGGTAAAGGCTACGACAGACCACCGAGAAGCTATATTAAACACTGAGGTATCGATAATAGCGGTCGGAACTCCCTCGTCAGAGCAAGGACACCTGAACCTTGAGTATATATTCAATGTGGCGCGGAGGATGGGAGAGGTGATAGCTGAAAAGAAAGATTTTCATGTCATAGCGATACGATCTACTGTTTTACCGGGTACCTGTGACAAGTTTGCCAGATTGATAGAGGAAAGCTCAGGTAAGAAAAGGAATGAAGGTTTTGCTATAGTCGATAACCCAGAGTTTTTAAGAGAAGGAAGTGCGGTATACGATTATTTCAATCCTCCTCTTACCCTGATTGGAAGTGACTCAAAGGATGCAGCGGAAAAGATAGCAGAACTGTATAGGCAATTACCTGGTGAGGTGATGATAGTTGAGACCAGGATAGCCGAGGTGATGAAGTACGTAAACAACACTTTCCACGCATTGAAGATATCTTTTGCGAATGAAGTGGGGAACGTTTGCAGCGCACTTAACATAGATTCTCATAAGGTAATGGAGATCTTCTGCAAGGATAAGCAGCTGAATATTTCTCCCTATTATTTCAAGCCGGGATTTGCGTATGGAGGTTCGTGTTTGCCTAAGGACCTTAAAGGTTTTCAAACTCTCGCTCATGACCTATATGTGAAGGTCCCCGTGATAGACAGTATAGATAAAACAAATGAGATACAACACCAGAGAGCTGTAAGTCTTATCAGTAAGTTTTTTGGAAAGAGAATAGCTATACTTGGTTTGAGCTTTAAGGCAGGTACTGATGACTTGAGGAACAGCCCGGCCGTATCTTTAGCCGAAACCTTAATAGGCAAGGGCTTTGATATTTGTATATATGACAGCAATGTTCAGATAGCAAACCTGACAGGTAAAAACAAGGAGTATATAGACAGACATATACCTCATCTAACGCGGATATTAGACAATGATCTACAGAAAGTATTGCGTACGAGTGATGTAATCATTGTTTGTAATAAGGAGGAGGAATTTATTAAACAATTGCCAGCAGTGGAAGGTAAAACCATCATTGACATGGTACGGCTGCCGCAGGAAAACCTAAAAGAACACAATCAATACATCGGGATTAATTGGTAAAACTGAAATAAACAGAAAAGAAGAATAAATTATGAAGATTGCTGTAGTAGGCACCGGGTATGTAGGATTAGTTACAGGAACTTGTTTCGCGGAGACGGGAAACGTTGTAACCTGCGTAGACATAGATGAGAAAAAGATACAGAAGTTATCAAGTGGTGAGATCACGATATTCGAGCCCGGATTAGAGAAATTGTTTCACAGAAATATTAAGGAAGAGAGACTTTTCTTTACAACGGACCTTGCTGAAGGAATAAAGGACGCCAAGGTGATCTTCCTCGCTTTACCCACGCCACCGGGAGAAGACGGAAGTGCAGACCTGAAGTATATTCTGAAGGTTGCAGAAGACCTGGGGAACATTATCACTGATTATAAGGTAATAATCGATAAGAGCACAGTACCGGTTGGGACTGCGAAGAAGGTCAGAGATGTAATTGGGAAGAATGCAAAGGTTGACTTTGATGTGGTGAGTAACCCTGAATTCTTGCGGGAAGGTGTTGCTGTTGATGATTTCATGAAGCCGGACAGGGTGGTAATTGGCACCAGCTCAGACAGGGCAAAAAAGATATTGCTTGATCTATATGCTCCCTTTGTGAGGCAGGGAAACCCGATCATATTCATGGATGAGGAATCTGCGGAGCTGACCAAGTATGCAGCTAATTCATTTCTTGCTACCAAGATCACCTTCATGAATGAGATAGCAAGGTTGTGTGAATTGTTTGGTGCTGATGTAGACCTTGTACGAAAAGGAATTGGTAGTGACGAGAGAATTGGTAAGCGATTCCTGTTTCCGGGTATAGGGTACGGAGGGAGTTGCTTTCCTAAGGATGTGAAAGCTCTTGTTAAGTCTTCTTCAGATGTGAAGTATGACTTCAAGATATTGCATGCTGTTGAAGAGGTGAATAAAGATCAGAAGAAGTATTTGCTTCAGAAGATCAAAAGACATTTTGGTTCTATAGACGGGAAAACCTTTGCGCTGTGGGGGCTTGCTTTCAAGCCCAACACTGACGATATAAGGGAAGCGCCCGCTCTGGAGATGATAGATGAGTTGCTGAAGCACGGCTGTAAGGTGCAGGTATTTGACCCGGAGGCAATGAAAAACGTAAAGAACCTTTATGGTGATAAACTGGTGTATGCTGAAGGTCAGTATGATGCGCTGGAAGGTGCTGCTGCATTGATCATAGCTACCGAGTGGTCGGAGTTTAGAACACCTGATTTTGATAAGATCGGACAGTTGCTTCCATCCAAGGTTATATTTGATGGCAGGAATTTGTTTGACCTGGAGAAGATGGAAGGCTGTGGGTTTCACTATGAAAGTATAGGTCGTAAAACAGTAGCAGGCGTTAAATAATGAAAAAGAGAGTATTAATTACCGGAGCTGCGGGATTTCTTGGGTCTCACCTGAGTGACCGCTTTCTGAAAGAGGGTTATTATGTGATAGGTATGGACAACCTGATCACCGGTGATATGAAGAATATAGAGCACTTATTTCACCGGGATGATTTTGAGTTCTATCATCATGATGTTTCCAAATACATCCATATACCAGGACAACTGGATTATATCCTTCATTTTGCGTCGCCGGCAAGTCCTATAGATTACCTGAAAATACCTATCCAGACGCTAAAGGTTGGTTCGCTAGGCACGCATAACTGTCTTGGACTGGCTAAGGATAAGGGGGCAAGGATACTGGTAGCCTCTACAAGCGAGGTATATGGTGATCCGCTTGTGCATCCCCAAAATGAGGACTACTGGGGTAATGTGAACCCCGTAGGGCCGAGAGGTGTATATGATGAAGCAAAGCGGTTCCAGGAGGCGATCACTATGGCGTACCATACCTTCCATAAGGTTGAGACAAGGATAGTGCGCATCTTTAACACGTTTGGTCCGAGGATGAGACTGAATGATGGCCGTGCATTACCAGCCTTTATCGGGCAGGCTCTTCGTGGAGAAGATCTTACCGTATTTGGGGATGGCTCACAAACACGCTCTTTCTGTTATGTAGATGACCTGGTTGAAGGTATATACAGATTGCTGATGAGCGATTATTCTTACCCGGTAAATGTTGGCAATCCCGATGAGATCTCATTAAAAGATTTTGCAGAGGAGGTACAGAAGCTTACAGGAATTGATACCAAGATCGTTTACAAACCATTGCCTGTTGACGATCCGAAGCAGAGGAGACCTGACATAACAAGAGCCAAGCAACTGCTTGGGTGGGAGCCTAAGGTATCGAGAAGCGAGGGTCTGAAGATCACTTATGAATACTTCAAAGCTCTTCCTAAAGAAGAACTGTACAAGCAACCAAAGGAATTTAAAAGCAGAGATTAAGTGTGAGTGATTAGTGAACACTTTAATCACAGAATGCATACAATGAAAGTAGCCCTTATTACAGGTATCACAGGACAAGATGGAGCCTACCTAACAGAACTGCTGTTGAGTAAAGGTTATGTGGTACACGGGATAAAAAGAAGAGCATCGCTGTTCAATACGGACAGGATCGATCACCTGTACCAGGATCCGCATGTGTCGCATAGGAATTTAATTCTTCACTACGGAGATCTGACAGATTCAACCAACCTGATCAGGATCATACAGGAGGTGCAGCCGGATGAGATCTACAACCTGGCGGCAATGAGCCATGTACATGTGAGCTTTGAAACTCCAGAGTACACAGCTAATGCAGATGGTATAGGAACCCTGAGGATATTAGAGGCAGTTCGCCTGTTGGGTTTGACGAAGAAGACGAAGATATACCAGGCATCTACATCTGAACTATATGGATTGGTGCAGGCGGTTCCGCAGAGTGAGACTACGCCTTTTTACCCGAGATCACCCTATGCAGTGGCTAAGCTTTATGCATACTGGATAACAGTGAACTATAGGGAAGCGTATAATATGTTTGCCTGCAATGGTATTCTCTTTAACCATGAATCACCGTGGAGAGGAGAGACGTTTGTAACGAGGAAGATCACCCGTGCTGCTGCTAAGATAGCTTTAGGCTTGCAGGATGTGCTCTTCTTAGGTAACATGGACTCCATGAGAGACTGGGGGCATGCAAAGGACTATGTAGAGGGCATGTGGAGAATACTGCAGCACGATACTGCGGAAGATTTTGTGCTGGCAACAGGGATCACAACCTCAATAAGAGACTTTGTTTCGCTTGCCTTTGCTAATGTAGGAATAGAGCTGGAATTTAAGGGTAGTGGGGAAAAGGAAACCGGAGTGATAAAGGCATGTAACGGTGAATACCAGGTGCCCATTGGTACAACGGTAGTAAAAGTTGATCCCCGATATTACCGGCCAACCGAAGTAGACCTGCTGATAGGTGATGCCACTAAAGCAAAAGAGAAGTTAGGCTGGACGCCAACCTATTCACTGGAAGCGTTAGCTACAGAGATGGTGCATGCAGACCTTGAATTGTTTAAGCGGGAAGTGCTGCTTAAGCAAAGTGGGTTTAAGATACTTAACCAATACGAATAGCCCTTAGAAGGAATGGAGAAGCAGGCGAAGATCTATGTAGCAGGACATAGGGGTATGGTGGGAAGTGCTATTGTGCGAAAGCTGCAGAGCGAAGGATATACTAATCTAGTAACGAGACAATCTTCTGAAGTTGATTTGCGGAAGCAAGCTGATGTAGATGCTTTTTTTGAACAGGAGAAGCCGGAGTATGTTTTCCTTGCGGCGGCAAAGGTGGGAGGTATACAAGCTAATAATATATATCGTGCAGAGTTCCTGTATGATAACCTGATGATAGAAGCCAATGTTATTCATGCTGCGTATAAGAATAACGTGAAGAAGCTTATGTTTCTTGGTTCATCGTGTATTTATCCTAAGATGGCACCTCAGCCTCTGAAGGAAGAATACCTGCTAACAGGTCTACTGGAGGTAACTAATGAGCCTTATGCCATAGCCAAAATAGCAGGTATAAAGCTGTGTGAGAGCTATAGGGCGCAGTATGGATGTAACTATATATCTGTGATGCCTACAAACCTGTACGGTCCTAATGATAACTATGACCTGAATAACAGCCACGTGATGCCTGCGTTGCTGCGGAAGTTCATTGTGGCCAAGAAGAATAAGGACGCCAGTGTAGATATGTGGGGATCCGGATCGCCGAGGAGGGAGTTTCTACATGTGGATGATCTAGCTGAGGCCTGTGTTTACCTAATGGAGAACTATGATGAGGCCGGGTTTGTGAATGTAGGGACAGGGGAGGATATTACCATTAAAGAACTGGCGGTAATGATAAAGGGTATAGTTGGATATGAGGGCGAGATAAAACATGATACCAGTAAGCCCGACGGTACACCAAGGAAGCTAATGGATGTGTCTAAACTGCACTCGCTGGGGTGGAAGCATTCAATTGAGCTGGAGGAGGGGATACGGCGGGTGTACGAGGAAGTGAAGGAAAGAGATTGGAATTAACTTAAAGGTGTGTAGAAATAGCTGGAAAGGCTCCCGATATGGGGGCCCTTTTTTTTTACGCCATCGCGGGGTACTTGCCCTTCATTTTTGAGGTAGTGGGACGGGACGGCAGATGAAATGGTGATATGGAAAGCACGCAGTAAGTATGAAGTCGTGTCGGAGTCTTATCGGAGTCTTATCGGAGTTGTGTCGGAGTCGTGGTGAGGGTGCGGGGGTGTTGGGTATTTAGGGGTATGGAATCGAGGCGAATGGGAGCTGATTTTAGATAGGGCTGATAACGTGTGTGATAGATAGGTAAGACAGGTTGAATGTGTATAAATAAATATGCCAAAATATTTGGAATCTCGTGCTAAATACCATAAATTGTGAACTGAAAATTGATAATCATATGGCGAAACAAGATGGTGACATAAAGCTCCGAGGGACGATACAGAATATTACGTTTTACGCGGTGGATGACCAATACCTGGCGAGGAAGAAAAGTAGCCTTGATGGAAAGCGGTTTTTTAAAGATGAGGCTTTTGAAGGGAGCAGGAGGAGTTGTAAGCGGCTGGGACTAGGGAGCACCCTGGCTTCTACAGTGTACCAGAGTTTGCCGAAGGCTAAGAAAAAGTATCCCGTGTTTTGTGAACTGAGGTCGGTGGCTGTAATGCTATTAAAGGTGGGTAAGAGTGAGCAGGAGGTATTGCATGCACTTGATGGTGTGTTGAGGAGGAAACGAAAGGTGAAGAGGGAAAGAAGTAAGCGTGTAAGGAGAAGCTTTACTCCAAGAGTATTTATGGTGTTTCCTGTGGAAATGGGTGGGAGGAGAAGAATGCAGAGGAGGACGATAGAGAAGTTGTTAAGAGGGGGGAAGTGGGTGAAGGGTAATCCGTTAACTGGTTAATAGGGGAAGGAACCAGATCATTACGATGGGTGGGTATAAGGGTTAATCGGTTAATTGGTTGATCGGGGACGGAACGCAGGTCATTATGATTGTTATGATTTGCGCTGAGGGTAGGGTGAGGGTTAATACGTTTATTGGTAAATATGGGAGGGAACGTAAGTCTTTAGGGTGGTTATTATTGGAACTGATGGTTTCAGGATTAGACAAAAGATGAGTGAAGGCTTCGTAATGTGCCTTTTAAAAGGTAAGGGTGTTTTGAAATATACATAAGCAATAGCGCTTCAAAAGCCTAATGCTACAACATAATTGGAGCTGGCCTTTGAAGCGCTACCAGAAGTATGTCCGGGTTTATTTTGGACTAATTGGTGAGGTCTTTCTCCGATAAAGAGTGCCTACGCCAGCAATAATTAATAATAGGATAAGAGCAATAGGAAGCGCGCCCTTGCTTACCGGACCACTGCGTTGCTCAAGTGCTGTTAACCTGGCTTGTAGTAATTCATTCTCGGTTTTTAATGTGTTGATCTCCTGGGCCTGCTCTCTTGTGCGGTTGTCGAGAGCCTGCACACTTGCAAGTGCCACACCGTCTGCGTCTACTGTTCCGATGCTTTTGTCATCGGTTCCAAGGCCAAATGCTGCTTTGAAATCCTGGGCAGTGGGGCCTAAGTGACGAACGTTATCTTCTTCTGTTTTATAGCTCCACTCGCGAATGGGTATTCTGCGCAAACGACTAAGGATATCCTCCCCTGAGATATTTTCGAACAAGTGTTTCTTGTTGACATCAGATGCATTTTGCCATACACCACCAGTTGAAAGCATAGCTCCGGTAGAGGTAGAAATGACAGCATTGTCCTGACTCCAATTGCTTGTTACAGCACCTGATTGAATAGTGACCCCCGTATACAATCCGGAGCTTGTAAAGATGCGGAAGCCACCACTGACTCTCCAGTTAGCACTATGGTTGACACCAGCTCTGAGCGTGTCTGTTGTTGACCTGTCGGCAAATACAAATGAGCCTTGTCGCGCATTGGTGTGTGCATGATAACCCATAGCTACTGATGCTGCGCCTGAAGCTGTACAGTTTTCGCCTACGGAAAAGCTTGATAAGGCATACGAGCGACAAAACCTTCCGAGGGCAGTAGAATAGTCACCTGAAGCCATAGTGTTGTATCCCATGGCAGTTGAGTAGTAGCCGATATTGTAAGTGTCCCATGAGGTGCCCCCTCCCCAATAAGGTTCATCAACAAGTCCTCCTGCTCTAAATGCTGCACGCTCGGGCATCCACATCATTCTATGCCCTGCACCTTCGACGGGAGGGGTGTGAGCAGGTGTGTTTGGGTACATGCCATTATCATACACTCCGCTCATCAAGAGATCGCCGTTGTTGTATACTCTCATAAATTGTGGTAATGCAGTAGAGCTTATATGCATAATAGAGTCCGCCTTAGTTTGCGCCTCGGCTGAAGTGAACAGAAAGATGACAAGACAGATGCTTACAAAGGTCATGAGCTTTGTTTGCGAAGGAAGTGACATTGTTTTCATGATAACAGTTTTGCTTAAAGTTATACAAGAATATGGGGTATGAGAGCTTCTCAGACGCTCATAATTATAGATGTATCAACACATTAAGGGTGTGTGCTATCAGCAATTGTCTTTTGTTTGACTGTGGTTTTTCGGGATGAGGAGTGAACGTAGATTGCTAATGTTTGGCTGAAAGCCTGGAGTGATAAATTGGCTAGAGTCCACGACCTAAAGGTCGTGGCAACTATTCAAGGTACAAGTATATGAAGCTTGCGCAAATACTTAAAAGCTGTGGCATTACTCCTTAAGGACCTTCGCTCTGTAGGACTGTCCCTCACTATTGGTTATTTGAAGGAGGTAAATGCCTGTTGGAAGAGTGCCTATGTTTAGAGTTTTATAATCTGATGGTGTTGTCCGGCTTTTCAGGACTATTCTACCATCATTACTGAGTACTGCTACACTTCTGATGTCTTTTGCCTTCACAACAATGTGATCTGTTGCGGGATTAGGGTAGACAGAAACCTGATTTCTTTCTTCATTGAATACTGTGGCAATAGCACTGTACAAAAACTTATTGTCAGGGTCGAGGATCTTGAGACGATAATATGCTTTGCTTGTAATTGACGCAGGATCGGTGAAGTAATATTTGCTACGCCCATCTCCCTTTACTTCTGCGATGGTATAGAAATGAACTGCATCATCAGAGCGTTGAATAATGAACTTATTTCCATGTATGTCTACCTCTGTTATCCAGGATAGATCTGTTTTGTTTGATAGGCTATTATAAGCTGCATGAAAGGTGACCTGGTTGATGGGCATTATGTAGCCGGCTCCCGTTATTTTGAAGGTGCATACTTCCGGGCCCCAGATCTCAAAATCTCCGGGAAGCCATCTATAAGGATCAATACGAATGATGAGGTGTGAGCCAGGTTGAACACCTGTGACTGTGATGCCCGATGTATCGGAACATCCATGAAAATACAGATAATGTCCAGAAGTATCCTTTGAGTAGTCGCCAATATGTGCACAGTCACTAAAACAGAAAAGCCTGAAAAAATTACCGCCATTAATACACTCCAAAGGAGTGACGTGTAAGGAGAAGCTATCTGCGGTAGGTATCAAGGTATAGTAAACGGGATTGCCGATAAACTGATGAGGAATGTTTGGTGAGTAGAACCACTGACAAACAGAAGTGCCGGCAGAATCCATAAGACCTTGTTCGAAGCTGGATGAGTCCGCATAGTAATTGCTACCATAGGTAACAGGACCACGTATTGTGTCTGTTTGAGCGCAGCTATCAAGATGCGGGATATCATTGTACCAGCGTAAACCAACGCCATAGCCAAGGGATGTAGCACCGTAAATCTTCACGAAGAAAGTGTCGCCAGCAGCAATATTTGTCAGCCAAGCCCTACCCCGATCTTCCCACCAATACATATTAGGAGGTCCCCCTGATTGTATGCAGGAATTAAGATAAGCTGTTTGGATAGGTGGGGTAGCACAATTATTCTTTACAATATCTGCCCTTAGTAGTTTATTAGTTGTTGAACAAGAACCCATAGCCCAGCCAGCAATCATAAAATCGGTGGCTGGTATGCCAGCAGGCACTACAAATTTAAACCAAGCAGGAGAAGCCTGTGTTTGCAATCCTGTAGTAGACCATGCGGCAGAGTCCTGGTAATAGGGATAGACGTTTAGCGGTAAAGGAAGTGTGACTGCGGAGTCGCAAGTGTGGCCACCGGGCTGAGCATAGCAGGGGAAGAAGCAGTTTAATAAAATTAAAAGAAGGTAGAGCTTGTGCATGCACGCAATTGGTGGAATAAATATAGGATAAATAAGTAATAGGGGGGAGGGACATTATTTCATAAGCGTTGATGGTTTGTGAGGGGTTGCCGGGTGCTTGTTTGTTTTAAAGGTTTGGCTGAAGCCGAACCCGGGAGTGATGGGTTGAAGTCCACGACCTGAAGGTCGTGGCAACTGGTGGGAGCGAGTACATTCTTTTGAGGCTGTTCTAAATTCTTAGAGCGGATTGCCGCGGCGGCGCCGAGAGCGTAATTGATGAGAAGGTGAAGCCGCCTCGCAATGACGACTAATAACGAAATTGCACATTCATAACGTGTCAGATAGTGGAGTAGTGAACTGCTATCTGGGTTCCAACATGAGCGTTGTGTTCGATGAGGGCTATGTTGGCCTGGAGGCTTTCGCCTTTGGTGTGGTTGGCGATGTACTTTAGTATGAAGGGAGTTACATCCTTGCCTCTCATATTATTTGCGGTAGCGGCATGTAAGGCTGTTCGGATGTGCTCTTCCATTTGCTCTGCAGGTACTTCGTACTGAGCTGGAATAGGGTTGGCGATGAGTACCGATCCATTTAGCGCCATATCCCACTTGGCTTTCATGAGTGCTGCTATGGATGCGGGAGTATCCAGACGAAGAGGTGTATTGAAACCGCTTTTGCGGGAGTAGAAGCTGGGGAATTCGTCCTGACCGATGGTGATAACGGGGATGCCCATGGTCTCAAGGTATTCGAGGGTGAGGCCAATGTCGAGAATAGATTTTACTCCGGCGCTGACGACTGCTACGGATGTCTGCGCCATTTCTGTGAGGTCGGCAGATATGTCCATAGATGTTTCTGCTCCACGATGTACTCCACCTATACCTCCGGTGACGAATATGCGGATGCCTGCCATAGAGGCTATGCGCATAGTTGCGGCAACTGTTGTAGCACCGTAGAGGTTTTGGCTAATGACATAAGGCAGATCGCGCAGGCTGACTTTCCATACATCCTTTGCTTTGCCAAAATATTCTACCTGTTCAGCAGATAGCCCTACATGACACTTGCCATTCATGATGGCGATGGTAGCGGGAACTGCTCCATTTGCCCTAACTACTTCTTCTACACTGAGGGCAGTCTCTACGTTCTTAGGATAGGGCATGCCATGGGAGATGATGGTAGACTCGAGTGCTACAATAGGTTTGTTATCAGCAAGTGCCTGCTGTACGGCAGGGCTAATGGATAGGTAAGGGTTCATTAGGAAAGTATTTTGGAACGAGTGCCAGCAGCTTTTGCTGATCGAGGTGGAAGGCTATAGCGCCGTTTACCTGCAGTATTTCGGCAGCAAGTGTATGGGCAATCTTGAGGCTGTCCATGTTGTCTTTGCCGAGGTGTTTGCCAAGGATAAAGCCAGACAGTGAACCGTCGCCTGCGCCGGTGCAGTCTACAACATCTACCAGGGCTGCATGGAGTGCTATGGTCTTGTCGTTTGTAACTATGGTTGACCCGTGCTCACCATTGTGCCACCACACCATCTGTACCCTTTCCAGCACATTGGGATCCTAAGCTTAGAATTCCACGTGGACAAGTTGTCG
>JADMIO010690227.1_pt1 | contig 80154 bp, 64 predicted proteins | sample 8958161 | NCBI WGS metagenome assembly JADMIO01 (sample SAMN16585339, study PRJNA669376) | soil metagenome | isolation source: Crop rotation soil | place: USA: Cullars Rotation, Alabama | collected 2011 | reverse complement strand
CGACAACTTGTCCACGTGGAATTCTAAGCTTAGGATCCCAATGTGCTGGAAAGGTTTCTTTTGTAATCAATGGCTTGTGTTTGAAATAAAAATGTTTTAATGCCTCGGCCCGCCATGCAAGCTCACTCATAAAAGGCGTGGCATAAACTGATGGCGGCTTTTTGTTTAATAGTAAAGCTACCTTCTGGAAGAAATCTTTATAGCTGATGCTTTCACTATTGAGCAAATATCTTTCTGCAGAAATATTGCTATTCATTAATTTGATCATGATCTCGGCAACATCACGTACATCGGTAAATCCTGTTACACCTTTGGTATAAAACCTTAATCCATTCCAAACCTGCTGAAACATTTTATTGCTGCCAATGTCATTATTCCCTACTCCGAGAATAATCGAAGGATTTACCATCACTGCATTCAGCCCTTCTGCAATTCCTCTCCACACTTCGCGCTCAGCACCATACTTGCTAATGGAATAACAGGAATTATCAGGTGAGTATTGCCAATGGGTATTTTCATCAATAGCACCTTCGGTGGTATTTCGTCCCAGGGCTGCAACAGAGCTTGCATAACATAATTTTTGCACGTTTAATTTCAGGCAGGCATTCACAACATTTGCTGTACCTTCAATATTTGTTTGCAACATTTTCCTGGCATCACGCGGATCAAAAGAGATCATAGCTACGCAATGGTAAATTTGGCTGGCACCTTGAAAAAATTCTTCAACGCTAAATACATCTGTGATATCACCGTCTGCCCATTCAATACTTTTATCAGATACATTGTTTAATTTCAGTATACGGTGAAATGAACTCATATCCGAGCTCTTTCTTCTCAAGGCACGAACAGGTAATCCCTCTTTCGCAAGCTGCATTAAAAGATGTGAGCCAAGCAATCCCGTTCCACCGGTTACAACAATCATGATTGCAAGATTAATAATTGTTCAACTACTTTAGAATTATATTTGACCACCAATAAACAGTGAAATGAATTTTGTTGAAGAGCTAAAATGGAGAGGCATGTTGCAGGATGTAATGCCCGGAACCGAAGAATTATTAAATAAAGAAATGGTGAAAGGCTATATTGGTTTTGATCCGACTGCTGATTCTTTAGGTGTAGGTAATCTCGTGCAGGTAATGATATTACTGCATTTTCAAAAAGCCGGTCATCAACCAATTGCCCTGGTCGGTGGTGCAACAGGAATGGTTGGTGATCCTTCCGGTAAATCACAGGAGCGAAATTTATTAGATGAGGAAACGCTTCGTTATAACCAACAATGCCAGCAACAGCAATTGGAAAAATTCCTTGACTTTAATTGCGGAGATAACTCAGCATTGATTGTAAATAATTATGATTGGTTTAAAGATTTTAAATTCCTTGATTTCATCCGTGATATCGGGAAACACATTACCATAAATTATATGATGTCAAAAGATTCCGTGAAAAGCAGGTTTGAAAGCGGAATGTCATTTACAGAGTTTGCATACCAATTAGTGCAAGGCTATGACTTTTATTATTTATGGAAAAATCAGAATGTAAAATTGCAAATGGGCGGTTCTGACCAATGGGGGAATATTGTTACAGGAACCGAGTTGATCAGGAGAAAAGATGGAGGTGAAGCTTTTGCATTAACAACACCATTAATTAAAAAAGCTGACGGAACGAAGTTTGGAAAAACAGAAAGCGGAAACGTATGGTTAGACCGGAAAAAAACTTCTCCATATAAGTTTTACCAATTCTGGCTCAATTCAAGTGATGAAGATGCTAAGAACTACATCCGCATTTTTACTTTATTGGGCAAAGAAGAAATAGAAGCATTGGAAGCTGAACATGCTAAAGCTCCACATCAGCGTATGTTGCAAAAAGCATTGTCAAAGGACATTACCACTCGTGTACATTCTGCTGATGACTACAATGCAGCAGTAGAGGCATCTGAAATATTGTTTGGCAATTCCACCACAGAGGCTTTAAAAAAGTTAGACGAAGAAACTTTGCTGAGTGTTTTTGATGGAGTTCCTCAATTAAAGGTTTCAAAGAATGACCTGGAGTCAAATATGAATGTTGTTGATCTGCTAACTGAAAAAGCAAAAGTATTCTCATCAAAGCGTGAAGCAAGAGAAATGATCCAGGCAGGAGGTGCAAGTATTAACAAATTAAAAATTGCGGATGCAAATCACCTGGTGAACACAGAGGTATTGCTTAACGGAAAATATATGCTGGTACAGAAGGGAAAGAAGAATTATTATTTATTGATTGCGGAATAGGTGATCAGATATTCCAAATCTTTAAGATTTGGAATATCTCACTAACTCATAAGTCCCTTTTTTTATTCCATAAAAACAAAAAGCCAACTCCAAGGATAATTGCAATGGAGAAAACAAAATTGGTAATGAGCATATTCTTATCATTAACCGATAAAGGCTGATCTCCTCTCCGTAATCTGAACATGAGTATCGATATACCTGTTCCGGCTAACACTGAAAATACGATAATTATTATGCGTCTTCTGTTACTTATCATGCTTCAAAACTAAACTATTCAACCATCAGGTTGCATCCACGCAAGTCGCTATTATCAAAACGGCCTAATACTTCAAATGTTCCATCCTTATTCAATTTTCCTAAATCCTGTGTTGCAATAAAAGCACACGAATAAATATTTGCCAGATCAATTACATTTATTCCCCCAGTTGCATTTGGAGGCAAATAATTTTTCGGGTCATTTACATCGCGGATTAATAATTTCATCCAGGGTGGTGTTTGATAAATTCCATTTCCGTTTGAATATGCCTGTGAAAGCAGTTCAGTCATTCCATATTCTGAATGAATATTTTTTACTCCGAATGCATTTTGCAAAACAGCATGTAATTCTTCGCGTACCATTTCTTTTCGTTTTCCCTTCATTCCACCTGTTTCCATGATGATTAATTCGGGAAAGTTCACAGGAAATTTTTCAGCCAGATCAAGCAAAGCATAAGTCACACCTAACAGGATAGTCGGTTGATGCTGATCGCGAAGTAATTTTAATTTTACTGAGATCTCCTCATAATTATTCAGATAAAAACCACTTAACGGATGATTGCTTTTGCGGATTAAATCATTTGCCATATAAACTAATGACGAACCCTCACGCTCAAGATAGGAAGGAAGCAAAGCAAGTATGCAATACTTACCAGGCTCGTCATAAAAAATTTTAAAGCATTCAGAAAAACTTCTTTCGTAAATATCCACATCAGCAACCAAATGTTTTGAACTGATTGTCCCGGTTGTTCCGCTGCTTGTAAAAGTAGTCTCCGGGGTTTTCTCTTTACTGATAATGGTATGCGTTTTAAAAAATTCAATGGGCAGGAAAGGAATTTCTTCAAGTTGTTTAATTGAAGTGGGATTAATGGAAAGCGCTTCTAAAAATTCAGCATACACTTTAACATTCGCTGCCTGGTATTGAAATAATTCCAATGCAGCTTTTTCAAATTCAACATGGTTTTTAATGGAAAACACTTCATCAGCAAAATCGCTCATATATCGCTTTATCTCTCTCAAACCTTGCTGAATGTGTATCTTTGCAGAGGCAAAGTTAGAAGATTACCCTTTGTTGAATTTTTTAAAGATGAGAGAATGATTGCAGAAAATAAAATAAAACCCATTGTAGTTTATGCTGAATTAACTCCTAATCCGAATAGTATCAAGTTTGTGGCGGATGTGATGTTACTCGAAGGAGGAACTGTGGAATACAATTCAAAAGAAGAAGCGATTAATTGCCCCCTTGCACTCCAGTTGTTTGATTTTACAGGAGTGAAGAAAGTTTTCATCACTTCCAATTTTGTCACCATCAATAAAGCAGCGGACATTGACTGGTTTGATATCAGCAACATTCTTCGTGAATTCATCCGCGGATTTTTAATGAGCGGTGAGAAATTATTTATCGGATCCCCATTTGCATCCAACCACATCCCATTGGTTGAAAAAGAAATTAAGGAAACGAACCATGTTATTGAAGAGAAAAAAGAAGTTATTATCACTGAAAGTGATCCTGAAACCGAGAAGAAAATAATTGAAATTTTAGAAGAATATGTTCGCCCTGCAGTAGAAGGTGACGGAGGTGCTATTCATTTTCAATCTTTTCAAAATGGAATTGTAAACGTTGTTTTAAAAGGCAGTTGTAGCGGTTGCCCTTCTTCTACAGTCACATTAAAAGCAGGAATTGAAAATTTATTAAAGCGAATGGTTCCGGGAGTAAATGAAGTGGTGGCTGTAGGAGGATAGTTATACAAATCTCTTTATTACCTCATGCACATCTTCTTTTTCTGAATCATATTCCACCACAACTGAATCTTTACCGGGACGATCAAGCGCAAGGATCCTGCAATTCCCGGGTTCATTAGGATCAAGATAAAGTTCAAAGTGATAATTCACTCCGTTGATTTCTAAATCACCTTGGTGCATACGCTGTTTACCAACAATCTCCTCCATGGATTAAAGCCTGTAAAAAAATATGCCGTTGAAGGATTTAGTTCGCTGACCTTCCTCCAAACTTACTATAGACAACTTGCGACAAAGCGGAAATGCAAGTGGACATTTTACCGAAATCATTTCCTTTTGTCATTACAACAAGCAGATACGGATTGTTATCAAGATAAATAATTCCTTCTTCGTGCAGTTCTTTATCCTGGTCTGTTCCGCTTTCGCCAAACTTATGAGCCACTTTTAAATCAGCGGGCAATCCCTTCGTAATACCATTATGGAATTTTGAGCCTGTAAGCAGCTTCAAAGCGTACTCTGAATTATCATGATTCAGATAAGAGGCATTAAACAGGATGCGTAAAAATTTTGCACAATCCGGAGCAGTGAGCAGGTATTTATTCTGTGTCAATGATGGTTGGGGGAAACCTAAATCAGAAAAAAGCTTTTTAAAAACGGTAATATTAATATTACCATTGAGCAGACCTGTGGCATCATTATCAGAATCAGTGATCATCTTCTCCAGCAATTGACGAACAGAATAATAGTTACCAATTTCAAGAGGATCCTCATGGAAAGCCTGATTGAAACCGCTCCTCTGCCTCGCAGTGAATGCAAGTTTCTTGTCTAGAATTCCGGGTTCAGTTTCAGATTGTTTTAAATAAGCAATAAGGATTGAAATCTTCATCAAACTGCCGGGACTAAACTGCTCAGTATTGTTAATAGTTATCCAGCTTCCATCAGAAAAACGCCTTAAATAAACTGCAGCCGAACTGACATTTCCGTACTGCTGCTGCTGATGGATGGCATCAATCAAAGCTCCTTTGGTTTCTTCCAGGTCGTTTGACTCGCGATTGATGTCTGAAAGAAGAATAGGCTTTATAAGATCATAATCTTTTAAACGCAATATATTCATGCTGCTGATGCAGGATACACTCTGCGTAGCGGCAACCATGGATGTGCTGCCTATTGTCTGATTCTTATCTGACAACCAATAGAATAATCCAAGGGTAAATAGTATAATAATGGTTAAAAGGTAAAAAGGAATTTTCACCAGCAAAATATTCCTGCATGCTAAAAATAATTGTAACATTCTAATGTGTGTTTTGGGAGAACAAATGTACTAAAGATAGCTCCTTAAGCTATAGTTAATCATTGTAATTGAGGTGTAAGGTAAAAGATTTGCTGATTAAGTGATGTCTTCATACAGGGATGTAAAAATTTGAAGCAAATTAAAATCCCTGTTTCCCATAATTACCCAATTACCTATTTACCCAATCACCCTAATCACCCAATCATCCTTGTCATAAAAAATTAACATCTTTAGGGCAAGAAAAATTCAACCCTTCAGATTGATTTATAAATGTTAATTAAAACTTTTGGCAGCGCTGTTTATGGAATTAATGCAACCACCATTACTGTAGAAGTAAACGTCAGCCAGGGGATTAAATTCTTCCTGGTGGGTTTGCCGGATAATGCAGTTAAAGAAGCGCAACATCGTATTGAAGCAGCATTGAAAAACACGGGGTTTAAAATGCCGGGGCATAAGGTGGTGGTAAATATGGCGCCTGCTGATATTCGTAAGGAAGGTTCCGCTTTTGACCTTACCATGGCAATGGGAATATTATGTGCATCCGAACAGATTTTTGCTCCTGAAATTGATCAATACATCATCATGGGTGAGCTTTCGCTGGATGGAGGCTTGCAACCGATAAAAGGCGCATTGCCGATTGCCATACAGGCGCGTAAAGAAAACTTCAAAGGCTTTATTCTTCCAAAAGCGAATGCCAGAGAAGCTGCCATTGTGAGTGACCTCCTGGTGTATGGTGTGGATAATATGCGCGAAGTGATTGATTTTTTTACCGGGGATGTCACATTAGAGCCAACGATTGTAAATACACGCGAAGAATTTTTAACAAAACAAAACCTAAGTGATATTGATTTCTGCGATGTAAAGGGACAGGAGAACATTAAACGCGCATTAGAGATTGCAGCAGCAGGAGGGCATAACGTTATACTAATCGGTCCTCCGGGAGCGGGAAAGACCATGCTTGCAAAACGATTGCCTACCATCCTTCCGCCACTCACCTTACATGAAGCATTGGAAACAACTAAAATACATTCTGTTGCAGGTAAGATGGGCAAGGATGCAGGATTAATTTCCACACGTCCGTTTCGTTCTCCGCATCATACTATCAGTGATGTGGCATTAGTAGGAGGGGGCGGCAATCCGCAACCCGGTGAAATCTCATTGGCTCACAACGGAGTATTATTTCTCGATGAACTTCCGGAATTCAAACGAACCGTTTTGGAAGTAATGCGCCAGCCACTGGAAGAAAGACGGGTAACCATTTCACGCGCCAAATCATCCGTTGAATATCCAGCGAGCTTTATGCTGGTATCCTCTATGAATCCCTGTCCCTGCGGGTATTATAACCATCCTGAAAAAGATTGTGTGTGCGCTCCGGGTGTTGTACAGAAATACCTGAATAAAATATCAGGACCGTTGTTAGACCGCATTGACCTGCATGTGGAAGTAACGCCAGTTTCATTTAGCGAATTAACGAAGGAGCGGCTTTCCGAAAAAAGCGAAGAAATCCGGCAGCGGGTAGTAAAAGCGCGGCAGGTACAGGAAGAGCGTTTCAGTGAGAAACCAAATGTGTATTGCAATGCGCAGATGAGCAGCAAGCAATTGCGCAGCATTTGTAAAATTACCGAAGAAGGACAGCAGCTTTTAAAAACTGCAATGGATCGTTTAGGTTTATCAGCCCGTGCTTATGACCGCATACTGAAAGTAGCACGAACCATTGCCGATCTTGCCGCCAGTGATGATATAAAAACAGAACACCTTGCAGAAGCTATTCAATTCCGCAGTTTGGACAGAGAAGGATGGGCGGGGTGAATGATTAAAAACGATAACCTGAAAAAATAATATATACCATGAGTTTTAAAGTAAAAGCATCTGTTGTCATTCTATTGTTCAATACCGGCTTTCTGGTTGCGCAGGATCAACCTCATCCCCAGAAAAGTTATTTCTACCTCGAAGCAGGAATTTCCAGGACTCATTTAGTGAACGAAAATCTTAGCTCGGATAAAACTTTATTTACGGAAGCAACCATGCAGCCTAACATTGGTTTGGGTTACTCGTTCAGGATGGGAAGCAATATGTTTTTCTATTTGGGAGGTCATTTCCGTTCATTTGCAACGATGATTACCTGTAAAGGGTCATTTCAAAATCCGGAGCTTAAAGTTGATAAGGATAATTATTTGTATTATTTGTTATCTGAAGCCAATTACACTGATAAAAGGGGTGTAACAACCTTAACATTTCCTCTTGGATTCAAACTCAGTTCAGTGAATACCTCCTTTTGCCGCGTGGTGGCACAGGCTGCTATTGAACCTAGCTTTATACTGCAGAGTAGCGATGATCGAAAGGGTTCGATTGAAACAAAAGGAATGTATCCTGATGCTCAATATTCCAATGTATTTCACATAATTAATAATGTGCCCAATTATGGATATAATACCCGGGGAGTAAGTGATGAAGCAATTTCAAATAGTGGTTTAGTTTTAGGATTTTCGCTCGGTATAGGGGCTGCCGCACCCATTAATAATAGAATAGACCTGCTTTTTAATGTCGGTTATTTTACAACTGCCGGTGATATCATTAATAAAGAAGACCGGGATCAGGATTACACCAATCTTGAAGGGCGAAAAATGGATTATAAGAAAACCTCTCTCTCTTCTGTAAGTATAAATTTAGGATTAGCGATAAAATAAAAACGTTCTACCGGTATTGACAATGGCGAAGTGTTTTCGGGCACTGGGGAGCTGCTGTTATGTGTTTTCATCAACAGCTTGCAGGATATTTTTCGTGTGCACATCCCTCACTGTCATTCAAGAGACTTCCGATTGCCAGTGGCTATCGGAATCTCTACGAGCCAACAACGCAGCCTCTCGCACACGCTCGCTTCCAGGATTGAGTCTCTCCCAAAACAAACTTTCCCATCCTGTCATGCTGGAAGCACCTTGTGTATTTACTGATAAAAAGCTTCATCCCACGGGGTTCTTCTTAGCGCCAACCGTTGGTTCTTTCAGCCATCCAAACTTCTCACCGCTTCACAACCACCTTTTTGGTAACAACACCGGCAGTTGAAGTAAGGCTGATAAAATAAACTCCATCGTTAACAATTTGTAATGAAACATCTTTTTGATGGAGAGAAAATTGTTGAATCATTTTACCTTGCACATCGGTGAGTTTTATTTGTGTAATAATAGAAGAACTGTTAATATTGATAAGTCCGGAAGAAGGGTTAGGAAACAAACAAAAATTAAATTGGCAGTTATGCGGATCATAAACAGAACTTATCTCACCTCTTTTATTTGCAATATATAAATCATTTCCTAATCATGAATATTGAAAACTACCTACAAATGCCACCCAGTTAAGGCTATCAGACATTGACGGTTGAATATTATAGGTATTCAGATTATTAATTCCTGGTATTAGCTGAAATGTACTCACATCAAATGAATCTGCAGGCGTCCCTCTGCTTAGTTGATATAATGACACTGGAAACGATCCGGTATAGGAAGCATCGCAAAAAAAATAGAGAGCATCTTTTGAAAGCTGTCCCGTAATAGGTGTATATCCAGAGGGGGCCGGTAACGATCTTTTATAAACAAAGGAAGTAGCAGTACTTCTTCCAAATTCAAATATTCCAAGATAACCCATATTATATGCAGAAACATATATAGTATTTTGGGTGGAATCGAGTGAAGCACTTCTATAGCTTTGAATTTGACCAAACGGTTGTAATAAACTAATCAGAACAGGAGTATTAAATGCAGAACCAACGGAATTCCGGTGAGCGTAATAAACAGAATCATTGCAGATATATAAATCTAACTCATTAGCCGATAACCAATAGGATGAAGGATTAGCAATCGTAACCGGTACTATTACAGGAGTTCCAAAATAACTGCTTGTATTAGGTCTTTGCGTAAACATCATTTGGTTATTATTAGCGCCACTTGTATAATATAGTCGAAGTCCATCAGGTGATATCCACGGGAATGCATCCGCCTCATTAGCCACATTAATTTCTGTTAGGGCTCTTATTGTGTCATACGTGTTAACAACACTTAATAGGCCAGGCTGTAATACCGGCAGTCCCGATAGAGCAAAATTATTGGCTACAATTATTTTATTACAATCCAGACTTTGACTTAAACATCTGCTTGAATCATAAGCAATAGCAAACACTAAAATTAAAAATGACCATTTAAAACTCGCAAGATTAGGATTAGTATTTATCATAATGTAAAACTACATATTTCTGTGTCTCGGCAGAGTCTCTCGTTTTTATTCTTCTTTCTGTGTCTCGGCAGAGTCTCTCGTTTTTATTCTTCGCCCTTGTCGGAGTTCTTACGCGCCAGCTGCTGATGTATTTTTTCACCAACAGCTTGCAGGATATTTTTCGTGTGCACATCCCTCCGCCCTCGGTTGTGTCCTCACACAGAGACTCTGCCGCTCTCTCTTTATGCCCTTGTTGGAGTTCCCGCGCGCCAGCCGCTATTTATGTGTTTTCACCAACAGCTTGCAGGATATTTTTCGTGTGCACATCCCTCACTGTCATTCAGGAGACTTCCGATTGCCAGTGGCTATCGGAATCTTTACGAGTCGTCAAAAAAGGAAGGTTTGAAACATCCTTTCAGCCCCCCAATCTTAAATCGTTAGTTTTTAATTTTCAATTGCCAACTCTCCACTTTCTACTCTCCACCTAATCCATCCCTGTCAATTTGTCCCTTAATTTCACCCGTTTTAGCTAAAACCCTCATAATCATCAAACCCGGAATGCCATCGGTATACCCCTAATCGCCATCGGTACTGCCAGCACCCGCATCTGAAGCCTCCGTATCGGCATCTGAATAATCAAAATCGGCATCGGTAGAACCCTCATCGCCATCGGTACTGCCAGCACTCACATCTGAAGCCTCAGCATCCGCATCGTAATAATCAAAATCGGCATCGGTAGAACCCTCATCGCCATCGGTACTGCCAGCACTCACATCTGAAGCCTCAGCATCCGCATCGTAATAATCAAAATCGGCATCGGAAGAACCCTCATCGCCATCGGTATCATTAAAATCGGCATCTGTACAATCCTATGCCGCATCGTAATAACACGGATTGGCAGCAGCCGGGTCAAAATCATTCTTCCCTTAAAACAGAACACAAACAATAGTCCCCTTAATTATTTCTCGCGTGGTTGGTATCCTTCCTTTTTTACCAACCACTGCCAGTTTCTTATAAAATGTTTTTTGTTAATATTGGTTTGCTGAAACTTGTATATAGTTACCGCAACTTCTTTCTCATCTTTTCAACCCCATTCTGCACACCCTTCAGCATTTTCACCAGCACATTAAAATAAAGTGTTATCGCCAGCACAAAAGTCATCAGCCAGATAACAATCATGTTTATCCAGAATGTGTCATAATAATTTCCGAAAGCATGCTTGCGCGATACATAAAAAGGGGCGCGGATAAAAGAATGGCGGTCGCCATCCATGTAAATAGGTTTATAATGCCGGACAATGGAATTTTTATATTCCACTATAGGGTGATCACTCATATTGATAAGGTCAGAGAGTTTTTCATTCGTGTAATCATCCTGTAGCTTCAGCATTTCTTTTTTGCTTGCGTCAGCCTGCATCATCCTGTTTACAATAGCATCTTTTTTTGCCATTGCATCATTATACTTTGCCTTGTAAAACTTCTTCAGTTCCTGTAAATAATTTTTCAGGTAAGGGATGTCATTGCTCTTTAATTTATTTTGATCCAGTGCAAGCTCTTTTATTCCACTGTAATTCTCTGCTTCCCTTTTCAATTCGCTTTTAACAAGGCGCATATCATCTTTGTTTACAGTCTTGTTCCGGATCATCCGGTCAAGCTTGGTATCCAGCATTGTCCACCAGAAATCTTTCTGGAAAAATGTATTCTCTTTTCTTTTGTCAACGTCAAAAAAGTTTTTCTCATACGCGTTGTCTTTGTACTGGTGCACGGCCAGTGCTTCATAAGCCCATCGCGCAGCCATCATTTCCCCCACTATCGGCACCTTGCTTTGCGCAGTAATGGTAGGATTTAGATCCTGGAACTTTACCAGCACACCGCTCAATATCATTTGAGGAATAATCAGGAAAGGAATAAGTATATAAATAGTAACTGCGGAATCGAATGCACCGGAGATGTTTAAGCCAACAAGGTTGGAGAAGCACGATGCAGAAAATAACACCAGCCAGTAAGCGAGGAACATTCCTTTGATTTCAAAGACTAAATTTCCCAGCAGAACAAATGATGCGGTTTGTATCAATGAGATAAAAAACAGGATGGAAATCTTTGATAATAAATAACTGCTTCTGCTAAGGTTTAAAAATGCTTCGCGCTTTAATATTTTACGGTCGCGGATAATTTCCTCAGCGCTCACGGTTAATCCCATAAACAAAGCAACGATGACACCCATAAAAATGTAAACTGGCAGGTTCACATTCTTGCTGAAAATATAATCTGCATTCGGCTGGTGATATTTGATGGAATAGGCAAGAATCAAAGCAAGGACAGGAGCTTCCAGGAAATTAATCAGCAGATACTGCGTATCGCCCAGCTTGGAGAGTACATCACGCTGAACAAAAACGCCAAGTTGTTTCAGCCATGCAGGTTTTTTGAAAAGTCCCTTTTCAATTTTGTTTTCGTTTGCCTGGTCAGGTGTCGTGGTAATGAAGGCATCATGATACAGCTTATTCCACTCCTGAGGGGAAACTTTCCGGTTCTTGGTTTGGTTGCCAAACTCATCCAAAACCCGTGCTTCAATAATTGCGAAAACTTCTTCGGGGTTAATATTACCGCACAATGCACATTCGCTTTCATCAGCATCCGCATAGTTTGCCTTATGCTTGAAATAGATGAGTGAGTCGGAAGGGTTCCCAAAATAAATGGGGTAACCGCCAATATCAAGGATGAGCAGCTTGTCAAACATTTTAAAAATATCGGACGAGGGTTGATGGATGACCACAAAAACTAATTTCCCGCTGATGGAAAGTTGCTTAAGCAGATCCATTACATTTTCAGAGTCACGAGATGATAAACCGGATGTTGGCTCATCCACAAACAACACTGCCGGTTCACGAATTAACTCCAATGCAATATTTAAACGCTTACGCTGTCCCCCACTGATGATATTTTGCAAAGCATCACCTACTTTCAAATTTTTTGCTTCGTACAATCCAAGCGATTGCAACAACTGATCTGCTTTTGCTGTAATCTGTTCATCACTCCAGTCACCAAAAACCAATTTACTGTTGTAAAAAAGATTTTGAAAAACAGTAAGGTTTTCCATCAGCAAATCATCCTGCGGAACATATCCTATCAGTCCTTCCGTTTTCTTTTTCTCACGATGAATATTAATTCCATTGATCAATACTTCACCAGTAGTAGGAGCATAGGTGCTGTTAAGAATATTCAGCATGGTTGACTTCCCTGCCCCACTACCACCCATGATACCAACCAGGTTGCCAGACGAAGCAGAAAAGCTTGTGGAATGAATAGCCTGCTTACCACCTTTGAAAAAATACTCGACATTGTGAACCGATAAATTAATTTGCGAGTCAGTTGCAACATCCCAAAAACATCGCATTACATCGCTGAAATAAACAGGGTCCAGTTTCGCGCCTCTGATTACCGAGCCTTGAGTAAAAACATAGGAAGTGTTTTTCAGCAACTGCTGCCCGTTAAGCGTGAGTAACATATCACCGAAATAACGCGCGAATAATAACCCTGCTGATTTAAGATTTAATATCCATAAATCTCCATTCAGTGTTTCATTTTGCAAATGTTTTGCATGCTGAAATTTTACCTGGCCGGAATTGTTGATCAAAAGAAAAAAACCGGTATCTGCAATAGCAGCAGAACCTGCGGCTGTTGCAAAGGACAAACAAGCATCAAACTCTTCCTTATTAATATTAAAGGACTCGGCAACTGTTGAAACAAATTCCTTTTCCTGCTCACTCACTTCTTCACCGGATGACCATGCAAATTCGATCAGGCGGATTAACACAAAATACTTTTGTTGCTGATCAAGCTCCGCATTAATGTCTGCGCAGATACGCAACACCTTCACAGAGTTTACCGAAATTCTTTTTTTCTCTTTTCCTGTTTCTGATTTGCCCTGGAAGAAAGAGAGATATTCATCATAGATTTTCAGATAAGTTTCAACATGAGCAGCGCTCAATTGTTGCTTTAAAAAGCTCTCTACAATGTTTCTTCCCTTATTTGAAAACCGGTCAGCATTTGCAACGATGGCAAAAAGCTGCATTAATGCTTTTAGGATTTTATCACTCATAAAATAGTTGTGATAAAGAACGTGAAAATCTTTTTACAGGACAACAGAACATAAGTAGTGTCTTATTAATTTATTTTGGCAATCATTTTTAACCGTTTAAGTTCAAATTATTTGTCAAAGAGCTATTCATATTTAACACGCACCGTTGTTGTTTTGTCATTTGTCAGCCTGCTCAATGACATTTCGAGCGAGCTGCTTTACCCGATAATGCCGGTGTATCTTGCTTCCATTGGTTACTCCTATGCATGGATTGGTGTGCTGGAAGGAATTGCAGAAGCAACAGCGGGAATTCTGAAAGGGTATTTTGGCAAGTTATCAGATGTAAGAGGAATACGTTCCCCGTTTGTAAAAATTGGTTACAGCTTATCTGCATTCGGGCGACTTATTCTTGTTTTTGCAAATTCGATAGGACCAGTTTTTATTTCACGCATTGCTGATCGGATTGGCAAAGGAGTGCGTACTGCTGCGCGTGATGCTATGCTTGCTTCCGAAGCAGATGCCATACACATGGCAAAAGTGTATGGTTTTCATCGTGCGATGGATACATTAGGCGCAGTGATTGGGCCGGCTCTAGCACTTTGTTACCTGCATTTTAATCCCGGCAATTATAAAGGTGTTTTTGTTTTTGCGGCATTGCCAACATTGGGGGCAGCGTTGCTTACATTGGTTTTAAGAGAAAAGAAAAAAGTTTCAACTCTAAAAGTCGTTGGAGAAAACGCTAACAACAGCACCAGGGGTGAAAGAGTAAAACTGTTTGGCTTTCTCAGCTATTGGAAAACTGCACCTGCCTCTTACCGGAAATTAGTATCTGCACTATTTGTTTTTACCTTAATAAACAGCTCCGATGTATTTCTATTGTTGGCTGTGAAGAAAACCGGTTTCAGTGATATGCAGATGATCATGATTTATATTTTTTACAATTTATGTTACGCACTGCTTTCGTTTCCTGTTGGTTCATTGGCTGACCGCATTGGCAAATACAAAGTGCTGATAGCGGGATTAACTTTTTTTTGTATTACTTATGGAAGCATGTATTACCTGTTGTTTAATCACATCACTCCAACTTATTTCTTCCTGCTAGCTATATTTTTTATCTATGCCCTCTATGCTTCATGTACCGAAAGCGTGGTAAAAGCAATTATTGCATCTACAATAAAAGATAAGGAGCGAGGCACAGCGATGGGATTTTTCACAGGGGTAAGTAGTTTCTTTGCTTTGCTTGCAAGCACCTGGACGGGTATAGTATGGGCTCATGCAGGAAGCGCAAATGCTTTTTTAATTTCAGCAATAGGAGTGATGATTGCAGGCTTTATGCTTGTAAAAAAGAATTCTTAATGTTGCATATATGCTTTCACATACTTGCCGATAATATCAAACTCCAGATTTACTTTATCACCAACCTTTAAATTTTGAAAACTTGTATGCTGATAAGTGTATGGAATGATTGCAACAGAAAATTTTCCTATTGAAGAATTCACTACAGTAAGGCTCACCCCGTTAACACAAACAGAACCTTTTTCTACTGTGATATTTCCTGAGCGGTTTTCATATTCAAAAGTAAATAACCAGCTTCCTTTCTGATCTTCAATCTCTATACAAGTTGCAGTTTGGTCAATATGCCCTTGTACTAAATGACCATCAATACGATCATTGATACGAAGACAACGTTCAAGGTTTAACAGTTCGCCAACTTTTAAATTTCCAAGATTTGATTTTTGCAATGTCTCATCAATTGCTGTGACAAAATATGTTTTGTCATTCAATTCTGTAACGGTAAGACATACTCCGTTGTGTGCAATGCTTTGATCAACTTTCAACTCACTTACAAAAGGAGCGTTTATTTCAAAGTGAATATTACTACCTTCTTTTTTAACAGAAATAAGTTTTCCGGTAGCTTCTATTATTCCGCTAAACATTATCTGATTTAAGTTTAATAAAACTCATCTCAATTCAAAGTTCTTTCCGAGATATACTCTCCGAACAGTTTCATCTTCCGCAAGCTCTTTGGCATTGCCTTCCATAAAAATTTTCCCTTCAATTAAAAGATATGCACGATCGGTAATGGTTAATGTTTCATGTACATTGTGATCGGTAATAAGGATGCCAATATTTTTTTCTTTGAGCTTGTAAACAATGGATTGAATATCCTCTACTGCAATCGGATCAACACCTGCAAATGGTTCGTCCAATAAAATAAATTTAGGATCGACAGCTAATGCCCTGGCAATTTCTGTTCTCCTTCGTTCACCACCGGATAATAAATCACCACGGCTCTTGCGTATTTTCTGAAGCCCGAATTCATCCAGTAATATTTCCAGCTTTTCTTTTTGTTCCTCATGAGAAAACCGGGTCATTTCTAATACAGCCTTTATATTGTTTTCGACACTAAGCTTTCTAAAAACAGAGGCTTCCTGTGCGAGGTAACCAATGCCCATCTGCGCACGTTTGTGCATCGGCTCATGGGTTATTTCATTTTGATCTAAAAAAATTTTCCCTTCATTTGGTTTGATCAATCCGACAGTCATGTAAAATGTCGTGGTTTTACCGGCACCATTTGGTCCAAGTAATCCGACAATTTCCCCCTGTTCTACTTTAATTGAAACATGATTAACAACCGTTCTTCGCTTATATCGCTTAACAAGGTTTTCGGAGCGTAATATCATAATGAGACAAAAGTAGTTAGTATAAAGTATAAAGAATATCCCAATGATTAGTACTTTATACTCACTACTTTATACTTTCTACTTATTAGAAAACAAATTGCAGACTTGCTCTTATACCAAACTGAGCTGGTGGCGTGCTTTCCGGGAAACGTACTTTGTAAAGCTCTTTATATCCATCACTGATGTAAGTCAATCTCCATATAAAATCAACACGGATAATTTTAAAAATATTCTCCACACCTAATCCTGCTTCTGCATAAGGTTTGGTAAGTGATGAGAATGCATTTGGGTTTTGCAAAATATCGCGATTTTGTTTTGTTAAACTTCCACTCACTCCTTTAACTTGCGCAATTTCACGCCATTTCAATCTTCGCATCAATGGGATTTTATTCAGAAAAAAACCGTCAAAGTGGTGTGTTGCATAGATACTTAAATAGTAATCGCTCACAAATTCAAAATAATTCATCATGTTGAAGGCAGCGTAATCATAAAAATAACTTTCGTTACCCGGATGGACTTCAAGTAACGGATAGGGAACAGCACCCCAGGTGCGACCTGCTTGTAGAACGTAATAAGTATATCCGAAAGGGTTTAACTTGAATGAATCATCAATCTTCACCGTGGCTTTGTGATAATTAAAATCACTATTCATTACTCCCTTTAATCCTTTGGTATAATTGACTTGCACAGTAGGATAAGCGCTGCCAATGCTGATACGATCTTTCTTTCCACTTACAAATTTTTCACGATACAGGAAACGCATGAATAACGAAATCTCTGATGTGCTGATCACATCTTTTAATTTTGTTTTTGAATCATCCTGGTAAAATGAATAATTCAATTCACCCAAAGGTCTAAACTCACTATGCGTAAACGTAACCCGATTTGATAGTCCCGGAATCCATTCTACTTCATACCATCCCTTTTGCTGTTCAAGGTTTGTCAATTTATTTGCCGGAGATCGCCTGAATACGGATGTCAGAATATTATCATCCTGGAAAGCATTATCACTTTGCCCTAATTGCTGTACATCATTTTTATAACCGACACCAACAAACTGCCGTGGTTTTTTGTCCAGCATAAATTTCAAATTACCTCCATATTTGAAGCGTTCATCTTTTAACCCATAGGCAACATAACCATCCAATGTTGTTCGTAAACTAAGATCATCACTGGTACGGCCTCCAAAACGGAAACGGCTTCCTTCAATTTTATTGAAGCTGTAAAAAGTGTAGTAAGGACCTAATTCTACTTTACCGATGTCCCTGTAACCTGTAAAGAAAAGTGTGATAAGATCAATAACGGTTCTGAATGCCGGAAGTGTTTTAATAGTATCAACTAAATGATAGATTTTTTGTTCCCGTTCATTCAGGCTATCATGGCGTTGTGTTGCCCAATAATTTGAAGTTTGATTAACAGCATCATCATTTACAATTATATTTTCCGTACCCTTAAATATATCAGGATTGATGGGTTCATTCAAAACAAACTTTTTGTAAGAAGTTGTTTTACGACCAATAAATCCCATTCCTTCCTGGCGTGCCGCGAAGTCAATAACCAGCATGTCTTTTGACAACATCCATTGCTTGTCTTCCACGCGTTGATATTCCTGCACGATGGCCATGTCTTCAATCCAGTTGATGTTGGCATCAGCAGCAATGCGCATATTAATTTTCTTGATGGCAAAGGTTGTGTCATGCACCCAAAACTCTCCGGCAAACGTAAGTTCATGAATGCTTCGCGGCTTAAACTTTAATTTATAACACCACTGGTTATCTATCGTTGCACTGTCAAGTAAATAATATTTATAGTACAACATGCCGATATCAGAAATAGGGCTAATAAACCCTTTGCCAAACAAATCAATGAAGTTGTCATAGATATTAATTCGCTGATACATGTCGCCAAGAAACTGCGTAACTGTTGCATTTTCCAGGCCGGAAACTTTACTTCCTTCAATAATTTCCTTTTTTGTCTTGGGATTAGCGCGGTAATAAATTTTAGAAATGGTTTCAGAAATAAAGAATGGAAGAAATGGTTTGCTATTGGTTTCCGTACTGTCAATATTATCCCAGATAAATGAAAAGGGCTTTAACAGTTTCCTGTTTTTCATCTTCTCTGTGATATTGGTCAAATCAAATTCCAGCTTGTTGTAATCTTCGTATTGATAGTATTCCAAACTGCTTGCCGCATCATTTTCATTCTTGTGTTTTACAATATTTCGAAAAATAATATTTGCAGGGTTTTCACCAGCTTTAAAAACCACTTCATTCAGCTCTACTTTATTTGCCTTTAAAACAAAATTGATTGTTAGTTGTTCTCCTTTTCGCACACGAAGCATAACAGGTTTGTAACCCAGCATAGTGCACAAAATGGAGTCAGTGGGTGTTGCAGTAATGATTTGATATTTACCATTGATGTCAGTATTTGCACCGATAGTAGTTCCTTTTAAAATGACAGTTGCAAATGGAATAGGTTCATTTGTTAGTTCATCTGAGACTTTTCCTGTGATATTAGTTGTTTGGGCAAAATTATGGACCGTCAAAAAAAGAAACGGAAAGAGCAAAAAAAGCCTCGTTAAAAAGTTTTTCATTCGGTATTTAATCTCTTTCTGTATACGTTCTTACTTTTTCAAAGTTATTAATTCCTCCCAGTACTCTAAGGCTCGCCTTGTATGTGGTATAACAATCGTGCCGCCAACAAGATTTGCGATGGCAAATATTTCAAACAATTCTTCTGTAGTTAAATTTACTTCGTGGCATTTCCCAAGATGATAACGAATGCAATCATCGCAACGTAGTACCATAGAAGAGATTAAGCCAAGCATTTCCTTAGTCTTAACTGATAAGGCACCTTCCTTATAAGTGTTTGTATCAAGATTATAAAGCCGTTTAATGTTTAAGTTATCCGCGGCAAGAATTTTCTCATTCATGCGAGAACGGTAGTCGTTAAATTCTTTTACGATTGACATATAATATTCAGTTTAGAGTTTACTGCTAAATCCGGAAATCCTAAATCCCGACATCCTTTAATTTATTTTTCGTTACCGCTCTCGACACATAAATACTTATCTCGTACAAAATAAATAAAGGAATTGCTACCAGCATCTGGCTTGTTACATCCGGAGATGGAGTGATAACAGCAGCTATAATTAAGTTCACCACCATTGCATGCTTGCGATAGGTTCGCATGAATTGTGGAGTGATGAAACCAATTTTTGACAAGAAGTAAACAATCATGGGCAACTCAAATACTAAACCGGATGACAATGATAAAATGGTAACAGTACTTATATAGGAGTCAAGACTGATTGTGTTTCTTACCTCACTGCTCACCTGGTAATTCCCCAGGAAATTAATGGACAACGGTGCAATCACATAATAACCGAATAGTAAGCCGATGACAAACAACAATGAAATAAAAAACACAATACCCCGCGAGTATTTTTTTTCCTTATTACTCAATGCAGGTTTTACAAAGCGCCAAAGCTCCCAGATAAAATAAGGAAACGCAACCACAAATCCAGCGACAAAAGCAATCCACATGTGTGTCATGAATTGACCACTCAAATCAATATTGATAATATTGAAATCAATTTTATTAAAACATAAGTCAAGATTGTATTTTGCGGAGAGATGACAAAGAATTCGGTATGTCAGAAAATCAGGATTCTTCGGTGCGAGAATAATATCATCAAAAATTATCTGCTTGTTCAGAAAAGCAATGACTGCAAAAACGACAATTGCAATAACTGAACGCACAATATGCCAGCGCAGTGCCTCAAGATGGTCCAAAAAACTCATCTCCTTGTCATCACTTCTTCCGAACATATTATGCGTTTAATTTAAAGGATGGTTTTTAAGATCGTACATTAAATAATTCCTTCCCTCAGCAAATCATGGAGATGAACAAACCCCAGGAATTTTTTCTTATCCATTACAACAATTTGTGTAATGTTGTATTGCTTCATCATTTGCAAAGCTTCGAGAGCTAAAGTTTCTTTATCAAGTATTCGCGGGGAAGAACTCATGACATCCATTGCTTTTAGCTTATCATAGTTCTTGTGTTTTTGCATCATCCTTCGCAAGTCCCCATCAGTAATTATTCCTTTTAATTCTCCTTTATTGATTACAGCTGTTGCTCCTAAACGGTTGGATGAAATCTCCAGTATTACCTCGTTTATAGATGCATCAGGTTTCACTATTGGTTTTGCATTATGAGAGTATAAATCTGCAACTTTGAGATACAGGCGCTTGCCTAATGCACCACCCGGATGGAAACGGGCGAAATCAGTTTTAGTAAATCCACGATGTTCCAATAAGCAAACTGCCAATGCATCGCCCATAGCAAGTTGTGCAGTAGTGCTGCTTGTTGGGGCAAGATTAAGAGGACACGCTTCCACTTCAACACTCGTATTTAAAATATAATCTGCTTGTTTTGCTAAAAATGACTCGGTATTTCCAACCATTGCAATCAGTTTGTTTCCCCCGCTTTTTACCAGCGGAGCTAACACTTTAATCTCAGGAGTATTTCCGCTATTCGAGATTAACAACACCACATCTTCCTTTTGTATCATTCCTAAATCCCCATGGATCGCGTCCGCTGCGTGCATGAAAACAGAAGGAGTTCCGGTAGAATTAAAGGTTGCAACAATTTTATTGGCAATGATGGCGCTTTTACCAATCCCACTCACTACCACACGACCTTTCGACCCATAAACTAGCTTAACAGATTGAACAAAATCATCATTAACCGCTTTTTTAAGATGTAAAATAGAGTCTGCTTCTATCTGAAGAGTTGATTGTGCTAATGCAATCAGTTGTTTATCAGTTTTCAAATAATTAATCTATTAAATTTTATTTGGAGCATGTGTTTTTTTATTATCTTCATGCTGTGGGCAAAAGTAGTTTGTTTACCGATTAAGGTTAATAACATACCAATTCCCAGAGGAAAACCTGAAAGTTTTTAAAACAATAAATAACCGTTGTAGTGGTTATCATTACAATAATCATGAAGTAAAAATTAATTCCTAATAATGTGTTAACAGACATTTCATCGTATCGAAATTCTGTTAAATTTGCGTTCCCAAAAAAAAATCGTATAAAATTTAAATAAATGTTAGTTGCAGAGAAAAGTAAGCTACAGGATTCATTAAACAAGTACTTTGGTTATGAGTCCTTTAAAGGTGACCAGGAAGCCATCATCAATAATGTTTTAGCCGGAAAAGACACATTTGTCATTATGCCAACCGGTGGTGGAAAGAGTATGTGTTACCAATTGCCTGCTTTAATGAGTAAGGGCACAGCAGTGATTATTTCACCACTGATTGCGTTAATGAAAAACCAGGTGGATGCAATTCGTGGTTTCAATACAGAAGATGGTATTGCACATTTCATGAATTCATCACTTACTAAAAATGAGATAGCCACAGTTAGAAAAGATATTAAAGCGGGGAAAACAAAGCTTTTATATGTTGCCCCTGAGTCGCTCACCAAAGAAGAGAACGTAAAGTTTTTGAAGGACGTTGATATTTCGTTTTTTGCAATTGATGAAGCTCATTGTATTTCAGAATGGGGACATGATTTTCGCCCGGAATATAGAAGGCTGCGACCTATCATTGAACAGATAGGCCAGGTACCAATCATTGCTTTGACGGCAACTGCAACGGAAAAAGTACAGGCTGACATACAGAAAAACTTAGGTATGATGAAGGCCACTTTGTATAAGGCTTCTTTTAATCGCCCTAACTTATACTATGAAATCCGTCCGAAGATCAATGTAATTAAAGAGATCATCAAGTTTGTAAAACAGCATCCGGGCAAGACCGGAATTGTATATTGCTTAAGCCGCAAAAAAGTGGAGGAAGTTGCAAGCACACTTTCCGTAAATGGAATTCGTGCTTTACCTTATCACGCTGGTTTGGATGCTTCCACACGTGCAAGCCACCAGGATAAATTTTTGATGGAAGATGCTGAAGTAATTGTTGCGACCATTGCATTCGGGATGGGAATTGATAAACCAGATGTACGTTTTGTTGTTCACCACGATATTCCCAAAAGTTTGGAAGGATATTATCAGGAAACTGGTCGCGCAGGTCGTGATGGTCTTGAAGGAAGATGCGTTGTGTTTTACAGCTATAAGGACATAGAGAAGCTCGAAAAATTTATGAAAGGCAAACCGGTTGCTGAACAGGAAATCGGTAAGCAGCTTTTATTAGATACTGTTGGTTATGCGGAGACTTCTGTTTGCCGCAGGAGAGTACTCTTGCATTATTTCGGTGAGAAATATGACCAGGATAATTGCGGAAGCTGTGATAATTGCGTTCATCCGAAACAAATGATTGAAGCGCAGGATGAAGTTGCACTGATGCTGGAAACAGTTGTTGCAGTAAAAGAAAAACATCAAACCGATCACGTAGTAAATGTGTTGATTGGAAAAGGAGATACTCCCGTAAAAACATATAAGCATGATCAGCTTGAAGTCTTTGGCGAAGGTGGTGAGCATGATGAACGTTACTGGACTTCGTTAATCCGCCAGGCATTGCTTGCAGGATTATTGACAAAGGATATTGATAATTACGGTTTGCTGAAAATAAGTGAAGCAGGTAAGAAGTTTATTAAAAATCCTGTCTCCTTTAAGATTGCACTCGATGTTAATTATGAAGGCACTGAAACCGATGATGATGATGATTTTGCAGGAGGGGCCGGTGGTGGCGCTGCCGCAGATGAGGAACTGTTTGCAATGTTAAAGGATTTAGTGAAGAAAGTAGCGAAGCAAAAAAATCTTCCTCCTTATGTTATTTTCCAGGAGCCGTCATTGGACGAAATGGCAACTAACTATCCTATCACACTGGATGAATTAAAAAATATTTCCGGTGTTGGTGCTGGTAAAGCAACCAAATTCGGGCAGCCCTTTGTTGATCTCATTAAAAAGTATGTAGAGGAAAATGAGATTGAGCGACCAATGGACATGGTGATCAAGAGTGTGGTTAACAAGAGCGGCTTGAAAGTTTATTTTATTCAAAACATTGACCGCAAGATTTCACTCAATGATATGGCGAAAGCAAAAGGCATGTCGTTAAAAGATATCATTGGTGAATTAGAAACCATTGTTGCATCCGGCACTCGTATTGACATCAATTATTATGTCAACGAAGTAATTGATCAGGACCGTCAGGATGAAGTGTTTGATTATTTCCGCTCCGCACAATCCGACTCAGTAGAAGATGCTTTGGCAGAATTAGGGGAAGATGAATATAGCGAAGAGGATATCCGCTTGATGCGCATTAAATTTATGAGCGAGGTGGGGAACTAAGAGTAACAGCTCAAAGCTTAAGTTGCGTGGCAACAGATAATAAAGGCAGCATCATTAATTTAATGCTGCCTTCTTTTTATTTACAAATGGTATTTCAAATTAGTTTTGTATCACTCGAATAGCATTTATTGGTTCACATGCAGTCCTACACAACCGTCATCGAAAAGTTTAAATCAAAAGGAGAGAAAACAGGTTGGACATATATTGTTATTCCTGCTGATGTAGCACAAGCGATTAAGCCCGATACCAAAAAATCTTTTCGCGTCAAAGGCAAACTTGATAATTATATTTTCAATGGAGTAAATCTTTTACCAATGGGTGAAGGAGAATTTATCATGCCATTGAATGCAACCATGCGAAAATCAATTGGCAAACGTGCAGGTGCAATGTTGAAAGTGCAAATAGAATTTGATAAATCAACTTATCAGATGAATAGGCAATTCATGGAGTGCCTGAACGAAGAACCGGATGCTTTAAAATTCTTTAACACATTAACAGGATCCCATCAGCGTTATTTTTCAAAATGGATTGATGCTGCAAAAACCGATGAAACCAAAGCCAAACGCATTGCACAATCCATCAATGGATTTTTAAAAAAGCAGAATTATTCGGAGATGATGAGAGCGAATCGGGGTAGCCGTTAATTTAATTTCATAATAGGCTTTCATATTCACTGAACTTTTTCTTCCAATCCTCCGGCATCAGCACAGATTCATTTTTTTTATAATTAAAACAAACAAGAACCGAAAGCCCGGTTGCAATAATCGTCTCCTTTCCGTGATTTATACTCACTAATAAGTATTCAAGGTCAAAACTCTTATTTCCCAAGCGTGAACAGCGGGTATAAGCTTGAACTTTTTCATGAATTAGCAAAGGTTGCTTGTAATCCACGGACATTTTTGCAAGAATAATTCCATCCTGTTTCCAGTCTATGTCCTTACCGACCACATCCCGGAAATAATTAATCCGTGCAAGTTCAAAATAAGTAAAGTGATTAGCATTATTTACATGGCCCATCACGTCACCATCCTTAAAACGAAGCTGAATGGGTGTTATATGCTTAAAGATCATTTTGCCTTAGAATTTTTAATGGATTTAATGGTCAAATGAATGTCAAAATTGGGGGAGAATTGTAAAATAATGATGAACTTGGCGTACATTTGATTACCTGAATGACAAATATAAATGCAACATCACTAAACATCTGATCATGAAAACAAATTTACTTACAGTATTGCTTTTTCTTTTTTCATTCGTAATTTATTCCTGTTCTAAAGAGGATGATTCAAATAACAGCAACACTTCCACAGGTAGTATTACTGAATCACAAAGGAGAATAATTATCTCTAATTGCTCCAGCCATGCAGGGTGTCACAGTTCGCGTATTAATCACGGCTCTACACTCCAGGAAGTAAATGTGCTTTTTAAAAACTCCGCATCAACGGATCATCCGCTTTCAATGTGTCAACGGAATAGACTGAATGAGTGGATTAATGGTGAAGCGGGTAATTAATCCACTAATAATCTTATATCTTATTTATATTCGCGGAGGAAATTAAAATCCTCTATGAAATTTTTTTATGCCATTATATTAATTGTTTGTCTTGGTTGTATAAACTTTAGCTGCAGGCGAACAATACATGGTGAAGGGCCAATAATTACCGAAAAACGCAACATTGATGGAGTAAAAGAGATTGAAATTTCTATCCCCGGAAACATCACTTTTATTGAGGCAGATAGTTTTGGTTGCATTGTTGGTGCCCAGCAAAATATTGTTAACGCAATTAAGACTAAAGCATCCGGAGATGAATTAAAAATAGAATCGGATAGAAACTTTGATGTTGATAAACCCGTCCAGATAGTGATTTCCTTGCCTAAGTTAAACTGCCTTACTGTGAATGGATCAGGAGAAGTGAATGGAATTAATGCAATGAATGACCAGGAGCTTTCGCTGGAATTGAATGGATCCGGCAAGATAAAACTTGGAGGAAGAATTCAGGAAGTGAAGAGTGAGATTAATGGCTCAGGAACCGTTATACTGGATGGAAAAGGCAATGTTATTAAAACCGAGATCAACGGATCAGGCGATTTACATGCTTATGGATTTGAATGTTCTGAGGCAAAAGTTGAAATCACCGGATCTGGAGACGCTGAGCTTAATGTAAGTGATGAATTGAAAGCAGCTATTACTGGTAGCGGAAATGTGCGCTACAGGGGTAATCCTCATGTTAAAACAGATATTACGGGTAGCGGCAATGTTCAAAAAGATTAGCAAGATGAAAGCAACTTGGCATAAAAGCATATTGATAATTTTTATTTTAAGCCGGTATTCAATTGGATGGGCACAGGAAAGATATGATGTTACTTATCATAACGATACTGTTTTCAATAATAACATCCCTCAATTTATTTGTCAGCACCAGGCAAAGCAAAACCTGGAAGGCTATTCATTGCGCTCTCTGGACAATAAGTTGCAGGCATTGCTTGTAGTGAGAAATGACAGTAATAAAATTAAATTCAGCGGATCGTTCCCGAGATTAGGATTTCGTTATGTGTGTCTTTATCCTAAAATTGAAATAATAACCTTACTTGATTCATACATTCGTAATAAAGTGATAGTAAATGGAATGCCCAACCTGGAAGGATTGAAAGCGTATTGTAAGGAGCGTAGCATCCCACTTGATTCCATAATAGCACGTAAGAAAATGGACCCTGCCGTGCGTGACAGTATATTAATTGCCACAGCAAAGGAAGATGCCAAGAATCAGGTAAAATTTACTTTTCATAATAATGCTGCCAAACCTGTTCGCATATTTATTGGTGATAAACCAAAAGGCGGAAGTGGTCGCATACAGGTAATTCCTCCACACGGAGATTTTGCAGAACACGCGCGAAAAACAGAAAAGATTTTCTTATTGGATGACACTGGCAATGGCATAAAATCAATTGCAGTAACTGATAAACTCGAACGAGTGGTGATCAAAGCTTCTGCTGATGATTTTGAGTAGCCTGTGAATGAAATTACTTTTTCTTACCTCCCGCTTTCCTTATCCCATTGAAAAGGGTGACAAACTTCGAGCTTTCTATTTTATAAAATATCTTAGCAGGTATCATGATATTTATCTCTTTGCAATAAATGATAAGGAACCTGATGCAAAAAGTATTGATCAATTAAAGCCTTTTTGCAAAGCAATTCATATAGAAAAGATCAATGTTTTTCAATCTGCATTTCAAATGATTAATGCATTGCCAGGAACAATTCCTTTGCAGGTAGCTTATTTTACAAATGAAAGGGCCAAAAAAAAATTAAGAGATTTTATTAATCAGCATCAGCCTGAAAAAGTATTCTGTCATTTAATACGAATGGCTGAGTATTCAAACGAAATTCAGAGTGCAGATTCTCTGCTGGATTATATGGACGCTTTTTCCAAAGGGATGGAGCGACTTGCAAAGCGTGCGGCATGGTGGAAAAAATTATTTATTCGGATTGAAGAGAAACGATTAAAAGATTATGAATCGAAAGTATTTGATCGCTTTAGATCACACCTGATTATTTCAAAACAAGATGCCGAATTCATTGATCATCCCAAAAAGAATTCTATTACTATAGTGCCGAATGGAGTTGATTTTAATTATTATGCTCCGCAAAAGGCAGAAAAAAAATATGATTTGCTTTTTATGGGAAATATGGCTTATCCGCCCAACATTGAAGCAGTAATATTTACAGTGAATAAAATTTTGCCTTTAGTAAAAAGAACTTTCCCGAAAATAAAGCTGATGATTGCGGGAGCAACACCTACACGGCAGGTACTCAATCTTGAAAGCGAAAACGTAATTATTTCCGGTTGGTTGGAAGACGTTCGTCCCGTTTTCTCTTCTTCTAAGATAATGATTGCACCTATGTTGATCAGCATTGGATTACAGAATAAAATTCTGCAGGCTATGGCGATGAAAATTCCGTGTATAATTTCGCGCCTTGCAAACAATGCAATTGGTGCGCCCTTGGATTGTGTTTGCGTGGCAGAGCATCCGGAAGAATATGCAATGCATATAACTGACCTCTTAAATCATCTCGAGAAAGCAACACAGATTGCAGAAAATGCTTTTGAATTTGTCAAACAAAATTTTGATTGGGAGAAGAACCTGGAAAAAGTAAATCGTTTGATTTGAAAATTTCTTTAAACCTTTATTTGGGCCCTCTTAGCCTGAAATTCTTTAATCACCTCACCGATCACTTCCTTTAGTTTATTAAGATCAATGCTAAGCTGCTCGCGGGTGCGTTTTTTCTCACGGAAGTTTTCAATGTTGCGAATAGTCTCACGTAGACTTATAATTCCTGCTCCGTCAATAGATGGCTTAATCTTATGTGCAAGAGAACAGATGCTGTCCAATTCGTTTTGTTGAAAATGTTCGTGCATCTGGTTAATGAGAGGAGGAATAGTGTCAATAAAAATATCAATCATGCGTTTTATAAACTCTTCATTGTTGCGAAGATTATTTCTCAGTAAAGAAAGATCATAAAGACTTTCCTGATTGCTAACCGGTTTTTTTCTCATTGGAAAACGCGGGCGCTGCAAACTGGTAATCAAACCCGGATTTGAAATCTCAATCTGGGCAGCAATCTTGGTAAAGAGCGTTTCCTCTTTATAAGGTTTCATCAGTAAATCAGACATTCCCTCACTCAAATATTTTTTGTGAAGTGTCCTGCTTGGATTTGCTGTAAGAGCAATAATTGGAATAGTTGCTTTCTGGTTATCAGATAATTTCCGAATCATTTTTGTGGTTTCTACTCCGTTTAACTCCGGCATTTGAATATCCATTAATACGATATCATAATTAAACTGTGTTAGAAGTGACAAAGCCTCTCTGCCATTATTAGCCAGGTCAACCACGAAGCCCCAATCCTGCAACATGGCTTCCGTAACATATTGATTAAGGCGGTTATCTTCTGCAAGCAACACGCGGAGCTTGCCAAGACTGGTAAACTCAATTTGAGCTGACTTCGGCATGGTAACATCCGCTGGTAATTTTTTATAAGGGATCACAAACCTGAAATCACTTCCTTTGCCAGGTTCACTATTCACCCATATCCTACCTCCCTGCATCTCAACCAGGCTCTTACTGATAGCAAGTCCTAAGCCGCTACCGCCATATTTCCGGGTAGTATCGGCAAATGCCTGTGTGAAACTCTCAAATATTTTATTGACTTTGTCAGCCGGAATGCCAATTCCCGTATCACGAACTGAAAATTCAACGGTGAAATCTTCTTGTGTTTCTTCAATAACAGTGCAATACATTTCCACTTTTCCATGCTCTGTGAATTTGATAGCATTATTTAGCAGGTTGAGTAATATCTGGTTTAAGCGATGCGGATCACCAATCAAGAGCGGGAATGGTTTTGGAGGAAGATAAAAATGTAAGCCAAGATCTTTTTCTTCCGCTTTGTACATCTGTGTTTGTAGTGCAACGTCAGCAACATCTTCTAATTTAAAAGCGATTTTTTCAATGTTTAATTTGCCGGATTCGATTTTAGCTATGTCGAGAATATCATTAACAATCGTTAACAGGTTATCTGCAGTGATGCGAAGAATATCCAGGTAGCTGCGTTGACGTGAGTCTAATTTTGTCTTTTGAAGAAGGCGCGCCATCCCAAGAATTCCATTAATAGGAGTTCGGATTTCATGACTCACATTGGCAAGAAAAGATTCTTTTACGCGTGCCGATTCCTCTGCCTGTTGTTTTGCAGAAAGCATTTCCATTTCCACCTTTTTACGGTCAGTAACCTCGAGCACTGTTCCGAAAAGCTTTATGATGTTTCCTTTTTCATCACTCAATGGTTTGCAGAGGGCGTGAATAGATTTAATTTTTCCATCTTCATTCAACACGCGATGATCCATCTCGAAAGATTCGCCTTTAATCAAAGCACATTCGATGTTAGTCATCACCTTGTCAAGGTCATCAGGATGAATGCAGCTTAGATAATCGGTATAGGTAGGACCATTCTCTGACGGTGTCAATCCAAACAAACGATACACTTCATCTGACCAGGTGATGTTTTGAGATACAACATCAAACTCCCAATTGCCAAAACGCGCCATGCGTTCGGCCTCTTTCATCCGGATTTCGTTCAGTCTTAGTTTCTGCTCTGCTATTTTGCGTTGGGTAATGTCTGTAGAAATACAAAGCACATGTACACCTCCATCGGGTTGCACAAGTGGTATTTTAACAGTATCAAACCAAAGTAGTTCGCCACTAGTGGTAGTTAATGATTCTTCAAGATGAATTTCTTTTCTTGTTTTTATGACCTGGCGATCAATTGCATTGTAACGATCCGTTTCAACTTTATTCTTATGCACTTCATCATTCCGTTTGTTTAATATCTGATCGAGTGTGCAATCGTACATTTTACAAACGGCTTCATTTGCAAGAATGATCCTGCCTTCTTTGTCTTTAACAATAATAAGTGCAGGTGTTGCATTGAGTACCTGGTACAGAAAATCCTTATTCTCGTGGAGCAATTGCTCCATTACAGTGCTGTAATATTTTGCTTTCTTAGTTAATAACATTGGTATTATACTTTTCCTTCTTTTAATAAACGATAGATGGTGGACTTGCCTACTTTAAGTTTATCTGCAACTTTTAAAACATTATTGTCATACTTGCCAAGATAATGACGTATGATGCGACTGGTGTATTCATCCAGTGATAATTCTTCATTCAGCAAATCAGCGACTGAAGTTGTGATAGAGAACGTGATTGCTTCCGGAAAAATTACGTCTTCATCGCTCATTACGATAGCCAATTCACTAATAGCTTTTAATTCACGCACATTTCCCGGAAACGGATAAGCAAGCAATTTTTTTTGTGCATCGGTTGAAAGCGTTTTCTTCTTCAGCTTATTCTCTTTGCAGAACTCATCAATGATATATTTGGCAATTAAAAGAACATCGTTATTCCGTTCACGCAAAGGAGGCAAATGAATAGGTAAACCGAGTAAACGATAATAAAGGTCTTCGCGGAAGTTTCCTTTGCGGGTTTCTTCTATCAGGTTTTTATGAGTGGCAACAATGATGCGTGCATCCACTTTAACAGGCGTGTTGCTTCCGATACGGGTAATTTCTTTTTCCTGCAATACACGCAAGAGTTTTGATTGAAGGCTGATATCCAATTCTGCAATCTCATCAAGAAACAAAGTGCCTTCATGCGCTTCTTCAAATTTTCCTTTCCTGCGTGCAACTGCACCGGTAAATGCCCCTTTCTCATGACCGAATAATTCACTCTCGATCAAATCACGGGGCATGGAAGAAACATTGACAGCAATAAAAGGTTTCGTGCTCCGTGATGAATTATAATGGATGGCTTTTGCAACTAATTCCTTTCCAGTGCCGGTTTCTCCGGACAAACTCACCGTGATATGCGTTCGTGCTGCTTTGTCCATCATTACAAAAACGCGTTTCATTACTTCACTATTCCCAATAATGGCTTTACTGAAATCATATCGCTGACCAATCTCGCTGCGTAGTTGTTCTACTTCTTCTCGGAGTTGCAGATTTTTCCGGATGTTGCTCACCGTATTCCATAAACGGTTTCTCGCATCCTCATCTTTTACTATGTAATCATAAGCTCCTTTTTTGAGCAGGTCAATGGCAGTATTTATATTTTCCTGTGCACTGATAATGATCACCTGGATATTAGGATTGTATTCAAGAATTTTCTTGAGTACTTGCTCCCCGTTTAAATCCGGTAATGAATAATCGAGGGTAACTACAGCAGGTTCCTGATGTAAATTAGCAAGGCAATCGCGGGCTGTGGAAAATTTTACCACCTCATAATCAGGATTAAGCGAAAGGTGATAAACAAGCAATTCTGCATACCACGCATCATCCTCAACCACGAAAATTTTAAAGTGCTTAGTCAATTGAAAAAAAATAAAAATTTAGAGATATCAAAGATACGTCAGCCGCTCCAGATTTGCGTCTGCTAATCGTTTAAGCTATTTTTTTATGCTGAATTCAAAACACATTGATTAAATTTGGAAACATAAAAACGGATGTATGGCTTCGAAGCAAATAAAAATTCTACTTGCTGATGATGATGAAGATGATTGTTTATTTTTTAAGGATGCTTTGAAGGAACTACATTCCGAAAATCATCTTCATATCCTAACCAATGGAGATGATCTTTTAGAATATTTACATGACCATCCCAATTCACTTCCTGATGTTATTTTTCTCGATATTAATATGCCCGGTAAAAACGGGACTGAGTGTCTTGAAAAAATCCGGGAGAACAAAAAGTTTAAAGATATACCAGTAGTGATCTATTCCACCTCCGGTGTTGACAAAGATGTGGACGTTTCATTTCGTTATGGAGCAAATATTTACATTAAAAAGCCCACTGAATTCTTGAAGCTTAAAAAAATGATCAGTGATGTGATTGATATGGATTGGACTCAACACCCACCACGTTCCGGCAGAGACAATTTTTTAATGCGGTGATAAAACATGGTTAACCTTGCCATTTTTGCTTCGGGCAAAGGGAGCAATGCAGAGAATATTTGCAATTATTTTAAAAATCATCATTCTATTAAAGTAAGATGCCTGATTAGTGACCGTAAAGCATCTGGAGCTTTTGATATTGCTTTAAACTTTCACTTGCCCTGTATTTATCTTTCCAAAGAATTGCTGTCTTCTCCAAATGATATTTTATCAATACTGGAATTACATCAGGTCCATTACATAATTCTTGCAGGATACCTGAAGTTGATGCCTGCTGAAGTTATCAGCGCTTACAAAGACAAAATTATTAATATTCATCCTGCGTTGCTACCTAAATACGGAGGGAAGGGAATGTATGGAATGAGGGTGCATGAAGCTGTCTGTAAAGATGGTGAACAGGAAACAGGCATTACCATTCATTTGGTAAATGAACAATATGATGAAGGAGAAATTATCTTTCAAAAAAAAGTTTCCGTTTACAAGACTGATACTCCAGCGATAGTAGCTGAAAAAATACATGTGATGGAAATGGAATGGTTCCCTAAAATTATTGAAAGGTGGATAAATAAGGACCTGCACAGCATTTAAAAAGTTGGGATTGCCTGTAATGATTTAAAACACTAAAGCATTTTTACAATCTGGTATCTTTTATTAGCATACCGTTTTTGAGGATTTCACCAAAAAACAATCTTTATTGATAATTAGCTGTAATAACATTTGCTTCCTGATAAATCTGAAGAAAATATCATGAGGCTAGATCACATTGCATACCGTGTAAAAGACCGCTTTAAAACAGCGAAGTTGTTTATCGAATGTTTCGGTTATCGAATAGCGGAGGATTTGCCCGATGGTTTTAAAATTGAATTTGAAGACGGTTCTTGTGCCGAATGTCTGGTCCTTTTGCCACCGGAGCAGCTCAACGGGAATATGCCTTGGATGATTGAGAATTATTTCAACCACGAATACGTTAATTATCATATTGCTCCTGAAATTTTTATTTCTGATGGGACAAGTGACTCCATCGTTGGAAAATGGGTAGAAGAACGTGGAGGCGTTGGAGGTATTCATCACATGGCATTCCAGGTGGACTCGGTTAACCGTACAATGGAAGAATGGACAACAAAAGGATATGTGGAATTTGCAACCGATGCACCGTTAACTTGTCCGGGATTGGTGCAGGTGTTTACAAAACCATCAGAACTTACGGGTGTCATCTATGAATTAATCGAACGGGAAAATCATGGTTTCTGTCAAACGAATGTGAAAGCTCTAATGGAAAGCACAAAAGATTTCGTTCAGAAGAAAGCTGCTTAATCAATTTTTCAACTCGCGAAGGCGTAGAACTTCATGAGTTAATCAGAAGAAATATTTTCTACAATAATATTTTGCCATCCTTGAAAGCCCTGTTATTTGTGGATTTTGGGTGAATTCCGTAATTTTATTACAGGCATGGAATTTTGTCATAACCTTATAAAATTATCACCGTACAATAAGTATTAACATAACAATGTTTAAAATAGCAGTTCCAAAACAATAATAAGGCAGGTCAAATCAGTTATACTTGCGAAAATACATGGGTAAATTAATTTCAGTCAGTCAACTTTCACGGCAAATAAGCAGAGTACGCTGGTTCCTCTTGCTTTCAGTTTTATTTATTGCAAAACAATCAAAGGCATCCAATGACCCTGATACTTCTGCAAATACCATAACGCCATTTTTGTTGGTATTTGACACTTTGCCAGGCCTGGTAAGTGATGCTGATGCAGTACGTGCCGGACTTTTGTATGATGCGGAGCGCGGAAAAATTGTTTGGCAAAAAGACATGGATTATGCTTATCCGATCGCCTCTCTTACAAAAATGATGGTGGGGCTTTTGGCAATTGAAGATGTGGAGGCAGGATGTGTGAATTTGAACGATCAGATAATTGTTTCGAGAACATTCCGAAAAAAAATTAGGCGAAGAAAGTTTAAGAACTATACTGTAGAGGAGAATTTTACTTTGGAAGGAATGTTAAAATTGGCAATGGTGGCTTCCAATAATGAAAGCACCGTTTGGATTGCCAAACATTGTTCAGGTGATTTGGACGTTTTTATTCAGCGCATGAATCAGCGGGCACGTGACCTTGGAATGACTAAAACACTTTACAATAATCCCTCCGGTTTACCTGCAGGTGGTGGAAACATTGATAATTGTGCTTCTCCAAAAGATTTATTGTTGTTATCACTCGAGATTTTAAAGCATCCCCGATTAATGGAGATAACTAATATTGATTATGCAAAAGTGAGCAACGGTAAAGGCGCTTATGCGATACATAATCATAATGGCTTAGTTATTAACTACAACAATGAAGTGGATGGAATTAAAACCGGCTATACAAAAGCGGCACGTTTCTGCTTAGTTGCTTCTTCACATCGTGGTGATCATCGTTTGATCAGTATTGCTTTGGGTGTTCGCAGCCCGTGGGTGCGTAATGGAATTGTTGCCAACATGATGAATGAATATTACGATGCTATTCATCTTGGAAGATTAGGCGAGAGCGCTATTGACTTTGAAGCATCCAAATTATTCTTAGACAGTGTCAGCAGGGGATTGGCCATTATTAAACCTAGTGTAGAACCAAAACACCTTGATCAAAGTGATGAGTCATATGCATATACATACAAGACTATAAAAACAAAAGTCAGGACTATTCATGTGGTGAGAAGTGGCGATAACCTGAGCAAGATTGCAGACCGCTATGACATTGCAACAGCTGATTTGAAGAAATGGAACAAGCTTCGTTCAACAAGGGTTTTGAAAGGGCAAAAATTGCTGGTTTATAAAACTGTTACCAAGCGTATTCCTGTTAAACTCGTAGTTGATCCGAATGAAGATTGTACAGAGAATTGTCCTGATGAATTGGACACTAATTCAACTGCTCCTGCTGTATTATCTGATAACAAGAAAATAAACCGGCCGAATAAACTTGTAGAAAAAAATGCTGCAGTGGATGATACTGTTGATAATGATACAAACAATCTTGATCAAAAAAAGATTTTCAGTTCACATAAATTAATTTATCATACCGTACAACCGGGAGATACTTTATGGAATATCGCACAACGTTACCAGGCAAATGTGGCTGAGATAAAAAAGTTAAACCGAATCACTAACAGTAAATTTTTGAAAGCTGGTACTCGTATCAAAGTCCCTGTTAACACCTAATTTTACGCAGAACATTATCATGAATAAGATTATTTGTCTATTGTTTTTATTTACAGTTATCGTTGCTAAAGCACAAAATACTGCTGCTCCAAAGATGCCGGTTGATGAGAAAACCAAACTTATCAGCTATAATAAGGTAGTTGAACTTTCAGATGTTTCAAGTGATGATTTGTATAAGCGTGCATTGAACTGGGCGAATACTTATTATAAAAATCCCAGGGATGTCATCCGTGAAAACAATCGGGTGGATAGTAAAATAGTTTGCAAAGCGAGATTTAAAGTAATGAATCCTCCTGATAAAAAAGGATTTTCAACTGAGGGTGGGGTTGTGCAATACACACTCAATCTCCAGTTTAAAGACGGACGTTACAAATATGATTTAACAGAGGTTAACTGGAAACAGCAATCTTATTATCCCATTGAAAAGTGGATGGACACCGGTAATGCATACTACAAACCTGAATTTGCTTTTTATCTAAAACAGGTTGATGATACTGCAAAAGAAATTATCAGCAGTCTTGATAAAGCAGTGAAGACAAAGCCGGTTCCTGATAAGAAGGATGACTGGTAAAAAAGTCTTCAGTCTGCCAGTCTCAAGTCGGCAGTAAGTAATGCGCGTAATCACCTGGAATTGCAACATGGCTTTTCGCAATAAAGCCGAATACATTTTAACTTTTAAACCTGACATTATAATTGTTCCTGAATGTGAGCATCCTGACAAACTAAAATTTAGTGAGGGAATAAAAATTCCATCTGATGTTTTTTGGTATGGGAAAAATCTCAACAAAGGGCTTGGTGTTTTTTCGTATTGCGACTTCAAATTTAAATTGCTCGATGATCATAATCCTGAATTAAAAACAATTCTGCCCCTTTCGGTTTCCAACAGGAATTATAAATTCATTCTTTTTGCAATTTGGGCCAATAACCCCCAGGATAAAGAGGGTGCCTACGTAACTCAGATTTGGAAAGCTATTAATCATTACAAGAGTTTGTTTAAGCATCAAAGAATAATTTTAGCGGGAGATTTTAACAGCAACACAATTTGGGATAAACCAAAACGTGAGGGCAATCATTCGACCGTGGTGAAATGGTTGGAAGAAAAAAATATTCATAGTGTTTATCATCATTTTTTTAAACAAACACAAGGAAAGGAAATCCATCCTACTCAATACATGTATCGCCATCAAAACAAACCCTATCATCTAGACTATTGTTTTGTTTCTTCTTCCCTGCTTGAAAAAGTAACTGATGTGCAAATTGGAAATTATGAAAGCTGGTCAGCTCACAGCGACCATACTCCTTTAATTGTGACATTCAATACTAAAGAGAAATCTAAATTCTCTTAAAGGATTCTTCGGGCCGAAGTGTCTTTGTTCAAACTTAAATTTTTCAAATCAAAATCTTCCAACAAAACCACACCAGGCGTTTTCCCTTTCTCAAACCTCCCGTATTTATTTTCTATTCCTAAAAATTTTGCTCCATTAATAGTAGCCCATCTTAACAATGTTTCAAGATTAATTTCAGGGAAAGCATTGCTGATGGTTTTCAATTCTTCCAGGATTGACAATTGGTGATTGGAGGCAAGGCTGTCAGTGCCAACAATAATGTTTGCATGCTCGTTAATAAAATCCATAATCGCGGGCAAGCGATCCTCTATATAAAGGTTTGCATTCGGACAAATACACCAGAATAAATTTTTATGAATACTATTTGCCCATTTAATTTCTTCTCGCGTTGTATAAGTATTATGAACCAAAGCAATATTATTTTTCTTTGGGAAATGCGATAACGTTTGTTTAATTGGTCGAAAACCGGAAGGATGTGAATAGGAGAAATTAAATTTAAGTTTTGTAAATAATTCAGCTATTGGTCCGGAATTATTTATGCAAAATTCTATTTCTGCTTCGCTTTCCTGCAAATGAATTGAAAGTGGTAAATCATCAGCCTCTTTACTAATTAAATCAAGCATGGCTGTTGAAACAGTATAGGGCGCATGTGGAACAACACTTGCATTTCCATCAGGAACATCTTTAAATTGTTCTGCTAATTTTTTTCCATTAGCAAAAGTTTTCTCTGCTAACGCAGGATCAAGGGCAAGGACTTCCACGAAAGTGTGATAATACAATTTCCCTTTTTGTTTTACGGGAAGTGTAAATGGAAAATTTGAAATGTCTCCAACTGCAACAATTCCGCTTTGCAGCATTTCTTTTTCGGCATCCGCAAAATATTGTTGCAATTCATCCTCTTTAATTTTAAAACGATTTTGCAAGATTTCGCTGATAAAATTTGCCATGCCTTTTTTCTCACTAATTACTCCCTGCAAGTGAGACAATTCGAGATGACAATGTGCATTTACAAAACCAGGACAAAGAATTCCGTTAAGCTTCTCTAAATCATTTATGGAATATTCTGTAGTTCGTGGATCAATAACTTCCAGAACAGTGCCGTCATCTTCAGTAATTAAAATCCCGTTTTTAACTGGGGCAAAAGAAACCGGAAAAATAAAATCTGCCTGGATTTTTCGCATGACGCGAATGTATATCAATTAAAGCGGCAGTATGCAGTGGAACCAAACAGCACTGCACACTGCCGCTATATCCTGCGGCTTCCTTCGCATCCCGTATCTTTGCACGATGAGTAGTTTGATTGCACAAAAGCCCAATATCCGCCATATAACATTGGACGAATTGAAGGCTTTTTTCGTGGAGAAAGGGGATAAAGCGTTTCGGGCAAAACAGGTGGATGAATGGCTTTGGAAAAAATCTGCGCGTTCATTTGAAGAGATGACAAATCTTAGCAAAGAAACCCGCGATTTATTGCAGGAGCATTTTTCTATCAACCCAATCCGTATTGATAAATCCCAGGTGAGCAGTGACCGCACTATTAAAAACGCTTTTCGTTTACACGATGACCACATTATTGAAGGCGTTCTAATCCCAACTGAAACACGAATGACAGCCTGTGTTTCATCACAGGTGGGTTGCAGCCTCACTTGCAAGTTTTGTGCAACAGGCAGACTGGATCGAATTCGCAACCTTGACTTTGATGAGATCTATGACCAGGTTGCTATCCTTAGAGAACAGGCAGAAACAAATTATAATATCCCACTTTCCAATATTGTTTACATGGGAATGGGTGAGCCCTTATTGAATTACAGCAATGTTTTAAAATCTATTGAGCATATCACATCACCGCAGGGATTGGGAATGGCACCCAAGCGCATTACTGTTTCCACAGCAGGTATTGCCAAAATGATTAAAAAGCTTGGTGACGATGAAGTAAAATTTAATCTCGCGCTTTCGTTACATGCTGCCAATGATAAAAAGCGCGACCAGATAATGCCCATCAATGAGCATAATAATTTAGAAGTGCTGGAAGACGCCTTGAATTATTTCTGCAAAAAAACCAATTCAATGGTGAGCTTTGAGTACATCGTGTTTAACAATTTTAATGATGGCGTAATTGATGCACGTGAGCTTGCAAAATTTTGCAGCAAAGTTCCCAGCAAAGTAAACCTGATTGAATACAACCCGATTGATGGCGGTGAGTTTACAAAAACCACAGATGATAAATTGCAGCGCTTTAAAGAAGTGCTTTGGAACAAAGGCATCAATGTTACCTTGCGAAGAAGCCGTGGTAAAGACATTGATGCGGCTTGCGGGCAGTTGGCGAATAAGAGTGTGAAGGCTGCTTAGGTTTCATTACATTTGAGCTTACGAACCATTCAAGATGAAAACTTTTATCACTTGTATCTTGTTTTCTGTTTGTTGCTCAATTTCAATTGCGCAAAATTATGTCCCGTTTCCATCAAGTAATGCGATCTGGAGAGGAGCAAGATATTGGATAGATTCCTGGCAGCCTCAATTAACAGGTCATAATTGGGAATACAATCAGGCAATAGTGGGTGATACGATTATCAATGGAATGACCTATCATAAATTGGAAGAAACATCTATAGAAAATATTTATAATCTTCCACAAAATATCTTAATAAGTTCGACTTACAATGGTACTCATTATGCAGGAGCATTTAGGGAAGATTCCTTAAAACGAATTTATTTTCAGAATGGTTCAATGAACGAATTACTATTTTATGATTTTAATTTGACAGTCGGAGATTCATTTCAAACTGCGCTTACAGGAGGATATTACTTACATGTTACTTCTATTGATTCATTTTTTGATGGATTTATATATAGGAAAAAAATTATTTTAGATAACATATCTTATGATGTTTTCTTGATTGAGGGAATTGGTGCAAATACAGGATTTACTGACAATTTTCTTTACGGTTTAGAAAACTGGAGTGACCTTAATTGTTACAGAGAAAATAATATAATTAAATACAGTGATTCAACTACCAATTGTTCATTGGTGAATGTAAACGAAAATCAATTTCATCAATCATCTTTTACCCTTTCTCCAAACCCGACCACCGAAATTCTAAATCTAAAATCAGGACAACCCATTTTATTCCCCTTAGAATTGTTTGTGATGGATATGCAGGGAAAATTAATCAAACAGAAAATTCTTCTTAACGAGAGTGACTTATCCTTGAATGTAAAATTATTTTCAAATGGAGAATATCTTCTTGGAATAAAAAACAAAGAAGCCGTGTTGTTTCATGGAATTTTTTCTAAACAATAATTTCATTTACACATTGGTCGGAGCAGTTACAGGGTTTGTCGAAATTCAACTTTCCTCATTCCATTCCTGATTACATTTGACCAAATTCAAATTCCTCTCTTACTATGAAACATTTATTTAAGGCTTCACTTATCATCAGTGTTGCATTTTTAGCTGCCTGCCAATCTTCTACTTCAAAAAAAGAAGATGCTCCACAAAAAGATGTGCTGGTCGAAAACATGGACACAACTGAAAATCCCGCAGATGATTTTTTCGGTTATGCATGCGGACGTTGGGTAAAAGAAAATCCAATTCCCGGTAATGAAAAGGGGTGGGGGATATGGGCGGTTGTGCGTAATGAAACGCTTGATCGCATGAAAAAAATCAGCGAAGAAATGGCTGCTGATAAAAATGCTGAAAAGGGAAGCAGTGCCCAGAAGATCGGTGATTTTTATTTTGCCGGAACAGATTCCACAAGTATTGAACAGAATGGAATAAAACCTTTGCAACCTGAGTTTGATCGTATCAATGCAATAAAAGATGTAAAAGGATTTTTGGATGTTGTTGCATTGTATCAGACGTATGGAGTACAACCTTTGTTTGCTCCTTTTGCGCAACAGGATGAAAAAAACAGTGAAGCGGTAACCATGCATTTTTACCAGGGCGGAATTGGATTGCCTGACCGTGATTATTATTTTAACACGGATGAACGCACAAGAAAAATTCGTGAAGAATATCCCGGTCACATTGCTAAGATGTTAGAGTTAAGTGGCATCGATGCAACAACTGCAAAAAAACAGAGTGCTGCCATCGTAAAAATTGAAACTGATCTCGCAAAAGCTTCGCGCAAAATCGAAGACTTGCGTGATCCGTATAAAAATTATAACAAGATGTCTATAGAAGGAGTTTCTAAATTAGCTCCAACTCCTGACTGGAAATCTTTGCTTGCTGCAATGAATATTCATGTTGACTCAATTGTTGTTGGTCAGCCGGAATTTTATCAGCAATTAGAAAAAGAATTAAAGTCAGTTTCAATTGATGACTGGAAAGCATATTTGCGCTGGCATTTACTCAACACCTTTGCACCACAATTAAATGATGCGCTTGATAATGAAAATTTTCGTTTTTACGGAACTGTTTTGTCAGGTGTAAAGGAGCAACGTCCGCGTTGGAAACGGGTGCTTGATGAGCAGGAAGAAGCATTGGGTGATGCGCTTGGACAGTTATATGTGAAGCAATATGTTTCACCAACTTTTAAAGATCGTTATACTAAAATCACGAACGATATATTCGATTCATACCGCAATCATATAAAAACACTCGACTGGATGAGTGACAGTACGAAGCAGCGTGCATTGGTAAAATTGAACAGTGTGACAAAAAAAGTTGGGTATCCTGATAAATGGAGAGATTATTCTAACCTTGAGATTGATCGTAGCTCGTACGTAATGAATGTGCTTCATTCCAATGTCTGGCATTTTAATTACCAGGCAAATAAAATTGGAAAGCCTGTTGACCGTACTGAATGGGATATGACCCCGCAGACTTACAACGCTTATTACAATCCATCTAATAACGAAATTGTATTGCCTGCCGCCATTTTTATTATTCCTGGTTTACCTGACTCATTAGCAGATGATGCGATCATCTACGGCTATGCTGGTGCATCTACAATCGGACATGAGATAACACACGGTTTTGATGACCAGGGACGCCAGTTTGATGATAAAGGAAATTTGAGTGACTGGTGGACTAAAAAGGATGCTGAAGAATACAATGCACGCGCCAAAAAGATTATTGCTCAGTTTAATAATTTCAACGTGTTGGACAGCATGCATGTAAATGGAAGCGCTACACAAGGTGAAAACATTGCTGATCTTGGTGGAGTGGTGTTAGGTTTGGATGCATTTAAAACAACCCAGCAATATAAAGAGGGTAAAAAGATAAACGGCTTAACCCCGATACAACGTTATTTCTTAGGATACGCCATGTCATGGGTCGGACATTTTCGTAATGAGACAATTGCAGTGCGATTGATGACCGATGTACATTCCCCGAACTTCCTTCGTGTAAACGGGCCGGTAAGCAACGTTCCTGAGTTTTATGAAGCTTTCAACGTGAAGCCGGGAGATAAAATGTATATGCCGGATAGTTTGAGAGTGAAAATCTGGTAGGAAAAAATTTTAGATTATAGATTTTTTTGTTTTTAATAGTTTTGCTAATAAGCCTTCGACTCCGCTCAGGCTGACCTAGCACGTGAGGGTCAGCCTGAGCGGAGTCGAAGGCCTTTCATTTTACTATTCCTTTGCTAAAGGATTTGCCAAACCCTGATAATCTTTCAAGTCCATCTTAACGGATCCCACTAAAATATCCGCCTGCGCACGGATAGGAATTCTGTTTTTATCATCTGTTACCCACACTGTCATTCCTTCCTTTTCTTTAAACACACGACCTTCTAACAACATGGGGCGAAACATAATGCAGCGGAATTTTCCTTTTGCAGTTTTAATTTTTTCACGGCCCAGGAATTTGATCGTTAATGGAAATGTTTCATCATCTAGATATGTATGAATTACAAACGTATCACCTGGCACAGCCTTACTGAAGTCAATCGTTCGTGCATAATAGAAAGATGATACTAAGTCCTGAACTTTCGAAGGCGTATCAATTGTTTTCTTCTCGCTTGTTGCAGTTTTCTTGAAATGATTAAAGCTGACGTTTTGATTGATGATGTATCCACCTTCGTTTACCCTACGAATAAAGAGCCATGGAACCAATGCCTGGGTGTCAATATAACTCTCGTAACTGTCACGCACTTTAAAGAACCAATCAAACGCACCCATGGATTTACCGGTGCCGATGACATGGTAACACTTTCTTCCGCCAAAATCCTTGTATTCTTTGCTTACTTCAAGGCGTGCTTCACCTGCATCTATGAAACCGTAATGAACACGGTACTCCAATACTTCACCGGGAGCGAATGCCCCATTCGAAATTCTGGGTAATGATGACTGTGCAAAGCCACAATTAACTGTAATAAATAAAATAAAAGCAGTAATTGATTTTTTTCTCATTAAAATTTATCCTTCGTTCCCCTCTTCGTTTTGCAAATGCTGTTCCACCACGTTCTCATTTTCTTCTGGGGAAATAGTTTCTTCATTTGCAGGCATGATACCTTCATCTTGCAGGAGGTCATCAACCAGATCAGTAGGAATTCCGATTTCATTCTCGGCAATGTGCAGATCTTTCAGCTTTGGTAAATCCTTCACTGATTTCAATCCAAAATGATCCATAAAGTTTTTGCTGGTTGCATATAATAGTGGCTTGCCCGGAGTTTCCGCTTTGCCTTCAATCACAATTAATTCTTTCTCGAGTAATTTCTGAATGCTGTAATCGCAATTCACACCACGAATGTGTTCAATCTCTGATTTTGAAAGTGGTTGTTTGTAAGCGATGATTGCAAGTGTTTCCAATGCAGCAGTGGATAAACGTCTTTTTGCCTTGATTTGGAGCAATGTATTTACTGCGTTGTGATATTCTTTCTTAGAAAGGAATTGGAACCCATCAGCAATTTCAATCAACTCAAAAGAAAAATCTTCGTGATTGTACTTTTCTTTCAGTTCAGAAATTACTTCCAGCACTTCCTTTTTTGTCAGTTCCCAACTGTAAACTGTCTTTAGACAAGAAATAATTTCTTCTGTTGTGATTGTTTGCTCCGCAGTGAATATGAGCGCTTCGATATGTTGTTTTAATAATTGCATTTTCTAGAGTTTGGAGTTTAGAGTTTGGAGTTTAAAGTTACTTACGTCAGCAACTTCAAACTCCAAACTTCAAACTACTATGTTTACTATTCTTCCAGGTACTACTATTACTTTTTTGATTTGATCACCATTGAGAAACTTTGACATTTCGGGTGATGTGATTACTTGTTTTTCTATTTCTTCTTTGCTTAGCTGAAGAGATATGTTTAATTTGAAACGTACCTTTCCATTGAAAGAGACAGGATATTCAAAGGAGTCTTCCACTAAATATTGTTCATTCCATTTTGGAAATTCTGTTTTGGTGATGCTTTCTTTATGACCTAACAAGCTCCATAATTCTTCTGCGACATGTGGAGCATAAGGAGAAAGAATAATTGACAGTGGTTCTAATATCGCACGCTTGTTACATTTCAGATCTGTTAACTCATTTACACAAATCATAAATGTGCTTACGGAAGTATTGAACGAGAAACGATCAATATCTTCTTCTACTTTTTTTATTGTCTTGTGCAATGTTTTTAGTTCCGCTGCTGTCGGAGCATCGGTACTAACTTCAAACTCGTTTTGTTTATTGTGATACAAACGCCAAAGCTTGCGAATAAAATTTGCAACACCTGAAATTCCATTGGTGTTCCATGGCTTGCTTTGTTCTAAAGGACCAAGAAACATTTCATACATACGAAGGCAATCTGCTCCGTGCTGATCAATAATGTCATCTGGATTTACAACATTCCATTTTGACTTGGACATTTTTTCAACTTCAGGTCGTAACTCGATAAAATCTTGGTTTAAAATTTTTTCTTTGCTATCCTCTAATGGAATTTTAAATCTTACACCATCTTTTTTCTCAAAAAAGCGCGCGTTAGTAAATCTTGAGTTTTCTTTTTTTAACGTGTTCAAGCTTTCTTTTGTTAGAATGTATTTGCCATCTACAAAATCAACATTTTCAACAGGAATATTGGCTTCAGATACTAAAGGACCATCAAATTCATGAACAAAATTTTTATCGAGGTACATATTTTCAATTGGCCCGCCTCTATACTCGCCATCATCTTCCATTTTATTTGCGAAGACTATCCTTACCTTCATACTCACCCCCTGTATCATCCCCTGGTTAATCAACTTCTTCGCAAGTTCTTGTTTGGGGATGTATCCTAAGTCAAATAAAAATTTTGTCCAGAAACGTACGTACAATAAATGTCCGGTTGCATGTTCTGCACCACCGAGATAGAGATCAACGTCCTGCCAGTAGTTTACTGCCTCTCTTCCAACAAAAGCTTTATCGTTATGTGCATCCATATAACGCAGGTAATACCAGGATGAACCCGCCCAGCCAGGCATAGTGGTAGTTTCAAGAGGATACTTTTCCTGATAGTTCCAATTTTTTGCTCTTGCCAATGGAGGTTCACCTGTTTCAGTTGGTAAAAATTTATCTACTTCTGGTAATATAAGGGGGAGATCTTCTTCCTTCATCACGTAAGGAACTCCATCTTTATAATAAACAGGAATAGGTTCACCCCAATAACGCTGACGACCAAATATTGCATCACGTAAACGGTAATTTATTTTTCCTTTTCCAATTCCTTTCTTTTCAATTTCTGCAATCGCAGCTTTCATTGCATCACGACCTGTCATTCCATTCAAGAAACCGGAATTAATCATCAACGCATCTTTGGTTGCATCGGCTGCTTCGCTGATGTCAATGTCTTTATTGATCGGAATAATTGGAAGATTAAAATGCTTTGCAAAATCCCAGTCACGCTGATCACCAGCAGGAACAGCCATCACAGCACCGGTTCCATATCCAGCCAAAACATATTCTCCAATCCAAACCGGAATTTTTTCATTGTTAAATGGATTGATAGCATACGCACCAGTAAACTGTCCTGTAATTTTTTTGACATCACTCATGCGCTCACGCTCACTACGATTGCGTGCGTAGGTTACATATTCGTTAACAGCATTTCGATATTTATCAGTCGTAATTTCATTTACCAATTCATGCTCAGGTGCAAGAGTTAAAAATGTAACTCCGAAAATGGTATCAGGACGCGTAGTGAAAACTTCAATTTCAAACGTTGAATTTTCTCCCTTAAACTTCAAACTACTTCCTTCACTCCTTCCAATCCAGTTCCGCTGAGCTTCTTTAATGGACTCGCTCCAGTCAATTCCTTCCAAATCATTTAACAAACGCTCAGCATAAGCCGTGATGCGAAGGCTCCATTGTTTCATCAGCTTACGCTCAACCGGATAACCACCACGTTCACTCACGCCATCTTTCACTTCTTCATTGGCAAGCACGGTTCCGAGCTGAGGACACCAGTTAACCATAGTGTCACCTATATAAGCCAGCCTGAATTGCTGCAATACCTGTTCTTTGGTTGCTTCAGAAAAATTTTTCCATTCTTCTGCAGTAAATCCATCGTGATACACTTCAATGTCGCCTGTAAGAATATCGTCTGATGTTCCTTTGAATCCGTTTGATTCAAAACACTTGATTAGTGTACTGATGTTCTCTGCTTTGTTTGTTTTTTTGTTGTACCAGGAATTGAACAACTGAATAAAAATCCATTGTGTCCATTTATAATAGGAGGGATCGGACGTACGTACTTCACGATCCCAATCAAAACTAAAACCGATTTTATCCAACTGTTCGCGGTAACGATTTATGTTTTGTTCAGTGGTAACTGCCGGATGCTGACCGGTTTGAATGGCGTATTGTTCAGCCGGCAAACCAAAAGCATCAAAACCCATCGGGTGCAAAACATTGAAACCTTTTAATCTTTTGAAACGTGCATAAATATCAGATGCAATATATCCCAGCGGATGTCCCACATGCAAACCTGCTCCTGAAGGATAAGGAAACATATCAAGCACATAGAATTTTGGACGCATAGTATCAATATCCGTTTTGAACGATTTATGATCGCTCCAATACTTTTGCCATTTAGCTTCTACGTCTCTGAAATTATAATCCACAGTGCCTTAAAAATTTTGAGGCACGAAGATAGGAAATCAAGGGGTTGGCGGCTTGAAAACAACCCGGGGATGTGAATAAAATGATGCTATTGCCTCAGGGCATTCTCCACCCAGGCTTTACCCCATTCATTCAACTCCTGCTCACTCCAAAGAGATGGATAAAAGATTCTTTTCTGGAAACGTGGAGGCAAATATTGCTGCCAGTTTGTTCCACCTGTTGCAGGCACATCACCTTTTTCCATCTGTAAATAACGCACTGCAGATTTATAGTGCTGTAAGGGCCAGTTTACATTCACATTCACATCCAATTGTCGCAATGCATTGATGAGATTAATATTTTGCTGGTCAGCCTCACTTAGCGATTTATATTTTGCCCAAAGATTACGTGTTTTATATTCTTTTGCATGAGTCACAAACTCCTCCAGGTATTTTTTTTCAAACTGTTCAAGTGTCAATGTTTTCTTACCTGTGGCTATATCACAAGCTCCTTTATTCCAGTAAATGTTGTGGAATAATTCTTCAATATCAATTTCCTTATTTTCAAATTGATCTCTTAAAGATTTATCCACCAGTTTGAGCAGATCGGTGCAACTCATCTCTATCAAACGATATTGAGCAGACTGAAATCCGCTTGCAGGAAGCAATGCCATGCGGAAACGAAGAAACTGTTCTTTCTCCATCCCGTTTACCATGATGCCAAATGAATGCGTCAGCGCTTCGAAATAACGGTTGATCCTGTTTACACGTTCAATAAAAAAACTTACTTCAATTTTTTCTTTCCATCCCAAATCTTCCCCATCCGGCAAAACATTTCTGCCGTTATGTGCAATTTGATCCAGCTCATGCAATGAAAGCTTGAAATAAAGTTCTGTGATCTGGTGATAGATGATGAAAATTAATTCATCAGGAAAATCAGTTCGGGGATTTTGTAAAGTGAGCAAAGTGTCAACATGCACATAATCCCAATAGGTGAGGTAATTGCTGGTAAGCAAGCCATCGAGATAACTCTCCATGTTTTGCCCCATCAGGTTGTATTTATGTTGTAATTGTTCTAGGCGTTTTAAAATATTTTCAGAGAATTCCATGTTCCAAAATTAAATCTTTAAGAGGTTAAGTATTGGGTTGATCTTAGATGATTTTTATCATAAAAAAAGAGGGCTTGTTGTATATCCTTAGTTAAAAAAACACACTGGATTAACTCAAATAATCCCGTGCGGTATTCCCGGTATTAAAAAGCAAATCAATGCCACTCAGATTTTTTGTAAATCCAAATTTAGAGGAGAAAACCTGTGGATACGATTTTAAATTTATCGGGGAAGAGACTTCGGTATTTTTTTTATTGGATAAAAACTGAAATGATTTTTCTTCTAAATAAATTTCGGATCTTGAAGAAATTGTAGTTGATTTTAGTTTTTGCAGCACCCATAAAAAAATTGCTTCATTCAAGTCGAACAAGAATTCTTGCTTCTTAAACAAAATAATATTCAACTCATCCTTATAAAATTCAAAAAATGCGGAGCGGTTATAGGCTGCTTCCAATGATCGCCAATGCTGCTGTTGCCAACCTTCATCATAACTTATCTTAACATCTTTTACCAGCATTTTTTCACCTGTATGTTTGACTGGAACAATCAAACATTGAATACCATTTGGTGAAAGAATGTAACAGCGGTTGCGTAAGGTTTGCTTCTGATAATTTTCATGTTGATCAATCTGGATTTTTTCAAATTGCAACAAATGATACAAATATTCTATTGATGGGAAATATACAGTTGGAAAAATTGGCAGAGACTCTTTCAAATATGCAGACTATTGTTTGTGTCCGGAAGTTATGAAATTAATGATATAATCTTTTTTCGCACACTATCCAGTAGTTCTGCATTTGCATGACTCACCTTATGCCTGATAAGTGAATTATTCAATACATGAACCCTGTGACATCTCAAAAAACTTTGTTTAGGTAAGGGATGTGAAAGAAATGCATTGTCAATTCCAATTGATAGATCCGGAAACGAGTTACTGCTTGAAATCATTACAATGATCAGATCTCCCGATGTATTTACTTTTTCATTTGATAAAATCAGTGCAGGACGAATTTTCTTTCCTTCTCCATCTGTAAAAGGGAAATCAACTGCAATGATATCTCCTTGCTGAAACAATACTATTCAATTTTATGGGTACTTAAAAACTCATCCCAATGATCGTTTTCAGGAGCATTCCACTCTTGTGACAAAGACTGTTGGGCTAAAAAAATATTTTCAAGCTGATCACTGCTAACAGGAATAAGTTGAATACCGATTTCTTTTGCAACATTGATCAATAAATTAATTTTTTGTTGCGATAATGATTGGAGTAAATATAAATTTTTAAATAGTTTTTGGTTATTTCCATACTCTGTACTTGACTCTTCCGCTTTGTTCATTTTTTGGCCGGATTGATCATGCACAGTCAAGCCCATTTCATTGGCTAATGAAATCAGTAACTGAATTTTATCTTTGTTATCAGAGTTAAATGCCAGAGTGGTTTCCATTTTTCAAATTTAAAAAGATTAATGGAAGGCGTCAATCATTATTCCAGTGAATAATATTAAATAACCGGCTCCACCTGATTTTATCAAAGAAAGTTCCATGAGTGTTCCATGACATCCAGATAAAAACTGCTTTGCCTACAACATGATCTTCGGGAACAAAACCCCAGAAGCGTGAGTCTGCAGAATTGTGGCGGTTATCACCCATCATGAAATAATAATCCATCTTAAAAGTATAAGTGGTTGCTTCTTTATCATTGATAAAAATCTTTCCATCCCTCTCCTCTAATTTATTGCCTTCATATTTTTCAATGGACCTGCGATAAATACTCATATTGTGCGGAGTAAGCTGAATAGTGGCGCCTTTCTTTGGAATAAACAGAGGGCCGAAATTGTCAACGTTCCATGGAATGGATTGATCATGGGGAAAAATGCTTTCATCATAAGTACTCTTCGGCACATTCAAAACGGTTAAAGATTTCACGTTTGGAAATGATTTGAGAAGATTAGCATTCTCCTGTGTTAAACAATAACGGTATTCACCAGGATTATAAGTTGCATAACCATCAGTGATGTCCATTTTAAGAAGTGTACGTTCATTAATATCATTTCCATTGGTCACAATATCATACATGTACTGGCTCTTCTTTGGTTGCATGTTTTTCTTTCCGTTGATATACACCACGCGATCAACAATATTGATGGTATCACCAGGAATACAAATGCATCTCTTAATATAATGTGTTTGTTTATCCACCGGACGATCATCTTCCATCGGATAATTAAACACTACGATATCATTATTCTTTACGTGACTAAATCCCGGCAGGCGATAGTAAGGTAGCTTAAGCGCTTCTGAATAAGACTTACCTCCAACAATGGGCAATTCCTGGTGCACAAAAGGAAAGGAGAGAGGAGTCATTGGAGTACGCGCACCATAATTAATTTTGCTTACGAATAAAAAATCTCCCACCATCAATGTTTTCTCCATGGAAGGTGTAGGGATGGTAAATGCTTCAATAAAAAATGTGCGTATGATAGTAGCAGCTATTACCGCGAAAACGATGGCGTCAATCCATTCGCGTGTTTTGCTTTTACGGCCACTGCTTTTCCAGAATTTCCAATTCATATATTATGATTAAAGGGCACGAAGGTAATCACCTGTATCAAACTTAATTACCCTCGCTGGTTATTATACTCAAAGTAACTGCCTTTGTTTCTTTCTATTGCCCGAACAAAATATCCTTCATCGTAAAAACACCTTTTTTGCCAATCAGCCATTTTGCTGCAAGTAATGCTCCTTCAGCAAATCCTTTGCGGTTTTGAGCAACGTGTTTTAACTCTATTACATCATTGGCTGAACGGTAAGCCACAGAATGAATACCCGTAACAGCATCTTCACGGTAAGAACGTATTAATAGCTTTTCTTTTGGATATGTGGATAGCTCGTCCAATTGCCAGGAAGTTTTGGAGTCCAATTCTTTTACTAAATCATTTGCGAGAGTAATTGCAGTTCCGCTTGGTTTATCGAGCTTTTGCAGATGATGAGTTTCTTCAATATCCACATCATATTCTTTATACACGTTCATCATTTTTGCAAACTTCCTGTTCAGCTCGAAAAAAAGATTTACTCCAATGCTGAAATTGCTTGCATACACTAATGACTGATTTTTTGATTTGCATTCCCCGACAATTTTATCAAGATCATTATACCATCCGGTTGTTCCCACTACCACCGGAACATTTGCTTCAAAACATCTTTGTATATTTTTTATTGCAGCATCTGGTTGCGTAAATTCTATTGCTACATCAGCCTGCTTTAAATTTCCGATTGTTAACTCATTTTCATCATTGGTTTTCAATACTACTTCATCCCCATTTGTCAATGCCTGAAGCTCCAATTCCTTTCCCATTTTTCCATAACCAATCAGTGCAATTTTCATGGTAGCGAATGTAAATCATAACAAGTAATTTTTATGGCATGGAAATTTTCAAAGTAATTAATTCAAAAGTTTAGCATTATTGCATCCCCAAAGTTTATCGAATGGAAGATTTTAAGATGGTGGCTACTACTTACGCTGGTTTGGAGCAAGTATTGGCTGATGAATTAAAAAAAACAGGAGCGCGTGAAACGCAAATACATAACCGTGCTGTTTCTTTTATTGGTGACAAGGGATTTATGTACAAGGCAAATTTTACGTTGCGAACAGCAGTTCGTGTTTTAAAATCATTGCACACTTTCATCATTAAGGATGCTGAAAGTCTCTATACGGAAGTAAAAAAAATGAATTGGGAAAGATACATTGGTCCTGATCAGACTTTTGCTATTGATTGCATTCTCAATTCAGATATGTTTCTTAATTCACAATTCCCTTCTCTGAAAGCAAAGGATGCAATTGCAGATTATTTCAGGGAGAAAACGGGCAAGCGACCTGACGTAAATAAAGAAGATCCGGATGTGCTTATCCAGCTTCATATATTTTCTCAGCAATGTACCGTTTCATTAGATAGTTCGGGAGAGTCATTACATAGACGTGGTTATCGCGCAGCCGCAGATCTCGCTCCAATGAGTGAAGTGCTGGCTGCAGGCCTGGTTTTATTAAGCGAATGGGATAGGAACAGTACGCTGATAGATTTTATGTGCGGCTCAGGTACTATTCTTATTGAAGCAGCAATGATTGCAGCCAGTATTCCATCGGGCTATTTCCGTACTAAATTCGGTTTTCAAACGTGGAGTGATTACGAGCCGGAACTTTTTGAAACGATCCGCGAAAGCGCTATCAACCGTATAAGTGAACAGGATATTTACCTATATGGTTGTGATATTTCTCCAAGAGCAATAGAGAAAACAATTCAGAATGCAGTAGCAGCACAAGTGGATGATATGTTAAAAATAAAGCAGCGTGATTTCCGCGAGATGAAACCCCCTTCTCCCAGGGGAATGATTATCATCAATCCACCTTATGATGAGAAACTGGCAGTAAAAAATATTGGAAAACTTTATAAAGATATTGGTGATGTTTTAAAGCAACATTACAATGGATACACTGCGTGGATTATTACTTCAAATAAAGAAGCTGCAAAGCAGATTGGGTTACATGTTTCAAAAAAATATACCGTTTATAATGCCGGTTTGGAATGTAAGTTTATGCGGTTCGAACTTTATGAGGGAAGTAAGAAAGCAAAATATGCTAATGCTATTTAAATTTAAATAGCGACATCTCACCTGTTAATTCTTCTTTTCAAACTTGTTTGTTAATTGTTAATCACCCTATCTTTGATACAACAAAAAACTAACGAAACATGAAAAAACATCTACAATTAATTTTAGTGATTGTCTGCTTAATGAGTGTGAAAAATATTTACGCTCAAAATCCTGTTCCAAATCCAGGTTTTGAAAACTGGACAAGTGGTGAGCCTGACTCGTGGACCACTAGCAACATTACAGGATTAGCTACTAACATTACACAAACCTCCAGTTCTTATAGCGGAGCATCTGCAGTGCATGGGGAGTCCATATTAGTACCCGGAATCGGAAACTACCCACCAACAGTTACCAGTACAGGGTCTGGATTCCCGGTATCGCAGATGTACGGTACTTTCAGCTTTTATTATAAATTTTTCCAGGATACCATGACATCATTTATTCTTGCAGCAGTGGATGTAAGTGATGCAGGAGGAAATTCAATTGCAACTCAACCGGTGATAGTCCCGGCACCGGCAGCATCCTACACATATATCAGTTCACCGATAACTTACACCGGTACTGGGCCGGCCAATTGTATTATCACCTTCTCAATTTTCGACCAGGCAGGACTACCACCTCCGGGTAGCACTTATGATATTGATGAGGTTAGCCTTTCCGGAACGGCCGGCTTAGAGGAAATTCAGCCGCTTACCACAAGTATCGAAAAAATACAGCCTAATCCTGTGAGAGACCAGGCCACAATTTATTACTCACTCCTCTCAAATGGAAACATTCAATTTGAGCTAAGAGATGTTACAGGTAAGAAATGTAATGAAATGCTTATTGCCAATGAAATTGCCGGAAGACACAAAATGGATTTTGACGTAACCGGTATTCCTGCAGGATATTATGTTTTAAGAATGATTACTTCTGAAACCATTGCTGTTTCCACCTTGATTATACGATAAAGAATAAATCCGAAAGATTTCTTTCAACAAAAAACCTCGCGTCACAAGAACTGCGAGGTTTTTTTATTCCGTTTTTAAATAAGCTCTTTATTCCACAAACCTATATCCTACACCTCGAACCGAATGAAAATGTCTTGGATTTGCCGGATCAGGTTCAAAATATTTACGAAATGTTACAATAAAATTATCAATAGTCCTGGTGCTTGGATAAATATCATAACCCCAAACTGTTTCAAGAATATGTTCGCGTGAAACCACCTCATTCTTTCGGTCAATCAATAATTTAAGCAAAGCATTTTCTTTTTTGGTAAGGTTTATTTTTCTGCCGTCTTTTTTCTCAACGGTCATCTCACCAAAATTGATGTTGTACTCAGAAAGTTGATACTGACTGGAGCCATTGTATTTTGTTTCTCCATTTCTCAGGGTTCTTTTTAAAAGATTATTTACCCGTAATAATAACTCTTCAAGATTGAAGGGCTTAGTAAGATAATCATCAGCACCCATTTTCAAACCATTTACACGATCAGCCGAAGCGTTTTTAGCCGTTAGCATCAGAATCGGAATTTCAGTATTGTCTAATCTGATTGCTTCGCAAACAGTAAAGCCGTCCATTTCAGGAAGCATTACATCCAGTATTATCAGGTTAAAGCGCTCCTGCTTATAGGCTTTTAACGCTTTCTTTCCATCATTGGCTGTAGTAACCTTATAACCTTCCAATTCAAGGTTTAAACGAATAGTGTCAGACAGACTTAGTTCATCTTCTACCAGGAGGATACGAATGTTGCTCATTGTTTCAGAGGTTTGATGAAGCAAATTTACTGTGAGTGGAGATGCAGTTGAAATATATTATTAGCTGTTACAATCATTATTTTATGATTTTTACACTGTTCTGATTGTAGCAGGCAAGAATAAAAATTTGAAATCTGTTTTATGAGATTGCGTTCATGGGTCATCGCTTTTTTTACGACAGTTCTGTATATTCTTGTTAAAGGATATTATTTCAACAGCGGTGACCAGGAAGAACACCTCCCGCAGGTTTATCAATTGATCAATCCTGCATTGTATCCTCATGATTATTTTCTAACTGCCTATCATCAAACTTTTACGGTACGATTTTATTTTGTCTGGCTTATTTATCTTTTTCATTTTATCCTGCCCGTTTCTGCAACCTGTTTTTTATTTCATTTAATCTGTCTTACGGTATCAGCCTGGGCGATACGCGAAATTGTAGTTTATTTTAATGTTAAAGATTTCTTTGCGGATGTTACTCCAGTTTTTGTTTTCATATTTTTCAATGGGTTTATTGTAGGAGGCAATTCGTTTATTGATCCGCAATTAACCTGTGGAAGTTTTGCGGTAACATCAGGATCCCTCGCGTTTTTGTTTGCGATAAAAAGAAAATGGAATCTTGTTGCGATTTGTGCGGGACTTGCTTCAATTATGCAGGTACTTGCCGGATTGCAGGTGATGTTTATTATCACAATAATTTTTTTGTTTACAGAGAAGACAAAACATAAAGCCGGTATATTTTTAAAAATGCTTGGACTCTATTTATTGATTTCCGCACCTATGCTGCTGCCAATAATTTATTTGCAAGCCCGCAATTTGTCTGTTGAACAATCTCTAATGTTTTACGATATTCTGTACAGGGTAAGAAACCCAAATCATTATCTGCCATCTGCTTTTCCTCTTATTGATTATGTAAAGTTTTTATCACTGACAATATTGGCTGGCTGCTTTGTTTTTTTTATTGATAAAAAGTTAAAACAAATCTGGCTGATTGTATTTACGGTTGTTTTTGGAGGAATGTTGATGTACACTTTATTGTTAGAGTCATTTCATGTGTTACCTATTGGAAAATTGCAATGGTTTAAAACTGCGGCATGGATGATGATAATGAATGTAATAGTGGTGGCTGCGTTTACATCAAAGTTTTTTAAGCAAAATATTTTACTAGAAAAGCTTTCAAAAACATCAACCTTTCTGATTCTCTCTTTTTCGTTTATAGGATTGATAATTATTTGTAACAGTAAATATCTTCCATTCAAAAAACTTCAATCCCGTTATCATGTGCTCAACTATCCTCCTTCAGATCTTGAAAAAATGCATGAGTGGATAAATACGCATACACCTGTTAGCAGTATAATTCTTACCAGTCCTTCTGATGATTCATTTTTATGCGAAGCACAGCGAAGCATGCCCATCGGATGGAAAGCAATTATTCATGAACCCTTCTTTTTAATTCCCTGGTACGAAAAATTAACACTTGTATATCATCACGGAATTCCATTTACTGGTTTTAATGTTTTGCAGCAGGCAGAGCAAGAATATAATAAAAACCCTCCGTTACCCTTGCCTTCGTTAAAGTGGGATTATAGAATTGCAGATATTTCCAAAGGGAGAGTCCTTATGGATAGAGAACAGGTCATACACCGGGAAAATAATATCCTCTTGCTTAAACTAAAAGCCGAATAATTTTAAAATGTACTTTGATAATCCGGTTTATTATTTATTACCTTTGACATTCCAAAAAAATTCTAATTAAAATAATAATCTCATGAAAAAATTATTACTAATTACATCAATGATTTCTGTGTTTTTTATCGGCAATGCGCAGAACAGACCAGGCCGTTGCGGTACACCTATTCTTCCCGCTGAATATGAAAACTGGATGCAGGAAAAAATAAAAGAGTTTGAAAGTTTACAACAATCAGGCAGAACGCAACTATTTTATGATATTCCGGTAGTGGTACATGTTATCAATAACGGGGAAGCGATAGGGACAGGTTCGAATATCAGTGTTGCGCAAATCAATTCACAGATTACTATTTTAAACCAGGATTATCGCAAGACCAATGCGGATACTAATTTAATTCCAGCTGCTTTCAAACCTATGGCTGCAGATATTAATATTAACTTTCACCTGGCAACAGTTGATCCTTCCGGAAATCCTACAACAGGAATTGACCGCATTAACCGTAACACACATAGCTGGACAGCACCTCCTTACGTTCAAAGCTACATTAATGGCACGATTAAACCCGCTACTATCTGGAACACTACTCATTATTTAAATATGTGGGTTTTGGCTCTCGATCCAGCCCTGTTAGGCTATGCTACTTTTCCTCCGGGATCAGGTTTATCAGGAATCACAGGAGTTGGAAGCGCTACAACAGATGGTGTAGTAATTACTCATAGTGGCTTCGGAAATACCGGTACCGCTGCTTATCCATATAACAAGGGACGTTCAGCAACTCATGAAGTTGGACATTGGCTTGGTTTGCGTCATATATGGGGTGATGGAAGTTGTGGTCCTCCCGTTGCTACAGATTACTGCAATGACACTCCTTCTCAGGATGGCGAGAATTACGGATGCCCTACTTACCCGTTAATTGTTGCAAACAGCGGTCAGGGGTGGTTTGGCCCTTCCTGTTCAGGTACTGCACCGGGATCCATGTTTATGAACTATATGGATTACGTTGATGACAGATGCATGATGATGTTTTCTAATGATCAGAAAACAAGAATGCAGACAGCTATGGCAAATTCTCCGATGCGCAATCAATTGTCCACAGGAATAGCCGAAAACCAGGTGCGCCTGGATAACATTAAGGTTTATCCTAACCCAACAAAAGGGGATGTGTCGGTTAGTATTCCAAATCTGAGAGTTAATTCTGATGTAGATGTAAGCATCATTAACATTCTGGGAAAAACGGTTTATCATCAAAACTTTGAAGCAAACCATGAAGGAGTTTATAATCTGAATCTTTCTTCATTAAACAGCGGTCTGTACATTGTTGAAGTGAAAAATGAAAAAGGCACTTTAACACAGCGTATTGATCTTAACAAATAAAAAAATCTAAATAAGAAAGAAAGCTAAATCGAAAGGTTTAGCTTTCTTTCTTTAATACCTCCGGCAAATTATTTTTTTTTCATAAACAATAACTTAATTCGCGATTGGTTAAAGCAATTATCCTGTGAAAAAAAACATTACTTACTTCAGATTATTTATTGCCTTTTCTTTAAGCAATTTATTCTTTTCCCTGCCGGGAAATGCTCAGCAGCGTTGCGCCACTACCATTCAGCAATGGGAAAATTTAAAGAAGCAGCCCTGGTATCAGCAACAATATGCGGAAGCGCATCGGCTAAGAACAAATAATAACATCCTTTCCTTTTGCGATTCCGATTCCATTTTTACCATTCCGGTTGCAGTTCACATCGTTTATAGTTTTATTGATTCCGTTGCTCAGAATTTGGGTGAGGAACAAATCCAGTCACAGATTGATGCCATGAATGAGGATTATTCTGCAACGAATGCCACCATGGCAAATATTCCTTCGGTATGGACAGGCTTGGTTAAAGACTCAAAAATCCGGTTTGCACTCGCAAAAAGAGATCCTTCCGGGGCGGTGAGCAATGGTATAACACGTAATCTTACTTTGCAAAGCTCCTTCGATCCTTCCAATCAAAATGTGAAACACTTTGATTCTTCCGGTTTTGGAGGCGCTGATGCGTGGCCTGCTTCTTCTTATTTAAATATATGGGTTTGCAACCTCGATGTTTACTTAGGTTATGCCACTTTCCCGGGTGGAACTCCTTCCGAGGATGGCCTCGTTATTAATTACAAAGCTTTTGGGAGAACAGGCGATTTGTTAAAAAAATATAATCTTGGAAGAACAGGTACTCACGAAGCAGGGCATTGGTTAAGGATGCTTCATATATGGGGGGATGATGGTGGATTATGCGAATTTGATACCATACCTCCTGATCTCGGTAATCCTGATCATATTTATGATACGCCTGATCAAACCGATGCAACTTATGGAAATCCATCTTTTCCAAAGTATGACCGTTGTACTCCTTCCGGAAATGGTATTATGTTTATGAATTATATGGATTACAGTGATGATAAAGCGATGATATTTTTTACCAGTGAACAAGTGGATACAATGGTAAGTGTCTTACATTCTTTTTGGCGCGATAGCATTTGTGCCTCGTTAGGCGCTATTCCTCCAATTCAGTTAAATGCAGATTTGGAAGTGGAAGATATTCTATCTCCCGTGATACAGACTGCAGAACGCTGTTTTCATCCTGTAGTGCGAATAAAAAATAATGGAACAACAACTGTTACAACTTTTCATCTTGTTTATAATATGGTGAATGGCAATCCGCGATCTTATGATTGGAATGGTTCGCTCTTAAGCCATGCAACTATTGATCTTACACTTCCTGTTATATCAGGAGTGGAGGGAATAAATATTCTGGAAGCGCGGATTACTGATTCGGATGACCATCCGGTAAATAATTATCACAGCAGGAGTATAAAGATTGCTAAAGAAAATACCAAAGGTTGTGAAAACGGAGATCCTGTTGCATACCCCAATCCGGTTGTTGGAAACAGCTTTTGTGTGAAATCCAATTTTTTAGAAAGCGGTAAGATTACCATCCGCGTTATAAATATACTTGGGCAAAAAATTTACGAGGAGAAAGAAGTGGACAGCAATCCCGGGGATGTTTTTCCGGTTTACCTCGGAAAGCAGTCAAGGGGAATTTACATTGTACAGTTAATCAGCGGAAGTGAATCAAGAGGAACCAAGATTTTATTTTTCCCTGCTGACCAGGTAAGCGGTTCAACAGGTATTTGTAATTAAGCTTAAACTTTAAGCTTCTCGCGGTGCTTCGGAATCAAACTTAAGCCTCAGGCCACCGTCCCGTTACTCACCACCGGCTCAGGAGCAGGCACTGAAGACTGAGCAAACACCATCGGAGTCATCTTCACCGTTATTCGTGAAGTAGTTCCCGTTTTCAATGACATGGTTACCGTCTGATCAGAAAATCCGTCTGCAGTTATTTTGAACTTTGTTTCTCCTGCCGAAAGATTGCCCATCTCGCCCCTGCCGTCATTTTCAGTGGTAATTACACGCTCCGTATTCTCTTCCATAATTTCTGCCAGCATTGGTTTGCCTGTCTCTTCATTTTCTACCGTTATCACTGCAGTGCTTGCGCCTGACGGTGCTACCTGTTCCGAAACTGCCTCAAAGCTGAACTGGCGTTTTAATTCTTCGTTGTTCTTAAAGTATAACTGTCCGTCAGCACATATACTATCAATGATAGTACGGTAGATGGCATTATTAGCCGTTATCTTATTTTCTGTTGCTGTGCGGGCTGATGATCTTGCCTGGTTAAATAATAAATATACCGCATACCACTCATTATTGGCAGAAGTCACCTCTGTAATGAAGGTATCAGGCATGTTTTCTCCATCCATGCTCAGTGTTTGTTGATTAGCGGTGATGTATGCAAGATTTGCCCGGTTGAGTGCATCCAATGCAACCCAGCCCTGGTGCGATGCCGAAGTGTAGTTTTTTTGGCCACAGGCGTCATAATTTGCTGTGCGTTCTTCTTCGGTATTAAACGCAGTACGGATGTACGATTTACTGTACTGGAACATTTCGCAGCAGGTCTCCCCTAACTGCACCAGTTGAAGGCGGAGCATTTCATGTTCTAATGAACGTGCCTGCTCATCAGGGATTGCCGCAGCAGCCTGCAGTTGTTCCAGCTTTTCATCATACCACTCCTGGGTATAACGTGCTTTACGCGCACTGAATGTGGCGATGTTGTTCTTGTAGTTGTCTAACAGAATTCTGCATATAAGATATAATGCAGGTTGCGATACATTGTATTCAGAATTTATCATATTGATTTGTGTTAATACAGTTATTCTAACGAGTGATTTCAGTTATGGTTACAGTGTTTTGGGGGTGGTTTAGTGAAGGGGGTAAAATATTGGCGCTTCGACAAGCTCAGCGAACGAGCTTTCGTTCGCTGAGCCTGTCGAAGCGCTGCCGGTTTTAGATAAATTGGGAGTGGTCGGTGAAAGAAAAAAACACCGGCCACACGAGAAAATCTATATTTGTTTCTTGTTGGTGGAAGGAACACCAACAAGGGTGAAATATTTTGGTTGGATACTAAGGCCTTTTATTGTTTACCTTTATCCATCTGTTTAATCACGCTCATTAAAAAGACTGGTCCCAATGAGTAAATTATTCTTAACATTCATAATGCTATTCATCTACATTATGTCCACGGCACAATGGATTCAGGTAGCATCTATTCCTTTCGGAGTCACATGCCAGGCTACCCCTAACCCGGTTGGGGCGATATTCAAATCTCCCAACGTAGGATTTACTGTTTACACACGGGAATACTGCACCCCATCCAATCCAAATTATTTTGCAATTAGCAGAACCCAGGATTCGTGGCAAAGCTTGCAGGGTTTTTATGGTTGTGGAATGGGTGGTACATTGTACGATTTTGATAGCCCCTCTGAGGATACAGCATATATCAGTTTTTTTTGTGGTCCTCAAGGGAACCGATTTATGAAAACAACTGATGCCGGAAATTCATGGTCCCCGCTACCATTCACCGGAATTTCAAATATAGTCTATGTAAATGGCCACCTGGGTTATTGCATTAAAACGGATTCGCTCTATCGTTTTTATAACGATTCATTGTATTTTGTAAGCATATTAAGTAATATTACCAATGCAACAACCCTTTATTTTATTGATAGCCTCACTGGTTTTATTGCAGTTCAATCGACTCCATCTCCAATAATTTCAACTTTGCTGAGAACAGGTGACGGAGGACTAACATGGATTCCTATTCCTCTTGATTCTACAAGGGTATTTTTGACTTATTCGCTCGAAGCACTAAACAGTTCAGTTATGTACCTTAAAGCTGATTCGGGATATGTGTATAAAACGAGCGATGGAGGTTTTACCTGGTTGCCCACATTAAAAAATACTGTTGTTGGCTGGGTTCATTTTTTGGATGAGCAGCGCGCTTATGCTGCAAACAACACCCATTATAGTATATCATTTGATGGTGGCTCAACATGGAGTTCTTCTTTGCTTCCTGACACTTTCACTTATACTTACATCAAAATGTTTAATGATTCTGTTGGCTATATCTCAACATATAAAGGCTCGGGCTTTAATTATTCAACCATCATACTTAAAACAACTCATGCCGGGCTCGGAATACAAGATATGCAATCTCCTGTACCATTAAATTTATTTCCTAATCCATCAACAGGTAATTTCAGTCTGGTGATTCCTCAAAATATGACAGGCGAAAAAGACTTGGTGCTTAAGATTTTCGATTTTACAGGCAGATTAATTCAGCAAATAGCAATTGGTGATAATGTTTCATTAATAAAAATAAATTTAGAGAATCATTCCAGAGGTATTTATAATCTTATTCTTACTGATGGTAAAAAGAATTCTTTAGGGAAAGCATTAATTTTTTAACTGCCCTTAACTCGCGCAAGTGTTTTTTCCACTTGTGCGCCTATCTAACACCTCCGCGCACTCCTAAATAGTTTCCTCCTGAATGACAGTTCTCCCGCATTCGTTCTCTGAGGTTTGTCATTCAGGAGGAAACTTTTTATGAGTATGCGGGAAAGGAAGGTTAGAAACCGATAAGGACTGAAATGTACTTACCTTTGGTAATATATGTCAGTTAATTTAAAATCAGCCATGAAATTTTCGCATTCAATTAAATCAATGAGTTTTCTGTTTATTATTTTCATGATGAATACCACATTGAGAGCCCAGCCATTTTATACATACAGCCCAACCCATGCCGCTGCAGGGCAGACTTTTACTATGACATTCACAGGTCCGGCTAATGCTGATACGGTTATTTACTGTCCGGTATCAATATCCAATACCCAAGGAGATCAATTTTTATCTACTTGTGTTATTAATGGTTTTGCAACTATCATTGATTCAATGCACGCGAGCGTAGATTGGTCTATTCCTTCATCTGCACCTTCCGGAAGCTATGACCTGTTTTATGGAGTTGCAATTTATCTTTCCTTTCCTCCGCCAGGTCATTGGATTTTTGTATTTCAGATTGATACAAATGCCTTTACTATTGATGCGTTTACTTCGACAGTCAATAATATTTCAGATAAAACAATAAACATCTCGCAGGTAATACCAAATCCATTCCATAATACAGCATGGCTATACTCAGAGAAGTTAAGTTCCGAAACCGAAAGATTATTAATTTATAATGAGACAGGTAAAAAAATGATAGATGAAAAATTTATTGACCACCAAATTCTTCTATCTAAGAATGAACTCCCTGTCGGAGTTTATTATTATCAAATCATTAATACTATTGGCCATTTGCAGTCAAGAGGAAAGTTTATTGTGAATTAATTCTTTTTGTTTCACTGGTTTTCCTTTTCCCTCATAGCACTATCTACCACCTCCGCGCACTCCTAAATAGTTTCCTCCTGAATGACAGTTCTCCCGCGTTCGTTCTCTGAGTATTGTCATTCAGAGCTTGTCCCGATATTTCATCGGGAAGGAAACTATTTAAGAGTATCCGGGAAAGGAAGGTTTGAAACAACACCTGTAAGATAACCTTCATTTTTCTCCCCTTTAAAAACCACATCACCCTACCTTCACCCATCCCCACCGCTCCGTTGTTGTCCTCACCAACAACACCCAATCCTACAACACCAACTCCTTAATTAACGCGCGTGCGCGGGGTGAACGAAAGGTTTTGTGAAAAGTTACAACGATTTTTAAAATTTCTTACACTGATCTTACAAGGGATAAAAAAACGGTTCTTTCAAAACATTTCGCTCAGACCCCAACCATAAAGGGAGCATCATTAGACCTTGGATCCCTGATTACCAATTTCAGACATTGCTCCCTTTAGGGCGGGGGTTGCGCATTTACATTATAACCCATTGGTTTTCAAACACAAACACGCCCCAATACCAAAAGTAAATTGGTTCCGGGGTGCATAAAATTGGTTACGGGAACCAGGATTATGATTAATAAGTAAGTGAAATTGATTGTAAGAAAACGAATACCGCTTTTTGAGCTTGTTAAACTCATTCATAGACTTCGTAAATCCACAGTAAGTTATATGAATGTGGATTTACTACGGAGGGAAACGGTTAAACTCACTAACAGATTTCGTACCTCCTGCAAAAACCCTGGAGGTTCACTAATTCGCAGAAGCTGGTCAAATCTGTCATATAAGCCAAAATCCAAAAAAACAGCCCTTCGACCTTTCCCTTTGTCGTCCCCCGCACAGGATGCATCGTATCATTATTCCTGCTGGTCGAACTCGCAAATTTTGTACGGGGTATTCTCCTTACTTTGCAGGTCTTAAGGGTTTAAATAAATTAAAATTCAGATAATGATAAAGCGTATTAAATGTTTAGTGATTGCCGTTAGTCTTTTTCTTCCGGCTTTAACCCATGCTGACGAAGGCATGTGGCTCATGATGTTCATCAAACGGTTGAATGAAGCAGACATGCAGAAAGAAGGATTAAAACTGACTGCGGAAGAAATTTATGATGTCAATCATTCCTCTGTTAAAGATGCAATTGTTGTTTTAGGCGGTGGCTTTTGTACAGCAGAAGTTGTGTCCAATGATGGATTGATGCTTACCAATCATCATTGTGGTTATGAAGCGGTTCAGCAACACAGCACTGTGGAGCATGACTATCTCACCGATGGTTTCTGGGCAATGAACCACAACGAGGAATTACCTAACGAAGGCCTCACTGCATCATTTCTTGTTCGCATGGAAGATGTGGGTGATAAGATCAAACCGCAATTAAGCGATACCATGAGTGAAGAAACACGAACTGCCACCATAAAAAAAATCACTGATAAGCTAAAAGAAGAGAACAATGAGAAAGGTCGCTATAAGGTGGATATAAAAAGTTTTTTCAACGGCAATGAGTTTTACATGTTTGTACTGGAAGTTTTTAAAGATGTTCGTTTAGTAGGCGCTCCTCCATCTGCCATTGGTAAGTTTGGCGGTGACACAGATAACTGGATGTGGCCCCGTCAAACAGGTGACTTCAGCATGTTGCGCGTATATTCTGATAAAGATGGAAAACCGGCAGTGTATTCAAAAGACAATGTACCTTATCATCCAAAACATTTTTTACCTGTTAGCATTGCCGGTATTAAGAAAGATGATTTCGCTATGATCATGGGTTATCCGGGCAAGACAGACCGCTATCTTACCTCTGCGGGGGTTCAGCTGGCAATCGATCAGACCAATCCTGCCATTGTAAAAATCAGGACTAAAAAATTAGAGTTAATGAAGCAGGATATGAATGCCAGCGACAAAATCCGGATTATGTATGCTGCGCAATACGCAAAGACAAGCAACTACTGGAAATATTTTATCGGTCAGACAAAAGGGCTGAAACGGCTTCGTACAGCAGAACAAAAAGCAGCATTGGAAAATCAATTTACTGATTGGGCAAACAGCACCCCGGCTATAAAGGCAAAATATGGAAATGTTGTAAGCGAAATTAACAGTGCTTATAATGATATGCGAAAAGTAAACCTTGCCAAATGGTATTTGCAGGAGGCAATATTTGGAACACAAATATTAACGATTGCTAATTCTTACCAGGGATTGGAAAAAGTCTTAAGTAATAAAGAGGCAAAGCCGGAGGAAATTAAAGCCGCAACTGAACCATTGAAAGAGGCTGCAAAAGAATTTTACAAAGAATTCAATCCGCCAACTGACCAGAAAGTTTTTGCTGCGTTGATGGAGATGTATAGTAAAGAAGTTTCGAAAGAACAGCAGGCTCCATTGTTTGCAATGGTGGAGAAAAAATTTAAAGGAAATTATAATGAATATGCCGAAGAAGTATTTGAGCACAGCATGTTTGCTAACGAACAAAAGCTGAATGATTTTCTGGCTGATCCATCCTTAAAAAAATTAAAGAAGGATATGGCTTACGAAGCTGTTTCTGAAATTTATAATCATTACGTTGCCAATGTTCGCCCTCAGGTGCGATCAGCACAAGGGCGCATTGATAAAAACATGCGCTTATTTGTTGATGGCTTAAGACAAATGATGCCGGAGAAAAAGTTTTATCCTGATGCAAATTCAACGATGCGTTTGTCATACGGAACAGTGGAGGATTACATTCCGATGGACGCAGCGCGTTATGATTATTACACCACCATTGACGGCATCATGGAGAAAATGGATAATGAGAACAATGATTTTGTAGTGCCGAACCGCCTTGTTGAGCTTTACAAGAAAAAAGATTACGGACGCTATGGAGAAGGCGGAACATTAAAAGTAAATTTTTTAACCACTAATGATATTACCGGTGGAAATTCAGGAAGCCCCGTTATTAATGGCAAAGGAGAATTGATTGGCATTGCCTTCGATGGAAACTGGGAAGCCATGAGCGGTGATATAGCTTATGATGAAAAGTTAAAACGCACAATCTGTGTGGATATCCGCTATGTTTTATGGGTAATAGATAAATATGCAGGAGCAGGATATTTAGTGAATGAGATGAAAGTGGTGAACGGAAGCACTGCATCGAATTAAAAAAAATAATCGCATAGTGCTGCATCATCTATCAGTATGGTGCAGCATTTTTATTTTCACTCTTATCTATTGCACCATTATCTTTCCCGAAACAGATTTTTCCGCTCCCGAAATCTTAATTAAATATAATCCCTTTGTAAGTGTTGCTGCAGGAATGATTAATGGATTCTCATCATTCCTTGTTTCTTTTGTAAAAACTTTTTTTGCATTCACATCAAAAATTTCAAGAAGGTTAAAACCAGGATTATTATGAGTGACAAAAATATTTTCTCCTTGCAGTACAGGATTAGGAAAAACATTTAACGTTGCTGCTTTATCAATAATTTCATTCTGTCCCGAAGTAAAATCTGCAGCGACCTTTATAACATAGTCGCTGCAAAAGGCAGAATCTTTTTGAGAATAAACTACAACCAGGCAATTACTTCCTGCCGGAACCATGAATGAATACCATAATGAACTATTACTTCCCGCACTTACCCCGGCATCAGCCGCGATGTTGTAACATACATTGACGCTACTGCAACTATTCAAATAAGCAACGGAAGTAATTGCGCTCATCGTATCGGTATCACGATTGGTAAGTGAGATATGCAGACAAATATCATTGGCAGTAGTGTTCTTATAGAGATACCCGTCATTATAAACCGTACCCGCATACGCAGGTTGTACACAAAGCAATTTATTTGTCTGGCAGGTATATCGAATGCCATCAAGATAAATCCGCTCCGCACGGGTAGAATCTGTATTGGAAATGCTTCCATGCCATGAAGTTGCAAATTGTTCAATTTTTAAAATGTAATTCCCACACGTGTCACCTGCTGCAGTCCCGCTTACAACAATTGTATATTGTGAACCGGAATTTACCTCAAATGACATTGAATCTGTACCGCCATTTGCTATACTCATTCCAGGATCAGCAAGATAATTATTGCATACATCAGTGGGATCGAAAGATCCGAGATAAGCTGCACAAAATAATTGTGCGCTGCAATTTGCCTGTAACTTAACATTGATACACTCATTATTGGATGATTCGTTAGTATAAGTATAGGTTTTATAATGTACACCTGTATTTCCAAAGTATTGCGGACAATTCAGTTTAGGTGAGCTGCAAGCTGATACAATTGTGTTAAGCCTCATTCGCTGACCAGAGATGACACTATCAATTGTTTCAAGTCTGTCATGAATAATGGCAGTGCCGATAGGTTGTGCCTTAAGAGATAAATCATAAAGCATCATTACTGCTATCAACACCATTGAATGAAAGAGTGCTTTCATCGCTTTGGTTTTTATAAGATACTTAATTCTAAACTGAGGTTGAACCCGAAAAGAGACCTGTTATCCGCGTAAGCCAAAGAGGGATGGCTTATGCTTCATAATGTAAATATGAGCATTTTTAAATTACTGCAGATGAATTGCAAAATTCTTATCTACAAGTCATTGTTCAAAAGAGTCAAACGCGACTAATCGAAATGTAATAACTCTCCCTCTTTGGTTACCAAAGGTTGATTTGATTTTCTTGATTGCGCATCAACTACAGCAATTGTAATCATGTTTACAATTTCACGCACACTACTTCCTAATTGTAAAATGTGAACTGGTTTTTTCAATCCAAGCAAAACCGGTCCGATGGCTTCCGCAGCTCCCATGCTTTGTAAAAGTTTGTAGGCAATGTTTCCGCTATCGAGATTTGGGAAGATTAAAGTGTTGGCTCCTCCATTAATTAATTCGCTGAAAGGGTAATTATCTTTTAGCAATGCTGTATTAAATGCAAAGTTTGCCTGCATTTCTCCATCCAGTATCAAAGCTGGATATTTTGTTTGCAGAATTTCCGTTGCCTTGCGAACCTTGATTGCACTCTCCGTATTACTGCTGCCAAAATTTGAATAGCTCAACATTGCAATGCGCGGTTGAAAATTAAATTGCTGAACCGCTTTTGCAGTGAGTGTGGCAATCTCTACCAAATCTTCCGCAGTGGGGTCAATAGTAATGGTGGTATCTGCAAAAAACACAGGTCCATTTTTAGTAATCATGATGTACATGCCGGCAACCTTACTTACACCTTCCTGTGTTCCTATAATTCTCAATGCAGGTTTAATGGTGTCAGCATAATTACGTGTAAGACCAGAGATTAAAGCATCAGCTTGTCCCGTTTCTACCATCATCGCTCCATAATAATTACGCTCTTGCATAATCTTACGCGCTTCATAAAAAGTAAATCCTTTCCGTTTGCGTTTTTCAAAAAACAATTCACCGAATTCATTCACGGTTGATTGCTCTTCCCGAGGATCAATAATGATAATATCATCAAGCACGAGGCTATTGTCTTTAATCAGCTTTGCAATTTTTCTTTTATTGCCGAGTAAAATCGGTGATGCAATACCTTCTTCTTTTACAATCTGTGCTGCTTTTAAAATTTTGTAAGTATCTGCTTCCGCAAACACAACACGTTGTGGATTTTGTTTTGCTTTATTGGTGATGATGCGGATTAACTTATTATCCAACCCTAATCTCTTTTTTAAATCTTCTTCATATGCTGCCCAGTCTGTAATTGGAGTTAGTGCAACGCCTGATTGAATGGCAGCACGAGCAACCGCAGGAGCAACAGTATAAATTAATCGGTTGTCTAATGGTTTTGGAATAATGTATTGTTTTCCGAATGTGATATTCTTTTTATTGTAAGCAAGGTTCACCATTTCCGGCACCGGTTGCTTTGCAAGATCAGCCAATGCACGAACTGCTGCAAGCTTCATTGCTTCGTTAATTTGTGTTGCACGCACATCCAATGCTCCCCGGAAAATAAATGGAAATCCTAAAACATTATTCACCTGGTTTGGATAATCACTTCTTCCAGTTGCAAAAATTAAATCATTGCGCGAAGCCATTGCTTCCTCATAAGTAATCTCCGGGTCAGGGTTGGCTAACGCGAAAACAATAGGATCAGCAGCCATGCTCTGCAAATGAGGTGCTTTCAAAATATTTCCTTTGCTTAATCCAATAAACACATCTGCACCATGCATTGCATCTTCAAGTGTGTGCAAATCACGGGAAGTTGCAAAACGAATTTTATTTACATCCAACTGCTCCCGATCATTTCGAATAACTCCCGTACTATCGAGCATTACAATGTTTTCAATTTTAGCACCAAGTGATATATAAAGCGCTGTACAGGAAATAGCAGATGCTCCTGCCCCATTCACCACAATTTTCACTTCTTCTATTTTCTTATTTGCAATCTCCAATGCATTAATCAAAGCAGCCGCAGAAATTATTGCCGTGCCGTGCTGATCATCATGCATGATCGGAATTTTTAATTCTTCTTTTAATCTTCGCTCGATTTCAAAACATTCAGGAGCTTTGATGTCTTCTAAATTAATTCCACCAAATGTTGGAGAAATTGCTTTTACTGTTTTTACGAAATCATCCACGCTGGTGGCATCCACTTCAATATCGAACACGTCTATATCAGCAAAAATTTTAAAAAGCAATCCTTTTCCTTCCATCACAGGCTTGGATGCTAACGCGCCAATATTTCCCAAACCTAAAACTGCGGTTCCGTTTGAAATTACTGCTACGAGATTTCCTTTAGCCGTGTATTTATAAGCATCTTCAGGATGTTGTTCAATTTCTAAACAGGGAGCAGCTACACCCGGTGAATAGGCCAGGCTTAAATCCCGCTGACTGCTGGTAGGTTTACTTGGAATAACTTCAATCTTTCCCGGACGTCCTTGTGAATGGTAATCGAGGGCTTCCTGTTTTCGGTTTTCGCTCATAGTCTCATTATTTTCCTATGGGCAAAATTAAGGATTATCAGAGCAGGAATTTGTATTTATATCGTAATGAGATAACATCTTCATTCCATCTTTAAATCAATTATTTTCGCGCACATGACAACAAGTACAATAAAAAAACCGAATGCGGATGAGTTATTCAAAAACATCATTTCACATTCAAAAGAGTATGGATTTATTTTTCAATCATCTGAGATTTATGATGGGTTGAGCGCTGTTTATGATTATGGTCAGAATGGTGTGGAGCTGAAAAAAAATATTCGGGATTATTGGTGGAAATCAATGGTGCAGTTGCATGAAAATATCGTGGGAATTGATGCTGCGATTTTCATGCATCCTACTACTTGGAAAGCATCCGGTCATGTGGATGCATTTAATGATCCGCTAATTGACAACAAAGACTCAAAGAAAAGATATAGAGCCGATGTGTTAATTGAAGATCATGTAGCAAAGATCGAATCGAAAATTGATAAAGAAGTTGCAAAAGCACGTGAACGATTTGGTGAAACATTTAATGAAGAACAATTTAAAACAACCAATGCTCGTGTGGTTGAAAATCAAAATAAAATTGATGCAATCAACACCCGCTTTAAAAACGCATTGGAGCAAAATGATCTTGCTGAAGTAAAACAGATCATTGTTGACCTTGAGATTGTTGATCCTGTTTCAGGTTCACGAAACTGGACAGATGTGCGTCAATTTAATTTGATGTTTAATACACAAATGGGTTCTGTCACGGAAGACGCCAATATTATTTACCTGCGCCCTGAAACTGCACAGGGAATTTTCGTAAACTTTTTAAACGTGCAAAAAACGGGACGAATGAAAATTCCTTTTGGCATTGCACAAACAGGAAAAGCTTTTCGCAATGAGATAGTGGCGCGACAGTTTATTTTTCGCATGCGCGAGTTTGAACAGATGGAGATGCAGTTTTTTGTGAAGCCGGGAACGGAGATGGAATGGTACAATGCATGGAAACAAAAACGAATGGCATGGCATGAGACGTTAGGCTTTGATAAATCGAAATACCGTTTTCATGATCACCTGAAACTTGCGCATTATGCAAACGCAGCCTGTGATATTGAATTTGAATTTCCGTTTGGATTTAAAGAATTGGAAGGTATTCACAGTCGAACAGATTTTGATCTGAGCAGTCACGAAAAATTTTCAGGTAAGAAATTACAGTACTTCGATCCGGATGATAATGAAAGTTATGTGCCGTATGTTGTAGAAACTTCTATTGGTTTAGACAGGATGTTCCTGGCAATTCTTTCACAAGCTTATAACGAAGAGCAGTTGGAAGATGGAAGTTCACGTGTTGTATTAAGCATCCCTCCATTTCTTGCTCCTGTAAAAGTTGCAGTGCTTCCTTTGGTAAAGAAAGATGGATTGCCGGAAAAAGCGAGGGAGATCATGAGCCGTTTAATGCCTGATCACCTTTGCATTTATGAAGAGAAAGACAGTATTGGTAAACGTTATAGGAGGATGGATGCAATCGGAACTCCTTATGCAATTACTATTGATCACCAGACTTTGGAAGATAATACAGTAACAATCCGTGATCGTGATACAATGAAACAGGATCGTATTTCAATTGATAAACTTCCTGAAATTGTGGAAGAGAAAGTTAGTTTGAAGAAGCAGTTGATGAAATTGATTTAAATGGTTTTTACCAAATAAATTAGTCTGGGAAAGGGAACTCTTGCTCGTGACAACAATTGATCCTGATAAAAAAAATTCTAAATTCGCTCATGAAAAATATAATACTTGCCTTAATGCTGGTGCTCAATTTTGGATTGGTAAGATCACAATCCATATCGGACACAATTTATTTTAATAACTACACCTCCTCTTCCAATAACGACCTCACCAATCATTTTTGGAATACATCGTGGATAACGATGGACACAATTTATGGGATAACAGGCGGAGCATTGAATACTCCTAACACATTAAGCTGGGGAAATGATCTGATATGGTATTGTAAAAATTACGATAATGTAATTGACACAATGATTACGACCTCCGTATGTTTTAAGTGGAACAGTGCGCTCATTAATACTTCAACTTACGACAGGGCTGCAGCAATTTTTTTAATGGGCGATTCTATCAATCACAATGTTGCCTATTATCTGAACAGGGACAGAACTCTTACGGTGATAACTTACGGTGCCGTTCAAAATTCTTTAATGACATTAACAAGCGGACATTGGTATAGACTTGTAGCCAGTTACAAAAGCCTGAGCACTCCGCCAGGAGATCATGTTTATACCCGTGCAGAAATTTTTGACCTGGGAACAAACGGTTTGGCAACTCCAGTTGCAATTGGCAATACTACACTACCACTGCAGGATAGTTCTTTGACATTTTCAGGTCAGTTTAATGTTCGTATTTCAGGAGCAAAGTGGGGTGGGGGAGAATATCTTGATAATTTTTCCTTCCACGGAATACCCGGAACGATTAATTGTATTCCGGTTGGATTAAGTGAAAATAATTCTGATGCATCATCTGTAAATTTATATCCTCAGCCGTCTCATAATTGTTTTCATGTTAAACTGAACGTAAGCATGAGAGAAAAAAACATTTCTTATACAATAGCTGACTTAACTGGAAGAGAAATTATACGGGGAGAAAAACTAATAAGTGATGATATAGTATTTGATACTCACATATTATCACCGGGAATTTATTTTCTGAATTTAACTTCCAATACAATAAAGTTTCAGAAGCAAATAATAATAGAGTAGCTTACATTAGCTGCACATTATATTTCGCAGCCATTTTTTGTATTTGCTCTTCACTGATGTGATGAATATTTTTACTGCCATGACGATTTTCAACCGTTACAACAAATAACATATATCCAAATTCGGCAGCCATTTTAAAGTAAGGTTCCATTTCCCATTCGAGCGTAAACGTGTTGTCCACAAATATTTTTTCAATGCCTTTTTGCATTTCATTTCTCGTTTGAGTTTCACATTGCTTGTAGGCAATATGATTTTTATCAAATTCAAAGGAGTAGTTCCCTTTGTCATCAGTGAAAAAATGATCAATAGAAAACACAGGATATTTTTTGTTTTCGGAAAGTATTTCTGACAACGTTGATTTGCCACTACCGGGCAAGCCTCTTAAAAGTATCAGCGATTTCTTATTCATGAATGAATGGGCAAAACAATGCAGGAGAGTTACAACAAAGTTCCTCTGAGTAACATTGCAGCAAAGCTGAAATAAATAATCAGTCCTGTAACATCCACTAAAGTTGCAATAAAAGGAGCTGATGAAGTTGCAGGATCAGCGCCTAATCTTTTTAATATCAATGGAAGCATTGATCCCATAATTGTTCCCCATAACACGACACCGCAAACAGAAAAACCAATGGTGAATGCAATCATCATCCAGTGCTCACCATAGGTATTACTGAATGCACTCCATATAGAAACACGTGCAAAGCCAAGCACACCGAGAATTATTCCAAGTAAAATTCCAGATTGAATTTCTCTTCGCATGATGCGCCACCAGTCAGCAATCGTTACTTCACCCAATGCAATAGCACGTATAATTAATGTTGAGGCCTGCGAACCACTATTACCTCCACTCGACACAATCAACGGAATAAATAAAGCAAGCACAACTGCCTTCGCAATTTCATGCTCAAAGAAACCCATAGCGGAAGCAGTAAATAATTCACCAATAAAAAGTACCACTAGCCAGGGGGCACGTTTGCGGATCATCTGCATTAATGGAACATCCATGTATGGTTCTTCCAGTGCTTCTACCGCGCCTATCTTCTGGATGTCTTCTGTGTCCTCTTGTTGTGCAAGTTCCAACACATCATCCACTGTTATTATTCCAAGCAACAATCCTGCAGCATTGGTAACAGGCAAGGCAACATGTTTTGTTTTTTTGAAAGTATTAATCGCCACCTCTTCATCATCTGTTACCAGCAGAGAAGTGAATTTACCATCCAATAATTCTTTAACATGCACCTCGTCATCCGTCAATAAAATCTGGCCTATTCTTATATCATCAATTAAATAACCTTTATCGTCAATGATATAAATCATGTCGAGCGTTTCACTATTCTCTCCATTTGTCCGTATGTAATTCACGACTTCTCCAACTGTAAGAGTAGGTGTCACAGCAATATAATCAGGCGTCATCAATCGCCCGATACTATCCTCCGGATAACCGAGGAGAGAAAGTGCAATTCTTCGCTCTTCTTTTGTTAAAAGCTTAACTAATTTATTTAACCGTTCCTCATCTAATTGCTCTAATAATTCCGTACGATCATCAGGCGACATATCGTTCAGGATCAGCTGCACCTGGCGGTTACGCAATGCATCCAGCAACGGAACCTGCGCACTGAAATCAAGTTCTGCGAAGGTGTTGGATGCCTGCTCCCGGTCAATCACATCAAACACCAATGCTTGCTCCTCGGTGGTAATCTCATTACAAAGCTCCGCCAACTCTGTTGGCAACCAGCCTTCCAGCTTATCTTTCAGCACATCTTTATCACGCGCTTCAATCAACTCAATCACTTCCGGTTTTACTGTTTGTAATTCCATTATTTAAACGCTAAACATTGCGATTTAGGCGAGGTGAAATTAGGGAATTACAGGTTGGGGAAATAAACTGACTTGACAAGCTAAGAACAAAGGATTGTTGCTTCAAGCACGCAATTTTATTTCCTTAGCTTTATTGAATGGAAAGAATTCTTTTTCATAAAAAAACCCGGCTCATCACCGGGTTTTTAATAAACAAAATCTATAAACAATTACTTCTTTTTCTTCTGAGCCAATCCAACCGGACTGCCTACTCGAGCCATTGCACAGCGGAAACCAATAAAATCAGTTGCCTGGTCCTCGTCTAAAAATCTGCGAGTTCCCGGAACCATATAATAAGCCCGGTCTCTCCATGAGCCGCCTTTGTAAACTCTTGCTTTATCGCTTACCAATGAAGTAACACCACTGTTATAAGTCGCATACTCAGGTTCATCACCATCTTTGAAATTGATGTTATCTGCTTTCTGGTAATTTCTTCTTGTGGAAGCTTCTGTTTCTGTTACATCACGGTATTGAACACGACCCAGACTATCCTTCTCAGCCACCTGGCCTTCTTCGTCTGTCACTTGTGTTTTGAAAACATTACCACGATAAGGATTGAAATCGGTTTTATCTTCAGGCGATAAAGGACGATAAACATCACTTACCCATTCTGAAACATTGCCAGCCATGTTATATAATCCATAATCATTCGGCACATAAGAGAAGACGGGAGCAGTAATGTCTGCATTATCATTCAATTTACCTGCAACACCCATATTATCACCTCGACCACGTTTAAAGTTAGCAAGTAATTCTCCCTGGTATTTGTCTTCCGGGTTTCTCACTCCATGACCATTCCATGGATAAATTTTGCGCTCAGTTACCCTTTCAAAAACAGTATTTCCAATTAAAGACAATGCCCCGTATTCCCACTCAGCTTCTGTTGGCAGGCGGTATCGTGGAAGAAATATTCCATCTTCCATGCGCACTTTACGTGAATCATTATTGGGATTCAAATCTCTCAAAGGATTTCTTACCAAGCCTTCGTATTGGTTAGCAAGATAAGCATCCGTGTTAAAATTATCTTCATTAACCTGTGCAGGGTTTTCTCTTAAAATTCCTTCACGGATTAAAATTCTTTCATTAACACGGTCTGTTCTCCATGCGCAGAAATCATTTGCCTGCAGCCAGTTTACACCTACAACAGGATATTCCTGGTAAGCGGGGTGGCGTAAATAATACTCTACATAAGGCTCATTGAAAGCAAGCTTATCCCTCCAAACAAGTGTGTCGGGTAATGCTCTTTTATAAACTTCGGGATAATCAGTACCAAACACACGACTCAGCCAGTACAGGTACTCCAACCAGTGAACATTAGCCACTTCAGTTTCATCCATGTAATAAGAAGCAACAGTGGCACGGTGCGCCACATTATCCCAATCCTGAATAATATCCTGCTCGGTGCGACCCATTGTAAATGTTCCGCCTTCAATGAGGATCAAACCCGGGCCGGTTTCCTGTTCCACGTAATCCACTACTTCAAAGCCACCGTTCTTTTCGTTGTTATACTCCCAACCGGTAACGTTTGAATTTTTTTCGCCCACATTGCAGGCGGATAAAATCATTAATCCAATCGCAATGACAGGAAGCAAATGATTTTTCTTTTTCATGTGTTTATGTTTTGTATGATGCAAATATGCTTAAATAAACTAAAAGCTCGGACAACTTATTGCCCTGAACCTCTTCTTTTTTGGACGACATTCGAACTGCAATGCAAAGCTCAGTTCGTGCGATCCGCCTGTGGCATTGCTCAATTTGGAAACCGTTACATCATAACTATATCCAAATTTGAAAATACCTTTCTGCAAACCAATTAAGGCTATAAATGAATCACTGGAAATCAATTTTCCTTTTCCAAAGTTTCCCCGATACCATAATCCGCCAACGATGGGTGCATGCAACATGTAAATACCAAAGTTCAACTGGTTGAAGCTTGCCTGTTGCTGGTAGAGAATATTTGGAGAAATATACGTTCCTTCATCGCGGTCAATCGTTCCACGGTAACCGGAATAACCTCCGCTTAATGGAAGTAATGCTCCAAGATGGGCCGTGACTTTCATTGGGAGCTTGCTTGATCCTACTACAATAAATGCTTCATCAGGTTCTGTAAGGTGGTTAACAGCCACTCCGCCATATACTTTAGAGCTGTAAGCTAATATCCCTCCCGAAAAATCCGGAAATGAACGGGATTCTACTGGACGTTGTTCCTGTGTGGGATAAACAAATCCATATCGTGGATCAATTTCATCACCGAAGGTAAGTTTGTCCCAATCCAGATGTTCCTGTATATAAGTTGCCTGTAACCCAAATCGCATTGAAAATTTACGGTTGATGTTTAACTGGTAAGCATACATCCCGCTAATCTGCGTTTTGGTAAGAGCTCCATCCCCTGCTTTATCACTTAAAACCAAAAGACCAACGCCACCGGTTATTGCATCAAAATGCTGATCATAAGAAGCACTGCTGGTGATATAAGCTCTTGAAAGTGCTGGCCACTGATTACGGTAATTCAAAGAAAGACGCGGACAACGGGCAGAACCTGCAAATGCGGGATTCAAATACAATGGATTTGCATAAAACTGGGTGAATTGAGGATCCTGCGCTGTGCACCAGAGGCTGATACAACTCAAGCCCAGAAATAATAATCGTTTTAGCATATTGTCAATCTGTTTAACTCAGAGTGTTATACGATTGTTGTTAATTTTGTTTCAAAATTGCAATAATATTTAACAGGAACCGTTCACTTCTTTGTTTTTAATCAAACTATCAGGGCTTGAATAACGTTAAAATATCACGACAAATATAAATTTTTTAATGGACTGGAATATTTCATAAAACGGTTAAACCTTACGCATCAGCGAACTCATGATAAAAAATCAATTCTTTAAAAACATCAGCAAGTCCTTCGTTTTCCTGTTGGGTTTTTTTATGTCCTCTATAAATTACGGCTTTAGTCAGGCTGAAAATAAATTACATTATGAGGTAAAATGGCTGGATATAGTAAAAGAAAAAGTAACCGATAAGGAAACCGTTGCTGTTTTTAAATTTGAAAACGGGGTTTACCGCACGGCCAATGACCTTTATCCCCGAATGCTAATTAATCTTCCATATTCATACAATGGATATGAAGTAAAAGCCGAAATTTCAAATCCTGTTTTTGAATCAATAAAAGCTGAAGAAGCCAGTGCATTAACACGGGAACTTCCAGGAGATTTCCAGGTCGCGACACAGATATTAAAAGAACACCGTTCATCTCAATTATTGGTTACGATTTTGCCTTTGCGTAAAGCTGATCAAAATAAACCTGCTGAAAAATTGTTAAGCTTTGATTTAGTATTGAAACAAGGCTCTCCTTTAACTAACCAGCAAATAACTTCGAGAGTTTATGCTGCTAATTCGGTTTTGAGTTCAGGTACATGGTATAAACTTTCAGTCACACAAAACGGAGTCTATAAAGCTGGATACAGCTTTTTGCAATCTTTGGGTGTTGATCTTTCAACAGTGACATTTGATAATCTCCGTTTATATGGAAATGGCGGAGGAATGGTTCCTCAATATAATGCTGATCCGCGACCGGATGATTTGTCTGAAAATGCAATTAAAGTGGTGGATAACAATGGTGATGGAAAATTTGACGTGGATGATTATTTTCTTTTTTACGGGCAAAATCCACATCGCTGGAAATATGATACGGACAAGCATTATCATCATCAAAAAAATTTATACAGTGACTCTACTTATTATTTCCTAACCACTGATGCTCCTGTGGTTACTCCTGCCAAAAGAATTTCATCAGTTCCGAGTTTACCTTCCAATACGGGAGATATAACGGTTACTTCTTTTACTGATTACGATTATCACGAAGAAGACCTTGTTAATTTTATCAAGTCAGGTCGTGAATGGTTTGGAGAAATTTTCAGTGCAACATTAAATCAGCGATTTACTTTTACTTTTCCTGATCTCCTCCCCGGTTCTGCATATATTAAATCAAGCGTGGAGGCTCGTACAGTTTATGATCTTACTCCTGCTGTGAATAGCTTGTTTAAAGTTGGATACAATGGGAACACACTAATTACTCATGCAATTCAAAGTATGACTTCTAATTATTTAGAAGATCATGGTAGAACAAGTGATCTCTCAGCTTTATTCAATGTGAGTTCTTCAGATATTAATATTGATTACACATTTGTTCCTTACAACTCTACCGCTACGGGATGGCTTAATTACGTAGAAGTAAATGCGACAAGAGCGTTGTCACTTTCAGGAACTCAGTATTTTTTCCGTGACCAGGATACCACATCTACTACATCACATCGCAATTATATCATTGGCAATCCGAAACCCGGACTTACACTTTGGAATATTTCCGATGAAACAACTGTAAGCGAACAGCAATTTATCTTTTCAGGCTCGCATTTGAATTTTGTCCAGCAATTAGACGCATCTGCTCATGCAGAATATCTTTTGTTTGATGGTAATTTATTTTATCAGCCCACTGCAGATGGAAAAATTGAAAACCAAAACCTGCACGCAATGGCGCAGGCGGATTTTCTTATTGTTGCCTTCCCTGAATTTTTAGCAGAAGCACAACGGTTAGCAGACTTCCATCATGAGCATGATAACATGAAAGTGAATGTTGCTACTACTGACCAGGTGTATAATGAATTTGGAAGCGGGGCAAAAGACGTTTCTGCAATTCGTGATTTTACTAAAATGTTTTACGATCGCGGATTAGCTACAGCAGCACTTGATACACCCCGTTACATATTATTATTCGGGGACGGGAGCTATGATCCCAAAACCCGTATCGGAGGTAACACCGATTTCGTTCCTACTTATCAAAGTAAAAATTCTACTTCCTATTTGAGCTCTTATACTTCTGATGATTTTTTTGGAATGTTGAGTGATAATGATGGAAGATTAGAGGGTGCTGAACTGATGGATATTGGCGTAGGTCGTTTCCCTGTTAAGAACATGGATGAATCAAGAGCGATGGTGGATAAGGTGATCACTTATTCCACCCCGGGTGAAATAATGGATAATACTTATTGTGCTGGAACTAATTCAACCCGCCTTGGTGACTGGAGAAATGTATTATGTTTTGTCGCTGATGATGGAAACTTTAATTTGCATCTTTGGCAATCAGAGCGTGTGCTTACGGTAGTAAAAAATGCACATCCTGAATACAATATTGATAAAATTTATTTTGACGCATACCGTCAATTCTCCACTCCCGGAGGTCAGCGTTATCCCGAAGTAAATGATGGGATTACCCGCAGGGTAGAAAAAGGAGCATTATTAATTAACTATACAGGTCATGGAGGTGAAATAGGATGGGCTGATGAGAATACATTGAATATTCCAATGATTGACGGCTGGAATAACAATAACAATCTGCCTGCATTTATTACGGCCACCTGCGAGTTCAGCCGCTTTGATGATCCCGGAAGAACATCAGCAGGTGAATTAGTATTGCTGAATAAAAATGGTGGTGGGATTTGTTTGTTTACAACCGTTCGTCTCGCACTTTCCGGTGACAACGAAGCACTCAATACTTCATTGATAAAATACATGTTCCTGCCGATCAATGGCGAGATGCCGCGACTGGGAGATTTGCAAAGGCTCACCAAAAGAGAAAACAGCAGCATTCGTAATCTTGATTTATTGGGCGATCCTGCTTTACGGCTTGCGTATCCCCAGTATAACATTGCTACAATCTTTCCAGCACAGTGGGATCCGAAGCTTGGAATTCACGTGACTTGAAGTCGCGGC